>Ga0187886_1001826_pt1 | contig 18236 bp, 20 predicted proteins | sample June2016WEW_20_1_FD_133001 | JGI IMG/M metagenome (GOLD analysis project Ga0187886, IMG submission 133001) | Peatland microbial communities from SPRUCE experiment site at the Marcell Experimental Forest, Minnesota, USA - June2016WEW_20_150 | ecosystem: Environmental > Terrestrial > Soil >... | reverse complement strand
TTCAGCTATTTTTGAAAGAGCCGCTTTTGCTTCGCGCAATAACAAAAGGACTGAAGCATTATCCGATGACAAAAGGTTAGAAGCACTGCTAAGCCCCAGATTTATCTCCTCGGCATGGCTCAGCATTTCCTGTTCCTTTTCAAGCTCTTCCTGTTCACCTTTCCGGAGTTTCGCTTCCTCGAGCTGGTTAAGCTGGAACAGGAAATAATCAAGGTCGGCCTTGTTCCGGTCAGCCTTTTGCCTTAAGCCGTCAAACTCTTTCGCTAGCGCCCGGTAATTATTATAAGCCGCCTTGTATTCATCTATTAGTTTAGAGGTACCTGCGAAAGAATCTATTACGTTCAGCTGGAACAAATTATCATGAAGCATAAGGGTCTGGTGCTGTGAATGGATATCGATCAGACGGTCTCCCAGCTCCTTTAGCAGGTTAATAGTTACAGGCGTGTCATTTATAAAAGCCCTCGATTTACCGGCAGGGTTAATTTCCCTCCTCATAATAGCAACGGGCTCATAGTCGAGCTCATTTGCTGTGAAGAACTCTGAGAGGTCATAATCGCTGATCCTGAATGTTCCCTCCACCACGCATTTTTCATCCTTCTCGAGCAGTACCGAGGAATCGGCTCTGCTGCCGAGGATCAGTGAGAGGGCTCCGAGTAGAATAGTTTTGCCCGCTCCTGTTTCACCGGTAATAATTGTCAGTCCGTCTTCAAGTTCAACGTCCAGATCCTTAATAAGTGCATAGTTCTTAACGTAAAGTTTTACAAGCATAACTGAAATTATTGTCAATTTGCCGAAGTGATCTTCTCATATTTTGTCTTGTTTGAAGGATCTATTTCGGTAAGTATCTGTACAACACGGCTTTTTTCTTCAGGGAACGATTCTGTGAAAATATTAATAAGCTCATCGGATTTGGGGTCCATTATGATCTGGACTATGTACATGAATGGATCAGGTTTTCTCCTGTAAACGTCCTGAACAAGCTTCAGGCTCTCGACTATGGTGGTCCTGGCTTCAGATATTTTCGATTCCATTTTGTCGAGGCCGTTGATATAATATTCATAAAGGAACTGCCTTACACCTTCATATTCCTTGTCGAGGGCATTTTTAACAAGCCAGTACCTGTTCTTATTCCTCGATCCGTCGTAAGGTTTCCATCCGGCCTCAGGTGCGTTCTGAGCATTAGCGACGATCTTCTCTGCCATCTGAAAGAACTCTGTTCCGCCCTCAGGAGAAAATGAATCATAATCAAACCCCAGTATGATATAAGTATAGTACGCAAGGATAGATACGAGGTTGGAGCGGAAGGTGGTCGGATCAAATTCAAGTGGTTGAAATTCAACATAATTGAATTTGAAGTTGTTATCAATAAAATTCAAAACTGTTGAATTATAGGTGGTGTTATAGACCGGCCTCTTAAGCTGCACTGTTAAGGTTCCCATGAATTCATCCGCAGATAACTGGTCAGTCAGGTTAATAAGAATGGAGCAGTCTATTCTTTCAGCATAGGTGAAGATGTGATTGGTCCACACTGTATTATTCATGAACTCATAGATGTCGTGCTGCATATTCTCGAATATTTCACGGTTCGACCCCTGTATCTTCTGGGCTGTAATCTGGACATTGCAGTTGAGCTCCTGAGAAAATGCAATTTCCGGTATCAGTAAAAGGGATGACAGCACAATATTTCTAAAAAGGCGGATTTTTATCATCCGTTTATATTATTTGATCATTGAAACAATTTTGTCGAGAATATCCCTGGCAGCTTCTTCTTTTGATTTCAACTCAAATTTATTAATATTATTGTACTTGTCAATAATGGTTATCCTGTTTGTAGAGTGTTCAAAGCCTGCACCAGGCTCCCTCAGTGAATTCAAGACAATAAGATCCAGATTTTTTCTCTTCAGTTTTGCAGTAGCGTTTTTTATTTCATTGTTTGTTTCGAGAGCAAACCCTGCAACAAGCTGTGAGCCCTTTTTGTTTTTTCCAAGGGTTGCAGCTATATCCATTGTAGGCTTAAGCTTCAGTGTGATTGAACCAGGTCTCTTTTTCATCTTTTCTTTTTCGACCTTCACTGCCGTATAATCGGCTACTGCAGCCGACAGAATGGCGATATCACATTTCGGGAATTTTTTAATGCATTCTGATGCCATTGATTCTGCCGTGGTAACCCGGGTAATTTTTACAGACTCATGTTCCGGAACTATATTTACTGGACCAAGAACAAGTTCGACGTCTGCCCCATAAGAAGCAGCAGCATCGGCAATAGCAATACCCATTCTGCCTGAAGAATAGTTACTTATAAAACGAACTGGATCTATTGGTTCACGGGTAGGGCCTGCGTTTATCAGGAGCCGTTTCCCGCTCAGCGGTTTATTGATTTTTTTTTTTGAGAGAAGCTTTTCAATTTCCTTCACGATATACTCGGGTTCAGCCATTCTTCCTTTTCCTCTCAACCCGCTGGCAAGTTCGCCGCTGGCAGGCTCAATTATTATATTTCCGAATGCTTTCAGCGTTTCAATATTGATTTTTGTAGCGGGATGGTTCAGCATATCGGCATCCATTGAAGGAGCAATCATTACCGGACACCTGGCTGAAAGATAAGCTGTAAGCAGCAGGTTATCAGCTATTCCGCTGGCCATTTTTGCTATGGAATTTGCAGTTGCAGGAGCAATCAGGTACAGGTCGGCCCATAAACCAAGGTCGACGTGACTGTTCCAGTCGCCGTTCTCCGGATTATAAAACTCTGTAAGGACAGGGTTTTTTGATAAAGTTGAAAGGGTCAGAGGGGTAATAAATTCCCTGGCATTGGCGCTCATAACGACCTTAACCTCAGCCCCATCTTTAACAAGCAACCGGATGATAGTCGCAGTTTTATAGGCTGCAATACCTCCGGTTACGCCCACTAGTATATTTTTGCCTTTCAGCATTTTCAGGCAGGTTTTTATTTTGGCCTGTTCTGGTTTTCAGGGTTCCTGTAAAAAATCTTACCTTCTTCCAGCTCCTGCAACGCGATCAGGGTCGGCTTTGGAAGTCTCTCATAGAATTTAGATATCTCTATCTGCTCACGGTTTTCAAAAACCTCCTCAAGATTGTCGCTGTATGAGGCGAACTCTTCAAGTTTCTTGTTGAGTTCCTGCTTCATTTCAACCGCGATCTGATTGGCTCTTCTTGCAACAATGATCACTGTCTCATAAATATTTCCCGTGTCCTTTGTCATCAGTTCACTATTACGGGTAATTGTAGTTACCGGAGCTGCTGATTTTCTGTAATCCATAATTATTTATTGAATATTTGCTTCATTTCCGGGAGTCTGAGTTTTCAGATTTTTTGAAGTCTCCTGGTATATTTTTTTCACATCTTTTGCGTATTTGCTCTTCGGAAACTCCTCCATAAATGAGTAATAATCATCGAGAGTAGCCTGATACCTCTCCTGCTGTTTCGCAGGCATGCTGTTAACAGCATAAAGGTAAAGAGAATTAAGCTTGAGGTACATCATTTCCTCGCGGTACTGGGTTTCCGCAAACTGTTTTAGGGAGTTTGACAGGGCAACTACTGCTGCCTTGTACTGATCCATATCATAATAAAGCTTTGCGCTGATATAAGATTTCTCAACCAGCCTTTCATGAAGTTCATTCAGGAGTTTTTTGCACTCATCAGTCCTTGAACTGTTTGGATATCTGGAAATAAAAATAGTAAAGCCTTCTATTGCTTTTTTTGTATTATCCTGGTCGAGCTCCGGGCGCGGTGAAATATTATAATCGCACATTGCCGACATGTAGCAGGCTTCTTCAATATATTTTCCGTATCCATATTGCTCCATGTAAGATTTGAATACAGAGCCTGCCATATCGTACTGCTTCATGCCATAATAGCTTTGAGCATTCATCCAAATCATATCTTCAGCCTCCTCAGTTGCCCGGTAACGGGGAATGAGCTGTTCAAAAAGCTCGCTCGATTTAACATACTTACCGGCCTCAAAGTATTCCTTTGCCCTGGTTTTTTTCAAATCATAATCCGTACTCTTCAGCAGTTTCTGATATTCTCCGCAAGAAGTGACCAGCATTAATGCCAGTAATAATATATATGTTCTTAACCTCATAAAAAATGTTGCGCAAAATTACTATTTATTTTTCATATCAGACATAAAAACGCAAGATTTATGCTTTTATTCTTCCGGCAGCTGCCTGAAATCAAATTAGGTATAAATAGGTATAACAAGGAACTGCCTAATATATATTTTTGTGAAAATTTTATAAAACAGGTATGGATATTTTTGAAAAGATTAAATCAGATAAAGGCGCACTGGGGCAATATTCAGATATGGCGGACGGATATTTCGCATTTCCAAAGCTCGAGGGTGAAATAGGTCCGAAAATGAGATTCAGGGGAAAGGAAGTTCTTGTATGGAGCCTTAATAATTATCTGGGGCTGGCTAATAACCAGGAAATAAAAAAAGCCGACGCAGAGTATACCGGGAAGTACGGACTTGCGTATCCTATGGGTGCCAGGATGATGTCGGGACAGACCACCAATCATGAGAGATTTGAGAAGATGGCTGCTGATTTTGAACATAAGGAAAGTGCATACCTTCTTAACTTCGGATACCAGGGAATGATCTCTATTATCGATGCCCTTGTGAACAGGCATGATGTAATCGTTTATGACTCAGAATCACACGCATGCATAATGGACGGGCTTAGGCTCCATATCGGAAAAAGATTTGCATTTCATCATAATGATATTGATAGCTGTGAAAAGCAGCTTCAGCGTGCAACAAAGCTCACAGAAGAATCCGGAGGAGGCATTCTTGTGATAACAGAGGGTGTGTTTGGAATGGCAGGCGACCTTGGCAAACTTGACAGGATCGCTGCCCTGAAAAAGAAATACAATTTCCGAATTCTTGTTGACGACGCACATGGCTTTGGAACAATGGGTGCAAACGGCCGCGGAACGGGTGAACATTTTGGCGTTCAGGATCAGATTGATGTATATTTTGCCACATTTGCAAAATCAATGGCAGGCATTGGAGGATTTGTCGCCAGTACAAAAGAAGTTATTACTTACCTCAGGTATAACCTGAGATCACAGATATATGCCAAATCACTGCCAATGGCAATGACGCTTGGAGCAATAAAACGCCTTGAGGTAATCCAGTCCCATCCGGAATACCGTGAACAACTTTGGACTATCGTAAGAGCCTTACAGAAAGGGCTGAAGGGTGCCGGTCTTAACCTTGGCAATACTGAATCGCCTGTGACACCAGTATTCATGAAAGGCGGAGTCACACAGTCAACCCAGTTGATCTACGACCTCAGGGAACACTATAATATCTTCTGTTCTGTCGTTATATATCCTGTCGTGCCCAAGGATGTCGTTATGCTGCGACTAATCCCGACCGCTGCCCATTCCCTTGAGGATGCGGATTATACCGTGAAAGCCTTCAAGGAGATAAAAAGAAAGATCGACAATGACGAATATCCGCACGAGATGGCGGATTTTACAAAGTAGAAAGTACAATACTCTGATATATAAAGGCTCTCATCTTGAGAGCCTTTTTTATTTTGAACAAATCTTTCTGCCGTTCGTTATACAACAATGAATTACCTGACAAAAGACCAGATCATTTATAAACTAGCCTGGTAATCTGATAATTATGGAATACAACCGGAAGAATATTCTCAAGGGATATAATCTGCTTCTATATTTTGCAGGAAGCATGATAATGAGCGAGCCCACTGATGAGTGCGTAGTTGATTTCTGGACCAGCGGAAATCTGAAGAGGCTTCCTGTTTCAAGTTCAAATCCGCGTTTCCTGAAAGCCGCTTCTTTACTGAGAGACACATGCACAGATAATGTCAAATGCAGGCAAATGCTTGCCGACGATTATTTCTCTCTATTCTCGGAGAGCGGATCGCTGTTTGCTCCTGCCCGCGCCTCATGTTATCTCGCCGGCAGAAATAACGGCAGTTCAGTTGAAAAGGAGATCTCCGGGTTTTATAATTCATATGGATGGCAGCCAATTAAGCCCGGAAAACCTGCCGATCACCTTGGCATTGAGCTTCTGTTTATTACAAACCTTGTCGAAAAATACCTGTCGTTTGATGATGAACCATGCTGCCTGGAGATGAAAAAAGAGATCCGCCGGTTCATCAATGACTATGTTCTTTCATGGGTTTCCGCCTGGAATGAGAATGTACAGAAACATGCGCATACTAAATGCTTTAAAGGCATATGTACGCTCATTTATGCATGTGCCGAAGATCTTTACAGGATGTTTTCTTCAGGAGAAGCTCTTTAAAAATTGGGATTGAAGAAATTGACTATTGCGCCGATATAATACTCCCGCCATCCTTCGGCAATATCAGCAAAGTCTTTATCGGGAATATTTGTATGTTCAACCGTCAGCAATGTATCTTCGTTATCGGGCTGAATAGTCATGGTTACAACAGATTTTTCCGGCTGATCATCAAAGTACCATTCCTGGACGACCTTTTTGTCATGGACAAATTCCAGGTTTTGACCGCTAATATCACCTTCCCATAGCGAAAATTCAGTTCCTGGTTCTTCCTTCATTATTGCAGGGTATCCTGACCAAAGCTCAATAGTGTATGGATTTGTAAGAGCTGAATATACATCAGATGGTTCAGCATTGATCTTAAATGTCTTTTTAAAAGTCTTCATATTTCTGCTTCCTGCAATTTGTTGAAACACTTTTTAATATCATTGTACTTCTGACAAATAACGTTCAGCGTCGATCGCTGCCATGCAGCCTGATCCCGCTGCAGTAACGGCCTGTCTGTAACTCGGATCCTGAACATCGCCGGCGGCAAATACACCTGGAACATTAGTCTTTGTGGTCCCGGGAACTGTTTTGATGTAGCCGGTTTCATCAGTATCAATATACTTTTTAAAGACATCTGAATTGGGAGTATGACCTATTGCCAGAAAGAATCCGTCAATTTTTATTTTCACGATCTCTTCCTGCGAAGTTCCTTTTTTCTTTACCAGTACGGCCCCCTCGACTCCGTTTTCACCAAAGAGATCTACGGGCTGATGCTCCCACAATATTTCAATATTACCGGTTTTCATTACTTTTTCCTGCATGGCTTTGGAAGCTCTCAGGACATTCCTTCTGACAATAAGATATACCTTATTGCATAATCCTGCCAGGTAAGTTGCCTCTTCAGCAGCAGTATCGCCGCCTCCGACAACTGCTACATCCTTCTTCCTGTAAAAGAACCCATCACATGTAGCGCAGGCTGACACTCCCTGCCCGGCATATTTTTTTTCAGCTTTAAGGCCAAGATATTTTGCGGTTGCCCCTGTGGCGATGATAACAGCATCGGCTTCGATAACCTTATTTTCGTCAATCACAATCCTGTGTTTACGGCCTGAGAAATCGGAATCAGTCACAATGCCAAAACGGATATCAGTGCCAAATCTTTCAGCCTGCTTCTTCAGATCCTCCATCATTTCGGGGCCGGCAATACCATTGGGGTACCCCGGGAAGTTATCGACTTCGGTAGTATTGATCAGCTGGCCTCCCGTCTGCAACCCGGTATAGAGGACAGGCTTCAGGTTTGCCCTTGAAGCGTATATCGCTGCAGTGTATCCGGCAGGACCTGAGCCAATTATGAGGCATTTAACTATCTCTGCATGTCCTTCCTCAGGTTTTGACGACTGTGAATGAATATCCATAGGTTTAAATAATTCCATCTCGCTTTTCAGTTAATCTTAGCGGTAAAATTATAAAAATCCAACACTAAAATCACAGGGTGAAAAGTTTATGCACAGATTATTTTGTTCTTCCAGGCGGATGTATGTTTCTGGAGAGAAAGATATATAAATAAATAAAAGACGCAATCAGCTGAATAAATGACAATTGCGTCTTACTTTTGTCGGGGTGATCCGACTTGAACGGAAAACCCCTAGAACCCCATGATTTTAATGGGGGTTTTTTATTCATTGTGTTAAACTGTAATATACTGATAATATGTTACATGACATTGGGGGTATTGTCATGAACTGTGTATATTTGTGCCTCGACTGTACACTAAACTGGATACTTAAGACAAATACAAATAAAAGTCAATCCCTCAAATTCTTGATTAAGAAGACGATTTCATCCAGATCAACTGTTCTTCAATATTATCGCTTAGTTTATAAGGTTTGATATGGTTACGTATACTTTCGCCCACAATTTCAATCTTGCTTAAATCCGCAGTACCTAATCCGGTTTGTTTGCAGTAATTAAGATAACCGATTTTAGCAAAATCAACCCCCATCAGCTCAACCGCAATACGATCAGCTGCAAGCCAGTCGGTGCTGACTACACAGACCCTGTGGTCAACAGGAGTTCCATTGGTTGGACCATTTCCTTCCATACCTTCAAACCCGTCAATGACGGCAAGATGAGGATAAACTCGGTGTGCAAGGTCATATAGGTTATAGTTTATTCCTCTGAATCCATTCCCATGCACAATGGGTTTGTCGCTCTTCATACCCTCTTTGCGATTTCTTCCAAAAGTAAATCCGGCGTCTTTTATAGGTGACCCAAACACAATATTTTTAAGAGATAGAGTAACTACTGCCCGATCATGAGTTTTCATTTTAGCCACCGATATTATATAAGAATCCGGACTGAGTATTACACTGGAAAATCTAACAGGATGTGGTCTGTAATCTTTCTCATCAAAGACATAAAGTACTTCAAATCCTTCCTGATCCAGGTCGACAAATTTTACAGGATATTTATTAGCAAGCCTGGTATATCCATAATTATTAAAGCCATCGAGGGTAGGTCCATCAGCAGCTGATTCTGCAATTATTACATTATCCAGCTTGTTAATGGATTTAAGAAATTCTAATATACCTTCAAGGGTATCAACATGTGTTGCGCATAACGGTATGTTGATCGAGACATTGTTTGGTTTGAGAACTATACGGCGATTCCCTATGGCCAGTTTAATTTGTTTAGAGTATGGTTGAAGTGCACGGAAGGCAAGATCAGCCCTGTTATCACCCGAAGTAATAGCAACACTTGCAGGTAGTTGTGCTTGACTTTTGATGGACATGAAAGTATCCAAAGGACCAATTAAGGAGGCGCCGACTCCTCCAATTACAGATATTTTTAGAAAACTCCGGCGATCAATTGTTTTCATAATGATAGTCTTTTAGGTTATAATTCTTTAAAAGATAATGAAAGGTAAGCATATTTCTAATTTTAACAAATATTAAAAAAACAGCTAACCGTACTGTTTAAAAGCTTTTTTTTTATAATGTTATGAATGATTAATCAAAGATTTGTAACTTACTGAAGGATAAAAATAAATTCGATCTAAATGGCGAAGAATCTATTTTATGTGTCTGTCATTTTATAATACAAAATCTGAAGAATTTAATAAACTAAGAATGAAAAACAACCGTAGAGACTTCATCAGAAAAAGCACCGCTATTGCAGCTCTAAGTGTTGCCGGGGTAAATCCTGCAATAGAAGGAATAATAAATCTTTCGGGTATTGATAAGATAGAATCAAAAAAGAGTTTACGTCATAATAAAACAAGCTATATTCAGGATGCCGGAATTAAAATGTGCTTTGCCTATTTTCGTGGTATTGAGGCGGAAAGAAGAAAAATTGAATTCGGAAAACAACTAAATGTGCTTGGTGCCGTAGGAGGAATAAATCCGCTCATGGCAGGTCTGAATAATGTCAATGCATGGGATTATGAAGCTGTGATGGCTGTTAAAAACGCTTGGGAAAAGGTTGGACTGAAACTTGAGGTCGTAGAGGGACCTCCGGCTCTCTCCGAAAAGACTAAGCTTGGCCTCAAGGGAAGGGATGAGGAGATTGAAAACTTCATCACCCTTATGAGGAATTTGTCCCTGGCTGGTATTGATATTGTATGTTACAACTGGATGCCTGTTATAGGCTGGGCTCGTACAACCAACGACCGGCCGGGCCGGGGAGGCGCCCTGGTAACCGCTTTTGACTATGAAGACATTAAAGATCAGTCACTGACAAAGTATGGTGAAGTCTCAAAGGAAACCTTATGGAAGAACCTTGAATATTTTCTTAAGGCAGTCGTTCCCGAGGCTGAGAAGAACGGGATAAAGCTTGCCATGCATCCTGATGATCCTCCGATTGACAGCATCAGAGGCATCTCCCGTATTATGACATCGGTAGATGCATTTAAGCGGATGGCCGATATCTATCCAAGTGCGAATAATGGAATTACTATGTGCCAGGGAAACTTTTCACTAATGGGTAATGATATCCCGGAAGTTGTTAAATATTTCGGGAAACGTAACCTTATCCATTTTGTCCATTTCAGAAATGTAAGAGGAAGCAAAATGAACTTCGTGGAAACATTTCATGATGAGGGGCAGATCGATATGAACGCTGCCATGAAGGCATACATCGACATCGGCTTTAAAGGTCCGCTGCGTCCTGATCATGTTCCCACTATGGCGGGGGACACCAACGAAAACCCGGGATATAGTGCATTGGGAAGCCTTTATGCTGCCGGGTATATAAGGGGACTTATTGAAGCAATAGCGAAGAATGGCTAAATAAATGGTCATTATTTAATCTGATTGAAAGGAACTTTAGGATTAACATCAATGTATAATAAAACAGGCAACTAAAATGAAAAAAACAGCATTAATGATTTCGGTCTTTGTAATGACCGTAATTTCTGTAAGTGCCCAAAATGTCGGTTCATCACCTGAATACATTAAAACTTTGACTTCTAAATGGAAAGGTGAGAGATTTCCTGATGGACGACCCAAAGTATCTGATGCCCTTCTTAAAAGGTTGAAAAACATATCAATCGAAGAAGCCTGGGGAGTATTGCGTAACAAGGGATTTCAGAACCAGTTTGAAGGAGAGTGGACAATTATTCATCCCGACAGCTCCATGACAGGGCGTGTTGTGACTGCACAATATATGCCGTTAAGACTTGATCTTGATGAACAGGTGAAAGCACAGGGTAAGAATGAAAACAGGGCACAACAAGGTGGGACAAACTCATGGCCAATTGATGTCCTGGTTGAGGGAGATGTTTATGTAGCTGACGGGTATGGAAAAATAATCGATGGCACCCTGATAGGCGATAACCTCGGTAATTCAATTTATGCCAGGTCTAAAAGAGGAGTCATATTCTACGGATCTGTTAGAGACGTGGAAGGATTAAGCGAGATAAATGGATTTAATGCCTGGATCAAAGGATCAGATCCATCTTATATTCAGCAAATGATGCTTACTTCGATCAATGCACCTATAAGAATCGGAAAAGCCACTGTATTACCTGGTGATGTCGTTCTTGCTAAAAAATACGGGGTAATATTCATCCCTGCATATCTTGTTGAAAATCTGGTATTGACTTCTGAATTTACTGCACTTCGCGATGAATTCGGGCACCAGCGTCTTAAAGAAAAGAAATATCTGCCCGGGCAGATTGACAGCCAGTGGTCGGAAGAAATTAAGAAGGATTTTTTGAACTGGTTGAATAATTACCCGGGTAAGCTGCCAATGACAAAAACTGAACTGGATAACTATCTTAAAGAACCTAATTATTAAAAGATGAAAAGTATATTACAGCAAATAGTTGCAAGACAGAATCATGAGGAAAATGGTGATAAAAGTCGCCGTAATTTCCTTAAAAAAGCTGCCCTTGGTGGTATTGCTCTGGGTGGTTTTATACATATGCCAATTGAAGATACCATAGAGCAGGTGACTTCAAATTTTCAGCGTTCTTCGAAACCATCCGATTTGAAAATTACCGATATGCGTGTTACCGTTCTCGGCGATGGTGGACGGAGAGCTATTATTAAGATCGATACCAATCAGGGGATATACGGACTTGGCGAGGTAAGAGACGGAGCTGATGAACGTTATGCGCTTATGCTTAAAAGCCGAATCCTGGGTCTTAATCCCTGTAATGTAGAGATGTTATTCAGGATAATCAGACAATTTGGATACCATGGTCGTCAGGGAGGCGGTGTATGTGCAGTAGAAATGGCACTATGGGATCTATGCGGTAAGGCTTATGGCGTCCCAGCCTGGCAGCTTCTAGGCGGCAGATTCCGTGATAAAATCCGGTTATATGCAGATACTCCGGAAGTCAAAGATCCTCAGGGATTTGCAAATAAGCTGAAGAAGAGAGTTGATGAACAAGGTTTTACCTGGTTGAAAATGGATCTGGGAATACAACTTGTAAACAATACTGAGGGGAATATTGTGAATAACAAATTCTGGGGTGGCCTCGCTCAGTACGACCTGAGTGATTATATGGGTTATGGAAACACTTTGCATCCTTTTACTCAGGTTCAGATAACAGATAAAGGATTGGAAGATTTAGCAGAATATGTGGAGACTATCCGTAATACTGTTGGTTATGAAATTCCCCTTTCTTCTGACCATTTTGGCCATTTTGACATTAACAATTCTATCCGTTTCGGGCGTGCAATGGAAAAGTACAGGCTGGCCTGGCTGGAAGATATGGTCCCCTGGTTCGATATCGCAGATTGGAAAATAGTTACAGATACCCTGGATACACCTACCTGTACAGGAGAAGATATTTACATGCTCAAAAATGGTTTTAGGCCTCTTCTTGATGCACATGCAGTGGATATAATCCAGCCGGATCTGGCAACAGCTGGAGGTCTCTTAGAAACAAAGAAAATCGGCGATTATGCGGAAGAATGTAATGTTGCAATGGCTTTGCATATGGCTGGTTCCCCCGTTTGTTTTATGGCCAACGTTCACTGTGCTGCTGCTACTCAGAATTTTCTGGCACTGGAACATCACTCGGTAGATGTTCCATGGTGGGGGAATCTTGTGAAAATGACAGGAGAGCAACCAATGATTACAAATGGTTTTGCAAATGTTCCTCTTGATTCACCAGGATTGGGAATTGAACTTAATGAAGAGGAGGTCAAAAAACATCTTCTTCCTTCCGAAAAAGGTTATTTTGAGCCAACGCCGGAGTGGGATCAGAAACGTTCTCATGACAGGTTATGGAGTTAATTGCAAAAGCCGGACGTTCTGACCGCATTCGGCCGGTTCAATTGCAATTATCATAAATAACTTAACAGCAAGCATTTAATTCCGGCAAAGGATGGTCAGTATATTCCGGCGAAAGGTGGTCAGAGCCACTTGCTTTTCTATATTGTTACGGTTTTACAAACGATTCCCAACTCGGCAACATAAAAAACATGCGTAAATAATTCAATAATGTTTAAACTATGTTTAAACCAAATAAAATTAAAGAGGCTTTCATGATTTCTGAAAGCCTCTTCTTTTTTAAGTCGGGGTGATCCGACTTGAACGGACGACCCCTTGCACCCCATGATTTTAATGGGGTTTTTTATTCATTGTGTTAAATTGTAATATATTGATAATAAGTTATATGATATTTGGGGTATTGTCATAAATTGTGTATATTTGTGCTTCGACTGTACACAAAACTGTACACTAAACTGTATACTTAAAATAAATACAAATGAGTACGGTAAAGTATGATATTCTTAAAGATAGGCATAATAAATCAGGTAGGCATCCAATAGTACTACGCATTACAGCCGGCACCTACCGAAAATATATATTTACAGGATATTATTGTTCAAAGGACGAATGGGACGAGGAAACCGAATCAGTTTCAAGTCTTTATTCACTGGAAACACCTAGCAGAACTCTTATTAATTCTTACTTGGTAAAGTACAAAGCGAAGGTGCAGGAGATCCACGATCAGTTTATAAAAGATGGTCTTAATGATTATACGCCTGAACAGTTTATTAGTGCTTTTGGAAAACGAAGCAGGGGAAGGGTTACAGTTTTTACTGCTTTTTCTGAGCGTATTGAAGAACTTCGTAATGAGGGAAGAGAAGGTTATTCAAGGGTATTTAAGAATGTTTTAAACGCTTTTAAGACTTTCAGGGAAGGGAAGGACCTCTTTCTGTCGGATATGACACCAAAAGTGATTGGAGAGTGGATTTCCTATTTAAAAAAAGAAAGAAGCGTTATAGATAATACAATTAACCATTACCTGAGAACTACCAGGACAATGTATTTGTACTCCATTAAAAAAGGGTGGGTGAGAAGTGAATTTTACCCCTTTCGTGAGATTAAAGTAAGTGAATTCAGCACGGAAACAAGTCCCCGTGCCCTGGATGATATTAAGCTGGCTGAACTATTAAAACTGTAGACATACCCGGAATTGCAGCTGGCAAAGGATATTTTTGTTTTTTCATTCTACGGACGTGGTATTTCGTTCATTGACTTGGTACTTTTAACCACAAAGAATATCCAGGACGGGAACATAATATATGAAAGAAAGAAACTGGCAAAGAAACCTGTAAGAGTCATCTTCCCTATACGGCCTGAAATAAAAGAGATTATTGAAAGATATAAAAATCCTGACCGTGGTTATTTATTCCCAATACTTGACAAGAACAAACATATTTCAGAGCAACAAAAACTTGACAGGATTAAAAAGATAAGATCCAGAATAAACAAGAATCTGAAAGTTCTCGGAAGCCAGGTTGGCATTGAAAATCTGACCAGTTATGTGAGTAGGCATACATATGCTTCCTTTATGTTCCGAAAAGGTATGCCAGTTACTATGATCCGGGAATCCTTAAAACATAAGAACCTAACAACGACTGAAATTTACCTGAAAAGTCTAGGGCTAGATGCAATTGCTGATTTTGAGGACCAGGTTTACGATAACCTTTAATCTTTAAAGGGATAATTCCATCGGCATTTAACGTTGCATTATAGAGATTTTAACTGGACTTTTCTCTATTGATTGCCACAAGAAAAAAATCTTTTTCTTATATAGACATATGCTGAGTATAGTGAAAAACCACTAGGATGAAGCGCTTTTTACGAAGAGTTTGCAGTGGGTGCAGAAGAAGATTTTCTTGACAATTGTTTTTTAATACTCAAACTGGCTATAAATGCCTTGAAACCCTACATATAGAAAGAATTCATCATTTTGCAGAAGATATTTGCCTCAAAGGATTCTGAAAATAACTAAAAGCTGAAGTAATTTTGTTTTCTAATCTAAGAGAAAATGATAGCAATATACTTCAGGTTAAAAAGCAATAATGAGGTCAATGATAAAGCGCTAAAGATTTTGGTTGAAAATGCAAATTCTTTTGGAGGTAATTACAGAATATTCTCAGAGATTACTGATACAAAACAAAACCAGCCTCTGAAGGAGAATCTTCTTGAACGAATACATAATAATGAATTTGATATTATAGTGCTTTTTAGGTTATGCGATTGGTCAGCATCGATGACCAGAATGTCATATGAACTAGCCGAGTTAAGTGCAAATGGCATCAGGATAATTTCTCACTCTGAAAATATCGATTCTTTCACTCCAACCGGTAAACTTTATTTACAGATGCTAGGTGCTTTTTCAGAGTTTGGACAGACTCCTGGTTCAGAAAGTACCGGGAATGACGTGATCAGAAATTGCATACCTGGTAAGCTGTTCAGAAAAGATATGATTGTTGAAAGAAATAACAATAGGGAAAATACAGGGAATCACTATAAAAAAGTGTTGAAAAATGATTTTATACCAATAGACCTCCAAAAAGAATTAAATGATAAAATCACGGATTCGTCAATTGAAACAGGGAAGACCTTGACTGCCAGGAACAGTTTTGATCTTATTGGACTCAGTGATGCTTGCCTTTTGACCGGATATTCTAAAAACACGATTTTTCAAATGACATCAAAAAAATTGATACCTTTCTTCAAGAGACCTGGTGGAAGACGAATCTTCTTTTCAAAGCGAGCTTTGGAACAATGGATTATGACAGGAAAAAAATAAAACCGAACGGGAGGAGTTTAACGGATTTTAATGGGATTAGATTAAAATTTTATTTAACAAAATCATTGTGATGGAAATAAACCCAACAGACTTAAATGGAGAGAGGTTTTGTAAGTTCTGCAAAAAGCCTCTGTCTTCTGATGAACATGGCAACCGTAAATCCCATCTTGAATGTTCTTATAAAAATAAACTATACAAGCAGAAGCAGAAATATAAGGTCGGTAATAATGCAAAATTAATGATCCAGAAAAACGAAGCTGTAGCAGCGCGTTTATATGAAATGGATAAGCAGAAAAATGGGATTCCATTCACATACGCTATGGAACAAGGATTTAGGTTTGACTGTCCTACTCTCACTCGCAAGAACCTAAACAAGACAATAAATATGTTTGACCACTATGGATATGTCCTTGAGACTTTAAAAAGTGAAATTCTAATATTTATTTACCATGAATCCGAGCTTTTATCAATCGATTAATCCTCTTCAGGAGCATATGATCAATCAGGAGAAATTCCGAAAACAAAACATTCTAGGTCTTTTTTGTATCGCATTCCTATTAGGTGGAATTTTTTGTTTTGTCGTAATGAGCTACCTGCCTATAACCAGATTGAAGGTTGATGAAGAGGTAAACTGACAGACTTAATCTCATTAGAAATAAATCTTAAGCAAGAATTTCAGGGAATATTCCGAGATATTCCCTGAAATTCTTAGTCAGTTTATTAAAATGTAATGAATTTTATTATAAAGAGGAATCGAACCATAATATTAACTTATTAATAAGTGGATTACTCCTAAGCTTTTCTTGTTTAAACAGAATGCTGATGCATTAGGTGTACTAAACGGTGTACTTTTAAATAAGACCTTTGTATGATATTCGTTTTCAGACCAATACAAACCAGGTTCGGGAGGAGGCAGGATTTGTCATGTCACGATAAAGTTGTCAAGGTGGCGTGCAAAAACCATGACAACTGATCGTCGGCCGGCAGCCCTATTGACTTTGTCTCGGTAGCAGGATCAGTCCAGTGATACAAGATTTTATAAGTGGGTTAATGTTTACTCGTATAGACTTTTGGGGCCGATTACGGAGTTGTCCGGGCTGACGACCGTGTCCCGCAAAGACTATTCTGTCATGTTATTTCGTATTTATATCGAGCAAGTACGCGAAGCAGGAAGGCAATTAATTAAACCCTCTAATAAAAATGTATTATATGGGCATTTCGGGGTAAAATGCTGTAGTGTAAGCCTCTAGTGGTTATCGGCGTTATTTTGTCTTGCCAGACTCATTATCCTTCTCTTTGTTTTCACCTTCTTTATTCAATCCCATGGTCAACGCTGTCATCCCGGCCAGCCCCCCTAACTGCATGGTTTCAAGTGCAGTACTTGGAACGATTACTATTGTGGAGTTCGTCTTCAATCCTTCATATAGCATGTTCATTGCTCTCAGATGAAGAGCTGTAGGATTGTTTTCATATGTTTTTGCAGCCTCTCCAAACTTCTCTGCTACCTGTCGTTCAGAATCACCCAGTATCACCCTTGCCTGACGTTCCCTTTCTGCTTGGGCCTGCATCGACATTGCATCCTGCAGTGAAGAAGGGATATTAACATCTTTAACCTCAACAGAGATCACATTGATTCCCCATGGTTCGGTGCGTTCATCAATAATTTTTTGAAGTTCATTACTGATCTTGTCCCTGCCTTCAAGCATCTCCGAGAGCATCGTTTTACCGATGACATCACGCAGGGCTGTTTGTGAGGCCCAGTTTATTGCGCCTTTATATTCAGCTATCTCAAGAGCAGCCTTCTTGGCATCCAACACTTTCCAGAATAGCACTGCATCCACATCAACAGGTACAGTATCTTTTGTAAGGGTTTTTTCTGCCGTAAAAGAAGTTGTAATTACACGGAGGTCAATCCAGTAGGCTACGGTGTCAATGATCGGTATAATGAAAAACAGTCCTGGTCCCCTAAGTGACTGGAACCGTCCTAACCGTAATACTACCGCCTTTTCCCACTGATCTGCGATCTTTATTGCAGATGAAACAGTAATGGCAACCAATAAAGAAATCACTCCAATCCATATGGCGCCCATTCTGGCCTGAACATCATAACTGGTATATGCCAATGCTAAACCAATGGCGAAAATGACAAAAAAGACTAATGCTGAAAAAGAACTTTTTGTTTTCATAACAATAGGTTTTAGTACTTTGAAAAAGAGTTAATTGTATGAAAGTTATGACTTAAAATAAAGCCAGTCAAGTTATTTTGATGAATGGATTAAGGTTGACTGAAAAAATGATTAGACTTTTGATAAATCCATACAACCAAGCCCCATTCACGGGGACCTGGAGAATGAAACCAGCATAGTTGTTTTCAGTGGTTCTTGAGATTTTATA
>Ga0187886_1001822_pt1 | contig 18276 bp, 13 predicted proteins | sample June2016WEW_20_1_FD_133001 | JGI IMG/M metagenome (GOLD analysis project Ga0187886, IMG submission 133001) | Peatland microbial communities from SPRUCE experiment site at the Marcell Experimental Forest, Minnesota, USA - June2016WEW_20_150 | ecosystem: Environmental > Terrestrial > Soil >... | reverse complement strand
TTGGCTTTGAATCAACCTCCATCACCTTCTCATTCCATCAATCCCTTTCGGAGAAGTTGGCCAATGAGTCCAAGCTCATTCCGCTGGAGGATGGACTAAAGAACTTGAGGGCTGTTAAGGATACCCAAGAATTGGCCTTGACCCGAAATGCCATTGATATCTCATCGAACGCGTTTCTCCACATCATGGAAATGCTTCAAGAGGGCGTTCTGGAGAGTACGATCGCCTTTGAGATGGAATTCTATATGAAACGTCATGGTTCTGAAGCCACTGGCTTCGATATCATCGTCGCTTCCGGCAAACGGTCCGCTCTCCCTCATGGAAGAGCAAGCTCGAAACGAATCGAAAATGGAGACTTCATCCTATTCGATTTCGGTTCAAGGGCTCAGGGGTACCACTCCGATCAGACACGTACCGTGGTCTGTGGCAAACCATCCTCAGAACAGGAAAAGGTCTACCAGATTGTGAAGGAGGCTCATGATAAGGCGATTGAGAAGATTCGACCAGGCATTCCTATTCAAGATGTGGACGAAGCGGCAAGGGACCATATTCGAAAATGGGGATACGATCAATATTTCGGGCACGGGACAGGTCATGGCATTGGCCTTTCTGTTCATGAAGACCCAGTGGTCAATAAGGAGAATAAAGATTTGGTTCAAGAGGGAATGGTTTTTACGGTTGAACCCGGCATCTATATTCCAGATTGGGGAGGGGTTCGAATCGAGGATATGATTCGGGTCACTTCCCAGGGAGCAGAGGTATTAACATATCTTCCCAGAGAGCTAAGGGTAATTTAGGGATTAAGGTTGAGGTTGAGGTTGAGGCTGAGGTTAAGGTAAAGTAACTAAAAAGACAAGATAAACCAGATAACTCAAGAAGGATCAGAAATTGTCACTGGTCGAAATTGACTTGACAGGACTGGATACTATTTAATATTCTTAAATAACTGCATAGTGCGGGCATAGCTCAGTTGGTAGAGCATCGGCTTCCCAAGCCGAGGGTCGCGGGTTCGAACCCCGTTGCCCGCTCCAGTATAAAATTAAGGACTTACACAAAATCAGTAAGTCTTTTTTGCTAGCAATAATTAAAATCCCCACCAGCATCCCCACCATACAGCCTCAATTTTGACCTTTGGGAGGCTCTCTGACCTTTCCTTGCATTGGATGCCATAAGTCTTGGAATTTCGTTAGCGGTAGGAATGGGAAATGGGATTATTTTGGAAAATCAGGAAGCCTTTTCTTTCTTTGTGGCGTGAAGTTCAGTGTTGTTCCTGTGCTCGTTCAAATCCTGCCGAATCTCAGTTACGTCAGCTTTTATCGATAGGACTTCTGTTTCCAGTCTTTGAAATCGTCCCTCCTCAGCCTGTTCGTGACGGTCGAGCCTTTCCCTCACCATGTTAAAAGCCTCGATCACGGTATCAAACTTTTCTTTCACGTCTTCAAGGACGATCTTCAGTTCATCTGACATAACAGCCTCTTATAATTAATGAGTTTTTTTACTACCTTAAACCTTTTTAACCTTTCTGTCAATCCCAAAAATTCAGTGATTTTGGTGGCACGCAGTAAGCGAAAAGGAGTTCTTAAAAAGGATCAAATTCGATTTATGGAGATATTGGCAAAGAGTGTGGCGGAAATGGATCCTTCTTTGGTCAAGGAGATTCTTCTTATTTTGATAATAGCAAGCTTGGCTTTGCGAATATCTGAGAGAGGCCGAAGTCTATCGGACTGCTTTCGAGAAAGAGAAGGAGCTTACCGATCGCGCCTTGAAGTTGGCAGAGATTGGCAAACCTAAATCAAATTGGGAGCTCCAGGGGGTAATCGAATTTTGAAGGTTTGACCCCGAAGCCGTTATTGAAGGTTTGACCCCGAAGCCGTTATTTTAATCTTATGTGTCTTGGTCCGACCCTGAGGACAGGGCCTCCCTTTACAAACCCATCCCGAAAGTGCTAAAATAATCTGACCAGACTGACTAAATAAGGAGGCTTTCATGGGCATGTGGCAGCTTCAGGAGGCAAAGGCCCGCCTGAGCGAGGTTATCAAAAAAGCAGCGAAGGAAGGCCCGCAGAAAATCACTGTTCACGGGGAACCGACCGCTGTCGTTATTTCGAGCGAGGAATACGAACGTATCAAGCATCCAAAAGGTAGTTTCGTCAAATTCATGCGCAGCTCACCGCTTTACGGCTTGGAGCTTGACCTGAGGCGTGAGCAAACCCTCACGCGCGAGGCGGAGGTTTCATGAGTTATCTGCTCGATACCAATATTGTATCCGAGACGGTCCGCCGCAACCCGAACAAGGCGGTAATCGCATGGCTCGATCACCTCCCCGGTGAGGCGCTCTATGTGAGCGTCCTGACACTGGGTGAGATCCGCAAGGGCATTGAGGCCCTCGCCGACAGAAAGCGGCGGGAGAAGCTGCGCCTCTGGCTGGAGCATGAACTTCCGGCATGGTTCGAGGGGCGGGTGCTTCCGGTTGACCTTGCCGTGGCTGACCGCTGGGGCCGGCTGCTTGCAGAGGTAGGGAGGCCGGTCCCCACCACCGACAGCCTTCTCGCCGCGACAGCGTTGCATCATGAGTTGCGGCTGGTGACACGGAATTCCAGTGATTTCGATTACCCGGGTCTCCAAGTGATCAACCCTTTCCGCTAAGCGCTGAATTCCCAACATCGTCCTTTTCCCGAAAAAACAGGGCGCGCCCATGCGATCCCAATTCCAGCCGGGCCCTCTTTCAGAGCTTGTTAACTGTTAACTGAAGATTTGCCCCTCGGACTCGCCCGGTCGAAGCCCCCATCTCGCGTGAGATAGCCAGGCTTGCACAGGAGACGGTAGATATTATTTCTCTTTGCACCAACGTCCCTGGGTTTAGTTATATTGCGGAATTTCTGCAGCTTTCACCTGAAGAGTCGGCCTATATTGAGATGAAACTTGCATTGAGTAAGAATCTTCAGGAACGTCGGAAGGACAAGAGCCTGACTCAAGAACAACTTGCTCGTCTTCTGAAGTCCAGTCAGTCGAGGGTAGCGAAAGTGGAATCAGGAGATCCTTCCGTTTCGCTTGATTTGCTTGTTCGTTCATTGTTGATTCTGGGTGAATCACGAAAGAGTCTTGCTAAGATTCTGTCCGAGCCGCGTTCTGCATTTGTGAGTTAGACCAACATTTCAACTTTCATGGCCTCCGGCGATCTTTGATTGCACATTTCGGGTTGTAGATTTCACAGTCCGCACTCCGCATTCCGCAATATCGTTTTAGCGTATGAAAAGTACGAATTTTCAGCAACGTCCCCTCGGGAATCCTTTCGGGTCGGGCATGCTGCCGGTTCAAGAACGTCGCCGAAATTAAGAAACCCTGGGGTTGAATTGTAGTAAACAACAAAAACCTCTATAACGTCACTGTGATTTCTCAATTTTAATTTTGTCTCGAAGACCAAGATCTTCAATAATTTGGCGGAGGTCGGATTCTAATCCTCTCGCTGATTCAGCATTTATGGTAACAGAAAAATCAACTCCGATTTTGAGATCAGAACCGGATTTGAGTTTGGGAATGATCTTTGTTCCCAGGCGGTTCCAAATCTCCGGGGGTACAGTTCCAACCAATCGAAGTGTTCTTGTTTGAGTGCCAGGGCTAGGTTCTACTCCCTTTTCAGGTTTTATGACCTCCTCGGGGACTGGTTGAGTAACTGGGGTAACCATAGCTCCAGACTCCCCCTTGGCTGCAGCCTTAAGAGCTTTTGCTTTGTTCTTTGTCAACAGAAAAACGCCAGACTCAAACGTAACTTCATCCGAAGAAATTTGTTCTTCAAACCAGATCCGGTCATACGTGCCATCTGGTTTTTGGCCAGAGGCTAAGCCCAAGTCGCCCTTGCCTACAAATTCAACAATTTTATTTCGCAATGTCGTATCTGGATCTAATAACCTGGTTAGTGCACCGTTTAGAAAACTCTGCCGTAGGCTCGCAAGCGGCCATGCGCCAGATTCCTTCAAAGCAGGTGGCCAGTTCCGCTCGATATAACCAGCTCCCACGGATTCATTTAGAAGTGCCTGTGACTTTAAGGCTGTGATCACTCTTCCACAAAGCGTCTCTCCACTGCTTGCATGGCCTGCACCGAGGTCGATAGGCTTGAGACCGTCAGCTGCTCGGCTATCAAAAATCACTGCGAAACGGTAGGCACCCCAGACTTCATCCTTGGCGTCCTCTTCGGCATCTTTGACTTTACTCTGTATATCAGCACGGTCTGCTCGATCAAAATCGGCACCCAGGGTTCCTTCAGTCACTTCACTAAAAACCCGCTTCCATGCAAGCCAGAGCTCCACCTTCTCCCTAAAATCACGCCCTGGCTTTTTCAGACACCAGATGAGCGACCCCGGATAGAGTCGGGGAGACTTTCCATGCTGCTTAGTCCACTCGGCAATTTGTTGCCGCAGAGAACCAGCTCCGGTCCACTCCAGTTCTGGGTCCATGACAACAAGTGTTAATTTAGGAGAATCCTGAATGGCTGAGCCATCGTTCGGAAAGGGTACGAGAGGAATGCTCGCTCCACGTTCAAACTCTTTTTTGACGAGACTCTTCATCGTTGGTTTTATTTCTGCATCCTCATCAAGTGATGCACGCCGGTCATTAACCGCTTTTCGGATCGTTGCTTTATGATAGATCTTGAAGCCATCTGAACCTATACGACTAATAAAGAACGCTTTCGACTCAAGGGCATAAGCTGCATTATCAATGGACGTTGTGTCAACTTCTGGTTCTCCTAACGCAAAACGTAATTCTGGTAAGTGAGCTAATTTTTCTACCTGGCCGCCGGAGGATTCAAATAGAATCGTTGCGGCCACACGACGATGGATGTCACGCAGTGCTCCTTTAGTATCGGCGTCGAGTGCCCGAGCATGGGATTGCGGCCCTGAAATATCTGCATCAATTGCAGGAACGAGCCTTGGCTCACCAAGTTGACTTAGAACTACGCCTCGAAATGCAGGTACATCCATCGGGGCTGAGCCCAGGGTAATAAGGGGTTCGCGCCGCGCTTTCTTATAACCTTCTGGATATGCGATAGATATCCACTGAGCAAACATGGCCAGAGTTCCGCGTGTCTGTTGGTACTGTGGAAGAGCTGACCATTTTCTTTGGAAGACCGACAGTGTGGATGGATGAAATGGATAACAGGCTTCAAAACGTTTCTGAAGATATTCCCGGGCATTCGCCTCCGTGGTAGCTGTATCTACTGCTGTCCATTCAGGGGGAAGTTGTGCTCTTCTCTCAAAACACCAATCGGCAAAAGTTTTGGCTACGTTTTTCCGTATACGCTCACTTCCCAAATCCTCAAAAAGTCGGCGGCGTACTACTTCACTGATCTCGGTCTCGTCATTTGCGATTAGGTTTTTAGCTATTCGATTCACTTCTTTAACCACAATATCCTGCCATCTCAGATCCCAGTCGCTCATCTCCGGCTTGCTCTGCGGCAAACTTATCATCGCAGCACTTCCTGTTGTTCCAGTCAAAGTTCTCACAAGGTTTGCAAGGAAATCCCGGAAAGACTCGGCTTTATCACGATGTCGGCTCAGGAAGTTTAGAACCTCATCGCAAAGGATCAACACATGGCCCCCTGCCACATCGATTAGCTTTCGGAGATTATTCGTCCCTGGCGCTTTTGTCTTTGCCTCGGGCCCTAATGCAGTAATCCCATCATCTCCCGCAAGCTGGCGAGCAATGTCAATCCATGGGGTTTCAGCCCCTGCTGAGGAATCCCAGGCATTACCCACGAACACACCGACACGAGCATTTGGAATTTCCTGAAGGCCAGCTTCTTTAAGGAACTTACTCAGTTCTTCAATCTTTCTCGCCTTTTCCTTATTCTTAATCAAATGATAAAGGGCAGTCAGTGTATGGGTTTTACCACCACCGAATTGAGTGATTAGTGCAAGAACAGGGGCTGTGTTCTCGGTTTTACCGGCCAATCGGCGAAGAACCATACCAATATGTTCATTAAGGGCCCGTGTAAAACAGGTTCGTGAGAAAAAGAGTTTTGGATCACGGTAGTCTTGAGGAGCAGTGCCAGCCACTACCTGTTCAAGAGCAATCGCAAACTCATCCGGGTTGAACGAGCGGCCTTCTCGAACTTCCTTTCTCGGCATTGCGACTTTGTACCAAGGTTCCATGGTTGTCCCCCTATGGTCTTTTCATTCTTGAAAATAGTTCAACTGCCTCTCTTTTAAGCCATGTCAGGTTGGCGTATGCTATGGGAACGAAATCATTTTTTTGGAACGTGTACATCCGATATCGAACACCATCACTGACAACGATGTCGCAGGCTGCACCAATCTGCTTGAGATATCTTTTCCCCTGACTCAATGCCCCTTCTAATCCTGATCCAGAACGCTTCGCTTCGACAATCAGGTGGCAATTCCCCGGAGTCCTTGGAAACTTTGTAAACACTGCAACGTCGATATCTCTCCACTTAATTGCGATCTGCTCGGGAGGCCATCCGAGTGACCGGAAGAAGGGCACAATGAAGTGAGAAACTATCTCATCCTCAGTTGGTTGATCACCAGTTTTTTGCCACTCCCTGTAAAGCTGAGCTAAATCTTGAACCTCCGCAATAATACCTTTGAGGTAACTTGGAGCCTCTTCCAACATCGGCTCTTCAGCGGGTATTTCAGGCAGTGGAGCAGTCTGCCAGTGAACCGGAGGGGAGTTCAAGAAGTTTCTTGTGTATTTGATAACTTCCTCATCCCACGAATGCGAGAGCCGAGATGGATTCCCTCCAAAGATCGCTCTTCCAAAATCATATTCTTCAGGAAGTTTACACCATCTGACCCGACGGGTATGTTGAAGGTCCCAACCATTTACATCGTCAAACTGGTTGAGGTATTGGTAATCGCTCGCTACAAGACCTATCGCTGCGATTTTTGAGATGGATGCACGTAATAAAAATACATCGCCTATTTTCACCTCACTCGCGAAACGCCTAACAAACCCTCCGTTAAATTCTTCGTCTTTCCTTCCCGATTTCCACTCCCCTGCATCACCTGGACCGATTAACCCAACTCCGTACTTCAGAAAGACATCAACATAAGACCTTGATGTCGGTCCACCGGAAATCTGCCAAACACTTCTCTTTATTTCTTCGTTCATCATCTTGGTGCTGCCAATAACATAGCATCTAGAAGTCTTTTCTCTTCGCTCTCTCTTGGATATAGAGCGGAGAGAGCATTTGCAAGCCTGAGAAAATCAGGGCCACGCTCTACCTCAGCCTTCAATAAAGCTCGCAAGGCGTTGCTCTGGCCGCTTGACTGAAGAAGCATGGCTGCATGAATGCGGTCAAGGGTTGTGGTTACCCCCGCCTTCGGCGAGGATTCGGCAGTTATTTCCTTTTTCTTTTTTGGACGGCGGGCTTTAATTTCAGGGATAGCTCTTTCTCCGCTTATAGCAAACTCAAACTTCATCTGTGGATCACGTCGGGCCTGCTCTTCAATTCTGAATCCCGCTGCTGATATGCTTTCTTCTCCAAAAAGTTGCTTCCCTCGTTCCTTAACCGAAAGCAAACGAACCACACCCTTCTCGGTCTCAATGATCCTCCCCTCCCACTCGGGGAGATGAATGCCAAGGGGTTGAGCAAAACGCCGAACCACATCGAAAATTAAACTATAGCCCTGCTTCTTTTTCTTAGGCGATTCTTCCTCCTCATCAGTTTCTTCATCATCTTCAGAATCTTTCCTGGCGACTTTTGCTCCATTCCCGTTCGTGCTCTGAAGCGTCCAAAGGAAAAGTGCAGTTAATCGAGCGTCTTCCTCCAATGCCCCCGCAGTGCTATTACGCGCCTTTGCCTCCGCAGTTCCGAGAACTTGTTCAAGAGCAGTCCGTCCTACCACTTCCCAGACATAAGCTAAGAAGCCTTTACAATGGGGCTCCGAGGCCTCTGGATCACCGCCTAATGGAATTTCTCGTTCTTCTGCATCAACAACCTTTGAGTAACGACTATAAATCTCCAGAGCAGGTCCTATGCAGGCAAAGACAAGATCTGCCCCACGAATTCCTTCAGACTGAAGCCGTTCCATCCAATCCCCAACACGTTTCGGAAGTTCTCGAAGAACCTCACCCCAATCTCCTACTGGTGCGTCCTCAGGCCGAGGCCGACACACGAGATGAATACTTGTTGCTAGGGATGCTGTCTCTCTGGCATTTATTCGTGTTTCCATTTCTGTAGAAATAGGCCAAGATCCTTTGATCGTCCATCCGCCCTGGACTATGCCAGAGAGCAATGCTTCCCACCCTTCTGTGGTTTTATGGGCAAAGACTATACATCCAATACCAACACTGTTCAAAACCCGATACCCTTCACTAAAAGCTCTGGATATCCCTTTTTCAAAAAAGTCGCGCGTCTTGGGTACCGCATCTTCACTTTCTGCTGTCGTTACCGTAAGCTCAGCTTTCTTAGGTGTTAAGGGATTTTGCGGATCAAAAGGATCCCGTAAAAGAGGATTATCTGGAATTGTTCTTTTAAACCAGACATAAAAGAAATCCGAGAGGTCCGCATACGGGATCGCGTCATAATATGGTGGGTCTGTAAACCAGACTGCACATATATCATCTGGAAGGGGTGACTTACAGGCGTCGGATTGTTGAATTTGCCCAGTGCCGTTTGATTTAACTGATTGAATAACACTGTAGGCTGCCTCAATGCCAGAAAAGAAAACTCCACGAGATCGGCTTGCCGGCGCGGATTCGCAGAAATCCCAAACCATTGGCAATGCATGCCGCGAGAAAAGATTAACCGGATTTTCGTAACCAGCCATCCAACGAGACAAAGAATTATTCCCATCAGCCGATTTCCCGACTAAAAGCGCCAACAGCGGTCCATGTTTCGAATTTGCCTCTCTGCGGACGTGATTGGTCAATGTCACCAACCCCAGTTTCTGTCGAGCTGTGAATAGATCACTCCATACTTTCATGCCGTAAACACGGGGGGACCCGATTGCTCTATGGCCATGTTGCCATGGCAGCGGTTCATCTGGTATCGGGCTCAATCCGTTCTTAAGAGGTTTATGAGCCAATTCGTTCAAACGGGTCATTGCCTTAAAAACTGCTTGGTAATCGAGCCCAGTGGGTAGTCGATAATGGCGTCCTTGCTTATCAGGTTTCAGTGTGATAGTGGCAAGCAACCGCGGGCCACCAATTCGGTTCCCTTTATCATCGAAGATAACATCTGCACCCCCACGCTGGTTGGTAAGCTGTGCTCGAACTCTATCAGGCGAAAGCACTGTACCGCAGCAAACACAGGTCGCCTTGGCCCGGGTGACAGTACCGGGGGGCACTTCGCTGTCATTTTTGGGCTCAAAGATTTCAAACTCTATCTGCGGAGTCTTTCCTTCAGTGGTAATACGTTTACAACGGAGAGCACGTTTACGACCAGATTTTTTACAGAGCCAAAATGACCTCATGAGAGGAATCTCTGCCCCACAATTTGGAGACTCACATCGAACTGTCCGGGCCCATAAATAAGCGATCGGTTTTGAACCATCAGGATCAGAAGGATAGAATTCAGCAAGCTCTTTGTCTGCTGCTTCTTTTATTTCCTTTCCCACGCAACGTAGTTCTTCTGCAAGGGCTGACCCGTACCGAGGGATGTCTTCCAACATTACTTTGAGAATCAGGCATGCTACGGGATTAAGGTCGCTGGCGAATGTTTCGCAGCCAAGACGAAGAGCCTCAAGCGGAATAGAGCCTCCACCTGCAAATGGGTCAACAACCAGAGGTGTTTCTTCTGGATGTGCTGCCTTCACAAGCCCTCGTGAGACTTCAAGATAGGTTCGATCTGTTGAGAGATCCCAATTTGAAAAATCACCTATGAATTTAAGGAGAGCTTGTCGAAGGTCTTCATTTTTGGGGCCAATATTTCCTTGAACCTTCGGTAAAAGTTCTCTTGCTTTGATTTTGAAATCCTCTGGGCAATTTGGATCACACGGGTCAGGTAGAAGAAGTCCCAAAAGCATTGCCCGACAAGCCGCAAGTGGCCGCCTCGCCCACCATAGATGCAGAGTTGATGGATGCCCATGACGGATGGATTTCTCCCTTGCCGAGTGCTTAGATACCGCTGCAATCGGAAAATCCACCTCCGCCAGACGTTTGCATTCTTTGGGGATCATTAATACGCCCCAGCGGCTCTCAACATTTCTTCGATAAAACCTTTTGCATGGATAAAATCTTCTTCTTTTAGTCCATCGTTCACGATCTGGTTGAGAATGCTTTTAACTTGACCATATTCATCCTTGTCAACGGAGCACAAACCAGCCCTGTTTCTAAAGATTGGAGCCCCTTTATCCTCGGCTTGCTGAATCATCCTATCTGAAAAATATCGTTCAATTCCATGAAAACTTTTGTTCAGTTTTGGGTTAAATGCCAAATCGGGCCAAATCAATACTTTGAATGGATCCCCCTCGACAAATAGTTTTTGAAATTGATTCGCCTTTTTGGCAGAGTCCCAGTCAAGGATAACAATAACCGGCGATTCCTTCTGCCGTGATTTGATAACTTTTAAATTATTCTTGATGTAACCAAAGAGATCATCGACGCCACCGGTTTTGCCCCCTCCGTTAAGACGTTCAAGATATGTAACTCTTATTTTCCTTTTTTGACGCAGATGTATGAATGCCTCTTCGAGAAAATCATCATCGTATTTTCCTTCGACCAAAATTAGAGGATCCAATGGGAAATATAAGATTGGATGTGTCCAGCGCGAGATCCCTTCACGGGAAAGTCTGTCCAGCCCGTCACGTAAATTTTCGATGGGCTCACAAACCGTTTCTAAATCATTTTTCTTAACATAGACTGTTTTGCTGGCATATTGGTACATCAAATCGGAATGTGTAGTACTTAAAACCTGAAGCCGACTCGATGGATCAGATACAATGGAAGAAAGGTACGAAGCAACCAATGCTTCAAGAGATGTATGTAAGGACGATTCTGGTTCTTCAACAGCCCAAACAGATGCTTGCCTCCAGCCGAATTTTTGAAAATAATCACGGTCAATTAAGTACAATGTTTCAAGCATCAGGAGGCTTTGTACTCCTGATCCTTGGACAGAGTCATCCATTTCTAATCCTTCTTCACCGAGCCTGTATCCAAAAGCAAATACCATGTCAGCCCAAGAAGTAGGGGTTGCAAGCCGAACGTTCTTGACATCGGGTGACGCTTCGGTAAGGTGCTTGACTAATCCCTTTATCATATTTTTGGATGTTTCCTTAATTGCAGAAAAGGTTGTTTCATGTTCCCTTTCACGGCGTCCAAGACGTCGAACTAAAACATCTCGGAGAGCTTGATGCTCTTTCCGGATAACTTCAATTGGGTGTACTCGATTTGGGATATATCGGAAATTAATAAGCTGAAGAAACTGACCTATCTTTTGTTGATCTTCCAGGGGCAATGCTTCTCCCTCTAGATAATAGGTTGGGAGAAAGTCTTTTCGTCTCCAAGTTTTGGTGATTGTAAACTCGTTACCTACAAATAATCTTTGTACGGGTTCGAGACCTTTGCGAAATTTGAAATGTTCAGGTAATGAAAATTTTACTGAAATACTGATTTGTTTTCTTCTCTTTTTACGCAAGTCTGGTCGAAAGTAATCATTATCAACATCTAGCCATGTCTCCGGATCAGTTTGGTCGTTAAAAAAAGCGTTGAGCGCCCGCAAGAAATTGGATTTTCCTGAATTGTTAAGTCCTGCAAAAACTGTAAAGTCTCCGAGATCTGTAAGTTTACAGTTACGGATTGAACGGAACCCTTTAATTTCGACCTCAGATATTAATTTCAAGATTCTCTTCCTCCATAAGGTATCGATTTTTCTTTCACCTGCATAGGCTGAGTCAAACCATCTATCGCTAAGTAATAGTGATCCACCTTTTTCACTTCGTGCCACTGGAGGCGGGCTGGGTCTTTAATTGATTTCAAAAGAAGGGTCATTGCAACATTACCCTCTCTTTTCCCGTCCTTCAATCCCCCCTCGCCCCCCTTTGTCAAAGTGGGGGAAATATTATAGAAATTACTTATTACCACGTTTTACCAGATTTCTCATCTCCATCGTTCGGGACATTTGAGTACAAAACCATTCGGTTTTTGAACTTCAAGAGGGAAAAGACTTTTTGCTATGTTTCTTCGACCAATTATGAAATAACCGCTTGCAACGATTTTAAGCTCTTGGGAGGTCCGGTTGGGAGGAAAAGCCACGACAGCTCTTTTTCCAGGAAACAGCCGTCTCATTGCAGTTAATGGCGGTGTCAAATCACTGTCTGCAGAAATTAGTAACGCTGTATCGTAGAGGTCCTGAAAAGCATCCGTTAAGAGTTCAACAGCAATATAAACGTCGGTCATTTTTTCATTGGGAACAAAATCCTCGAAATGGCACTTGCGACATTCACGTGGGTTAAGCTGGTATTTGCCGTAAAATATCTTAAAATCTTGAAGAGTTTCCAATGCCTCAATGAAGTTTGCCTGGCGTTTTTGTTTGTCCGGAGGCCGGGAAACACGTGCTGTAAAGTACTTCGTAAGTATTAATTTCTGGTTTGGTTTCAATAAATTAAGAGCCAATTTCCGCAGGTTAAGCCAGTAATATCGCTGCCATCCCTTGGATTTCAGGCCAAAATATAAGTTGAAACCATCGATGTATGCTATTACGCGCTCCAACTCTCTCCCAAACGTGAAAAAGACTTGACAAACGATAACAAACTTGTTAAATAATTCATAGTAACAGCGCCAACGATAGTATCGCTGGCCCGACGCTTTCTTGGGTTTTCCAGGAAAGCGTTTCTTTTTCTTAACTCAGGGATACTCCCCTTTCTCCCTGTTCAAAGGTCATCAGTTTTCTTTGTCTTCGTAAGGGATTTCTCCTTCTCTCACCATCATGGGTTGGGTCACGGCATTTATTGAAAGATAATAATGATCGACCTTCTTGACTTCGTGCCATTGGAGGCGGGCAGGATCTTTAATTGGGTTTTGAAGCTTGGGATCACTTTTGCAGTCCGTGACGACATAAAGCCAGTAGCAATCACGACGATCTTCAGCGACTCTTTTTTCATTAGGTGTAAGTAGGACATTTCCAGCCGATTCACCAATTCCTTTAACCTCAATTAGCCGAAGCTCACCCGAATTTAGGTCTAAGCTCGTCAAGTCATACCCAAAGTTTTTTTCGTGGACATCGTGAACCTGACGACCTTTATCTCTTTCGTAATCCATTGCCACCTGCATCGCTATTGCTTCAACTTCCGGATCTGGTTGTAGACGCCGAACCTCTGGTGATTTTCTCTCAGGGTGCAGGAGAATGAGTACACTGGTTATACGCTCAACCGACTGAAGAGAAAGGGCGCGCTGCCTATCCAATTCAAGGCGGCGTCTCTCTCGCCGTGATAGAAGTTCTGAGTGACGGGATTCTGCTTGAGCAAGACGTCCCTCAGCTCCAGGGGCTTTCCTTTCAACCTCTGAAGCTAATCTGCCGATCTCCTCATCAGCCTTCTGAAGAAGCTCGGTAAGTGACAATTCCACATGGGTCGCAATACGATCAATCTCAGATAGGCGCTCAGTGCGGACTTCTTCCAAGAAAGGCATAAGACCGTTTTCATTGAGCCATGCAGTAGCCTCTGGAAGTATTGCAACAGGAGGTAGATTTTCTGGTAAATTAGTAGGGGAAAAATTTCCAAGTACGCTGGGCTCTTGCAAACGAGCCTCTCCATTGGCCGTCAGCTCCACTACGAAGAGACGCTCATGGATTACCTGACCAAGGCCGTCAACCACACGTGCTCGGTAGAAATCCAGACGAGCCGGAGTATCATGCTGAAGGGAATAAAAACAGGCTCCCTTACCAAAAGTTCCCTGTGCCAGGATAAAGGCATGACGGCGCAGAGCTTCAAAGAGTGGATGACCAGGCGTGACCCATTCCAGATTGTTCGTTTCGGCAGTATCACGATCTGTCGAGAATCGTGGATACTTTGTAACCAGTGGTGGAAGCTTCCAGTCAGTCTGGCTTTCGTAGTGCCTTAGTATCGTTGGCGTTCTCCCCGGATCAAAAGTGTGGGAAAGAGATGAGTGCGTCTTTAGGGCGAAGTCTATATAATCTGCAGATTCGCGCATAAAACGAGCAATTGTTTCGGGTACCACACGGCGCTCCTGGGCTCTGGCACGGCGTTCGACGAGCATCTCAAGGTTAAGCTTTTTCGATGCGAGGCCCTCCAGAGCATTCTGACAGATGGCCCTGAATTGTTTTTCGTCCACATTCTTAAGGAGTCGGTCCTCCAGGTCTGCATCTCCTAAGCGTCCAGCGTAATAATCACGAAGAACCCGTTCGATGTGAGCTGCGGGAAGAATTTCTCCAATCACATTGAAGACTGCATCGTCGTCAAGTGCATCCCGGATCTCCTGAAGCTTTTCAAGAAGACGCTGAAGCACCTTACCCTCGATGGTGTTCGTTGCTACAAAGTTAAAAATTAGGCAATCACTCTTCTGGCCATAGCGATGAATACGGCCCATTCGCTGTTCAAGTCGGTTCGGATTCCAGGGAATGTCATAGTTAAAGAGAATGTGACAGCACTGAAGATTGATCCCCTCCCCGGCTGCCTCAGTAGCAACCAGGACCTGGATATCTCCATCTTTGAACTGTTGCTCTGTGTAAAGTCGGGTGCCGGGTTGATCCCGGAAACCGGATTTCATGCCTCCATGAATGCATCCGATCTTAAAGCCCCACTCTTTTAATCGACCCATGAGGTAGTCGAGTGTGTCTTTGAATTCAGTGAAGAGGAGAAGCCTTTGCTCGGGGTGGTCGAAAAAGCCCTCTTGATGAAGAAGATCTTTTAAACGGGATAACTTGGCTTCAGTGGCTGAATCCTCGACCAACTGGGCTTGCCCTGCAAGTTGCTTCAACTTATCGGTCTCTTCACGGATCTGTTCTTCGTTCGCAGCGAGGGTAATGGCGTCTAACATTTTCTCTAATTTTTCTCGTTCATAATCCTCCATCTCTTCGATCTCTTCTGGATCGGGAAGGTCGGGAGGAACCAAACTGATTATTTCGTGGGCACGCTTTAATCCCACTTCAAGCCTTTTAGCACGATTTTCTAAGGAGTGCCGCATGGCATGGGTGCTTGAAGCAAGACGGCGTTGATACAGGGACATGAGGAATCCAACTGCACGGGCACGGGGGTCATCACCCTGGGCAGCAGCTTTAGCGCTTTGCTGTTTCACGAAACGAGTAACATCGCGATAGAGGTCGAATTCAGCGCCGTCAATCTGGAAATCTACGGTATGGGGGATTCGTTTGGTGAAAATCTTCTCAGCCACCCATGTTCCATCAGAGCGACGCTCCGGAAAGTAGACCATGGCTTCCTTGGTCCGCCGAAGGTAAAATGGAGCCCTTCGCTGATTCATCGCCTCTTTGATAGAGCGGACATCGGCATAGGCATCTTGGTCGAGAAGTTGTAAAAAGAAACTAAAATTGATTGGATCCCCTTTGTGAGGCGTTGCAGTTAGAAGGAGTAAGTGATCACTTGCATCACGAAGTAGCTCACCCAAACGATACCTTAAGGTTTTGTGCTCCAGATCAAAAGCGGACATCCGATGTGCCTCGTCCACGATGGTGAGGTCCCAATGAACTTGGCGCAATCCGGGTAGGATTTCTGAACGCTTTGCGAGATCGAGGGAAGTGATAACTTGTTTTTGTTCCAACCACTGGTTTATACCAAACTGGTCACGGATTTCTCCACCCTTTAATACCTTGAACTTTTCATCGAACTTTTCATTGAGTTCCCTCTGCCATTGAAAGGTCAGGTTCGCAGGACACACGATCAAGGTGCGATCAGCCAATCCCCTGAGTTTCAATTCCCGAATAAGGAGCCCTGCCATAATTGTCTTACCAGCGCCGGCATCGTCAGCCAGGAGGAACCGTACACGGGCGAGTTTGAGCAGATAGTCGTAGATCGCCTCGAGCTGATGTGGCAATGGATCGACGCGTGAGATGGAGAGCCCGAAGTATGGATCAAATTCATAAGCAATCCCAAGCGAGTAAGCCTGCAGGCCAAGTCGAAGGAGGCGACCGTCACCGTCATAAGTGGAGGTAACATCAAAGATGGTTAGCGCTTCAATATCTCGTGAAGTGAGGGTAACACTACGGAACCGCTCCGATTGGGTGCCAACCAGACCGACGGTCCACGTGTCAGGACCGTTGGGACGGACTGTTTCCACCCTCATTGGCTCGTTGAAGAGCGTGCCAGTAAGAATTTGGCCGGGTTCAATCCCTTTTTGGGTCATTCGCCCTCGCCTTTTACCTGTTCCAGGGTATCTTCCTCAAGCCAAAGCCCCCAGAGGTTCTTCCATCAATCTGTCTGTACAAAAAAAGTGCATCAACCCCAGAAGTTGACCTATTTATACCAAAAATTTAATTTTATAGCAATTTCCAGTCCGTCGAGTTTCTGGTCGGCTCCCCAGCATGAAGGGGGGGAAGTAAAGGAGAGGGGAAAACAAACAAGGGAAAGGTAAGGGGAAAATCAAGAGGAATTCAGCGGGAGACCTCTTTTTAAGATGGGTGCATTTTTCCCTCTTATTCCGAATATCCCTTAGGAAACAGGGATTAGTTTCCCCCCATCCATTTTTCTATTAAGGATTTTTTATTACCCAAATCCCGCTGGGTTCGATGTTCGAAAACTCCTTTAGTTTTACATCTTGGTCTTTCGGTTTGGGTAATAAGACACAAATATAACCCAAATTTTGCCTCTACCCGGATTCTCATTTAGGTAGGCCCAAATTTGTTGAGTACACCTACTTATCTATAGTGGCATGTTAATTTGGAGATTGATGATTACCGAAGGAAATAAACAAAAAGGCAGAGCCTTTAAAGCCCTGCCTCTATTTTGCACACATGGATTGATAATTTATCACTTTCCTATTTTTTCCTTGCCTTCCAGTGCAAGGAGCCGTTGCTCCAGCATCTCGTTCTTCCCCTGCAAGTCCTTGATTGAACCCTGCTGGTCCTGCACGACCTTCGTTAATACCGCCATGATGTCCATCGGACTTAACTCCTTCCTGTCCTTCGTTGCAATAAGATCAGGCACATCCTCGGCAACAAACCCCACATGATTCTCTTCCGGAGATACCTTGTCAAAAGTGTAGACCTAACACCTATGTTTCCTTTGACTTCGATTGAGGACGATGAGACCAAATATCAACATCTTCTTGCATTCTGCGATTTCTGCTGTGATCTATTTGAAGAGCTGTATGGAACGATGACGCTGGACAAAGAACCCAACTCCGAGTCCGTGAAGGGGCTCCTCGTCCATACATAAAAATCGTTGCTTATACCTTCTACTTGCCCGGTTCTTTTTCCACCTCATCAGGGTTTCCGTCCAGCAGATTCTTTAACCTTTTTGCGGCCTCTGCCGCCCTTCGACCTTTCTCCTCTGAGTTCGCCTGAAAGCCACTGATCTTGTCGCTGAGCATACCGAAAGCTGTCGTCACATCTTTCCCGTGAGCCACAACGAGATAGAGCAAGAGAAGGCTGCCCAGTCCAAGGCGCACCCAGGACAGGGTTTGTCTACGCCTATCGGAGAGAAACCTGCTGAATACCCTCCATATGATTAGAAATCCCATAAAAATAAATGCCGAAATCACAAGTCTCTTAAGGAGCGGCATTTCTTGCCATCTTGAATACAGCGACCGCGCCTCAAAGGCCTCAACCTCGGTCTTCTGCCTAACGGGTTGGCTTTTATCGATCGCCTCGCTCGATGGAATGTCTTCCTCTTTCTCTTTTATGACAACGACCTTGTCCCGGTATTCCTCGGGAATCGTTGTTTCATTGTCAGTGATACAGACCGTACCTTTTTTATCGGTATATTTGTAGATCGTAGCGAAACTGATCTGGGCCAAAAAAATGCACGTTATGATAGAAAACATAATCCACAATTTGCCATGGGTTTTCATCACGCCCTCCCGTGGAGGTTTTGTTAAGGCTTGTACGTCTACTAATACACTGAATGAATCCCTTGTCAATGGCAAAATGAGCTTTTGAAAATTATCTCTTAAGGATTATCACTTGAAATCTGGCATAGCGATATGGATTCCCAACTTGAGGACTACAGGAAGGAAGAGTTGAAAAAGGGGTACTTTGTTTCATCTACTAATGTCCACTCTAAGATAGCTCTGGAAGGTAACGATTACTGGCAGAAATGTGCATAATTACTACGGAGGCCCCATTTAATGACAATTGCTTGGTAAAATTTGTCATTCGATTTACAAATTTGTCTTGTTATGGATATCCAGC
>Ga0187886_1001821_pt1 | contig 18277 bp, 14 predicted proteins | sample June2016WEW_20_1_FD_133001 | JGI IMG/M metagenome (GOLD analysis project Ga0187886, IMG submission 133001) | Peatland microbial communities from SPRUCE experiment site at the Marcell Experimental Forest, Minnesota, USA - June2016WEW_20_150 | ecosystem: Environmental > Terrestrial > Soil >... | reverse complement strand
GGGTTTCCGCTACGGCGAACAGGTGGAGCACGGCCAGCGCGGTGTGTGGAAGCGCGCCCTCCCGCCGGGGAAGTATCCGCTCAACCTGTACGCTTTGAAGGTGGAGCTGGTGCCGACGGTGAACTTTGTGCTGCGGTGGATCACCGGCATTTCCGAAGCGCACCAATACGACAAGGACCTGACCTCGATCGAGCTGATCACGGCCGACGGGTACGAGCCGGTGCTGCCGCTCTCGCTCGTGCTGCACATCGACTACGAGAAGGCGCCCTCGGTAATCCAGAGATTTGGCGACGTGCGGCGGCTCATCAGCCAGACCCTCGATCCGATCCTCTCGGCCTACTTCCGCGACGTGGCGCAATCCTCCACCATGCTGGACCTGCTGCTCAAGCGCGAGGAGATCCAGCGCCGGGCGACGGAGGAACTCGGGCGGCGGTTCGCCGAATACGACATCAATTGCATCGCCGTGATGATCGGCCGGCCGGAAAGCAAGTACAAGGCGGAACAGGCCGCGCAGGATCCGATCGAGCGGCTGTTCGACCAACTGCGGATGCGGCGCTTTGCCACGGAGCAGAAGGCCACCTTCGAGAAACAGGAAGAGGCGGCGGTGCAGCTCAAGGAGCTGAATAACGCCCAGGCCGCGGCCGCCAAGCAAACCGAGCTGACGCAGACCCACATCGACATCGAGATCAGCGCCAACCGCGGCGAGGCGCAATTGGCCGAGGCCCAGCGGTTGGCCAAGCGCGACGTGGCCCGCGCGTTCGGCGAGAGCCGTTCCAAGGATCTGATGGGCAAAGGCGAGGCGGCCCGCGTGGCGCAGGTGGGGTTGGCCGAGGCGGCGGTCTTCCTGCAGAAGATCCGGGCCTACGGCGATCCGCGTCTGTTCGCGCTCAATCTGGTCTCCGATCAGTTCTCCAAGAGCGTCCAGCCGCTCGTCCCGCAGCGCCTGCTGGTCATGGGCGGCGGGGAGGGAAAGGAAAAATCCGATATCGCCAGCTCGAGCGTGCTCGGACAGCTCTTGGCGCTGCTGCTGGCCGAAAAAGCCGGGGTGGGCATGGGGGCGTCGGACGCGCGCGAGTTCGAGAAATTCGCCGACGACATGACCCGGCGGTTCTCCCAATCGCAGCAGGAGGCGGATGTGGCCGCCGCGGCGGAGCAGGATCTGAAGGGTCAGATGGACGAAAAACCGTTACAATCGGACAAGTGAAAATCGTCCGGTTGGATCAGGGAAACAAAAGGCAGGTCGGGGAATTCCTCGACCTGCCTTTTTTGCTGTATCGGGATTGCCACCAATGGGTGCCGCCGATGGCGGGCGACGCCCGCGCGATGCTGGACCGGAGGCATCATCCCTTCTACCGCCATTCCGATGCCGCCTTCTACCTGGCGTACGGCGATTCCGGGCGGGCGGTCGGGAGGATTGCGGTCCTGGACAACCGCCACTACAACGAATTCAACCACGAGGAAACGGCGTTCTTTTATTTATTCGAATGCACGGACGATTCCGAAGCCGCCAAGCTCCTCTTTGACGCGGCCGGCGCGTGGGCCCGCACGCGGAATCTGAACCGGCTATTCGGTCCCAAAGGCTTTACCACGCTGGACGGAATGGGCCTGCTCGTTCGGGGATTTGAGCACCGTCCCGCGCTCGGCATCCCGTATAACTTTCCATATTATCCGCGGTTGGTGGAAGAAAACGGCTTCCGTGGCACGGCGGACATCGTTTCCGGATATTTTGGTAGGCAGGCACAGCTCCCGGAACACATCCACCGGGTGGCGGAGATCGTGCAACGCAGGCGCGGTTTGCGGATTCTCACCTTCCGGTCGCGGCGCGATCTGGCGGCGGTCGTCCCGCGCCTGCAGAAGCTGTACAACGATTCGCTGGCCGGCACCACCGGCAACACGCCCTTGACCGACGACGAGGCGCGGGCGATGGCGGATCAGATCCTTTGGTTCGCCGATCCGCGCCTGATCAAGCTGATCGCCAAGGGTGACGAATTGGTGGGATTCGTATTCGCCTACCCGGACATTTCCGCCGCGCTCAAGCGCACCCGTGGGCGGCTGTTTCCCTTCGGATGGATCGATCTGCTGCTCGAACTGCGGCGCACGAAATGGGTGAACCTCAACGGGGCGGGGATCGTCGAAAAATACCGCGGGCTGGGCGGCACGGCGGTCCTGTTCGACGAGATGGCTAAAAGCCTTCACGCGGGAAAATTCGATCACGCCGACATCGTCCAGGTGGGCGTGGAAAACGATAAGATGCAGCGGGAGCTGAAGGATTTGGGGATCGATTTTTATAAAATGCATCGGATGTACATGAAGGAGCTGACGTCAGGATAATGCGGAAGAGACGATCGACCATAGACCATCGACCAGCATCCATCGTCTATCGTCCGTGGTCGATGGTCTATGGTCTATTGTCAATGGTCATTCACCCATCGTGAGTGGGTAAGACGATTTTAAATGTTCCCCGTTCCGTAGAGAGAATCCAGAAGCTTGTCGTCGATTTCCGTCAGCGAATCGAGAATGCGATCGGCCGGTCCGTAGCGCGGATCCTGGCGCAGTTCGGGCAGGGGGACGGCGATGCATTTCATCCCGGCGGCCTTGGCGGAGGCCACGCCGGCGATTGAATCCTCGATCGCCAGGCACTTCTCCGGCGCCAGACCCAGCTTGCGGGCGGCGGTAAGGTAAACATCGGGGAACGGTTTGCCGCGCGCTTCGTTTTCCGCGGAACAGATGGCTTCGAATGCAGGCCTGATCTGCAGACGGTCGACCACGGCGTCAATGAGCGATAGTGCCGAAGCAGAAGCCAACGCCAACCGTAAGCCACGCGATTGGAACAGCCGAATGGCCTCGAACAAGCCCGGCATGGCAAACCCGCGCTCCCGGATCCGACCGATCACGCCTTGCAGGATATCGGCCGCCAGGACTTCCGGCGACGGCCCATGCCAAGGTCTGCTCGCATACCAGAACCGGGTGACTTCCTGGATGCGCATGCCGGTCGTGAGGATGCATTCCTCGTCGGTGAGATGGAGCCCGTGCCGTCCGAAGATCTCGATTTCCGATTCGCGCCAGAAGGGTTCGGAGTCGATCAGGACACCGTCCACGTCAAAGATTGCGGCTTGGAGGAAAGCTGGGGGGTAGGTCATGGTGGTGTCATTTGGAAAAAGATGGAGGTTAGTCAGTTGACTTTGCGATGAACGTGATTTGGTTGGGGGTTGATCCATACCCCGGCTTTCGAAAAATTCTCCCAAGTTACCGGGTGAAAAATTACTCACGTATTGTGACGGGATCCATACAGCACAGGGAAGCGTACCTTGTTACCTGATTAAATGTCAAGTTTGAATTCTATTTGGACGCCAACGCCGATGAAGGATGGCGAAATTTCCATTGTGGAAAAAAGGAAAAAGGGAATGCTATCCGAAAGAGTAGCGTTATTGACTGCCCCTTGCTCCGATGTTCTCGAAAGAGGATAATAATAGGTATAATTGGAACCATCCAGGAAGGATTGGATTATCCATGTTGATCGCCATCATTCCAGCGTATAACGAGGAACGGTTTATCGGCAGCGTTGTTCTCAAAGCTCGGAAGTACGTTGACACGGTGATGGTCATCGACGACGGGTCGCGGGATCTGACGGCGGAGATAGCCCAGGCGGCCGGGGCAATCGTCATCCGGCATGAAACCAACCGAGGCAAGGGTGTGGCCCTGAACTCCGGTTTCCAAAAGGCCCGTGAACTGGATGCGCAGATTTTGGTGATCTTGGATGGCGATGGCCAGCATCGTCCAGAGGAGATCCCGATCGTGATCGCTCCTATAATTAATGGGGAAGCGGACATCGTTATCGGATCACGGTATTTGGACCACAAGAGCAGTGTGCCCTTCTTCCGGATCTGGGGCCATAAGGCCTTCACATCTGCGACCAACTGGCTTTCGGGCACACATCTGACGGATTCCCAAAGCGGATTTCGGGCCTTCTCGAAAAACGCCATTCAAAAAATCAATTTTAAATCTAAGGATTTTTCCGTCGAGTCGGAAATGCAATTCCTCGCCAAACAGCAGGACCTCAAGCTGATCGAGGTTCCGGTCGTGATTCGTTATCCGGACCAGTCAAAACGGCCGGTAATCGTGCATGGGGCTTCGGTGCTAAACGGTATTCTTCGGATGGTCGGGCAACACCGCCCGCTACTCTTTTTCGGTGGTCCGGGGGTAATCGTTCTCCTGGCAGGCCTGTTATGGGGTGCCCAGGTGGTGGAAATATACAACCATAAACATGAGCTGGCTACAGGCTACGCGCTAATCAGTGTCCTTCTTTCCGTAATTGGAACGCTCTCACTTTTTACGGGAATAATTCTTCATTCGATCCGCGGATTAATGATCGAAATCAAGGAAGAGATCAAGCGGTGAAGAATATCCAAATGGTGAATGGTGTTTAGATAGGATGGACCAGCTTCCTTTAATATCAATTATTACCCCCTCTCTAAATCAAGCTGGATTTATTGAACGAACTATCACATCGGTATTAACCCAAAACTACCCCAATTTAGAATATTATGTAATCGATGGTGGATCCACTGACGGTACGATCAATATTTTGCATGAGAAAGGGAACAGCCTTCAATGGATCAGCGAGCCGGATCGAGGACAGGCGAATGCGATCAATAAAGGGCTAAGCCGCGTAAAAGGAGAAATCATCTGTTACCTTAATTCAGATGATGAATTAGCGCCAGGCTCTTTAAGAATTGTCGGAGAATTCTTTCGGCGGCACCCGCAAGCTGCCTGGTTGACAGGTCGGTGTAAAACAATCAACAAACAGGGACAGGAGGTACGGAGGGCCATCACAATATATAAGGATTTGTGGCTTCTTTTACGAAGTCGTAAAGTGCTGCTTGTCCTTAATTATATCTCTCAACCTGCAACCTTCTGGCGCCGGACGATTATTGATGAAGTGGGCATATTCGATGAGGATCTACATTATGTGATGGATTATGACTATTGGCTACGGATATCCAACCGGTACCCGTTGTGGATCGTTCCATCGATCCTGGCATATTTTCGGATCCACCCTTTCTCCAAATCGGGATCGACTTCTCATGCGCAGTTTGAAGAGGAGTTGGATGTAGCCCGCAGATATACAAAGTCGAGCATTCTTTTAATGCTCCATCAGTTGCATAAATCCATTGCGATACAAGTCTATCGAAGAATGATTAAGGAACAACAGTAGAAGAGCATGCATTTATGGGAAGTTGCATGAGAGCCAAAAAAGGAAAAGTTGTATGCAAAAAAAGATCGTAATCACCGGTGGTTCAGGATTCGTCGGTACAAATCTGGTGGAGTATTACTTCACACATGGATGGCATGTGGAGAATTTTGATATAAAGCCACCACAAAATGTACAACATGCCACTTTATGGAAAAATGTCGATTTACGAAATCGAGGACTATTAATCGATGAGATCAGGAGGGCCAAGCCCGAAGTAATTCTGCACTGTGGAGCGAGGACGGATCTAGATGAAAAACACAATTTGGATGGATACAGCGCCAATATAGATGGCATCTTACATCTGATCGAAGCTATTCGAGAAGCGGGAACAGTTCAACGGGTGGTTTTCTTTTCCAGTCAGCTTGTGTGTGGGATTGGGAATAAACCGAGAAATACTCATGATTACCAACCTACCACATTGTATGGGCGAAGCAAGGTAATTGGTGAGAAAATTATATTTGCGGCAGGTGATTTTTGCCCGGTTTGGACAATTGTGCGACCGACTTCGCTTTGGGGTCCGTGGTTCGATATCCCCTATAAATCACTTTTCATTGCAATCAAGAAGGGTCGTTATTTCCATCCCAAGGGATATCGAACTTATAAACAGTGGGGATTTATTGGAAATACCGTTTTCCAAATACAACGATTGTTGGAAGCGCCACAAAAGAAAATTCATAAACGGATCTTTTACCTCGCAGACTATGAACCACTTGAGCTTAGCAAATTTACTAATCAGGTGCAGACTGCCCTAAATTCTCCCCCTATTAAAAGTGTCCCGTTGGGCATTCTGAAAGCAGCCGCTGGGATGGGAGATATTTTTCAAAAGCTGGGTTGGCGCAATCCACCACTAACCCGTTTCCGTCTGAACAATATACTTATTAATGAAGTCCAAGATATTGAGCCACTAAGAGATGTGATTGGGAACATACCATATGGTATTGAGGAAGGAATCGAAATGACTATTCGATGGTTAAGAGAACATGCTGCTTAATGACATCTTTGAAATTTATACCGATTCACGCCAGCGAAATGGTATAATAATTATCATTCTCCAACGGGATGGATCTAGTAATAAATCTTGGAAGATTTTCAAAAGGTTCCCAGTAATGGGTTGAAAATTTTTTGGAGTAACGGAAGAATGCGAATCGCGCATGTTACTGCGACTTTTCCGCCCTACATGGGCGGTGCGGGGAATGTTTGTTATTACAATGCCTTGGAACTGGCTCGAATTGGCCATCAAGTTTCGGTATACACCGCAACCTATCCCCAAAAAGGATGGATAGACCCTCTAGAAATTAATATCGTCCGTCTTCCTGCCGTCTTGAGGTTTGGAAATGCACCCCTCCTACCCGGTCTATTACAGATCCGGGATGTGGATATCATCCATTTGCATTATCCTTTTATTTTCGGGGCGGAATTGATTTGGTTGGTTTCGAAAATCCGTCATATCCCTTATGTAATTACTTATCAGAACGATCTTATTGGAGAAGGAATCCGCCGTTATATTTTTGATACTTATTCGAAAGTATCGGCCGAAACCGTTCTTGGCGGCGCAAGGAAATTTGCCATAGCCTCCTTCGATCATGCTCAAACTTGCAGAATGTCATCCATATTTCGACAACGTTGGAACGATGTCATAGAAGTTCCAAATGGAGTTGACGCAAATCTGTTCCGACCATTACGGACGGGATTGCAGGTACGTAAGAAATACGGAATTTCCGAAGATGACAATCTGATTTTATTTGTGGGAGCGCTTGATCGGGCCCATTATTTTAAGGGGATATCGATATTATTAGAAGCTTTCTCAAAACTCTCTCAGAAAAAGACATATTTAATGATTATCGGGGATGGCGATATGAGAGAACGATATGAAATAGAAGCGCACAAACTTGGGATACAACAGAATACGATATTTACGGGTCATATTCCTTTTAATAAACCTCCAGATTATTATTCGAGCGCGAATATCGTGATTCTTCCCTCTCTGTTATCTGAAATGTTTGGTATTGTCCTTATTGAGGCTATGGCTTGTGAAAGGCCTGTAATTGCAAGCGATCTGCCCGGTGTTCGTTCCGTAGTAGCGAATGGGACCGATGGATTGTTAGTTCAACCCGGTGATATCGAAGAATTGTCGGAAAAAATTCAGTATCTTTTAGACAACCCGCAATTGCAGCGGGAGATGGGAATCCGCGGTCGAGCGAAAGTCGAAGCAATATATGCGTGGCCGAAGATCATCCAGCGAGTGGTTCGTATGTATGAGGAAGTATTGGATGGCCAGAAAGTTTCCGGGACCATGAAGTAAAAAATAAATGAAAAAAACATGATCATAGACAGAACATACAATGAATGTCGAAATAATGGATGTCATCGTATGCCGTCCCAGATATTCCCAATGTACGGCCGTCTATAAGCCATTCCTAAAAATGATTATGCATAGAGCAATGAATCTGTTACGGCAAATCCTACATTCGCCGCGCATGGAAATCAATGCGCTGTTCTTATGGGCGACTGCCATTACCGGTGCCGCGGCGGGGTTCCTTTTTTGGAATCTATCGGCTCACTTCTATACAACTCAAGAAGTCGGCCTGGCTTCTACCGTGAATTCACTAATGTGGCTTCTCTCTGGGGTTACCAGCCTTGGTATTGGAATGGGCATTGTCCGTTTCCTGAATACTGCGGAAGACCGGAAGGGGATGATTAACACTGCGTTGTCGTTTACCTGCCTGACCAGTCTTCTGGTTGGAACCGTTTATGTAGCGGGAATTAACCTATGGACGCCGGGCCTTATTGCCTTACGGCAACCCTGGTTCTTTCTTATCTTCCTTCTACTGCTTGTCTCTACAACCCATAGTATTATCCTCCAGATGGTTTTTCTATCCCTAAAACGGACGAGCGCTACATTTGGGGTGGTGGTACTACTCAACATCCTCCGTCTTGTTTTCCTTTTCTTTTTCCGGGCTGAAAGAGCGCAAGGAATTGTCGCCGCAGTTGCTATCGCGACGACATTATCCAATTTATTTTCCTTTCTTATACTCCCGCGATTGATCTCAGGCTTCAGGCCCGCTGCGGCTCTATCCGGCCCAATTTTACGTCAATTAATTCCCTATTCCTTTGCAATCAACATGGCCGATTTCCTCAACAATACTCCTACGATGCTGGCTCCGCTTCTGGCGTTGGAGAACCTCGGCGCGGCCGCAAGCGCACAAGTCTACATTGCCTGGATGATGGGTTCCATGATGCTTTCACCAAGCTCGGCGTTTGCTCAATCTGCCTTCTCCGAGGGAGCATCGGATCCTCATAGATTAAGGAGTATCCTCAAGAAATCAGGGATATATGGTTTACTGATCACCGTCACTTTGGCAACCATTGGCTTCCTACTTTCCGAATGGATCCTTAGATTATTCGGACCCGATTACCGCGGCGCTGCAACTTTCCTTAAATGGTTGTGCATCGCCGCCCCCTTAAGCGCTCTGGATAGTTTATTTACAACAGCATTCCGCGTACAGAAACGCTTGTGGACGATGATTATCATCAATACTATGATCCTCATTTTATTTATCGGATCACAGTCTATTTTGCTTAAGACCATGGGCATCAATATAATGGGGATTATGTGGATGTTTGCACAAGGTGCCGGCGTGATTCTCTCTCTGGTAATATTCCTCCGGGGTAATGAAGCGGAGAAGTCCGAGAAGATAGCCGTTGAACAGATTGGCGGGATTGGAATCAAAAACTAATGAATATTATACAGATTAAGCTACATCCCTAGCCCGATATGTCAAAATAAAGTGAAAATATATATAATTATCTTATAAGAAATGCCATCGCAAAACAAATCAGGACGAAAGCTATCGAGGAGAAGCTGAAGGTTTAGGTCACAACAAGAATCATTCAAGGAAAAGGATATTAATGTGAATACTCCGAAGAATTGGATAAATACAAATTCTAAATTATTGAGGATTGCGGTCCTTGCGTTTCCATTTGCGACGCCTTCTCAAATTACCCCCGTGAGTAAAATGGTTAATATAGTATCGGCAATCACTCAAAAAACATATCTCATTGGTGGGAAATATTTTCAGTCCCTGGATGATCTTCCAAACGAAGTAAATGTCATAATATTAAAAACCATCATGCATTATACGAAGGGCAATTGGTTGAACTTGGTTTCTATATACAAATGGTTTGTAATGAATCTATCAGCCCAAATGGAATTGGGATGGCAGATCTGGAAACATCGTAATGACGTCGATATTGTGTTGTGTACTGTAGGTTGCTATTATCAGGTACCGTGTTTACTAGCAAAGATCCTAAGAAAGAAAATAGTTTACTCATCCTTTGCATTGGATCCCGATATGGCCTTGGTTACTAATGGGCGATTTGTTTCCATAATTCTTACTTTATTATGCTCAATTAATTTTATGCTGGCCGATAAAATCATTGTTGATAGTGTTCAGACAATGAATGCTCCGATACATAAACCATATCGAAATAAAATCTATATTGGCAATAGGTATGTCGAAAAGAAATTTCGTATTATTACACCTTATGAGAAACGAGAGAAAATTGTTGGATTTATAGGTAGGATTTCACAAGAAAAGGGAATAATTGATTTTGTGAAAGCATTACCTGCTTTCCTAGAAAATAACCAGGATGCAAAAGTGATAATCATTGGCTCTGGAGGTATTAATGAATTACTAAAAAACGAGCTTCAAAGGATCAATCTTCCCAACAGGATTGAGTGGATTGGATGGATTGACCATTCAGAAATTCCAAATTATTTGAATAGAATGCGGCTTCTCGTATTACCATCCTTCACCGAGGGAAGCCCAAATGTCATTTTGGAGGCGATGGCCTGCGGAACACCTGTTCTTGCAACGAGTGTTGGTGGTATTCCAAGTCTTATTAGAGATAGAGAATCGGGATTTATCCTGGAAAATTCACCCCACAATGGACTATTCTATGCGATGAACAATTCAATAAACTATCCAGAAATTCAAAGAATCATCAATAATGCACATGAAATAATTGAAGAAGAATATTCTTTTTCTGCTTGTCAAAAACGATATCAAAGTATAATAATTTGAATTGTAAATTAACGTCAAAACCATGAAAATAAAAAAACCTTTTTTTTCAAAGGATTTTGATAAACTCCTGGCTATTGTAGCTCTTATTTTAAGTGCCCTTGGATTTTTGGTATTAATTGTTTTCTCCTCAAATATATCCAGTATTATTATCGTTGGTTTTCTTGTAGCTTCTTTTATTGCTTATTTATATTTTCGGCCAAAAATACAATTCCAAAAAGGTTTATTAGTCCATTCTATAGATATTACTGATGCTGGAATCATCACTATCAACTTATGTTTTATTCTCATTCTTTTTCTTTCAATATTATTAATTGTGTACCGTCCCGAACCATACACAAGGCCAATTGCATTCTTTGTATTAAGTTCGATATTGGCAGGATTACTTGCATTAGAGATAATTTCATCAGAGAATAAATTAATTACTACATATTCCCTATTGATTAAAATTATTATATTAGGAATATTATTACGATGGATATCATTAATAATCTTTCCGGGTCCGGTTTGGTTTGATCCTTGGTATCACGAGAATATAGTGTCGCAAATATTGTCTTCTTCCCATATCCCTGAAACAGGACTGCAGAGCTATGAAAAACTCCCTATATATCATCTACTGATTTCATCGATTATTCTCTTTACAGGATTAAATTTCAAAGCGGCATTTCTAATATTTATTTGCCCAATCGAAGTAATATTACAAGTACTCCTCATATTTATGATTGGTAATAAATTATTCTTGGGTAATAAGATCTCATTATTCGCATCCTTATTATTGATTGTAAGTGATTATAATATTGAAAATGGAATTATTGAATATCCAAACGGATTCGCCATTATTTTTATTTTGGCCATAGTTTATATTATCCTAAAATCTCAAATAACGACTTCGGCTAGATGGATTATGATAAATATTATTATTATGTTAATGGTTATATTAACTCACACTCTTGCTGCCATGGCAATTGCAATAATGATTCTAAGCTTCTGGTTTGGATCATATTTATATAATAATATATTCCAGAAAAATAAAAAAAGAGATGTCGCTTCTTTTTCATTATTATTATTATTCAGTATTGCGATGTTTTCTTGGTGGATGTATGCTTCGGGACATTATATACTTCTAGTTAAAGTTATTACTTGGGCTTTTCAAGCTGACAAATATTTTCCAGAAAACCCAATTAAGGAATTAAAATATCTTGCTTCAATACCAATAAATGAAGTAGTATATGATAAAATGGGTTTTACTATTTATTTCTTTTTCTCATCAATCGGATGTTTATTTCTTATGTCAAAATATTCTTATTCAAAAATAAATGGATTTGTCTATGCATTAGGATCAATAGTTCTTGCAATAATCGGATTCCTAGGTACCGTATTCAACCTTTTATTCATACCAAATAGATGGATATTTATGTCTCAGACAATGCTATCAATTCCTGCTGCAATTGGAATTAGTATAATAATAAGGATTGATAAATACAAAAGAGCATTAATAACATCAATTATTGTAATAATGACCTTTTTTATGATTACAGATTCAATAGCAAATTTTGATACACCTATCCTATCTCCAAAAATAATGGTGAGAGCATCATTATATCTATCTGAAATTCAATCCATTGACACCATATTAGCATATGATAACAATACAATTGCTAGTGATCAACTAGCAATAGCATACATAAGTAATAAAAAAGATATAAAAACTCAATTAATAAATGACTCACTTGATAAGCAGGAATTTATCTCATTATTGGGTTCAACAATCATTATAAGAAAAACCATAATAGATTCTCCTTTTTATGCATACGGCACGATTTGGAAATTATATTTTGATCCCAGAGATATACTAATCAATGAAGATATGAATTGTGTATATGACTCTGGGAGCACTATAGCGTTTATTAAATCAAATAATGGTATAAATAAATGAATAATATTGTTATTACTATATTACATTATGTAACCAATCGTAATGTAATTAAAAGAATACAACAAATAATAAAAAGTAATGATAGATATATTCTGGAATACTTTGTAAAATTATTACTATCAATAATATTAGTAATTATTCTCTTATTTATGTCATGGAACATGGGAATAGGACAGACGAATATATCAAGGATTATCTTGGGATTAATCTTTCTTGGATTATTTCCCGGTGATGCATTATTATCGATATTATTTCCAAGAAGAAATTCAATTATTCTTTTGGAACGTTTTGTTTTCATGATCATAATAAGCATATCCGTTATAACACTGATTGGATTTATATTAAATTACACTACTTGGGGTATAAGGGTTGAATCATTACTCTGGGTTACAGAAATAATTATAGTAATATTTTATTCGATATCATTCTTTCAAAGAAGAAATATATACAAAAATGAAGAAGAACTGATTACTAAAGTAGAAATAAGTAATGAAAATAATATTACTGTTAACAATCGTCATATAAATATGTTTTCGTTAATTATATCCATCATTGGAATTATTGCTTTAATATTATTACTTGGTTTAAGCGGCCCCCAAGAAAAATATACAGAATTCTTTATACTTGATAGTAATAATCACCTAGGCATAGAGAATAATAATTATTTATTAAACGAAACCTTGCCACTTAACTTCGTAGTGATAAATCATGAGGGGAAAACAGAAAATTATCATTTATTATTAATCGCAAGCAATGGTTCTATTTCAAGGATAGCCAGTTTTCAAGTAATGGATCAAAAACAATGGAATCAAATATATATATTAAATCTGTATAAATTAGGAGAAAAACAAATATACAAATTCATTCTATATAGAGAAGGAGACTTGGAACCTTATCGTTCGCTTCAGATAGTTATTTCAGTATATAAAAACTCAAATTAATAATATTACTAAAAATAACCATTGAGAAGCATCGTCAAAAATATAAAATGGGTAGACAATGTTTATCCTAAATTAATACTTTTATAAATGAGCATCCAATATGAATAATTAATGAACCAACTCAACGAAATGCCGACACTAGCACGTTACGAAATTACACTAAGATACCAACTGACATACAATATATCCCAATATAATAAATTGGGATGTGATTTGTTAATCTTGAGGTTCGAAAAAGAAGTACATTTATTTTTTATTTATCCCACCTCGGATTGAATACTCTGACCATAATCTTTGATATAAGAATGCAGTGGTTTCTGCGATAACTTCCGCGGAATATCTATTTTCTATGATTTTGCGTCCTTCTTGTCCCATCTGAAATCTTAAGTTAGGAGAATCCAATAAAAAAATAATCGCTTTCGATAAAGCTACGCCATCACCGGGAGGAACGAGGAGTCCGTTAACACCATCTTCAACGACTTCAGGAACTCCTCCCACATTGCTAGCAACGATAGGAAGAAAACAAGCGGATGCCTCAAGCAAAGTAACTGGCAAACCTTCGCGCAATGAAGGCAAAACCATCATAGTGCTAATTTGAAGAAGTTCATAAATGTCTTGTCGAAATCCCAAGAACTTTACTTGATTTATCAAGCCACTCTGTTTGGCTTGCATTATTAATGATGTTTCACATTTGCCGCCACCAACAATTAGAAAGAGGACTTCGGGTTTATTATTGAGAACCATTCGAGCAGAATCCAATAAAACACAATGACCTTTTTGATTAATTAATCTTGCAACAGTAATAATCACGTGTTGATTATTCTTGATCCCTAGCTCACGCTTCTTATCCTCTCGTTCCGTGTAGGTCAGGTTACGGATCTTTTGCAATTGGATACAATTTGGAATTACCTCAAACTTATCGGGGACAATGTGAGCTTGGTGAGAAGCGAATGATCGAACAGCTTCGGAGACTGCCGTCATTTGTGTTGTGATCACAGAAAGTAATTTGTCGGTAATGATAAATGGGCAACTTTTATCATAATATGTATTGTGTTCAGTAGAGATTATGATAGGTATACCCGCAATCCAAGCGAGACTTCTCCCAATAATATTGGCAAGCGGCAAGTGCGTGTGAATAATCTGAATGCGATTCTTTCTAAGGAACCGGAATAGACGGAGGTATGCTGTGAGATCTAAAAAAGGGAAGGGTTGATAAAAGCCAAATGATTGAAAACGATCCGGAGGAAGGTTAATTCTATTTTGGATTGGACCAAGCCCAAATAGACCTCCAACACGTATTTCAAAATACTCTGAAGGAAGCTGATTCACTAGATTGGCCAAAGCAATTTCTGCTCCACCTATTTCGAGATTGGGAATGAGGTAAAGAAGACGTAGTTTATCCATGGAAATGAAGAGAATTTCTCGATACTATCTGTTTTAATAATCAGAGAAATGCTCAAATCCAGATCTCTAATCTTTCCAAAAAGAAAACCGTTAGTTACTTAGCTATTATACCATTAGTATACTGCCGATCCTCTTAATCAAATAAATAGGTTGCAACCGAATGCCTTTGGATTTCGGATGAAAGGAACGTACAAGCGATTCTACTGTGCTATTCCTTTATATTAAAGCCGACGGCGCTTTTTCTACTGAAGGCGAGCGAGGAGGTGCGCTTGCGCGAAAGACTGAAATCGATCGTAAGTAATAAAAAAAAATAAATTCAAGCGATGAAGCGGGTGGCTCTCACTGACTAGGTAATCGTTGCGGTAAAGAAAAATAAGCAGTCTCGAAAGATCAAAAGGATTTCGGTGAATAAAGCCACTTATCGAGTGGAAACCCCATGTACGTTCATTTCTTCTATCTTCATCGATTATAATTAATAATATATATCTAGTTTCCCGACATTAACCAAAGACCGATATATTATTTCCCGACCTCAAAAAAATCAATTCCTAACTAAATTTCTAATTATCATTTACTGTAATCTGCCTAACTGTTCAGTTAACATCCGCGATTTGACATTCGCTACAACCGATTCTTAGCTGCAGATCCCCAAGAAATCGCTCCATAAAACGTTTATTTACAAATTGGCTTGATAATTACGCCTATATATTTATTACTGTTTGTCACTACAATCGGATCACACGCCACCATCTTGGAGAATTCGCGAAACGCAATATTGTCTCCAATATCATCCGAAATAAAGAAACCACCTGGTCTAAGTGCTCGCCACAAAATTGGGTAAGCCCACATCCTACCGATATAGCTCTTGTCACTGTCATAATGGCACATGTCTATTGTGCCCAGGGCTTTCAATGCCCTAGGTAGACCTTGCCTGTCTGCATACCTAAGAATACACCAACCCGACCTAATTTCTGGTGGAACAACACACCCAACATATTGATCATTATTCCGGTTCGGGTAAGGCATGTCAGTGCTAAAGAGTTTTGATCCTTGACGGTTTCTGAGAGAAAGCAAGATCGCCAAAGAAGACCAGCCGTACGCCACACCTGTTTCAATTACTTTAGTGGCTCTCAAGTACTCGGCAACCCAATAAAGCAAATCAAGATCTCCAGGTCCACCCATTTCTATTGGACATTGCCTTACAATACTTGCGGCTTTTTCAAAGACATTGGCAAACAAGTAGTCAATGGGTTTGAGTGCCGGCTTACCGATCAGTTGCTCAAGTGCTGTATTAGTATCTACAGATAATTCAGCACACCACTGCGATGCCTCTTGTCCAGTATCGTCTGGCGTAGAACTCCCAGGGGACAATTTCAAAGTAATGAGATATATCAATTGAGGATAGAGCCTTGGGCGGCTCAAATACCAAAGGAGTGTTCTTAATTTAGCAAACATCGTATGTTAATCTTCTTTGTATCTGGAATTTACAGGCAGTATATCGTGTATTTATTAATTCTATTCTCAATGGGAGATATTTTCAATCCGGACAATTTGTATTAGCATATGTATCATTTAGGAAGGTGGTTATATAGGTGAACAGACTATCAGCGTTTTGTACTCGAAATATTCAGGGTGTCCGTGCCTATTTAGCATTGCCTACTGGTCAGTTTATATTGATCGGCCTGGGATATCTCTTATTAATTTCCATTGCCGAGGCGATCACCACGCTCGTGGATCCACAATTGGGATTGGTCCTGCACGGATTGGTATTGGTGATTCTGCTGGCCCACGGCTCGTTGATCCACCGCGGGGTACTGCGCCGGTTTCTGATCCTCCTGGCGCTCGCTCCGATGATCCGCATCATCAGCCTTTCCATTCCCTTGCAAAAAATCGGTCTACCGCTAATTTACTGGTATCTCGTGATCGGCCTGCTCTTGTTCTTCGCGGCCTTTATTGCCGGCCGGATCACTGAATTGGGGGGAAACCGCATCGGATGGTCGAAGCGAGGCTGGCCCCAGCAATTGGCCATCGGATTAATCGGTATTGCCTTGGGCTACATTGAATACTTGATCCTTCGTCCAGGTCCGTTGGCCGCTTATCAAACCTGGGAGGACGTCATTATCGCCGGCTTGATCCTGTTAATTTTTACCGGTGTACTGGAAGAGTACATCTTCCGCGGGCTGATGCAATCAGCCTCCATGCAAGTGATGGGAAAATTCGGCCTGGTTTATGTGGCGGTGCTGTTTGCGGTTTTGCACCTGGGGTACCATTCCTTCCCAGATCTCGTCTTCGTGCTGGGGGTGGGTTTGTTTTTTGGGTGGTGCGTTTGGAAAACCCATTCGCTTCTTGGAGCATCCTTAGCGCACGGAATTGCGAATATCAGTCTTTATGTTTTTTTTCCCTTGTTGATAAGCGCCGGATCCTTTCCGGTGGCATCCGCGGGAGCTGTTTTATCACCGAATCTCCCTCCTGCGCCGCCTGCCGGATTGACGCAGACCACCGTCGTCAACCCCGCCAGCGGCAATATCACAGTTGTGGACAACAATGGCGCGGGGTTTGTCTTCGTAGGCAGCAACCTGTGGCTGGATGCCACCGACGGATTTGGAGGCAGCTTCCGGTGGACCTATGCCGCTCAAACCGTCCCCGATGTGGTGGTTACCTGGCTTCCTCCGCTTTCAGGATGCGGCAGGTACCGTGTGGAAGCGTTTATTCCTCCCGGTGTTGGCCTGACCAAATCGGCCAGGTACTCCATCAACAACCGGCAAGGAACCGCTGCGGTTGTCATCAACCAGGATGCCGTTCACGGCACATGGGCAATGCTGGGAATTTTCGAGTTTGAACCGGGAACTTCGGCGAATATCCGGCTGTCCAATGAAACCGGAGAAGATCCGAAATTGCTGCGTTGGATTGGTTTTGACGCCATCCGATGGATTTTTCAGGGGCCTTGCGGGTCCATCACGGCGCCCCCGGCCCGATAATTCCAATCCAGTGTACAATCGTAATTGACATTACCCGGATATTTGCCGGGCTGTTTTACGGGCGTCAGGAGGATACTCATGTCCAATAGAAGACGGAATTTGATAATTATTGCCGTGATTGTCGTCGTTATTCTGCTTTGCGTTTGCGCCGCAGTGGGCGCCAACATGCTGATGAATACCCCGCTCGCGCCGACTCTCCAAAGCAACACCCCGGTTGTATTTCCCACAACGGGAATAACACCCGGTATCGCCACGGCCACAAAGGCGATCCTGCCCACCCAGGCTCCCACGGCCACCCCCGGAACGGTTGCGAACTGCGGCGTAACGGGGTCGATGAATATCCTCGTCATGGGCGTGGATTCCCCGTTTTCCGACGCCTTCAAGGGCCCGCTCGCGATCCGGCTTGTCAAAGTGGATTTCGGTCAGAAGACGGCAAGCGTCTTTCCCTTCCCCCGGGAGTTGTTGATTTCCGTTCAAGGACTGGAAGCGTACGGTGTTTCCCAGGCCCGGCTCGGGCAGTTGTACCTGATTGCGAAAAGCAGCGCAGGGATGAGCGACGCCGCGGCAACCAATCTTTTAGCGCAAAATCTGAATATCAATTTCGGCGCATCGACCAACCATTACATCGTCGGGAAGATGTCGACGCTGGCTTCGATTATCGATACCGTTGGCGGGCTGACGCT
>Ga0187886_1001820_pt1 | contig 18284 bp, 18 predicted proteins | sample June2016WEW_20_1_FD_133001 | JGI IMG/M metagenome (GOLD analysis project Ga0187886, IMG submission 133001) | Peatland microbial communities from SPRUCE experiment site at the Marcell Experimental Forest, Minnesota, USA - June2016WEW_20_150 | ecosystem: Environmental > Terrestrial > Soil >... | reverse complement strand
GTCCGCGCCGTTCCCGCCCGCGAGCACTTGCGGATACCATTTGTCCAACTCCGCCAGCGTGACCGGGTAGCCTTGCTTGCGGATCGCCTCCAGCTTCGATGCCAGCACGCGTTCCAGAGTGTATCGATAGACAGTAAACAGCGCGACCAAGACCAGCCCGGCAATCAGCAGCCGCAGCGCCCACTTGCGTCTGCGACTCCAAAGAGAACTGGTTGCTGTCGCGCTCATACCTGCCCCCTTACCTATCGTTTTTTCCTCCGCCGCGCAACCAGAACCGGTGCCGGAGTGTTTGGGACAAAGTTCTGCCTGTCGCTCCCACGCTCTAACGCTCCACGCTTCACGACCTCTTATCGCTCGACCGTGAACGTGATGTCCTTCTTCTCGTCGCCGCCATCGTCCTTGCCGTCCTCGGCGACGCTATACACGACGTACCCATTCTCCAACTTCTTGTATCGCAACAGCTGGCCATCGAAGGGATCGGTGGGAACGGCAGCGAGATAGGTGGGCACAAGTTCATCAAAGCGATCAGGCGGGTTGCCACTAGCGAGTCGATGGCGTTCCAAGGCAAAAGAAGTACGGCAACATCGCAGGCTGGCGATAGCAGCCAAGTCTTTCGCAACGAATGCGCTCATGCTACCACTACCATAGCCGCATAGCCAGTTTGACATCACACAGAACTTCGGTAGCTTTCGCGTCTCGCTATCGACAAACTTCGCAGCGGCAAGTCTTTCAGGCAGGGGAAGCTGTGCGGCATGAAGATAGCCTTCCATAATCCTCAGATGATGCAGAAGATCGATCTCCATCAATCCTGACGCCTTGAGAAAATAGAATTGCGGCCGCCTGTACCAAGCCGGGATCAAAAAGCCAACGCTGTTCATAAAGCCGTCGGGCGGCGGCGGCGGAAGCATCGATGTGAGTTGGCGTTTTACCGGCCGATGGAAGAGATCGACATGGATGACGATTTCACTTCCAAGCGCCCGCGCAAGACCGTTGGTGGTTTCCGATTCGCCTAAGGCAGCGTCAAGTTCCCGCAATTGAGCATCTGCGAATGCAGTCCGATTGAGGATGTCTTCCAGGCATGACGCGTCTATTCGCAGCACTGCTACCCGAACAAGTTGGTCAACAAGTCCCGGTTCGTCTGTCAGTGAACGTGCCAGAGCCACCGCTGCAGAGATGGAACTGGCCGCACTCTGCGCTTCGCCCCCAGCAGCATGCAAGGTGGCCTCAAGGGAGAGCAGCCGGGCCCCTTGACGCACTTCGTTCAAGTGTGGCAAAGGTGTTTCGACTCCCTCGGAGAAACTGACAGGATACCGACAGCGCTTCCGCGCAACTCCGGCATGGAGCAGTCTCAAGGCCGGTTCGCTTTCAGCCAAATAGGTTGCAGCAGTTTCGCGCAGTTGGCTTGGCAATGGTTCGCCACGTTTTGGCCGGCGTACGTCTCCCACTACAGGCAAGACCCGAAGTTTCTCGTAGTCCCATTTCGCATACCGTGAGAAGGCGTTTTCATAAACATCCGCCGCATTCTCTCCCGGCGGCGGTTGCGGATACCATTTGTCCAACTCAGTGAGCGTGACGGGGTAGCCTTGCTTGCGGATTTCATCGAGCTTGGCTTCGACCATGCGATGGAGCGTGTAGCGGTACGCGGCGTAGAGAGCCGCGAGGACGAGGATGACGACAAGAATCCGTCGCGGCCAGCGGCGGCGTTTGGCAGGAATTTGCTGTGGTTGCTCACTCATCGTCGCGGTGTCCCGGTCGCGCCAAGAATGGCGATCCTACGAGATAGATGCAAGACTTGTCGCGACCCTCCCGCCCCGGCAACAAACGCCGCGAGAAAGTCTCGCGGCTACAATTCCCTTGCGCTCCACGCTCTCACGCTCCGACGCTCCACGCTTCACGACCCAATCCCCGCCATCAACCGCATCAGTGTCTCCTGGTTCGCCTGGTCGCGCGAGACTTCGCCAACGATCCGGCCGGCCCGCAGCACGAGGATGCGCGTCGAAAGATTGATGACTTCGGGCAGTTCGCTGGAGATCAACAGCACGCCGCTGCCTTCGTTGGCGAGTTGATCGATCAATCCATGAATCTCCGCCTTCGCGCCGACGTCCACGCCGCGCGTCGGTTCGTCCACCATGAGAATGCGGCAGTGGGCGGCGAGCCATTTGGCGAGGACGACCTTCTGTTGGTTGCCGCCGCTGAGCGCGGCCACGGGCGTCTCGATGCTCGGCGTTTTCACGCGCAGATGCGCGAACAGCTCCCCGGCCTCGCAGGCTTCCTGTTTGCGGTTCAGCAACCCGAACCTGCGCAATCGATCCAGAATCGCCAACGAGAAATTGCCGCGACCGCTCATCATCAACACCAGTCCCTGACGTTTGCGGTCTTCGGGGATCAGACCGACGCCGCGCCGCAGCGCTTCCCGCGCGGAACCGAGCCGCAACGGTTGGCCGTCCACTTCCACGGTGCCGCGCGCGTCCGGGTCCAGGCCGAAGATGGCTTGCGCCACTTCGCTGCGGCCGGAACCGACGAGGCCGGCCAGGCCGACAATCTCCCCGGCGCGCACCTCGAAGGAAATATCCTCAAACTTTCCCGGCGACGTGAGGTTTTTGACCCGCAGTTTCATCCCGCCTCGCGGGACGCTGAGATGATGCGGGAAATAGTCGGCGAGCGGGCGCCCGATCATCATCTGCACCACTTTGTCCTGTGTGGCGTCGGCGCGGCTGAGCGTGCCGACGTAACGCCCGTCGCGCAACACGCTGATGCGGTCGCACAACCGGAACACTTCCGGCAGCCGATGCGAGACGTAAATCATCGTCACGCCGCGTTGACGCAACCGCTCGATCAACTCGAACAGGCGTTGCGACTCGGCTTCCGACAGCGAACTGGTCGGTTCATCGAAGACGAGGATCTTGGCGCCGGTGCCGACCGCAGCGGCGATCTGAACGAGTTGTTCCTGGCCGGTGGTGAGTTGCTTCATCGGCTGACGCACGTCGAGCGTGACGCCAATCTCGCCGAGAAGTTTCTGCGCGCGTGCCACCATCGCGCGGCGGTCGGTCATGATGCCGAACCGGCGCGGGTACTGACCCAGACTGAGGTTTTCGGCAACGGTCAGGTCGGGGCAGAAAGCCAGTTCCTGGTGCACCATGCCGACGCCAGCTCGCGCCGCGTCGCGGGGCGAGTGGAAATGATGCGGTTTGCTGTCGATACGAATTTCACCGGAGTCGGGACGATGAATGCCCGCCAGAATTTTGCCGAGCGTGGATTTGCCCGCGCCGTTCTCGCCCATCAACCCGTGACATTCGCCGCGCTCGATCGCGAGGCTGACGCCGTCCAGCGCCGTCACACCGACGAACGTTTTGGTGATGGAAGAGAAACCAACAAACGGAGTGATGGAGTGTTGGAGTGCTGGAGTACTGGGTTCGGTCGTTCCCATCGCTCCATTACTCCATCGCTCCATTACTCCAATTCCCCCGTCCGTCTACTTCTTCAACCACTTGTCCCAGTTCTTGGCGAACTCGTCCACGTTGTCCTTGGTAACCCGCGTCAACGGATCGATGACCCGGTCGCTCGGCGGGTTCTCGCCTTTGACGAGCTTGTTCAGCAGAATCTCGACGGACTTGTAGCCCCAGCCGTAACAGTCCTGCCCGTACAGCGTCGCCACATGGCCGCTGCGCAGGTAACCCAGTTGCGCCGGCAGCGCGTCCACGGAGACGGCTTTCACCGTGCCGGGCGCCCACTTCAGTGCGTTCCTGGTGAACAGCGGCCATCCGCCGATGATCGCCCAGCCTTCGATTTCGGGATGCGTGCTCTGCGCGGTGTTGATGGCCTCGGCCGCTTGCTCGGGCGTCTCGGGATTATGGAACACACCGTCGGGCAGCAGCTTCATGCCCGGATGTTTCGCCAACTCCTCCTTGGCGCCTTGGACGCGCTTCTGGAGGTTGGGCGCGGTCTGGTTGCCTGCCAAAATCGCGATCGTGCCCTTGTCGCCCATGACCTTGGCGAGTTCCGCCATCACGCGCTGGCCGCAGGACACATCGTCGGTGCCGTAATAGCACAGCCGTTTGCTGCGGGGCGCATCGGAATCGAAACACATGACCACCGAACCGAGTTCGATGGCTCTATTGATGGCTGGCGTGCAGGTATTGGCGTCGGTGCAGGAAACCGCGATGGCTTGAACCCCGCCACGCGCGAGTTGCTCGATAGCTTCGACCTGTTTCTGGGCGTCTTCATCGGCCGGCGTCTGCCAGTCGATCACGACCTCGACGCCGTATTTCGGGCCGAGTTCCCTCGCCGCATCCTTCGCGCCAACGTAGCACGCCTGGAAAACGGGATTGGACTGGCTCTTGGCGACCAGCCCGATGGTGATCTTCTTCTTCTCCGCGCCGTTGGCTGCGGCCACGGCCAACGACAACAACACGCCCAACGCCACTGTGATTCTTCGCATAACCTTTCTCCTCCTGTTCGATGTTAAACGACCATACCCCTCACCTTGATCCTCTCCCCCGATTAAGGGGAGAGGAGAGTTCCCCTCTCCATTGTTGTGCAAGGGAAAGGGTCATGGTGAGGGTTCTGAGTCAGTTCTTCCACTTTGTTTTCGTCAATCGTTTCGTCCGTAAATACTCGCTAAACCTGTCCACCGCCACCGCCACGATGATGGCGATGCCGATGATGATCTTGCTGTACTCCTTTGACAGCGGCAGTTTGACAAAGCCGAGATTGATCTGCCGTAAAATGTAAATGCCGTTCTCGATGAGTTTGATGATCAATGCTCCCAACAACGCGCCCAGCGCTGAGCCGCGCCCGCCTGTCAGGCTCGCCCCGCCCACGACCGCCGCCGCGATCACCGTCAGTTCGTAGCCCTCGCCCGTGGCGGTGTTGGCCGAACCGAAGTAGCCCGTGGAAACCATGCCCGCGATTCCCGCCGCCAACCCGCACAACGCATACACGCGCAGTTTGATCAGGTCGACAGGCAACCCGCTGAACCGGGCCGCCTCCTCGTTCCCGCCGAGCGCGTACGTCTCGCGGCCCCAGACGGTGTGACTGAGAAAGATCCAACCGGCGATCACGCACAACACCATCACCACCATCGGCACCGGCTGCAGCAACAACGGCGGCGCATTCCCGCGCGGGATGGTGACCTGCCACGACATGAACTGTGAGATGAAGGCATCGGGCAACGACTTGTCGCCGTACGGCAGCGATTTGGAAGGCACGGAAACCAGCGCAATGCCCCGGAAAACGCTCAGCGTGCCCAACGTCACGATGAACGGGTGCATCCGCAGGCTCACAACCAACGCCCCGTTGATCAATCCGCAGACCAAGCCGACCGCGAGCGGGACGGCCATCGCCACCGGCAGGACCACCCACGGACTCGCGTTCGCGGGAAAATTCTGCAACACCGCCGCCGCGCTCAGCGCCGAAAGCCCGAAGATCGACCCGACCGAGATATCGATCCCGCCCGCCACGACCACGATGGTTTCGCCAATCGCCATGATCGCCATCCACGACATCGGCGTGGCGACGTTGGGAATGATGTTATCGATCCGGAAGAAATTGTTGACCGTGTGCCCGCGCACGTTGATCGGCTCCGCCGCAAACGTCAGCAACAGCCCGAGCAAAAAGATCACCACCAGCAGCCCGGCTTCTTGCACGCGCGGCAGACGGAACCCACCGGGGCGCTTGTCGGTAGCGGTCGGAGAGCTTGGTGTATTGGTTTCCGTTGCCGTCGGCTGACTCATGGAATCGAGCCGCTATCCTATCGACTCGCCGCGCTCTCTGGCAACAATGTTGTTAGTAGCGCGGGCGTCTCGCCCGTGTCCATATCGGTTGTAGCCGCGAGCCTGCTCGCGGCCTCTGCGGTCGCCGATAAGGTACGATTCACCGCGAGCAGGCTCACGGCTACAATCTGGTGGCGGGAGCCGTCGTTGCCGAACACAGGTAGGGACGGCTCGCCGAGCCGTCCGCCGCGTGCCGCCATCCGCCTCACCGCTCGACTGTGAACATGAAGTCAGTGCCGAGATAGTAACCTTCAGCCCAGTACGGTCACACCGTACTTCTCAAAGCGTTCGTCCGCCGTCACCACGGTCAGATCGTTCAGCTTGGCCGTCGCGATGATGAAACGGTCGCACGGGTCATCGTGAATCGGTGGGAGTTCGGCGGCTTCGACGCAAACGTTGACATCGAGCGGAAGAACCGCCAACCCATGGTGCTCGACGACTTTTTCGAACCATTCTCGCGGCGGATGGGGCAGTTTCAGTTTTCCTCGCGCGGCCTTGATCGCGATCTCGAAGCCGCTGATGGCGGAGACATACACCGCGGGCGCTTCGTTGATTTCTTTGAGCGTGGCGCGGCTGAGTCGTTTCCCGCCGGCCGCAAGCCAGAGCAACGCGCACGTATCCAGAATCATCGGCTCGTCTCCGGCCATTCATCGGTGGAAAGCGGCTCGACCGGATCGTATCCGATTTTGATTTTGCTCAGGGCCGGATGCAGCTTGATCCGGTTCTGGCGCTTGTGCGGCACCAAATCGGCGACCGGCTCTCCATTGCGGCAAATGACGATCGCCTCGCTGGTTTCTTCCACCCTGGCCAGCAGACTGGAGAAATTGGTCTTCGCTTCGTGAACGTTGACGGTTTTCATGCCGGCGGATGTTAGTCCACTTAGTCCACCGTGTCAATGGTGGTTTTGTTTTGCCTCGCAGCCGCGGCCGGTTATGGCGCCAATTCCGTTACGCTCTCACGCTCAGACGCTCCACGCTCCACGAGCCGTTACCGCTCGACCGTGAACGTGATGTCGGTGCCGGGCCAGTAGCCCTCTGTGCCGCCGTTATCCACCTTATCTTCTCCGACGCTATACACGATGTAACCCTTGGTGAGCTTTTTGTACCGCAACGGCTGCCCATCGAACGGGTCGAGCAACGTTGATTCGGTAAGATTGTCCGGCAAGTGTGCGTTCGCCAGCCGGTATCGCTCCACGGCCAAGGCAACTCGCGCAGCACGGATCAAAGCCACACACGTCGCTTGTTTGACCATTGCGCCGGTAGAGGCGGGCATCAACAGGAACGATGAACCGTTCATCTCTTGAGACACGATTTGCTTTGCTAAAGAGATTTGTTCCGGAAACGGTAGTTGGCTCGCCCGTATGCAAGCAGTTCGGAACTCTATCGACATCAAAACTTCCAGCTCGAACAAACCGGAAGTGGCACGCCGATGAGCTTCCATGCGATCGGCCGGATAGTAGTAGGCGTCTCGCCAAGTTAGTTGCCGGAGTCCCTCAAGCGTGGGCCAAAATCGCACCGGCGCTGCCATCGCCTTGCGAACTTGGTTATAGGCCTTGAGAACGTTGCAGCGATCACCGACGAACGCGCGAGTTAATCCCTGCGGGTCTTCAGCTTCGGCTAGGATCATGTCCAGTTGCTCAAGCTGTTCATCAGTGAGTGTCGCCTTGGTCAGTACCCGCTCAAGATTTCTTGCACCCATCACCTGACAACTGAAACGGATCAACTGCGACAGGACCACGGGTTCATTCACCAGAGAGTGAGCCACGCCGAAACATGCTTGGGCTGACTCCACTGCAAGTTCCGATTCACCTTTCTCTGCATGCAACAACATCTCGAGTGTGAGCAGTTTGGCACCTAGTCGAACGTTGTTCAGGTGCGGCAGGCGAACATCGAACCCTCGGGTCGAGTCGATGGGATACCGGCACGTTGTCATGGATGCACCCTTGTGCAGAAGTTTGAGCGCTGCGTCATTTTGCGAGAGAACCTCGGCAATGGCGTCCTTCATTTGCTTTGGCAAAGGCTCTGTTCCAGGAGGCAGTCGAGCAGAGCCGATTACCGGCAACAGGGACCAATACTCGTCCGTCTCTCGCCACCCTCTTGAAGGAGGGTTAGGTTTAGAGTAGACAGCGAACGCTTCCTGCAGAACCGTGGCGGCATTCTCACCTGGCGGAGGCGTCGTGTACCATTTGTCCAGTTCAGCGAAAGTCAGAGGCAGGCCTTCTGCGCGTAGTGTTTCGAGTTTAACTCTGAGTGCCGCGTCTATCCTACGTTTGAGCAACTCGGATGTGGAGTGGTAGTATAGGAGACTCGCGACACAGATGGCCGCAGGCACGAGAACAAGAACGGCCACGACTGCGCGCAGCCAACGGCGTTTACGACGGGGAACAAGTAGGCTGGGTTGATCTGTCATAACCTCACCGGTCGCGGCAAGAATGTTTACCACGTTTCACGTGGCCGCTGCTACGAAAAAGATGCAAGCCTTGTCGCAGCAAACAGCAAAGCGGCGTCACGTGTCCGACGTAGCTTTAGCGAAGGCGGAAGCCGCCGCACTCCAAGTTGAAATTATCCGCGTGCATCTGTGGCCGTTTGCGGTTAAAACTTTGTCATGATTCGACGATACAGCCGGGAAGCGATGTGCCAGATTTGGACGGACGAAAATAAATTCCGGATCTGGCTCCAGATCGAGATTCTGGCGTGCGAAGCCCGCAAGATTCCGGCGAAAGACCTCGCCATCATCAAACGCAAGGCGAAGTTCGACGTGGAACGCATCCGCGAGATCGAGAAGGTCACCAACCACGACGTCATCGCCTTCCTCACCTGTGTCGCCGAACACGTCGGCCCAGCTTCGCGCCACATCCACGAGGGGTTGACCTCCTCCGATGTCGGCGATACCGCGCTCGCGGTGCAGATGACGCAGGCGGCGGACATCCTGATCGGAGACCTCAAGAAACTCCGCGCCGTCGTCGCCGCCAAGGCCAAGAAGTACAAGATGGTGCCGATGATCGGCCGCACCCACGGCGTCCACGCCGAACCCGTCACCTTCGGTTTGAAGATGGCCCTGATGTACGACGAATTCGGTCGCGCCCTGGCGCGGCTGGAGCGCGCCCGCGGCATTGTCGCCGTTGGAAAAATCTCCGGCGCCGTCGGCACTCACGCGCATCTCGATCCAGAGGTCGAAGACCACGTCTGCAAGAAGCTCGGGCTGCGTCCCGCCGCCATCTCGACACAGATCATCCAGCGTGACCGTCACGCCGACTTCCTCGCTACCATCGCGTTGGTCGGCTGCTCCATCGACCGCTGGGCGCAGGAATTCCGCCATCTCCAGCGCACCGAAGTGCTCGAGGCGGAGGAATATTTCGCCGAAGGCCAGAAGGGCAGCAGCGCGATGCCGCACAAGCGCAACCCGATCACGTGCGAACGCCTGTGCGGTCTGGCCCGCGTGCTGCGCGGCAACGCATTGGCCGCCATGGAGAACGTCGCTCTCTGGCACGAGCGCGACATCTCGCACAGCTCGGTCGAGCGGATCATCCTGCCCGACTCCACCACGTTGCTCGATTACATGCTCGTCACGCTGACCAACGTAGTGGACAAGCTGTTGGTTTATCCCGAGCGGATGAAGGCCAACCTCGAAGCCAGCAAAGGCCTGATCTATTCCCAGGCCGTGTTGCTCGCGCTCACCAAGAAAGGCCTCACACGCGAGAAAGCGTATGAGCTTGTCCAGCGCAACGCGATGAAGACTTGGGCCGACGCCAAAACCTTCAAGGAATTCCTCCTCGAAGACGCCGAGGTGATGAAGGCGCTGACGAGGCGCGAAGTGAATGTCCTTTTCGACCTCGGCGTCCACCTGCGTCAGGTCAACAACACCTTCAAGAAAGTTGGAATCAAATGAAAGCAAAAATCGTTGTCATGCCGAAAAAGACGGTTCTCGATCCGCAGGGCAAGACCGTCAAGAACGCGCTGGAGTCCATGAGTTTCAAGGGGATCAAAGACGTGCGCGTCGGCAAGTTCATCGAAGTCGAGATGGAAGGCGGTAACAAGGCGGAACTGCAGAAGAAGATCGACGAGGCGTGCCACAAGTTGTTGAGCAATCCGGTCATCGAGGAGTACAGCTTTACGCTGCACGAATAACACGAGGGAGACACGAAGCCCACGAATGGACAGCGACAAGATTCTGTATCGTGAACTGTCGTACCAAATCGTTGGCTGTGCCCTGGAAGTCCACAAGAAGCTCGGGCCGGGATTTCCTGAGGCGGTTTACGAACGGGCGTTGGAAGCTGAGTTCAAGAAGGCGGGCCTTCGGTATGAGCGCCAGAGAGTCTTTCGCGTTGTTTACGAACAGAAACCCGTTGGCGACTTTCGGGCCGACTTCGTTGTGGAAGACAAAGTGATTCTTGAATTGAAAGCTCTGACCGACATGCCCAAGGTTTTCGAGCGGCAACTGCATTCGTATCTGCAAGTGAGTGGTTTGCGGCTTGGCATTCTGATCAACTTCGGCAGGGAGAAGCTTGAAACCAAACGCATTGTCTATTAAGCACGAAGGAGACACGAATCACACGAAACCGCAGGTTTGTCTTCGCGTCCTTCGTGTCTTATTTGTGGGGTTCGTATCATGAGGTTTGGAATCATCCAGTTCCCCGGCAGCAACTGCGATCAGGATGTGTATCACGCATTGGCCGACGTGCTCGGCCAGCCGGTACGCTGCATCTGGCACAAGGATACCGCGCTCGGTGACGTGGACTGTGTCGTATTGCCCGGCGGGTTCAGCTACGGCGATTACCGCGCACGGGCGCGATCGCGCGTTTCTCGCCCGCGATGAAGGCGGTGATCGAGCACGCGAAGGCGGGCGGACTCGTCATCGGCATCTGCAACGGCTTCCAGATCCTCTGCGAGGCTCACCTGTTGCCCGGCGCGCTCATCCGCAACCGCGGGCTGAAGCTCATCTGCGAGCACGTGTACGTGCGCGTCGAGACCACCGACTCGCCGTTCACCAATGCCTGCCAGAAAGGTCAGGTGTTGCGCATCCCGATTGCGCACGGCGAGGGCAACTACTTCGCCGAGCCGAAGGTCATTGAACAACTCAAACGCGACGACCGCGTCCTCGTCCGTTACTGCACGAAGGACGGGAAACTGACCGACGCGGCGAACGTCAACGGCTCACTCGACAACATCGCCGGTATCTGCAACGAAGAACGCAACGTTTTCGGTCTGATGCCGCACCCCGAACGCGCCAGCGAAAAGATCCTCGGCAGCGACGACGGCCGGTGTATCTTCGAGAGCATCCTGCAAAGCGAAGTTGTAGTGCGGTAGGGCGCGACCGCCGGGCGCGCCGATGAAACGCACCGCTACCTCCAAAGACTGGCTGCCCCTGGCGAAACAGGACAAGCGCCCCGGCGACTTGCCCACCGGGGAAGCGTTCCGCGCGGAGTGGATCGATTTCCAGCACGGCATTCGGGTGGGCAACCTCGAACCGCACGAACGGATCACGCAGATCCTGAAGTTCCATCTGGAGCAACTTCACAGCACATCGTTTGTGACCGATCGTTGGGGACGCGGCGTGTATTGGCAATGGATTTGTTGGCTACCACGCGCGAACCGCGAGGCCAAGCCGATCTCGCACGACGTGAATTTCGGTTGCGCCAAGCTGTTCATCTCAGTGGAGCAAGAGAGCAAAGTTTTCAAGAGCGGCTTGCAAATCGAGCGCGGGTACGCCGTGGGGCCGGAGCCGTATCCGGGCTGTCTGCTGAAGGACGACTGGGACTGGCACCGACTGATCGGGCAATGCGCTGTGGGCAGTGCGTTGGACAAAGAACTGCACCGCCTCATTGAGCGCGAGGAGTTCGTCGTGGAAGTCGGCGACTTCGAGTCCAACGCCGTGTTTACGAAAAAGATTTTTCAATCAGCCCGCCAAGTCCGCGACGCGGTGAAAGATTATTCGAAACGCGAGTGGGCTGGTTTCCAACTCTACTATCCGATGCCCGAACGTGAAGTCCGCTCCTGCACCGGCCTCGAACTGGTCAAAGCCATCTGCGGTGTCTTCGCCGAAGTCACGCCCGCCATGAACTGCTGCATGCAGGTGCCGTTGGCCACGAATCCACACGAATAAGGCACGAATGCCGACGGAGCACATGGCAATGCCCCGTCCACTGTTCGGTTGACCCGCGCCCGTCGTCCTCCGACTACCATCCGTCTCCGTCATGGCAGGGGAAGCTAGTTTCTTTGTCAGCTACGCTGGAGCAGACGCACGGTGGCCGGTAGGGCGCGACCGCCGGGCGCACCGCTTGGCGTGGTCGGATCGCTTCGACCATTTTGGGATTGAGTCCCAGCCATCGCCGAGTACGATTCCAGCCCAATCAGGTGAACTGAGTTGTGGCCTTTTCAAGTGAAGAATGGCGAGGAGAGAAGATTACCGCCCGGCAAAAGGGCGTACTGCTTTTCTTTGGGTATTCAACTCGCGGACTTAGCAGGGGCGAGGCCTCCGATGTCATCACGAAGCTTTTTGATGTTCCGCGAAACAAACAACTCTGGGAGAAGACAAAGAACGCCGAGGTTCGTGAGATCAAGGGGACAAAACTGTACGACTTCATTCGTCGAAACCACGACATTCAGGAAGGTGACACAGTAGATTTAGCCTTAGATTCAATCGCGTGTTCAGACATGGCGTCCGAACGCGATGAAGAGTTGGCGGAACTCGATCGATGGCTCAAACGACCTGACCGGTGGGACGAACCGTCTGTCCGGAGGACTAGAAGACGGCCTTCTCAGGCGCAAGTGTCGTCTCGATCACAAGCCGCCAAAGAGATGATCGCCAAGGAATCTGAAAAATGGTTGGGAGACACAATGCTTGGTTGCTGCGGTTGCTTGGTAGTGCTAGTGGTGCTGCTGGTAAGCCTTGTGATGGCGCTACGAAGCTGTCTGTAGCTACTCTCCGTCGGGCCGACCGACTTCAAACGAAGTTCAAATTCCCCCAAAATGCCCGTGTGATCTTGGTTTCAACCTCGATGAGGCAACGAACCGAATCCCCGTCCATCGGCGCTTGGTCTCGATAGCTCCGAATGGACACACGGTTGATTAGCTTGTCGTCCTGCAACAAGCAGTACATGCCAGATGTTCCGTAGTTGAAGGAATCAGAAGATGGGATCTCGGACGCAGCAGCCGGAACCCGAAGGGCATCGAACAGCGTTTTGATTCTGTTGTCGATGTCACCTCCGTTATAAATGATTCGGCCAACGTTATGTGGCATGAGAATCGTGATGTTGAGATCGACGACAGTTGCGAGGTATTCAGAGATCAAGAACCAGAACCGCTTCCCACTGAACTCGACAAACATCCGCGGTTCATCGGCAGGGCGAGTGCCATTGAGATCGCTTTCAAATGCGTGCGTGAATTGATCCGATGTGCAGAGAGATCGCACCTGCTCGTGAAGTGCTTGGCGGATGGCGTGTTTACCGGTCGCATCGTCGCGGCTCTTTAACTTACCGTAGTAGTGGAGGCAGAACTCCATTGGTGAGTGCGGACTTTACCAGGCCGCGCCTACAGATTCAATCGCTTTACGTTTTCCAGCACGTGGTCGGCCGACTTCTTCAACTGGCCGAGTTCGTCGGCGGTCAATTTCACTTCGATGATTTTCTCGACGCCGTTCGTGCCGACGATGCGACCGGATTGCACGGCGATTTTCGGATTGCGTCCAAACCGCTGGCGAATTAGGCTGTCATGCGGACAGGAGATGTGCGATGATCCTCATGCGCGAAATGGAATTCGGTTTGCCCTCCGGTAAAGCGATGCTGTCTGTCTTCATGTTGGTGGCTTCCTTGGCATTCGCCGGCGAAACCAACTTGACGCTCACCGTCGATGGGGTCACCTACTCCAACGTCACGTTCGGCACGACGACGCCATCATCTGTGAGCATCCGTCACAGCATCGGCATTACGACAGTGCCGTTAGACAAACTTCCACCAAACTTGCAACAACGTTTTGGATACGACCCGAAGAAGGCGGCAGAATATCGCAAGGCCGAAGCCGAAAAACAAGCGGCGTGGCAGAAATCCGAGCAGCAGCGTCGGGATCTCTTAAAACAGCAGGCGAAAGAGAAAGAGCTCGAGAACAAGGCAAACGAGCCGAAAGGACGCCCAGAATACAAACACGGTAACGTCTTTCACGTTCTTGACGATGGACTGTTACTCGGAGACCTTTCCGGCAATTCCTATCTTCTTGTCGGGTATCCCGACCAGAAAAAAGCCGTCGAGGGTGACGAAATTACGTGTTGGGCGGCTCGAAGTGGGAAGTACGTTTATATCGACACCTCAGGAGCTCAGCGAACTGTTGGGCGGTATATTTGGGTTCGAAAGTATGTGCTTGGTGAGCCGATCTGAACCCTTTCAGCAGGAAAATGCGATTGCCGCACTGAAGAATACGACGGCGGATTATGGCGCGGACGCGTACGAGTTTGCCAAAGGCAAGCCGCTCGTTCTTCTGAACGGCGCAAACCTTCTTCATCTTCTGGAAAAACACGGCCACAAGGCGAGGATCGGACCTGAAATAAGCGAAGTAGGTTTTAGCTGGAGGAGGGCGGTAGATGTTATGAGCAACCACCGAGGAGTTTAACGAAACATGGTTCCAGCGCTCAGAGATGGTCAGGGCATCTCACTTTACTTAATGTGCCCGTCTGGGCGAAGAGTGCGTGCTGAGGGCGTCTTAAGACTGACAAATGACCGCGTCTCCGCAGAGATCCCGGCTGAATATCCGAACTGGATGATCAGAAAACGGCTTAAAATTGAGCTAATTCCGCGTTTGATTGAAGCGCATGAGGAATACGGGCTCCGGTACACGGGCGAGAGCGCTGGAGCCGTTATGGCACCTTCGGAGTATTTCGTCCCAGAGAGACGGTGGGACGCCGTTTGCCAAGTCTTCCTTGCCAAGACTGATGAACCGCCCGAACCACACGGTTCCGGCGTGCTGCTGAGGATAGGTCACAGGCCGTTTCTTCTGACCGCGGCCCATGTAATTGATGCTGATTCACAAGGTGACTTGCTAGTGACTACAAAGCGCAAGTTGATTCCGATTGCGGGCCACAAAGTAGCGATCGGTCTTCCGTCCTCAGGTCGGAGAGAGGACGACAAGTATGATGTTGCATATTGCGCCGTGGATGAAGCTTGCGAGGCTTCACTCATCGAGGATGGCTCCGTCTTTCTCGAACGAGACGATGTAGACCTTAGCGTAGAATCGCATTCTGAAGATTGTTACATGTTTGCAGGTTATCCTTGGCGCAAGACCGAACGAAAACATGGATGTATTGAAGCGTCTTTTCGCACAATGACTGGTCTTACCCTATCGGCAAGAGATGTCACCCGTCACGGATACCGACCCCAAGACCATATCATTGTTCGATTTCGGAGAAAGCGTTCTAAGCCGTTGGATACCGACGAACTGCGCATCTCTCCCTTACCCCACGGAATGAGTGGAGGTGCCATTTTCAAATGGCCCCGTACGACTAACGCAAAACACTCAGATTTCAAACTCGCAGGAATTGCGACCGACTACGATTCGAGAGCAAACCTTCTCATCGGCACACGCCTCCATTGCTTCATCAGATGCATTGCGATGGATTATCCTGACTTGCCAATAGTGGTTTCAGATAAGGAGTAATGGGGAATTCAATGCCACTTGGCACAGTCATTTCCGGATCAGCGATTTGGTTTCGCCCGCGCCCGAGCGGGGTGGCTACACGGATCGAGTATATCTTTATAGATTTAGCCGTTTCACGTTCTCCAGCACGTGGTCGGCTGATTTTTTGAGTTGGGCGAGTTCGTCGGCAGATAGTTTCAGTTCGACGATTTTCTCGACGCCGTTTCTACCGAGCACGCACGACGCGCGGCAGGATGGACAAGCATCGTCTGGAAAAGAGATTCTTCGCTTCGCTCAGAATGACAGACTTGGTAAAGTGCACCGTCCAATGAAAACCGATATACCGATTTCACCTGAACTTATCGCCAAGCACGGAATCACACCGGAGGAGTACGAGCGGATCAAGAAGATCCTCGGACGGGAGCCGAACATCACGGAACTGGGTATCTTTTCGGTGATGTGGTCGGAGCATTGCAGCTACAAGAATTCGCGGCCCGAGCTGAAGAAGTTTCCGCGCGAAGCGCCGTTCATCCTCGTGAAAGCTGGCGAGGAGAACGCGGGCATCGTGGACATTGGCGACGGCTGGGCGATTGCGTTCAAGATCGAGTCGCACAATCATCCGAGCGCGGTCGAGCCGTTCCAAGGAGCGGCGACGGGCGTGGGCGGCATCATTCGCGACATCTTCACGATGGGCGCGCGACCGATTCTCGGATTCAATTCGCTGCGGTTTGGTCAAATTGATGGTTTTGTTGCTACGAACCCTGTTCGCGGCGGGAAACAGGGCCGCGAGGAAGCCTCGCAGCTACAAATCGCCCAAAACCGCCGCCTTTTCGCCGGTGTGGTGGCGGGGATCGCGCACTACGGGAATTGCATCGGTATTCCGACCGTGGGCGGCGAGGTGTACTTCGACGAATCGTACAATGGCAATCCACTGGTGAACGCGCTGTGTCTTGGTGTGCTGCGCCATGACCAGATCAAACGCGGCAAGGCATGCGGCATCGGTAATCCGGTGATTTACGTCGGCAGCGCGACGGGGCGGGATGGGTTGGCCGGTGCGGCGTTCGCATCGCGTGAATTGACGGAGGAATCGCAGGAAGACCGTCCGGCGGTGCAGGTCGGCGATCCATTCATGGAGAAACTGCTGCTGGAAGCCTGCCTCGAAGTGATGCGCAAGGACGGATTGGTCGTCGGAATCCAGGACATGGGCGCGGCGGGATTGACTTGTTCGACTTGCGAGACCGCGAGTCGCGGCGGCACGGGCAACGAGATTGACTTGAACCTCGTCCCGAAACGCGAGACGGGCATGACGCCGTACGAGATCATGCTCAGCGAATCGCAGGAGCGGATGTTGCTCATCGCGCAGAAGGGACGCGAGAAAGAGGTCGAGGAAATCTTCCGGAAGTGGGACCTGCACGGTGTCACGATCGGGCGCGTGACGGGCGACGGAAAGATGCGCGTGAAAACCGGCAAGCGGGTCGCCGCCGAGATTCCGGCCAAACAACTTGCCGAGGACGCGCCGATTTACCACCGCAAAGCCACCCAGCCAAGCTGGGAAATCCGAAACTCGAAACTCGAAACTCGAAACATTTCAGAGCCGAAAGATTACGTGCAGGTGCTGATTGATTTACTCGGTTCGCCGACGATCGCGTCGAAGAACTGGGTTTATCGCCAGTACGACCACATGGTGCAGGATGGGACGGTGGTCGCCCCGGGCAGCGACGCAGCGGTGATTCGCATCAATCTCAGACGGCCCGATCTCGGCGCGCCCGGCGGTCGCGCCCTACCATTCGCCGACCACCAGTCACCGGTCACCAAATTCATTGCGTTCGCGACGGACTGCAACGGCACCTACTGCTACCTCGACCCGTTCGAAGGCGGAAAGACGGCGGTGGCCGAGGCGGCGCGAAATCTGGTCTGCAGCGGCGCACGACCGCTGGCGATCACCGACTGCCTGAACTTCGGCAATCCGATGAAGCCGGAGATTTTCTGGCAATTCCGCCGGTGCGTCGAAGGCATCAGCGAAGCGTGCCGGGTCTTCGGCACACCGGTCACGGGCGGCAACGTCAGTTTCTACAATGAATCCCGACACATGGGTGTCGGGATTGATCCAACACCGGTCATTGGCATGCTCGGTCTGATTGACGACCCGAAGAATATTACGACCCAGTGGTTCCGGGGAAAGGCGGAAGGCGGACCCGCCTACGCCAAGGCTACGGCGGGCAGGAGGCGAAAGGCGGAAGAGGGTGACGCCGTTTTGTTGTTGGGCGAGATTTGCGAGGCGACGCCGACGCTCGGCCTCGGCGGCAGCGAGTACTTGAAGCGGATTCACGGGTTGAAGACAGGCGCGCCGCCGCGCATGGATTTGGCGTTGGCGAAACGGATTTCGGACTTCACTTTGGAGATCATCCGTAAGGGCTGGGTGAAAAGCGCGCACGATTGCAGCGAAGGCGGTTTGGCCGTGGCGTTGGCGGAGTGTTGCATGAGCAACCCCGACCTCGCGGTCGGGGCGCGCATTGACTTGTCGCGGTTCGGCGGGCGACTGGATGCGTTGCTTTTCGGCGAGACGCAGTCGCGGGTGTTAATCAGCGCAGCGCACGAGAACGCAGCGAGGATTTCGTCAGAGGCGAATCGATCCGCCGTTTCTGTCACCACACTCGGTCGAACCGGCGGCAGCACGCTGAGCATCAAGACGCACCGTGGCGAGTTGTCGCGGGAGGTCGGGCGGTTGCGGGATGTTTGGTGGAATGCAATCGGCCGCTTGATGGAAACCTAGCCTGACCTATTCATGAACCACCTGAAACGTCCGGCAACCCCTCACCTTAATCCTCTCCCCGCAAGCGGGGCGAGGAGATCTCCCCTCTCCCTTCCCAAGGGAGAGGGTCAGGGTGAGGGT
>Ga0187886_1001819_pt1 | contig 18285 bp, 11 predicted proteins | sample June2016WEW_20_1_FD_133001 | JGI IMG/M metagenome (GOLD analysis project Ga0187886, IMG submission 133001) | Peatland microbial communities from SPRUCE experiment site at the Marcell Experimental Forest, Minnesota, USA - June2016WEW_20_150 | ecosystem: Environmental > Terrestrial > Soil >... | reverse complement strand
GGATGAAATAGTATTTTTAACTGGTCCAGAAGATACAATAGCCAGCTGGCGAGTCGTTTTTTATATACCATTAGATTCAGCAAATAAAACTTTACCGGGACCGGGAGATGTTCTGACGCTTAAACTGAATAAGCCATTTCTTTCTAACGATACCCTGCAGTTCACAACTGTCGCTGCGAGCATCAATAATGAAACGGCAAAAGCTGATTTGAATAAGATAAAAGTTGTTCCCAATCCATATATCATCACCAATTCATGGGAACCACAAAATCCATATTCCACCGGAAGGGGTGAAAGGCAGATACACTTTACTCATTTGCCTGCAAAGTGCACTATTAAGATTTTCAACGTTAAAGGCCAGTTAGTAAATACTATCGTGCATGATAATCCGCTAAATGATGGTACCGCAATATGGAATATGTTGTCAAAAGATAATCTCGAGATCTCTTACGGTATTTACATCTTCCATGTAAAAGCGGAAGGTGTAGGCGAAAAAATCGGAAAATTTGTGGTGCTTAAATAAAAACGGAGCTAAGAACATGAAAAAATCCATAATTATAATTTTGGGATTGCTGCTAATATCCCAATTTAATGTTCAGGCACAAGGTGTGACAAAAATCGGAACGACAGCAGCAGGATTTTTAGGCATCGACATGGGTCCGCGCGGTACTGCCATGGGCAGCGCATATGTCTCGGTGGCGAATGACGTCAGCGCCATGTACTGGAATCCGTCAGGCATAGCACGAATCGACGGATTTGAGGCAAACTTCACCTATACAAAATGGATCGCAGACCTGACTATGAACTATGCCGGTGCGGTTATACCGTTAGGAGAGGCGGGTACGATCGGATTCAATGCTACGTTTCTTACAACGGAGCAAATGGAAAGAACCACCATTGCATATCCAGAAGGGACTGGTGAGTTTTTCGATGCAGGATGCTATGCTTTTGGGTTATGCTACGCACGAAACCTGACAAATCAATTCTCCATAGGAATGAACGCTAAATATATCAATGAGCGTTATTATCATAGTACTGCAACTGGCTTTGCGCTGGATGTTGGCACCTTGTTTGATACAAGATTTTATGGTTTTATCATAGGTATGAGTATTTCTAACTACGGTACAAAAATGCAATTGAACGGTCAGGATTTCCAAGTGCAGCATGATATAGATGTTAGCGTTAGTGGAAATAACCCGAATATCAATGCACGTTTAATGGCAGATCCATACGAGCTTCCGCTGATGTTCCGGGTCGGGATATCGACAAATGTGCTCAACGGCTGGTCAAATAGTAACCTCATACTTGCAGTAGATGCACTTCATCCAAATGATGATGTTGAATATATCAATATCGGTGGTGAGTACGTATTCAATAATCTCTTTGCCTTGCGGGTGGGTTACAAGGGTCTCTTTGCAAAAGACTCGGAACAAGGCTTTAACTTTGGCGGCGGTATCCGGTATGAAATTGGCGGCTCCAGGTTGAAAGTGGATTACTCATATATTTCTTTCGGTATACTAAACAGCGTTCATATGGTAAGTGTCGGATTAGGATTGTAGGAGATGGTTTTAAATCAGATGTCAGACACCTTGATGTGCGATTTTTAATAAAAGGTGTCTGACATCTGATCATGTTAGTAATCTTCATTTTTAGACCTCCAATCTCACCTTTGTTAAACCGCGGAATAATGAATAAAAGTAAATCAAAAAATTCTTACATTCTATATCTGCAATCATAGATCTTTGGAGTGAACCCCTTGCGTGAGGCAAATATTTTGCTTGCGAAAAGGTGAAGAAATCTCCAGAGGAAATTTACGAACGTTTTCCGAAAATCATAGTATATGAAAAGAATTGTCCTGCTTTTAGAAACGTCACGCGAATTCGGAAGGCAGTTAATTATCGGTATTGCCCGTTACTCAAGGCTTAACGGCCCATGGTCTTTTTATAAAGAGCCGATAGATTTAAAATCGTCTATTCCTCATTTAACAAGCTGGAAACCGGATGGAATCATTATGCGTGATTCCTTAATAACAAAGGAATTACTGAAGTTAAAAATTCCGACAATCCTCGCTATTCATGATTCTAAATATCCAGAAGATTTACCGATAATAAAAACAGATTCCCATTCGATTGCACAAATGGCAAGTAAACATTTTATTGAAAAAGGTTTTAAAAATCTTGCTTTCTGTGGTTTCGATATTTATGATTGGTCTGAGGAGCGCAAATTCTTTTTCAACTGTTTCAATAAAGAAGCCGGACTTAAAACCTATAATTTTCTTCAATCAAAAAATGTCAAAAACCAAAACTGGGAAATCGAACAACGACATGTGATACGATGGGTTAAAGATTTACCGAAACCTGTCGGTATATTTGCTTGTAATGACGACCGCGGACAGAATATTTTGGAAGTATGCAAATTGATTGGTTTAAAAGTCCCGGAGGATATTGCAGTGATCGGTGTAGATAATGACCCGATTATTTGTGATACTGGAGATCCGCCGCTAACAAGTATTGCTTTAAATGTTGAATCTGCGGGTTTTGAAGCTGCAAGACTATTAGATCAATTAATTCATAAAAGGAAGATTGTTAGAAGGGAGATAATAGTTACTCCAAGCCATATCGTTCAGAGACAATCTTCAGACATTCTTGCTGTAGATGACGCCGAAGTCGCTACGGCTATTCACTACATAAGAGCGAATGCAAAAAGAAAAATTCTTGTCAGAGATGTGGTAGAAACAGTCAGCGTTAGCAGACGAACACTGGAAAAACGCTTCAGAAAAACTATCCACAGGTCCATCTATAATGAAATTCAACAGGTTCGTATTGAGTGGATTTCAAAATTACTTATTGAAACTGATCTGCCCATTTCTCAAATCACTTCTTTATTTGATTTTACGGATGGCGAGCATATTACCCGATATTTTAAAAAAGAAAAGGGAATCACCTTGCGTGAATTCAGAAAACTTTATAAACCTTTTTAGCTCCCTCCTGCGCTATTTGGTTAATTAATAGTATAAAGTGGCTGTTATATAATCCGTATTGTTTTTATTATTTAACCATGAGTTTGTGAATTTTGGAAAATGTATATGACTTCCCGAGGGTCATAACTTCTATATTTGTATAAGATATCCTTGATTGCGATAGAAATCATAGTTACCTTTACTCATTAAATTAATTCACATTTAGGAGAAACACTATGTATAAAAAACTACATTTTGTTCTGTTTGTTGCTCTAATGTTGATCTTAGTTGCAACTATTAACGCTCAGACTAATCCTGGGAAAGGAAATCTCACTCACATGTGGACCTTCGAGGACGGCACCGCCAACGACCAGGTCGGTACTGCACATGGTAACTTTCATGGTGATTACGTGTTTATTGATAATGGAGACCTTGTAACCGTTCCCAATGGCGACGGTGTTGCAGACTCATGGCTTGATTTGCCTGGTGATCAAATTAATATTCGTAGTTACAAGGCAGTTTCGGTTGCAGCTTGGTTTACGTCGGATACCCTGAGTACCAGTTACCGCTCACTTTGGTTTTTTGGCAATGATGGAAACGGTGCAGGTGTCGGTTCCGATGGTTTTGCCCTCCAACCTGACAGGGGTGACAATAAAGCACGTACCTGGATCTCATGTGGTAATGAAACAGCTCCATACTCTATTGAGAATGCCGTGGATGATACAACAGGGTTAGCCAACACAAAGAAACGCACACAATATAATGACGGCAAGTTGCATCATGTTGTGTGTGAGATAGATACCGGAGGATACCAGGGTCTTATTAAAATGTACCATAACGGAGTATATTTAGGTTGGGATACGTTGAAATACCAAAAGGGTGTTAAGGATAACAGAATAGACTCTATAAGCTCAAAATTTGCCCGTTTTGCTCATAGTACCTATAAAGATTCCCCATGGTTGGGCAGAATTCATGAGATAGAGATTTTCAACACAGGGTTGACTGCTCAAGAGGTTGCTTATCTTTACGCAGCGGGTGTGAACGGATTCGCGACTTCTGTCTCAAACAAGAACACACAGCTTCCTGAAGCATTCAGCCTGTCGCAAAATTATCCAAATCCCTTCAATCCGCAGACAACAATAAAATTTAATCTTGCAAAAACAGGTCATACCAGTCTTATTGTTTATGATATGCTTGGCAGACCTGTTGCAACATTAGTAAACAGTATGCGTCAAGCGGGGGGAAACACAGTGGAATTTGATGCTTCACATATTTCGAGTGGAGTATATTTTTATACCTTACGAAGTGGAAGTTTTGTTGAGACGAAGAAAATGCTGCTGGTAAAATAGAAATTTTGAGTTGGTGCGAGTTGTCTTTTATTATTTACAGCCCCAGATTACTGGGGCTTTTTATTATTGAAGTAAATTACAGACCATGTTAATTGCTAAATCTTACTCCTAATCGATTTGAGCTGGTTACAACGAAAATAATGGTTCTGCAAATATCAGTATAGATTGAATTCAAAATTTTGATCGAGTTGTTTTGAAAAATCTTCTAACCAAATACTTCAATTGAACGAAGTAGATTCCATGGTAGTGGCCGTGCTGATCAAGAATGAGTTAAACCTCGAATCGGCTCACTAGGAGCTCGCTCTACGATACACACGGCAAAGGGCTCTATCCACTTTTTTCAGGAATATAAGTCGCAGCATTACAACAATCCCAACGAAGTCGTATTCTATGAGAGAGCCGCAGAAGCGCTATGGAGAATGAAGAAGTACGACGAAGTGCTGTCGGTCTTATTTCAAGCTAGAAAGATTCGCGAGACCGGAACTGGGAACAAGATGATCGGACACATACTGCTGCTGCGTGGAAAGGTGACTCAAGCAATTCCGTACCTCGAGAAGGCTCTGATTTCGCTGCCGAATGATCCACTTCTGATGCAGAATCTGGGTTCAGCCTATATCAAGACCGGCCGAGTCCAAGAAAGAAGGAAACTTCTGGTTCAACTGCGACAGACTTATCCACAAAACCGAAGAAATTAATGATAGGAGGAGAAATTATGAAAAAAATAACTATTCGGATTTTTGCTCTCAGTCTATTTATGCTTTTATTGAATCATTCGTACCTGAACGCTCAAACGGTATATACCATTCAATCTGATCAAGTTCTTCACTCAGTTGATGAAAGAATATACGGACAGTTTCTAGAGCACATCTATAACTCGGTGAACAATGGCTTGTGGGGTGACTTGATTTGGAATCGAAGTTTTGAACGCTTAAGTGGAACAAGCGGATTATGGAGTCGGGAAGGTAATGAGATTGTTCAATCCTCCCTGAATGAAAATGTGCGTCTATTGTTTGGAGACGTCAACTGGCAGGATTACGAGTTTACCTTGCAAGCGCGAAAAGAGGGCGGCTCCGAAGGATTTTTAATTCTATTTCGGGCAAACGGAGAGAATTTTTACTGGTGCAATCTCGGCGGCTGGGGCAATACACTTCACGCCATTGAGAAAGGAACGCCCGGCGTTCGCTGGGGCGTCTTTGGGAGCCAGATATCCGGTGCTATTGAAACCGGCAGGTGGTACGATATCCGCATCCGATGCGAGGGCAATCATTTTCAAGTTTGGCTCAATGGAAGCATGCTGTTTGATTTCACTGATGATACAACGACAGCTCATCTTTTCGGTCAGGTGGGTGTTGGAACCTGGGTAACCCAAGCGAGGTACCGTAATTTCGTTGTCACAGATCTCACAAGCGGCGACACATTATTCAATGAGGTTCCAACGCTGGAAGATAATACTGTCACATTACTGAATTGGGAAAAAGTGGGAACCGTTGAGATGTACAGCAGCGGCCAGGCTCTGAACAGCAATTATTGTGTAAAACTTATCAAGAGCCAACCTGTCGAAGCGGGCTTACAACAACGCGGGTTGAATATAAAAGTCCAACAGTATCATGGTTCCTTCTGGGCTAAGGGAACAACACCAGGAAATTTTATTGTACGGCTAATGCAAGACACGGAGATCCTGGCAGAAAAATCACTCGCATCTCCGGGAATTGACTGGAAAGAGTTCCCTTTTGAATTAACGCCGACCATGGAGACAACCAACGGGACTCTACGCATAACATATAATGATACTGGCATAGTGTATTTGGACCAGGTCAGTATGATGGGACAAGACGCTGTCAACAATAACGGCTTTCGTCCCGATCTATTTCAGGCGGTTGAAGCGCTGCATCCGCCTTGTATTCGATGGCCGGGCGGGTATTTCTCCGAACTGTATCGCTGGAAGGATGGGATTGGTCCGCAGTATGAACGAGTCGTTTATCCCGTGGAGGCTTGGAATGACCGGGATGTCAATTCCTTTGGAACAGACGAATATATAAAATTATGCCGACGCCTGAATGCTGAACCGATCATTGTCATCAATACCGGCCATCGCTATTCAGCATCTCCGCAGACTGAATATATCGAAGAGGCTAAGCAGTGGCTGGAGTATTGCAATGGTCCGGCGACCTCTACCTGGGGCGCTGTCCGCGCAGCAAACGGCCATCCCGAACCGTACAATGTGAAATACTGGGAAATGGGCAATGAGATTTTTCTAACCAGAAGCGCAAGTATAAATGTGGATTTCGTGAAAGCATTTGTTCCGGCTTTAAAGGCAATAGATCCTTCCATAAAAATTATAGCCTGCGGCAGCGGTGATTTTAATCAAGATTGGAACAAAACTTTGATTAATAATTGCGCTAATATTATTGATTTTATCAGCGTCCATCATTACGAGGATATCGCGAATTATCAGACTGGTGTAACCAATTATGAGAACTATACTGTGGAGCTTGAGGGCGTGATAGCGGCGTCTGCAAACCCGGATATTAAAATTGATATGTCGGAATGGAATGTATGGTCCGGCCTTGACTGGCGCAACGGCCTGTACGCCGGAGGTATGCTGACCATGTTCGAACGCCAGGGAGAATACATGCACATCGCCGGTCCGGCGCTTTTTTTGCGACATTCCAGCGCCAATGACTGGAACAACGCGCTGATCAATTTCAACAACAGCGACTGGTTCCCAGCGTCTAATTACGTTGTGATGAAATTCTGGCGAGACCATTACGCCCCCAATTTTCTGTCTACAACCGGCAGTCATAGCAGCCTCAACGTCTCAACAACGCGAACCGAGGATGGTCGGGAGATTTACTTCAAAGTCATCAATACATCAAACGCCGCCATTCCGGTTGCTCTCGATATTGCCGGCTCCTTTATGCCTCGGGGTGCCCGGTTACAGCAAATCGCACCGCAGGGTCTCTCGTCTGCCAACAGTATGGCAACTCCGGACAATATTCGCGTCGAAGAGGGCAATGTAGTAATCGACAGTCAGCGTGTTAATTTCACGATTCCGAAATATGGGGCGGTGATCGTGACCATGAACCAGGATTCAACCGTCGGGGTTGATTCCCATTATGCCGAAGACATAAAGGACTACCGTTTATATGCCAACTATCCTAATCCTTTTAATCCAACAACTCAGATTAATTACTCTGTACCAAAGAATAGTTTTGTCACTCTCAAAGTTTATAATCTTCTTGGTGAAGAAGTAACAACTTTATTTGAAGGGTTTAAGCAGCGAGGAAACTATACTGCGACATTTGATGCAAGCAGATTATCAAGCGGAATATATCTCTATAGGATGACAGCAGGAAATTTTTCAGATACAAAGAAAACGATTCTTTTAAAGTGATATAATGAATGGAGTAAAAGTAAAAATATTTCTTTTGAAAATTATTTGTGGTGTTTTGATATTAAGTAAAACAAATAAGGGAGTTGATTTTGCATTTAGAGAGCAGGATATTACCCATGGTAGTCGAAGGGTTTTTCCCTGGGGTGGACCTACAGGACGTAATTCCGATGAAATAATATTCCTAACCAAGAATCCGAAGGCAGATACACTAATAGCAAGCTGGAGGGTTAGATTTAATATTCCTGCAGGAGTCAATACGGATACAATTGTTCCCGGACTTGGAGATGTTCTTACCATGGGTTCTTACTAAACCATTTCTTTTTGTTGTCGTTACGAGCTGGCTACAAAGGATTGTTTGCAAAAGATTCTGGGCAGGGTTTTGATGTGGGTGGTGGAGTACAATACACAATAGGAGCGACCACAATACATTTTGATTATGCATATATTAATTTTGGTATCTTGAACGCAGTTCATATGTTTAGTCTTGGCTTAAGACTTTAAGAACGATTAATTTCTTTTTAGATTATATGATCCGAAGCTTACTTAAAGTTATCTTCTAAAATTGTTTAAATAGAAAAGCACATCCGTACCTTAGGGTATCACAAATATAGTTGTAAAACTTAAGGAAGACACGCTACCAACAAAGCTCATACAATATTAGATGTAAATATTATCAAGCTACCAAGATAGTCAGGTTGATCGATTAGGCTTGTCAATCAATCGAGTTATCAGTGAAAGATATGGAAATTTACTATTTGCAATTTTGATTTGATGTATTCCCTCTATTGACGATACATTTTTTTAAAAAGACTTGACACAGAAACCAAATTATCCTATTATTTATACAAACGATTGCGGGATCGATTGCATCTTATGAAGCATATCATAAAACATGCTACGATAGTAGATATTGCTAAAAAATTGGGAATTTCGGCATCAACAGTATCGCGCGCGTTAAGTGATCATCCCGACATCAAAAAAGAAACGAAAGAAAAAGTTAAAAAAATAGCTAAGGAATTACGGTACTATCCCAATCCTATTGCACAAAGTCTCAAGAATAATCGAACTACAACAATTGGAGTCATTGTTCCTGAGATTAAGCATGATTTCTTTTCTTCAGCAATTAGCGGAATTGAGGAAGTTGCATATCAATCTGGTTACACAATTATTCTCTGTCAGTCCAACGAGAGCTTTGAGAGGGAAGTCATCAATACAAACATGCTCATGCATCATCGAGTTGCAGGTGTGCTCGTTTCAATTTCACAGAATACAAAATGCGGAGACCACTTTCAGGATTTAATCAAACGAAGAATTCCATTGGTCTTTTTTGACCGTGTATGTGAAGATGTAGTGGCAAGCAAGGTTGTAATTGATGATTATAAAAGTGCTTTCGACGCTGTGACATTTCTTATCGGGAAAAAATATAAAAGAATCGCACATTTTGGCGGACCAAAAGAATTGGACATTTGTAAAAAGAGATGGCGTGGTTACATCAATGCTCTCAAGCGAGCTGATATTTACCTGCAAAATGGATATGTGCGATATGGTGGAATGCACGAACAAGATGGATACGCTTCCATGGATTCGATGATAAAAGAAAAAATAATCCCAGATGCGATTTTTGCTGTAAACGATCCTGTTGCAATAGGTGCTTTTCAGAGAATAAAGGAAGCAAAACTGAGAATTCCTGAAGATGTAGCCATTATAGGATTTTCGAACAATAAAATTACAAGCCTTATCGATCCCCAATTAACGACAGTCGATCAGCCTTCGTTTGAAATGGGAAAAAAATCTGCAGAAATATTAATCGATATTATTGAAAACAAAATGGTGAAGCCAAAAACATGGGTTCTGGATACAACACTGCTTGTCCGAGGATCGACCTAGTTTTTTTAGATATTTCCGCAAACGTTTGCGGAATCAATACACGATTGATAGCAGCTACACCGTAATGAACTTCATTGGTTGGACAGAGGTAAAATTAAATAAAATCTCCGATGAAGAACTTCTTTCACATAAGCAGATGTAAAATATGAAAATTTGCTACATTCTCGAAGTTTGTGCTATGTGCTTGCTCACAACGTTCTCTCTTTTCGGGCAGAATTGTTTCCTAGAAGATTTTGTTACTAAACTTGCTACAATTCCTCTTTATATAGATTCGGCAAAAACGACTCAGACTCCAAATGTTACCGTCACGATCAATGCGGATATTCTTGGCAAAATATCAAAATATATTTGCAGGCAACGAATTATATTAAGACAAAGAGAATGGCGTTGTTTTTTTATAATGTTTTAAAAAATTATAAAGTTTGGAAGGGGGTGAGTTTGACTGGATGTTAGGCTCAAGTGTGGAATCTTTTTTAGTGTGTTGTAGATGGTGTCGACTGATTTAATAAATCATCAGTTGAATGTTCAAATCATTAACAGAAGGAGAGTAACATGAAACGAATGGTATTTTTTATCACACTTGTATTTTTGTTAAGTGCAGGTGTTATGCTATCGCCCGTGCAAGTGTATGCACAGAGGAATATCACAGTCCTCAATCCAAGCTTCGAGAAACCTGACTCGGGTAAGGTAAAAGGCTTCGATGGAAAAAGTCTCGATCCCAAGACCGATTACAAGCACATAGATGTTCCGTACTGGAACGTTGATTCTCCGGATTCGTTACAATGGGATTCGGGTGTAGAAAAGAAAACTACCTCTGATGGACAGTATGATGCATTTCTCATGGGTGGTGATTCGGCAATATATCAGAATCTAACGAGGCGTGTGTTTGATGACGATCAGCTCAAGTTGACGGTTGATGCAAGAAATAGCTGGAAGGGCACATTGTTAAAAATGGAATTGTATTATTTGGATAACGACACGGTAAAGAAGGCAAATAGAGTTATCATCGCCTCCGATATAAAAACACTGACTAGTACAATGGCAGCTTATTCGATCTCGGTTAAGGGCTCTGATGTTCCACAAGCTGTTGGTTACAAATTAGGTATTTTATTAGATAACGTAAGCCCTGACTCCGCATCATGGGTTGAATTGGACAATGTGCGTTTAACAAACGAAGATCCGACTATAATAGAAGTGCCCAATTACAGCTTTGAACAACCCGACTCAAATAAAATTAAAGGCTGGAATGGGCCAGGATCAGGTTACGTTCTTGCAAATTCCGATGCAGAAATTCCAGGTTGGACCACCGATACGGTGATGGTTCATGATTCGGGTATAGATGCGAGAGGTGCATACGATCCTCAAGATGGACAATATATAGGATTTTTAATGGGTTCAGATACTTCTGTATGGAACACGACAAATTATACGATTCTGGCTGGTGATGTGATTACGCTGAGAGTAATGGCAAGGGATGTATGGGCGGCCGAGGTGTTAAAGACAGAATTGTATTATGTAGATGATGCAGGCAATAGAGTTTCACTTGTCTCTGATGATGGGTCACTCACTAACCCTGATTATACTTGGACTGAACTTTCGGTTGGGTTTGCGGCAAATACTATTCCTGCCTGTATCGGAAAAAAACTTGGCGTTTTGCTTGATAATGATTCTCCTACAGGTGCTTCATGGGTAGATTTTGACCTGGTACGGATCAATGCTAACCATGCTGTTGTTCAAACTTCCGTCTCCCAAACGCAATTGAAACCAACTGTGTTTTCACTTGCGCAAAACTATCCGAACCCATTTAATCCATCTACCAATATTTCCTACACGCTGAAAAATAGTGGTAAGGTTCGTCTTTCCGTGTATGATATCCTGGGAAGAGAAGTTGCGGTTCTGGCGAATGAAATTCAAACTGCGGGAGCGCACGAGGTTACATGCTCGGCCAACGGTTTGAGCAGCGGTATTTACTTCTATAAGCTACAAGCAGTCAACGGAGTAATTACGAAAAAAATGATGCTGCTGAAATAATTGTATGTCGTGTGAATAGTGAAATTCACGTGTGTAGCAGTAATAATAATGCTGCTACACACCATTTGTTTAGTTACCAATGCTCGCAAAAGCTGAATCATATTGCAGCACTATGTAACTTTTAATTTTGCTTTGACGATATTTGACGATCACTGACCGGCAGGTGCCTCTGGTGATGGCGCATAGAGTGGTTTTAATACAGAAGGAAATAAAAGACAAGATTGTTCTTGAGTAGATATCAAGTTTGCTTTTTTGTAAATGCTTTTAGAGAAGGAACGTTGAATAATATATATAAGAAAATGCTTGTGAGTTTTTTTTATGTCACATCGAATGTTGTTTATTCTCAAGAGAATTCTATTCATAGTAGTAATACGGCAACGGTTGCTCTCAACTCATCGAACTTGCCGATTATAATAATTGAAACTCATGGTCAAACTATTCCAGATGAGCCCAAGATTACCGCACAAATGAAGATTATTTATAATACTCCCCCCCAAAGAAACTATGTTACTGATCCGGGGAATGTCTACGATGGTTTTGTGGGTATCGAAATAAGAGGTTCCTATTCTGCTACGCTTCCTCAAAAGCCTTATGGTTTCGAAACTAGAGACAGCTTAGGTAACAACCTCAATGTGCCAATATTGGACATGCCAGCGGAGAATGATTGGGTCTTGATAGCCAATTATAATGACAAGGTCTTTATGCGAGCCACACTCGCTTTTGATCTTTTCACAAAAATGGGACATTATCAACCGCGCACCCGGCTTTGTGAAGTGATTTTAGATAGTGAATATGAGGGAATTTATGTTCTAACTGAAAAGATAAAACGAGATAAAAATCGTGTTGATATTTCAAAGCTGACTGCTACAGATACTTCAGGAGACAATCTTACAGGTGGATATATAATAAAAATTGATAACTACACCGGTTCAGATGGCTGGCGAAGTAAATATGAAGCAATAGACTGCCCATCAACAGGAAGATATCCTTATTTTGTATACAGTTATCCTAAACTAGAAGATATAATAGACCAGCAAGAACAATATATACAAGGATTTGTCAGCAAGATTGATAGTGTTTTGAGAATTTCTAAATGGGCTGATCCTATCGAAGGATACAGAGCATATCTTGATGTCGCATCATTCGTTGATTATTTTATTGTAGGTGAAGTATCTCGAAATGTCGACACATATAAAAAGAGCGCATTTTTCTATAAAGATAAAGATAGCAAAGATGGACGGCTACATGCAGGTCCCGTTTGGGACTTTGATTGGGCATGGAAAAATATAAACGAGTGTGAGGTCAATGCAACAGACGGTTCCGGATGGACATTTCTGATTAGCAGTGTTTGTCATTCAAGTCCAGTTCCGCCCGGTTGGATGGTAAAATTATTGCAGGACACAAACTTTACGAATGAATTACATACTCGTTATTCTTTCCTGCGAAAAACCATACTCAGTGATGAATCTCTTTATCATTATATTGATTCAATATATACGTTGGTCAATGAAGCGCAGGTACGCCACTATCAAAGATGGCCGATATTAGGGATAAACGTTGGCACTCCTGAAGTGGATGCACAACCGACAACGTTCGACGGTGAAATTACTAAGTTTAAAAACTGGATATCGACGCGTTTGACCTGGCTTGATGCAAATATGCCCGGAAGAGATACTCAAGTGACAAGTGTAGAGGGTAAGAGCGCGATGCCCAAAGAGTTCGCGTTGTCGCAAAACTATCCGAATCCTTTTAATCCGGGTACGAAGATTACCTATTCGCTGAAGAGCGACGGCAAAATTCGTCTTTCAGTGTATGATCTTTTAGGTAGAGAAGTGGCAGTTCCTGTAAACAATGAAAGAAAAACAGCGGGCCGGCACGAAGTTTCATTTGATGCTGCAAATTTACCAAGTGGAGTATTTTTTTATAAATTACAGACGGAGAGTTACAGAGAGACAAAGAGAATGGTATTGATCAAATAATGCGGGACTACTCAATTATGAAAAAATTATCGTTAACGTTTTTTGTTGCAAATATTATTTTATACAACTATATCTTTGTCGAAGCTCAGCCAAACAATGAATGGAACAATAAACCGGATGTATTTCAAGTAAATCGTCTTCCTGCACATGCGACTTTGATGCCTTATGCAGATGAGACATCTGCCCTTCTTGGCGATCGAACAACATCCCCTTATTATTTATCTCTTAACGGTACATGGAAATTTCACTTAGCCACGAGCCCTTCCAAGCGGGACACATCCTTCTATAAAGATACTGCCGATGTTGGCAGCTTTGGCAATATCCAAGTACCGGGGAATTGGCAGACGCAAGGATATGATTATCCGATTTACACAAATATCACATACCCATGGACCGGTTATGAAAATCCTACGCCTCCTCAAGCGCCTACTATTTATAATCCTGTCGGCTCGTACCGCAGGGAGTTCACGGTTCCGGAATCGTGGAATGGCAGACAAATCTTTCTGTCATTCCAGGGTATCGGATCAGCTTTCTATGTTTGGATCAATGGAAATTACATTGGTTACGGCGAGGACAGCTTTACACCGAAAGAATATGATATTACTCAATATCTTCGAACAGGCACGAACAATATTTCCGTCGAAGTGTATCGCTGGTCGGACGGGAGCTGGCTTGAAGATCAAGACATGATTCGTTTAAGCGGGATTTTTAGAGATGTATTTTTGTTTTCTACTCCGCTTGTTCATATTTACGATTTCCATTATATCACCGACCTTGACGGAAGCTATACGAACGCCACACTCACTGTGAATGCTGATCTCAAGTATTATTCTCAAACGGCTCCTGTCGGATATATTGTTGAAGCAGCGGTGTACAATTCCAATGGCGGTCAGGTGACTTCACTACAATTAGGAACGGCATCTTTCATTACCGGTAATGAAACACAATTATCTGCAAACACATTGGTATCAAATCCGCAAAAATGGTCGGCTGAATTTCCAAATTTGTACACGCTTGTGATAGTCCTTAAAGATCCAGGTGGAAACATCATCGAAACAGAAAGTTGTAAATTAGGATTCCGAAAGTTTGAATTGACCGGCGGGCAGATGAAAATCAACGGTAAGCCGATCTTATTTAAGGGGGTCGACCGTCATGAAATTGATCCGGAAACGGGTAAGACACTCAGTTATGATCGAATGGTCCAAGATATAACCATCATGAAACGATTTAACATCAATGCCGTACGAACAAGTCATTACCCCAATTATCCGTTATGGTATGAACTGTGCGACAAGTATGGAATATATGTCATTGATGAGACAAATCTTGAAACTCACGGCGTCCGAGATGTTGTCCCAGCGAGCAGACCTGAGTGGACCCAAAACTGTGTCGATAGAATTAAAAGTATGGTTGAAAGGGACAAGAACCATCCATGTGTGTTGATTTGGTCTCTGGGGAATGAAGCTGGATCAGGTAGTAATTTTAAAGAAATGGCAGATTGGGTGCATCAGAACGAACCTACCCGACTGGTTCATTATGAGGGTTATAACGATGTGGCTGATATGACCAGTTGGATGTATCCTGCGGTGGGAGACGTTGCCGCTTATTCAAGTAGTTCTAAACCATTGATACTATGTGAATATTCCCATGCGATGGGAAACAGTGAAGGAAACATGTATCAATACTGGGATGCGTTTGAAAATAATCCCAACACTCAAGGGGGGTTCATCTGGGATTTTGTCGATCAGGGATTATGGAATACTGCGCACACCGGATTTTTATATGGCGGCGATTGGGGAGATAATCCCAATGATGCCGATTTTTGTGCCAACGGACTTATATGTGCCGATAGAACGATCCAACCGGAAATCTATGAAGTCAAGAAAGTCTATCAGAATATTAAAATAAAAGCAGTTGATTCGTTGAAAGGCAAATTTGAAATTACGAATTACTATCGTTTCACGAATGTAAATTCGTTTAGCGGAACCTGGCAGCTCATGGAAGACAATCAACAGATAAACAATGGTACACTTACAGCATCCGATCTTGACATTCCACCTCTCACTAGTAAAGTTATTACAATCGGTTTCGGAACGCCTGCTCTTAAAGCCGGAGCAAAGTATTGGCTGAACTTAAGTTTTAAATTGACAAAAGATGAATTGTGGGCTAACGCAGGGCATGAAATAGCTTCTGAGCAATTTGAAATTCCTTTCGCAGTACCGGAAGCTCCGATGGTTGATACTTTACAGATTCCCGCTCTTTCATTAAATGATTCAAAGGATAGTATCGTTGTAAGCAATACCAATTTCCAATTGGTATTTGATAAAAATACGGGAACAATTTCTTCATTTATATATCAAGGTACAAAGTTATTACAAACCGGGCCTGTTCCATCTTTTTGGAGAGCGCCCAACAGTAACGATAGAGGTAATGGGATGCCATCCCGGTGTGCTACATGGAAAAATGCCAGCCAAAGCAGAACCGTTACAGGATTGACGTCAAAGGAAATTTCAACTCATCAAATTCAAATTGCAGTTACTTTTAGCTATCCAACTTCGATAAAATCGTTTGGGAGTATAATCTACGATATTTATGGCGATGGTACTGTTGTGATTTCATCAACACTCGTGCCAGGCAATACGCAGCTCCCTGAAATTCCGGAAGTAGGAATGCTCTGTACAGTGCCCGCTGAGTTCAATAATGTCATGTGGTACGGACGGGGTCCGTTTGAGAATTATTGGGACAGGAAAAAGGGTTCCAATGTTGGAGTATATAGTACGACCGTTGATAGCATGTTTATTTCCTACATCAGACCGCAAGAAACAGGAAATCGTACCGATGTTCAGTGGGTATGTTTAACCAACAGTTCCGGCAAGGGTTTGATGGCAGTGGGGATGCCTGATATCGAATTCAATGCACTTCAATATACTCCTTGGGAATTGGATAGTAAAGGTACGCAACATCCTTTCAATCTTGTTAAAAACAGCTCCACCGTATTGCGATTGAATTACCACCAGATGGGTTTAGGAGGCGACAATAGCTGGGGCGCGCGCCCTCACCCGGAATTTACACTCTATTCAAATAAAGCCTATACATATCAATTTAGGTTATTACCCATCACTAATGTGCAGCAAGCGATGGATATGAGTAAGGTCTCATTCTCTGAGCTATCCACTGTAATCGTTCCTAACTTGATTGGTTCGCTTCAATCGGTCACAGATTCCATTCTTATTACGTATGGACTTTCAATTGGAAATGCAACAAGAATGATGAGTACAACAATTCCGATAGATCATGTAATAAGTCAGATGCCGGAAGCCGGTGCGAAAGTGCCCGTGGGAACAGCTGTCAATCTTGTAATCTCCTCAGGTAAAGAAGGTAATGCTGCATTGAATAAGTCTGCCACTGCGAGCAGCGAAGAAAACTCAAAAGGAAATACCGCCAGCAAAGGGAATGACGGCGATCCATCGACACGCTGGTGCGCAAATGATGCGGGCCTCAATTATTGGTGGAAAGTCGATTTAGACTCAGTGTATCATCTCGTTAGCTCTGAAGTGATGTGGGAATTCGACGGGAAAACGTATGGATATACAATACAAGTGTCTTCAGATGGTACTCTTTGGAATACGGTCGTTGATAAAAGAAACAATGCAAGCACATCACAAACACAGCAAGATATTTTTTCTGCAAATGCACGATATGTCCGGATCACAGTTACGCAGTTATCCTCAGGATGCTGGGCGAGTTTTTGGGAATTTAAAGTTTTTGTGTCATCAACAAGCGGCGTCGATCAAATTGAAGTTATCCCAAAAGAGTTTAAATTATATCAAAACTATCCTAACCCATTTAATTCACAGACTGTAATCTATTATTCGTTGCCGCGTGAAAGTACCGTTACAATAGGAGTGTATGATCTTCTGGGGCGCAAGGTTACAGCGCTCGTACACAACGAGAGACAGATAGCAGGAAATCATAAGATTTTACTTGATGCCTCGAATTTATCAAGCGGGGCATATTATTATAATTTGCAGACAAAGAATTTCACAGATGCAAAGAAATTAGTATTGATTAAATAGGATATTACATAAATGAAATATCTTTGGTATCTTTACTTACGAGTTCAAGGATTTCTGGATTCTGAGTTTCGTAAAAGAGAAGGCGATGTATGTGTGGACTATCCTTTCTTTTCTAAAAAAGATCATGTCCGCCGTTAAGTAATGAGCGTAGTTTTCTTTATGTACATTGTAAATAATAAAAAACAAGGTAAATTCACAATCATCTCTAGATTCGTTTCTGACGAAAAGAGAGGCTTTTTGTTCAGAAGATTCTTGGGAAGGAAATATTGGAGGATCTCTTGTATGGCGAATAATCAAATTGCGGTAAAATGGCATATCCAGTTATTGTGCATTCTTGTAATGCTTCTGTCCATACTGGCAGTTACAGGTCTTGCTCAGACCACTGGAAAGATTTCAGGCAGGGTAACAGATACAGCAGGTGAGCCTTTGGTGGGGGCAAATATCACCATTGAAAAGACAAGTATGGGAGGAGTAACAGATATTGATGGTGAATATTACATTATAAACGTTCCTCCAGGAACATACCGATTGCGTGCGAGCATGGTTGGGTATGAACCGATGGTGATCCAAGACCTCGTAGTATCAGTCAACAGAACAACTGCGGCAGATT
>Ga0187886_1001816_pt1 | contig 18303 bp, 17 predicted proteins | sample June2016WEW_20_1_FD_133001 | JGI IMG/M metagenome (GOLD analysis project Ga0187886, IMG submission 133001) | Peatland microbial communities from SPRUCE experiment site at the Marcell Experimental Forest, Minnesota, USA - June2016WEW_20_150 | ecosystem: Environmental > Terrestrial > Soil >... | reverse complement strand
GGATTTATACAGGCTGGTCGATAAATTTGAAGTCAGGCAGTATGTGAAAGAAAAGGGCCTGGAGTATATTCTCAACCAGTTATACGGGGTGTATGATCAGGTTGAAGATCTACAGTTTGACCAACTGCCGGATGCTTTTGTAATTAAAATGAACCACGGTTCAAACTGGAATATTATCTGCCCGGATAAAACCAAGCTGAAGTGGGATTCCGAGCAGATTAAACTGCGGGGTTGGCAGAAGGAAAATTTTTATTTCCACACACGGGAATGGGTCTATAAAAATGTCAGACCGAGAATCATTGTTGAAAAATATTTGGATGGCGACCATGGTGTCGGAACGTCCCTGAGCGAATACCAATTTTTTTGTTTCAATGGGAAGCCGGGTACCATTCTGGTGGCTCTCGACCGTTCTACGGACCTCAGGGTTAATTTTTATGATGTAGAATGGAATTTATTACCTTGGCGCAGAAAATTTAAAAATGCTGACCGGAACATTCCAAAGCCCGCCCGGCTGGGTGAAATGCTGGAGATTGCCCGGAAACTTTCCGAGGGGCTGATTTTTGCGCGCATCGACCTGTATGATGTCCAGGAAAAAATCATCTTTGGGGAAGTCACGCTGTCCCCAGCAAGCGGTTTCAGTAAATTTTATCCGGATGGAGCTGACTTGGCGCTGGGAGGGAAATTAGATCTCAGCGGGCTGATCGACAGTCTAAAGGAAAGGTAAGCCATGCAAAATTTCGTTACGGATAAGACGCCAGTCTGGGTAAAAAGTTGGATCAAGGTGGGGTACTACAGGGTCCTGGCGGCGCTCTTTTCCGACGAACAATTTATAAAGAGGCGCTATCGACGGTCGTTTGGACGGGAAATTGATTTAAACAATCCCAGGACATTCAACGAAAAAATTCAATACTTAAAATTGTACAATCACCCAACCGGACTGTCCAGGCTGGCCGATAAATACGAGGTCAGGCAGTATGTGAAAGAAAAAGGCTTTGAGCATATCCTTAACCAGTTGTATGGAGTATACGAAAGGGTCGAGGATCTAAAGCTTGACCAACTGCCGGATGCTTTTGTGATTAAAATGACCCACGGCTCAAGGTGGAATATTATCTGCCCGGATAAAAGCAAGCTGAAGTGGGATTCCGAGCGGATTAAACTGCGGGGTTGGCTGAAAGAAAATTATTATTTCCACTCACGGGAATGGGCCTATAAACAGGTCAGACCCAGAATCATCGTCGAAAAATATTTACCCAGTGACCTTGGGCCTGGCAAATCCCTAAGCGACTACAAAATTACTTGTTTCAATGGTAAGCCGAGTACCGTTCTGGTGGCCCGCGACCGCTACACGGATCTCACCCTCAATTATTATGATTTGGATTGGAACTTATTACCCTGGCGTAAAAGATATCCAATAGGCGTCCAGAACATTCCAAAGCCCGCCCGCCTGGGTGAAATGTTGGAGATTGCCCAGAAACTTTCTGAAGGGCTGTTATTTGCGCGTATCGACCTGTATGATGTCCAGGACAAAATTATCTTCGGTGAAGTGACCCTATATCCGGAAAGTGGCTTCGGTAGATTCTTTCCGGATGAGGCTGACCTAGCCCTGGGAGAAAAATTGGATATAAGTAGCCTGTTCGACAGTCTAAAGAAAAAGTAAGCCATGCAGAACTTCGTGAAGCAAAAGGCGCCGGTCGGAGTAAAAAGCTGGATCAAGGTGTGGTACTACAGGATCTCGGCGGCGCTGCTTTCCGACGAACAGTTTATCAAGAAGAAATATAAAAAGTCTTTTGGACGAGAGATTGATCTAAACAATCCCAGGACATTCGGCGAAAAAATTCAATACTTAAAATTGTACAATCGCCCAATCGGCCTGTCCAGGCTGGTAGATAAATATGAGGTCAGGCAGTATGTGAAAGAAAAGGGTCTGGAGTACACCCTGAACCAGTTGTACGGGGTATACGAGCGGGTTGAGGATATAAAGCTTGAGCAACTGCCGGATGCTTTCGTGATTAAAATGACTCACGGTTCATGCTGGAATATTATCTGCCCGGACAAAAACAAGCTGAAGTGGGAAATCGAGCGGATTAAACTGAAGGGTTGGCTGAAGGAAAATTATTATTTCCACACACGGGAATGGGCCTATAAACAGATCAAACCCAGAATAATCGTCGAAAAATATTTGGACGGTGACAATGGCGGCGGCACATCCCTAAGTGAACACAAATTTTTTTGTTTCAATGGGACTCCGGGAACCATTCTGGTGGCTCGTGACCGCTATACAGACCTCAAGGTTAATTTTTATGATTTGGACTGGAATTTATTACCCTGGCGTAGAAAATCTCCAGATTCCGGCCTGAACATTCCAAAACCCGCCCACCTGGGTGAAATGTTGGAGATTGCCCACAACCTTTCTGAAGGGTTGATCTTTGCACGCATCGACCTGTATGATGTCCGAGGTAAAATCATCTTTGGGGAAGTCACCATATACCCAGGAAGCGGTTTCATCAAATACTATCCTGATGAAGTTGACCTGGTACTGGGAGAGAAATTAGATATCAGCGGGTTGTTCGACAGTCTACAGAAAAAGTAAACTATGCAAAACTTCGTGACGGAAAAGGCGTCAGTCTGGGTAAAAAGCTGGATCAAGCCGTGGTACTACAGGATCTCGGCGGTGGTGCTTTCCGACGAACAGTTTATCAAGAAGAAATATAAAAAGTCCTTCGGAAGGGAAATTGATCTAAACAATCCCAGGACATTTACCGAGAAAATTCAATACTTAAAATTGTACAATCGCCCAACCGGCCTGTCCAGGCTGGCTGACAAATATGAAGTCAGGCAGTATGTGAAAGAACAGGGTCTGGAGCATATCCTGAACCAGTTGTACGGAGTCTATGAGCGGGTTGAGGAATTGAAGTTTGACCAACTGCCAGATGCTTTCGTGATTAAAATGACCCACGGCTCAAGCTGGAATATTATCTGCCCGGATAAAAGCAAGCTGAAGTGGGATACAGAGCTGAGTAAACTGCACGGTTGGCAGAAGGAAAATTTCTATTTCCACACACGGGAATGGGTCTATAAACAGATCAGACCCAGAATCATCGTCGAAAAATATTTGGGCGGTGACCGTGGCGCCGGCACACCCCTGAACGATTACAAAATCTATTGTTTCAATGGGAAACCGGATTTCATTGGAGTGGACCTCGACCGTTACACGGATCACAGGCGCAATCTTTATGATTTGGATTGGAGCTTATTACCCTGGCAGTATAACTTTCAAAATACTGACCGGATTATTCCAAAGCCCGCCTGCTTGGATGAAATGCTGGAGATTGCCCAGAAACTTTCCCGGGGGCTGATATTTGCGCGGATAGACCTGTATGCCGTCCAGGATAAGATTATTTTTGGGGAAGTCACGCTCTCCCCGGGTAGCGGCTTCAACAAATTCTATCCAGATGAGTTTGACCTGAGGGTGGGAGAAAAAATAGATATCAGCAGTCTGTTCGACAGTCTAAAGAAAAAGTAAGCCATGCAGAACTTCGTGAAGCAAAAGGCGCCGGTCGGAGTAAAAAGCTGGATCAAGGTGTGGTACTACAAGATCTCGGCGGCGCTGCTTTCCGACGAACAGTTTATAAAGAAGAAATATAAAAAGTCTTTTGGACGGGACATAGATTTAAACAATCCCAGGACATTCAACGAAAAAATTCAATTCTTAAAATTGAACTATCGCCCTGACGGCCTGTCCAGGCTGGCCGATAAATATGAGGTCAGGCAGTATGTGAAAGAAAAAGGCCTGGAATATATCCTGAACCAGTTGTACGGAGTTTACGAGCGGGTTGAGGATTTAAAGATTGACCAACTGCCGCATGCTTTCGTGATTAAAATGACCCACGGTTCAAACTGGAATATTATCTGCCCGGATAAAAACAAGCTGAAATGGGATACCGAGCGGATAAAACTGCGGGGTTGGCAGAAGGAAAATTATTATTTTCACACACGGGAATGGGCCTATAAACAGATCAAACCCAGAATAATCGTTGAAAAATATTTGCAGGATGACCTTGGCTCAGGCGCGGCAATCAATGATTACAAGATTTATTGTTTCAACGGGAAGCCTGGTATTATTGTTGTGGAGAGCGACCGTTTTACGGATCACAGGGTGAATCGCTATGATTTGGAATGGAACTTATTGCCATGGCGTTTAGCCTATCCAAATGCCAACCGGAACATTCCAAAGCCCGCCCGTTTGGGCGAGATGCTGGAGATTGCTCAGAAACTTTCCCAGGCTCTGATATTTGCGCGCATCGACCTGTATGCCGTCCAGGATAAAATTATCTTTGGGGAAGTCACACTTTCCCCGGGAAGTGGTTTCAGTAAATTCTATCCCGATGGGGCTGACCTGGCGCTGGGAGAAAGATTAGATATAAGCAGCCTGATCAAGCATGATGACCACCACTAAAAAGTTGCAATACCCTTCCGATGGCCAGCATGGGTTCCCGTTTTAGATCATAAAGTCTTCGCCGCGCCATAGGCCGTGATCGGGAGCGTGCGGGGTCGGCTGGTAGCTGCCGACATTGTCTCCGCCGTCATTGCCATTACCATTGCCGTTTCCGGTTGAGCCGGCTGCCACGGGAAGGTGGTCGAAGACATGCATATGCAGCTTGGTTTCGACCGCTTCCAGGCGGGACATCACCGAGGCCAGGGAGGCGCCAATCGTATCGGGTAGGCGGTCGTGGTGCAGGTCGGGTTGCTCGTCAGAAGAGGGGTGGCTGCGCATTACCACCTGGCCGGGCACTCCGACAACCACCGAATTGGCGGGCGCATTCTTTACCACCACGGCGTTGGCGCCAATGCGGCTGGAATCGCCGATGGTGATGGCGCCGAGAATCTTCGCCCCGGCGCCGACCACCACGTTGTCGCCCAGGGTGGGGTGGCGTTTGCCTTTTTCGAGGCTGACGCCGCCCAGGGTAACCCCGTGGTAGAGGGTCACGTTGTGGCCGATTTCGGCAGTTTCCCCAATTACCACGCCCATGCCGTGGTCGATGAAGAAACCCTGGCCGATAATGGCCCCGGGGTGGATCTCGATGCCGGTTAGGCCGCGCACGAGCTGCGAAACTACTCTTCCCAATAACTTGAAATCATGCGTCCAGAGCCAATGCGCCAGGCGATAACCCCACAGGGCGTGCAGGCCGGGATAAGTCAAGACGACCTCAAGGGGGGTACGGGCGGCCGGGTCGCGCTCGAAGACGGACTGGATGTCATTTTTGATGGAAATAAAAAGGTTGGTCATAATTCACCGTTTTATCTGTTCTCTTCCGCCAGGTCGGCGAAAAGCGGCGTGCTGAGATAACGCTCACCGAAATCTGGGATGATCACGACGATCAACTTGCCCGAGTTTTCAGAGCGGCGGGCGACCTGTAAAGCGGCCCAAACGGCCGCGCCGGAGGAGATGCCGACCAGCAGGCCCTCCAGGCGCGCCATAGCACGCGCCGTCTGGAAGGCGTCGTCGTTCTTCACGCGGATGATCTCATCGTAGATGCCGGTATTGAGCACCTTGGGAATGAAACCGGCCCCGATGCCCTGGATCGGGTGAGGGCCTTTCGGCCCGCCGGAAAGCACGGGCGAGGCATCCGGCTCGACGGCGATGGCCTTGAAGGACGGCCGGCGCGCCTTGATCACTTCGCCGATGCCGGTGATCGTCCCACCGGTGCCCACGCCGGCGACCAGGAAATCAACTTTCCCGTCGGTGTCACGCCAGATTTCCTCAGTGGTGGTGCGGCGGTGGATTTCCGGGTTGGCCGGGTTCTCGAACTGCTGCGGCATAAAATAGTGTGAGTCGCTCTGGACCAGCTCCTCGGCGCGCCGGATGGCGCCGGGCATCCCTTCAGGTCCGGGGGTGAGGATCAATTGGGCGCCATAGGCGCGCAGCAGCATACGGCGCTCTTTGCTCATGGTTTCAGGCATGGTCAGCACCAGCTTGTAGCCGCGGGCGGCGCAAACCATCGCCAGAGCGATGCCGGTATTGCCGCTGGTGGGCTCGACGATGATCGTGTCGGGTTTGATCAGGTGGGCTTTTTCGGCGGCATCGATCATCGAAACGCCGATGCGGTCTTTGACGCTGTGAGCGGGGTTAAAGAATTCCAGCTTTGCCACCACGTCGGCCAGGCTGCCTTCGGTAACCCGGTGCAGGCGCACCAGGGGGGTATTGCCAACTAATTTGGTAACATCGTTTGCGATTTTCATTTTCTTACTCCTATATTTCTAAAAAAAGTTAATAAAAACACGGCCAACTGGTTAAATAAACAGCGAACTGCTGCCTGCTTACGCAGTAACAACCCCTTGATTGTTGTGCGGGGCTGTGCAGTTCGCCGCCTGACCCAGTTGACCGTGGGAGATATTTATGCCATTATTAAACGCCAGGCGGTAACTACAATCCCCGCCTCAGACACATGCAAGTAAACATCTATCACTCCAATTTGTATAAATAATATCCAGGTTGAGTAAGATTATAATGGGAAAGGATAAGATGTCAAGCCTGTACCTGATATTTGTATAGGGGTTATGTCAGAACAATGATTGGTAAATCCGGATATGCTGGTCAATCGATTTTTCGGTTGAGAAGGTGGAACTAACATACTCATATCCCTTGCTGGCCTGCACACGCCAGAAATCATGGTCGAGCAGCTTACGCAGACCTGCCCCAAAATCATTCCCGGTCACCTGTACACCATAATTGGTCGTGAAGCCGTCCGGATCCAGCGCGCTCAAGATGGCGCAGTGATGAGCTGCCGCTTCAACAAATGCAAGGGGGAGACCTTCCGTTGGTGACGTGTTGGCCAGAATCCAGGATTGTCCGAGAATCTGGGAAAGTTCATTACTTTGGAAAGGGTCGATCATACCAGGCATAGACAAATTTGACAGACCCGAAAACCGGTCGCGTAAAGATTGCTCGTAGAGAGGATCACGGCTTTTTCCTACGGCAATAAATCTGACTTCCGGAAAAGATTGCGCTAACTGGAGAAAATATTCGGGACGTTTCAGCCGGTCCAACCTGGAAACAAAACATACGAAGGGTGTGACCGATTTCTGTATTCTTTGGGGAATATCCACCGGGGTTGGAAGAAATTCGGGCTCCTGTATGAGGTGGTAAATCTCTTTCGCTCTCGACCTCATGAATTTGGCTGCGGTAAATAACCCATTGGCATGGTGGATGGCATAATGGGTGAATGGGTTGTCTTCATACAGCCAATCTGTCAGGACCTGCATCTGGTTCAGCGAAGGATAGCGTAGATTCGCCAGCCAATCCTCCAGTCTGCGCGTGTTCTGAAAGGTAATGATGTGCTTGCGCCCAGGCATGGCTATCATGGCCAGGAATGTACCGAACGAAGGTTCCTCTGAATGGTAAATATCGGCATTTGCTTCTTTATATAGACGAAAAGCAGAGAAGGGATTGCGAAATGCAAAACCCAGGACGCGCATCCCGTCCAGGTATTCGAGCGGCTTTTGATTATTTCTCCGGGGAATGATCGCTGTAACCTCGAAGCCGCGCTTGACCAGCTCACGTCCTATCATACGCGTCGCGCGGCCAAAGCCTCCAATTTTTCCCCAGGCGAAGATTTCATTGGCAAGCAAGCAAATGTGCATTTAACCAATTGCCCAAGCGGAATTTTACCATGAGATCAGGTTTGGCTTTATAATTCCACCCTCAGTTTGCCTTTACCAAGCGGTAACCCGGGGCGGTGATCGTTTTCAGGGTTTCCAGGGCAGTGAGGCGGTCGTATTCTTTCTCCGACTCGGATAAAAGGGCATAATCCACCAGACAGGGGTGCAGTTTGAGGGTATCATCACGCCGCGGGTCGCAGCGCCAGCCCTCCGCCAGGCGCTGCCGGAGAACCTTCGCAAGGGAAGGTTTGATCTGCAACCTTTTTAAGGCCAGTGCGTATACATTATCTAAGGGATTAATTTGCTATAATGAATTCAAGCTTGAATCCTGAAACTAACCCTACCGGTTGGGGTTTCATAAAACAGCTTAGTTTGGGAGGGTAGATATGAATGCGGGTCAACGAAGTCGTCTGGCAGTGGGTGTGCTCCTGGTAGCGCTTGGAGCGGCGTTCCTGGTCTTACAACTAGTGCCAAATCTGGCGGATTGGTTCAGGGTGACCTTATCCTGGCCGCTGATTATCGTGGGGGTAGGCGCGCTGATCCTGGTGGTCGGGCTCTTGTCCGGGGCGCCTGAAACGGCGATTGGCGCTTGCGTGGTAGCCGGCATTGGGGGGATCTTGTATTACCAGAACCTGACCGGCAACTGGGTGAGCTGGGCTTATGCCTGGACTCTGATCCCCGGTTTTACCGGGGTAGGCATGGTGATCGCCGGCACCCTGGGGAGCCGGGTTCCCCGCTCGATTTCGCGCGGCCTGAACCAGATCATTGTCAGCGTAATTCTGTTCCTGATCTTTGGCTCGATCTTTGGCCCAAATTTCGGGGGTTTTGGCATCCTGGGCCCTTATTGGCCGCTGCTTCTGGTGGCGGCAGGTTTGCTGATCATTGTGCGCAGCCTGTTGCGCCGCCGGTAAAAGGAGGAAGCCATGCGTAGAAGTAATTTGTTCTGGGGAATCGTGATCGTCCTGGTGGGTGTGCTGCTCCTGATGCAGCAGTTAGGTCTGTTAGTTTTCAATTTTTGGGCGATATTCTGGCCGTTGATCTTGATCCTGGTGGGCATCTGGTTCTTGTTAGGCCCGGCTGTGTTCCGGCGAGATTTCCGTGAAGAAGCCGTATCGATTCCACTGGAGGGGGCGACTGAAGCAGATGTTCGCATCAGGCATGGCGCAGGAAGCCTGCGCATCGGGGCGCTGCCCAACGGCAGCGAGCTGCTTTCCGGCGCCTGTGTGGGCGGAGCAGACGTGGTTGTGCACCGGCATGGTGAGCGGGTCAAGGCGCGCCTGCGCACGGCTCACGATGTGTGGTTTGGCTTCCCCGGCACGCTGGGTGGTCGCGGTTTGGCCTGGGAGCTGAAGTTCAACCGCTCGGTTGCGCTTACGCTGAACCTGGAGAGCGGCGCCAGCGAATCGACGCTCGACCTGACCGATTTGAAAGTCTCCGTCCTGGAGGTTCAGACCGGAGCCAGTTCTACGGAAATAACCCTGCCTGCCCAGGCCGGCTATACCCGGGTGGCGGTGAAGTCGGGCGCGGCGGCAGTCAGTCTGCGCCTGCCGGAGGGCGTGGCGGGTCGCATCTATATCCAGAGCGGGCTGGCGGGCATCAGCGTGGATACCAGCCGCTTTCCGCAGGTTTCCAGCGGTTACGAGACGCCGGGTTACGGCACGGCAGCCAACAAGGCCGATATCCGGGTTGAGACCGGGGTTGGTTCAATCGACATTCGTTAAATGGAAAGGGGTACTTTGGGAATCTCCGTGGTGAACCCCCGGATTTTGGGTGTGAGCGTGCGTATGCACGCTCACACCCAAAATCCGGGACCCTTCCACGGCAAATCCCAATGAACCCGGAAAGGTGTTTGGGATGAGACCAATTTTTTGGCGGGTGGTTCTGGGGGTGTTTTTGCTGATCATTGGGGTGGCGGCGCTTTTGCAGACTCTGCGAATGGTGAATTTCAATAGTGGTTTCTGGCCGGTTTTCATGGCGGCCCTGTTCGTGTTGGCTGGCCTGGCCTTCCTGGTAGCGCTTTTTCAAACCCGCGCCAACTGGTGGGCGGCCATCCCGGGGGTAACCCTGGTGAGCATCGGCGCCTTGATTGGCCTGAATGAGCTGGCACCGGGCTTTGCTCCTTATGGCGGGTCGCTGGTGCTGGGGGGCATCGGCCTGAGCTTCTGGCTGGTCTATCTGGTGGCGCCGCAGAACTGGTGGGCAATCATCCCGGGCGGCATGATGGTAAGCCTGGCAGTGGTTGCCGGGGTCGACGCCGTGCACGTGCACAGTATCGATTCGGGAGGTTATTTATTCCTGGGATTGGCGGTCACGTTCGCCCTGCTGGGCATTCTGCCCACCGGCGGGCGAAGGATGACCTGGCCATGGATCCCGGCGGCTGTTTTGCTGGCGCTGGGCGTGTTGGTTTCATTTTCCGCGGCAGGATTTGCCAATTTCGTCTGGCCGGTCGTTCTGATCCTGTTGGGAGTCTTTTTCCTCACCAGGAACATGATCAGGAAAAGTCAATAGCTTAAGGTCAGAAGTCGGGTTTTATAGATAAACCCGGCTTCTTCAGAAAAAGAAGGAGGATTACCAATGAACACAAGTCGAATGTCCCGCAGCCGGGCGGACCGCATGCTGGGCGGGGTGTGCGGCGGGTTGGGAAAGTACCTGGGCATCGATTCAAACCTGGTGCGGTTGTTTTTTGTCTTGTTTACGCTTACCGGCGGGTTCGGGGTGCTGCTGTACCTGGTCTTGTGGCTGATATTTCCTGCCAGCGATGAAGCGGTAGAGGAGAGTGGGCGGCCGTTCGATCCCTCTAATTTCGGCGAGAGGGCGCGTGAAATGGGGGCCGACTTCCGCCAGGCGGTACACCACTCGAATCCCAACGCGGCTAAACTCCTTGGGATTGGCCTGGTGATCGTTGGGGCAATCTTCTTAGTGCAGAATCTAAACATACCCTGGCTGAGCTGGCTGAGGACGGACATTTTTTGGCCGGCCCTGTTGATCCTGGCCGGGGCGGCGCTGGTCTTTCGAGCAGTCAAGAAAGATTGAAAGCTGCTGTTTGTCCAGCCTGAATTTGTAAGCGCCAGCTTAGCATAATACCTCCCACCCATGCGGGCTAAATCGGGCCCAAACTGCGGGTGGGAGGTTTTCATTGCCTGGCATGTTATAATAAATCATTCCCTGGCTGTTTGGGAATCCTTGTGATGGACTCCTTCCACGGTAAATCCCAATAAGCTATTTCCTTCCGACTACTACTTTTTTCTGGTGAATAAGATGAGCGATCTGGGATCAGTTCCTGAAGTTTCGATTGTTATTCCGGCCTACAACGAGTGCGAGAGTCTACCTGATCTGCTACCCCAGGTGAACGACGTGTTGTCTAAAACCGGTAAAGAGTATGAAATCCTGGTGATTAATGATGGCAGCACAGACAATACCAATCAGATCTGCCGGGAGATTATTCGGGAATGTCCGAGAGTAAAAATGATTGAAATGCTTACCAATAGCGGTAAAGCATTGGCATTACAGGCAGGTTTTCAAACGGCTAAAGGCGATATTGTTATTTCTATGGATGCCGATCTTCAAGATGATCCGGTTGAAATCCCGCGTTTGCTCGAGCAACTTGAAAAAGGCTATGATGTGGTGGTGGGGTGGAAAAAGAAGAGAAAAGATCCGCTAGAAAAAACATTACCGTCGCGCCTGTTTAACAAAGTCACTTCCATGATGGTAGGTTTAAATCTGCATGATTATAACTGCGGATTCAAGGCCTATAAAAGGTATGCATTAAGAGGCTTGAACCTGTATGGAGATTTGCACCGGTATATCCCGGCGATTTTATTCAAGCAGGGATTTAAGATCACCGAGATTGCCATCGAACATCACCCACGCAAATTTGGGAAATCTAAATATGGACTTGAACGGTACGCGCGCGGTTTCCTGGACCTGATCACGATTTTGTTTCTAACTAACTTCAAGACACGCCCACTGCACCTGATCGGCGGGATTGGGATGTTGTTTTTTTCGGTAGGCGTCCTCATCGACCTTTACCTGGTCGGATTGTGGTTTGGAGGCCAAACCATCGGCGACAGACCCCTGCTGACATTGGGAACACTGCTTATCATCGTTGGGGTTCAGACTATCCTGAATGGACTCCTGGCAGAGATGTTGAACTCGATGCTTTCTACGCGCACGGATGTTTTAAGCCGAATCCGGCAAGTCGTGTCTCACCAGGATCTCAATGAAAGTTGATTTATCGATAACCAGCCGGTTCTCCAGCCTCAAGCAACTCTGGCAGCGATATAAAAAATTGGTCACCTGGCTGGTGACCTGTTTGACGCTGGCCTATATTGCTAAATACATTATTCAGAACTGGTCTCAGTTGAGCAGCCAGACCTGGTCGATCCATTGGGGTTGGCTGGGACTGGCGCTGTTGTGTGAAGTCCCCTTTTTTAGTTTGCAAGCAGTAAACTGGTTAACTTTGCTGCGTTGGAATGGGGTGGAAAGGGCCAGGGGCTCAGGTTTCTGGTTCTGGTTCCAGTCATCCCTGGCCAGGTACCTGCCCACGCCCATCTTTGCTGCCGGGAGCCGGGTCTATTTTGCCACGCAGTTAGGCGCTAACCCAGGCACGGCTTCCTGGTGTTACGTGGTGGAAATCCTTGCCTCAGTTGTAGGCGCCGGCCTGGTGTCTTTGTTTGGATTTCCACAATTCTTTAAAATACAAATCCAGGCGGGGTTAGTGGCTGTAATTATTCTGTTGTTGATCGGGGTCCTGGCAGTGGTTGTTAAATTAATTTTGCCAGCGCTCAAACGCTTTAGGATTAATCTCCAGGCCAATTTTCGCCAACTGGCAGCCTGGTTTTTCCTTTATTCTATAATTTTTATCTTTCAGGGCCTGGCCTATTTATTCATTTTGAAGAGCATTTCCTCGCAATATACCAATTTTGCTTACATCCTGGGAGTCAGCTCTTTTGCCTGGATGCTCGGAACTGTCAATGTATTCGCTCCAAGCGGTATCGGCACGCGTGAAATGATCTTGCTGCTCGGGTTCCAGAATCAGCTTCCTTCGCAGGAAATAATCTATCTAAGCCTGGTAGCCAGATTGTTGGGAACCGCGGCGGAGCTGCTGCTCAACGGAATTGGTTTTAGCTATTTGTTCTTCGAGAAAAAAAACCGGCCGGGCAGTGAGGCCAGTCAATAGCTCATTTTCTGGGTATTTTATAAATGGTTAAAATAGCTGCATCGCCGACTTTGATGGAATAATATATATTTGCCCCGGTTATTAAATTTCTTGGAGCGTATCGATAAGTGGTAATAATATAGTTCAGCGATCCAGCATTAGAATTGATTCTTAACCGGCCTCGATCGCTGAGCGGTAGGATATAATAGCCTTGCCGCTGGCCGTCAGAAAGGGAGACATAAATGCGGTTGGAACCGTCGGTTTGGAGGATGAACTCCAGGCCATCTCTGACCGAAAGCCCCCAGCCATCTAATTCGTAGTTTTCTTTGACGGCGGACATACTTGGGCCAGCCAGGAAGTTAAAGTAGACAAATTCATAAGGGTGGTAGCGTATCATAAAATAAACCGGGTATACCAACCCGGCGATAAGGATAATGATCGTCCATAGCTGCCAGCGTAGAGTTTTCTGGCGAATTTTATCGATCAAGACCTTGAACCCATATAAAGAGACCAACAACAAGGCTGGATAGACAAAATACAATTGCCGGCTGCCATTGTACAGGGTGGATTTCATCAGGATGACGGTAACAATTGGAAGGACGCCGCAGGCCCCAACCAGGTATAAATCTCGCAAGGCGCGGAAATGCTCACGTGTCCTGGACTTTATCGATCTGGCGATCAAAATAACTGCGCCCCCCAAGAATAGCAATAGATAAAAGACGGGGAAGCTGATGGCGAACCAGACCAGGGGATAATGCCAGGGAACAGTTCCCTTGATATTTTGTCCCATGTAAAGCTGGTAATTGTTCCATGGATACTGCTTCATTATATTGAAAATTTTTATAAAATTAGCGATTGGATCAGTGTACAGAATAGGAGTGAACCAGTACACTGTTGTGGCAGCAATAATCAAGATAGTAATAAAGAAGGCGCAAGCTCTAAAATAATTCTTCCAATTAGCTTTTGCTAAAAACAGATCTAATAAATAGAAAAAGACGGTAACCGGAATAATGATCAACCCCGGTGTGCGCGTACTGCATAATAAACCAGTCGCTATGCCATGCAAAATAGCTGTGAAAATATTTTTCTTTTCCAGTAACAATAATAAAGTATAGATGGCGATGATATACAAGCTCAGGAAGGGGATATCTTTGGGATTATAGAAGGATTGTGCGAAAATCCTGGGGCTGATAATGAGGAACAGCGAGCCTAAAAGGCCGATTTTCCAATCCTTGAAGATCATCCTTCCGATCAGGAAAAAGATAAAGACGGAAAATGCAAAAAAAGCAAAGGTCAATTGATGGCGATGCAAGTAAATCGATTGGGTGTCTCCGCTGGGTCCATACCACCAGTGATTGAATAACACGACAGGATCTTTACCCCCATAAGGTGCAAACCGGTATAGAACCATGCTAAAAAACGCCGGATAATAACAGGCATAGGTGCTGTTTATCATCGAGCAGTCTTTTTGAAATTGTTCAAGAGTCCCGCCGCTGAAGCGTTTGAAATCTACCTGCCCCCTGAGATAATCAACTGGCTCATCTGTAGAAACCCCGTAATCTCGATAAATTGAATATCCCAGAAAAATATAGAGACTGAAGAATAAAAATATGGTAATGACAGGTATCAGTTTCTTTTTCATGACACTGCTATCCAGTTACGGCAAAGGATTAGGGGTAGGATCCACTTTGAATACAGTCACAATGTCAGTGTCTCCCATTTTTACTGAATATACTTTTTTCCCCGGAGCAAATGGGTCAAATGGGTTATTGTAGTAATTACGAATAACGTATTCTGGTGAAACATTGGTAAACACCAAACGATCGCTATCGGATTTGGGTAATATATTGTAAGCATAGGGTAACCCATCATACACCTGAACAAGGATACGCTGATCCGCATCGGTTTTAACAATGAATTCCAGACCTTGTTTCAAGGACAACCCCCAAAAATCCAGTGTATAACGCTTCTTGATATCGGACATTTTGGTCCCGGCCAAGAAGTTGAAGTAATCGTATTGGTAAGGGTGGTAGCGTACCATAAAATACACCGGATAGGCTAGCCCTAACACAAGAAGCGCCCCCGCCCATATCTGCCAGCGGATGGTTTTCTCTTTGATCTTTTCAAACAAAACCTTACATCCATACAAAGAAATCAGCAAGAGCAGCGGGTAGCAGAAGTACATCTGGCGGTTATCCGCATAAAGATTCGATTTCACCAGAATGACGATTATGATAGGTAGGATGCCGCACGTTCCCGCCAGGTAGAGGTCGCGCATGGATTGAAAATGCGCTCTGATTCTCGTTTTTATGGTTTTATAAATGAGGGTTGCTATCCCGATTATAAATAAGACCAGGTAGAAAATCGGAGAACTGATTGAGAACCAGACGATGGAATAATGCCAGGTGATATGATTTTCGATATTCTTCACCATATACAATTGATAACCTACCCAGGGGTACTGCTTCATATTTGTTCTTCGAGAAAAAAATCGGTCGGGTATTGAGGCCAGTCAATAGCTCATTTTCTGGGTATTTTATAAATGGTTAAAATTGCTGCATCGCCGACTTTAATAGAATAATAAATCTTTCCCTTAGTTACTATCTGTTGAGGGTAGTAGCGAAAAGTGGTAACAATATAGGTCGGCAATCCAGCATCAGAATTCACTTTTAACCGGCCTCGATCACTGAGTGGCAGCATATAATAGCCTTGTGGCTGGCCGTCAAAAAGTGACACATAGATGCGCGAAGAAGAATCATTTTTAAGAATATATTCCAGGCCGTCTTTGACCGAAAGCCCCCAACCATCTAACTCGTAGTTTTCTTTGATGTCTGACATGCGCGGGCCGGCCAGGAAGTTAAAGTAGACATATTCGTAAGGGTGGTAGCGCACTATAAAATAAACCGGGTAAGCCAGCCCGGCGACCAGGATAATGGCTGTCCATAGCTGCCAGCGCAGATTTTTCTGGCGAATTTTATCGATTAAGCACTTGAAGCCATAAAGGGAGACCAACAACAAGGCCGGGTAGACGAAATACATTTGCCGGTCGCCATTGTACAGGGTGGATTTCATCAGGATAACGGCAATAATCGGAAGGATGCCGCAGGCTCCGACCAGGTAAATATCCCGCATGGAGCGGAATTGCTCGCGTGTCCTGGACTTGACGGTTCGGGCGATTGAGAGGGCAGCGCCCAGCAGGAATAATAAAAGATAAAATACGGGGGAGCTGATGGCGAACCAGACCAGGGAATAATGCCAAGGTACCATACCCATAATATTATGCCCCATGTAGAGCTGGTAATCGTTCCATGGAAACTGTTTCATTATATTAAAAATTTTTATAAAATTAGCGATTGGGTCGCTGTACAGAACAGGAGTGAACCAATACACCAAAGCAGCAGCAATAATCAGGGTAGTAATAAGAAAGGCGCAAGCTCTAAGATGACTCTTCCATTTAGCTTTTGTTAAAAACAGATCGAAGAAATAGAAAAAGAAGGTGATGGGAATAATGATCATCCCCGGCGTACGGGTACTGCATAATACACCAGTCGCTAAACCATGCAAAATAGCAGTGAAAATATTTTTATTTTCCAGGAACAATAATAAAGTATAAATGGCGATGATATATAAGCTCAGGAAAGGGATGTCTTTGGGGTTGTAGAAGGAATTGGCAAAAATCCTGGGGCTAATAATGAGGAATAAGGCTCCTAACAGGCCGATCTCCCAATTCTTGAAGATCTTCTTGCCGATGAGAAAAAAAATAAAAACAGAAAATGCAAAAAAGGCAAAAGTCAATTGATGGCGGTGCAAATAGATGGATTGGGTGTTACCACTGGGTCCATACCACCATGGATCGTGCAAGATTACAGGCTGTTTATCCCCATAGGGTGCAAACCGGTACAAAAGCATGCTAAAAAAGGAGGGATAGTAACAGATGTATGTGCTATCTATCATCGAGCAGTCTTTTTGAAATTGAACCAGAGTTCCGCCGCTAAAACGTTCGAAATTAATCTGACCCATAAGGTAATCGACCGGCTCATCTGTTGAGACACCGTAATCTTTATAGATTAAATAGCCCCCTAAAATATATGTGCTGAAGAAAAGCAATACAATTGTTGCTGGGATAAATTTGCTTTTACCTAAAGCACGTAAAAACATGTGTTTATGACCTTTGATTCGATATTTCTAAGCCCTGTGGAAAAGGTAGTGAATTTGAGGTTGTCATAACACCCTCAAATTCACTTTTCTTCACATCACGGCTGCGCAACACCTTTGACTTTATAGGCAGTTAAGATATCAGCATCACCAACCCTTATAGAATAAATTTCCTCTCCTGCAATAGGACTTTTCAGAGGGTAGTGATAAGTGTTTATGATGTAATTAGTCGGTTGGTCATCGGTGATAATGATTCTCTTACGATCCGATTCGGGTAAGATGAGCCAACCCCTTGGGAATCTTCCCAAGACTTGCACATATATTTTCTGACCAGAGTCTGTTTGGGCGATATACTTCAGGCCATCCTTGACCGCTACCCCCCAGGTATCCAAACCAAAACGCTGCTTGATGATTGACATTTTGGAGCCGGCCAGAAAATTGAAGTAAGTATATTGGTAAGGGTGATAGCGAATCATAAAATAAACCGGGTAAGCCATACCAATGATCAAGATAATGGCTGTCCAAATTCGCCAACTTTGGGTTTTTTGGTGGATTTTATCGGTGAGAAACTTGAAGCCATATAACGAGATCAACAACAGGGCTGGATAGACGAAGTACATCTGGCGATTATCGGTGTAGATGATCGATTTCATCACGATCACGACGATAATGGGGAGGATTCCGCAGACTCCGACGAGGTAAAAATCGCGCATAGACTGGAAATGTTCTCGCAGCCTGGATTTCAAGGTACGGATGAAGATGGTTATACTGCCCAATAGGAAAAGCACCAGATAGAAAACTGGCGAGCTGATCGAGAACCAGACGATAGAGTAATGCCATGGAATTATATTTTCGATATCCTGTCCCATATATAACTGAAAATCTTTCCACGGGTACTGCTTCATAATATTAAATATCTTGAAATAATTTTCAATCGTGTGGGTGTATAAGATAGGGGTAAACCAATATACCATTCCGGCAGCAATAACCACAGAAGTAAATAGGAAGATACCGCCATTCAGATAACTCTTCCATTTTGCCCTGGATAAAAACAGATCGAAGAAATAGAAAAAGCAGGTGATTGGAATAATGATTAACCCTGGCGTGCGTATATTGCAAACTACTCCAATCGCAATGCCGTGAATGATAGCAGTGAAAATATTCTTCCTTTCTAGGAACAACAACAAAGTGTAGATAGCAATGACATACGCGCTTAAGAAGGGGATATCCTTGGGGTTGTAAAAGGAATGGGCGAAAATCCTGGGGCTAATAATTAGGAATAGTGAGCCTAAAAGGCCGATCTTCCAATCCTTGAAGATCTTCTTCCCGAT
>Ga0187886_1001815_pt1 | contig 18303 bp, 18 predicted proteins | sample June2016WEW_20_1_FD_133001 | JGI IMG/M metagenome (GOLD analysis project Ga0187886, IMG submission 133001) | Peatland microbial communities from SPRUCE experiment site at the Marcell Experimental Forest, Minnesota, USA - June2016WEW_20_150 | ecosystem: Environmental > Terrestrial > Soil >... | reverse complement strand
TGTCAGGTTGTATTTATCAATTGATTGCTTTAATTCGGCGTTTGTAAAATCCGCACCTGATTGCCTTTTCATTTCTCCCGCGAAAGCCCTTAACTGACCTGCAAAATATTGAACTGAGTTTTCATCCGCGTTAATCGGGTGCAGCAGTGTATAAACGGACGGTTTTTTTATTTCGTATTCCCATATCTGGCGCAGAACTTTTAATGAATCGCAGGAATTAGGAAAAACGACATTCTTAAGAAAGGCAAATTCACCTGCATAAGCTGCGAGGTAAACATCTTTAACGAATGAGCATACCGGATTAAACAACGTTCGCTGAGACGATTTCGAGGTGTTCCAAAATCCTATTATTCTCAGGGGATAAAGCCCTGCCGCCGCAATAATCTCCTCCGGTATATAATTTGAAAAGCAGCCGGTAATTCCGCGATATTTTTTGGCCGTATCGAGAAGATATGCTCTCCTGTAATCGGGCTCAAGAATCAGCTTTTTACATTTTTCCAGAAGAGATTGAATTGTCGGCATATTTACGCAGGAAACGTCATGGCTTTGCTTTACTTATGAGATGGTTTAAAATCTTCCCGCAGCAAACCGAGACGCAGGACTGTTACCCTTTGGCCGTTTACGATTTTCTCGTTTCTCAACGTGCCCTCGACCTCGAAACCGATTTTTTTCATAGTAATAATGCTTGCGATATTATCAGGGCGGGTTTCGGCCCAGATTTTTTCAAGCCCGAGGGAATTAAACGCCCAGTCAATCAGGAGACATTCGGCTTCGAGCATCACGCCTTTGCCCCAGGACTCTTTTTGGCCGATAACGATATATATCTCCGCTGTTTTATGTGTCCGATTAATGCCCGCCAAACCTACGACTCCGACGGGAACTTTCTGCAATGTTTCGATTATAAATTCCTCCCGGCTGTCGTCGGTTTGTATTTTCTCAAACCACCGAATCGTTTTCTCCAGCTCGAACCGCTCGTTTATTATCAGCGTTTTGCGGACGTCCGGGTCGTTAAACCATTTGACACGGTTTTCGATATCCGCTTTTGCAAGCGGCCGAAGAACAATATTCTCACCTGTAATCACAAACCCCGACATAAAATCGCTGTTTCACAATGCGTAGTTTTTGAACATATCGTTTAACGTCTGCCTGGAACGTATGAGTTTGAGCTTGCCGTTTTTTCGGCTGACAATAGCGGGGGCGGGATTGATAAAAGGCGGCGTTAAAACTACGGTATACGCGCCGGCGTTGTCAATTTTTATATAATCACCTGTATTCGACAACGCCTCTGTTATTCCCGTCAGAAGATAATCCTTTTCCATACAGGTTGAGCCGACAACGCTGAAAGTGCAGCGTTTTTTGTTGTCAATTTTTCCGATTATCTGATACGGCTGATTAATTTTATGGAACGTCGGCTTGATATTATATGTGCTGCCGTCAACAGTAACAAACATCCTTCCCCGGATTTCCTTCACGCTTATCACCTTAGTTATGAAACTCAAGGTATTGGCAACCATAGCGATACCCGGCTCGAGCATAAGGAACGGTTTTTGCCTTTGCACCCATTTATTGCTTTTCAGGACTTTACAAACCGCCTTTGCGTAATCATCGAAAGACGGCGTCTTTGCCCATCGCATCTTAGGAGGAATATAGCCGAAAATTCCTCCGCCGATATTTATATACTCTACCGTTTCAGGAAAAAACCTTTCTGCGATTTTGCAAAGCGTATCAGTAATGATTTTGTAACACCATACGCTCCTGTCGGTGGTAGAAGTATGCCCGTGAAGGCCGTTAACCTTAACATTACCGATGCTCTTGAGCCGGGAAATTATCTTTTTTATGTTTTCGTCCGACGGGTCGAAACCGAACCTGCCCGCCTGCAAATGCTCCTGGATATGCGACCGCCCTTTTTTATCTGACAGGCCTATATTTATCCGCAGCCCCACTTTGATTTCTTCTTTCGGATGCTTAGCAGCATATTTTGCCACGTGGTCGATTTCGCTGAATGAATCCAGATTAACGATACTTCGGCTTGAAAGGGCAAGCTCGATATCCTCGTAATTTTTCACAGGCCCGTTGAACACGATTTTGTCCGGCTTTTGCCCGACCTTCAGCGCAAGGTCGTATTCCAGCCGGCTAACCACTTCGGCAAATCCCCCTTTTGATTTGATTATCCTGCACAAATAGGGGATGTAGTTGGTTTTGTAAGAATACGCCAATATGAACTTTTCATACCTGCCGCCAAATGCGTTTACAATATCAGCGTAGTTTTTTAGAAACGCCGCTTCGTCGAGGATGTAAAAAGGCGACCCATATTCGGTTTCTATTTTTTTTGCTTCTTTGTGTGAAAGTATTTTCATCGTTTTTATATCGCTATGACTTGTGCTGCGTTCCCATAAACTCGTCCACCGTGGCCCTGCCCTGCTGGGTTATACCCTGCCTTGCTATTACCATCCAGATGCTCTTGAAAATTATTTTTATATCGAGCAGGACGTTCCAGTTGTCAACGTACCAGACGTCGAGTTTGAACTTATCTTCCCAGGTTATTGCGTTTCTGCCGTTTATCTGTGCCCAGCCGGTAATGCCGGGTTTGACCTCGTGGCGTCTGGCCTGCTCAGGGGTATATCTATTCAGATATTTCATCATCAAAGGCCTGGGGCCGACAATGCTCATATCGCCTTTAAGCACGTTGAAAAGCTCAGGCAGCTCATCCAAACTCGTGCTTCGCAGGAATCGGCCCAGCGCCGGCAATCTTTTTTCATCCGGCAGCAACTGCCCCGATTTGTCCGCCTGGTCGGTCATTGTCCTGAATTTATAAATTACAAATCCCTCACCACTCAGGCCGGGTCGTTGCTGACGAAACAGCACGGGCTTTCCCATCCTGAGTCGGATTATAACTGCCAAAAAAATCAGAAGCGGACTGAGTAAAAGCAGCCCCGTCGCGCTTAAAATTATATCGAGAAGACGTTTGAAGAAAATACTCATCTCGGAATCCGCAGAATTTTGATTTTTCCGCCCTGGCGCATATCCGACGTCGCAAGGAGGCGGGAATCCGGAGATATCGCTATGCTGCTCAGCACTTTATGGCCCCCTCCGAGCGAGCCAAGTTTTTTCCCGGTCTTGGTGTCCCATATATAGACGGTGCTGACAACGGCAGCCGCGACGAGGTTTCCGTCACGACTTACCACAACTGCCTGAACAGGCAGGGTTCTGTAAGTGCTTGCATTTTCTTTCACCGACAGCAGGCGGCGAGTTTCCTCTCCTGAACCCGCGTTGAGCACAAGCAGCGTGCTGTCGGTGCCCCTCGCGTAAATAATTTCACCGTCGGCTGAGAATGCCGCCTTGAATATCTTCTTGAAATCGGGCATTTCCTTTTGCCAAATAAGCCGTTTCTCTTTCAAATCAGCAACAAACATCCAGCCCTGACCGTTCCTCTCTCCTGCGACAACAACGCGATTTCCATCGTTGGATACGGACAAATGTCCCACGTTGCCGGGTTCTGAATCAACGGTGAGTATCGGCTGCACCCGTCCGGTATCTATCGACACGTCAAACAGGTCATACTTTGCCGCAGCCCCGCTGTTATTACTCCTCGACAGCAAAAGAACTATTTTGCTTCTGTCCTGATTAACACCCAGGTATGCTGTGCCCGGACCTGAAGGAAGATATAATTCTCTTCGAGTTTCGTTAGCGTCAAGCCCCGAGATAACAACACTTTCAGGATTTACACGTTTAACGGAAACAACCGTGTCCGGCGTGATGAGGGCGGCCTGGTCCGACTCGATTATGCCTTGTAGCGGTTTCTTCGACAAATTTGTCCAGTCCCAGACATAGATTTTATTGTCATTTGACGCCGCCGAAAGTAAATTTCCGCACGTAGAAAGATTCGCTATGCCGTTATTGAGAGGGAGATTGAGTTGCGCAACAATGGAGCTTCGACGGTTGCTCACGACAGTTGCGATTAAAATAACAATAAGAGCGACAACAAAAATAAGTATCGGCGAACTTTTCTGTTTTTGCGATTTGTCCATTTGATTCACCCACAATATTCACCTGGAACAGTTAAATAGTATCAAGCTTTTCGGTCTGCCAGAGGTTTGCCTGATATCTGTTTATTGCGGTCAGAAAACTTAAAAGGTATCGTTATAATCGCCCATAACGACCCGAGGCCGTAAGCTATGTGCAAAACAACAAATGACCACAAGACAAGAAACCAAGATGTTTTTTTATTATAGACGCTTTGAATCGAAAAGAAACAGGCGACTGAGAGATACAGTAATATATATACTCCCAATAACCATTTAACGGGCTGCCAGAAAAAACTTCCCGCCAACAGGACAATCAGGCCGGAGACGAAAAACATAGGGACAAAATGTCTCAGTGACGACCCTCCTCCTGTAAGCCAGACGGTATACGGGTTCCAAACGCCGTTATTGAATGACTGCTGCCATAAGCCACTATAGGTAGAGCGATTGTAATAACTTACGTTTATTTCCGGCGAAATAATAATGCGACCTCCGGCTCTCCGCAGCCGATGATTTAGCTCGATATCCTGATTACGCACTAATCTTTCGTCATACAACCCTATTCTTTCAAAAACATCTCTCTTGTACATCCCGAAAGGAACGGTATCAACTTCTCTCTCCGGCCCTTTTAATCGAAACATTGAATTCCCAACACCAAATGGGCAGCTTGTTGCGGCCGCGACAGCTCTGCTGACAGGTGTGTTTTTGCCGGGAAGTGTCGTCATATATCCGCCAACATGGTCGGCATCTGTGCGTTCAATGACTTCGACGCATTTGGCGATATAATCCGGGGCATACTCCGCATGACAACTGACAACTATTACAAAATCTCCTTTTGCCTGTTTTAGACCGAGGTTCATAGCGACAGGAGTAATCTTCTTAGTGTTTGTTATCAATTTGACTCTTCCGTCGCGGGCTGAATAATCTTTGATTATCGCGGCGGTTTTGTCTGTGCTCATACCGTCAACACATAATATTTCACAATCTTCACCGCCTCGAATTTGGGCAAGAAAGGAATCCAGGCACTTGCCAATAAATTTCTCTTCGTTTCGTATCGGGATGATTATGGAAACCGACATCGGTTTTCCGCCTACAGGAGTTATTGCCATTTATGCAGTTACCGCCTCTATTGCCGCCAATGCCTGAATTGCCAGTTTTTCCCTGTCAAATCTGCTGACAGCCAGATGCCGGGCGTTTGTGCCCATCCGGGTCAGCATTTCTCTGTGATTATTAAGGTATAAAACCTTTTCAACAAACTCGTCAACATCGCAAAGTCGACAGCCGAATCCGGCGCCTGTTTCTTCGATAATCCTTCTCTGCCAGCCGGAATAATTGAGAAGCACAGGCTTGCCTGCTGCCAGGCCGTCGTAAAATTTATTAAGAGACGCGTGTTGTTCCACAATCGGGAAATTCCCGATTATGGCCATAATAACATCCGCCGCCGCCAGAACAGGCGCAAGCTGTTCTCTGGGAACAGAAGGCAAAATTTGCACATTGGCCAAATCAAGCTCTTCGATGCGGCTTTCGAGAGATGTTTTTCTTGAGCCGTGGCCGATTAATACAAATAGAATATCCCGTGATTCTTTGAGTTTGCAGGCGGCATCAACCACAAAATCCAAACTGTTGACCTTTCCCATAGTCCCGGCGTGCAAGAGCACAAGTTTATTATCCCAGTTGTTTTTACGTCGAACACCGCTGCCATCAATATCCGGCTTAAATAAGTTCAAATCGGCCCCGTTTGGCACAACATAAATCGGCTTGTTCGGCCCCGCAATTTTTTTGATATCCTCGGCCATCCCGTCGGAAACCACAACTATCGCAGATGCGTTTTTATAAATTTGCTTTTCAAGCCGCAACAGCATCCCAATCACAAACCCGTTTTTTATTACACCGACCTGCACCACGGATTCAGGCCATTGGTCCCGCACTTCAAATACATATTTTTTCCCTCTGAACCATTTTGCTGCCAGTGCCGGTATTCCAACAGTAAGAGGGGTGCTTGTTGCGTAAATAACGTCGATCTTCGGGATAAAAAGAGCTATAATCGACGCAAGCTTCAGAAATGCCAGAAAAGACATACAGCGTTTAAATACTCCCATCTGTTGCCGATAGGGAATAGCCATTGCCAGGACATCAATGCCATCTACGGCAAATCTCTTGAAGAACCAGCCCTTTGCCTGCACCAAATCTTCTCTTGTCAGATTGGCTGTGCAGGTAAGCATTGTAACTTTATGTCCTCTGTCAACCCATCGTCGGGCAAACTCGTAAGACCTGGTGCCGGTAGAACCTAAAGGTGTGGTAAAATACTGGTGGATATATAAAAGGTGCATTAAGTAATCTCTAAAACGCTATCTAATAGTGTTTCTGTCGTCGCATTCCGAACACAATCGTTATTTTGTCTCGTAGAATCTTTTTGAGATCAACTGCTCATATATTTTTTCAAGACGCCTCATATTAGTTTTAGTGTCCGCAAGCTCAACAACTTTTTTGCGATTGTTTTGCACGGCGCAGGCAGCCAACTGACAGTTGTCGCGTATTTTCAAAATACACTCAGCCAGCGAGCCGGAATCACCGACTTTATGCAAAAAACCGTCTTCGCCGTCTTTGAGCCAATCTGAATTTACGTCTATTTGTGAAACAATAGGAAATAAACCAACCGCCATTGCTTCCAGCAATGCAACGCTTATCCCGTCACATACAGGAGATGAAAGAAAAATGTCATTATTTTGCAGAATATCAACTATTCTATCTTTTCCAACCCCTCCTAAAAACTCGATATAGTCCGCCAAGCCCTCTTGCTCAGCATGGTTTTTAAGTTCGTTCTGTAAGGGACCTCCTGCGACAAACGTCATTCTGAAATTGATTTTCTTCCGGCGCAGGATTGCCAACGCTCTGATTATCGTAGGATGATCATATATTTTTTCCAATCGCCTTGTTGTAACCAGCCGTAATGTATTTTGAATATTGTCCCACTGTCGCTTCACATAAGCAAATTTATCTGTATCAACGCCAAGCGTGAGAACTCGTATCTTTTCGGGATTTACACCAAGAGCTGTGACTTTTCTTTTTTGATCTTCAGTGCAGGTATTAACACAGTCGGCCTGTGAAAATACTCTTCTTAACAGAAATCTCCAAAGGTTTGACTTTATACTTTCATTTATATCACTTCCGTGCACCGTTGTTATTGTGGGGTGAAAATTACACACAAGACCGGCCAAGCCCCCGCTTGTAACATAGTGGGTATGCACAATATCCGGCTTTATTCTATACACTAATCTGCGGGCCTTGAGCATACTAAAAGGGTACTTCCATTTGCCCTGAGTTTTCGAATACTTCCCCCCTATTCCGACATTATAGGTTGTTACATCATAATCCACAGCAGTTGAAAGAGAAATAAAATAGACATCATGGCCGGCAGCTTTGAAATAATTTAAATATGGAGCAATATGCCCGAAACCGCCAACACAAATATAACATATACGCATTTTTACCGATTTCGCCGATTGTATAGATGGCAGATTATTTTATTTAAGATTACTCAGCTTGTTCAATAATATAGGCGTGAACGCCATAAGGGCCCATCAGGTCTTTTATTTCGCCTCCGATTATTGGAACCAACCGGCCTGTTATAAAATCCCTTGCCTGACTGGGCAGCCGTTCAATGTTTACCCGGAAGGTAGCTAACGTGACTTCCGCTCTATTATTAACCGCCAATAAGAGATATTTGCCATTATCACTCTCACGCAAACAGCCGCTTACCGTTGGGAGATTGAGTTTTTTAAGAAGAGGAGTGCTGCTCTGTGAGGGTTCACACTGAAGTTTTTCATCCAGCCATTTGCCCAGAAAAAAAGGGGTCAGTTCGCTTAGTTGCCGCGTTACCGGAAAAACAACCTCTTCTGTGTATGGAGGCTTACAGAGGTACCCCGCCCAATAAATAATACCCATTGCTCCCTGGGTAATCGGGGCGAAAACTGAATAACGAAACTCATTGATCGTAGGAGGTCGATACTTTGATCCTTCTGGCAAAATGTTTCTTGCTCCAGGTGTGTAACAAAAGCCTAATCCACCAGATGCAAAAGCCGCCTCAGCAGCCAACTTCGCATCATAAACAATATTAGACTGAGGCCCCTCAAACTCTGCACTTGTGTTCTCAGTTGGGTAGTGGTTAGGCATATTAATTTCGCATAACGAGGCCAAGTCCCGATAACTATACCACCAGGCAATGCACATGAAAACGTAGTGTTCTTTGTCAGGGTCGAGCCTGCGAATCAGGGGCTTAACCCACCCGAGTTTGTCGATGATAAACTTTCCCAGCCCGAGGGAGCTTGTATGAAGAGAGTGTTTATATTCTTCGCTGGCTGAATATACATTTTCCGGTCATCGAAAATATAATATCCCAGCACCGCCGGATAATCCTTAAGGGCGGAAACCTTTTTTGCCACTTCATCGTGTTTCTGGGCCGCAACAAGATTGTGCATCGAAAGAATCACAGCAAAACCGGCTGAATCGGCATTTATTAAGAATGTCTTGTCTGTTGTGTCATCGGATACATGCTGAAGAACCGTGTTCCATCCTTGCTCACGAAGTATGGCCAAGGGTAAAAAGGGTAAAGAGCCTGTACTCGTCGGAAAACGAAGACGCGTTTGCCCATATGCGCCAATAGGGAAAAAAGGTTTACCCTTGTGCATCAAAGGCTTTAGCTGCTTGACGTTTGGATCGGATTGCAACTCAACAATCTTCTGTCCATGCGCTTCTTGGGCACTGTTTATGATATTAGTACCACCCAGCAATACCAAAAAAAAACAAATTATCTTTGCTTTTGTGATATTCACAAAATTACCTGGCACTATGGGTATTTACTGTTTACAAATTATATATTATGTATAAAGCTCCAGATTTTAGGGAGGCTACTGAATTTTTCCATTAAAGCCATAATGCCTGAGTTTAGCCAGCATCACAAGAGTCCAGAAGTTGTCAAATTGAAAACGGTTACAATTGTCCAGAAAGTTGTCCACCGCTGGAGGTGATACAAGTTCGCCAAATCCACTAGATTCTTTTAACAAGGTGTTAAGTAAAGTCATGTTTTCTGGTAAAGGAGTAACTTTCTCAAGAGGATGACCACCGAATCGACGAGCAATCTGCTTTAAGGGTAACGGCAGGTTACGCGCCCAGACGCCCAATTTTAATCTGAGTTTGAAAAACATACTGTTAACTAACAAACCACTGTCCGCATTTGGAATCTCGCAACATTTAGGGCACAAAAGACTCTGGAACTTAGCATAGAGCCGATTAAGCTTTTTAAGGTCATTGGGTACTCGCATTGCCTTTCGAAAAAACCTAAACGAGTAAAATGGGCTTGTTTGCCAAAGGAAAAACCTTGAACGGTCCTCGCCCTCATAAAGCCATTTTCTCCCGCGTTCATAAATTGCATAATGAATTTCCTTTTCAACAAGATTCTGCTCTGGGTAATCGGCGAGTATTGCCCGCAATTCTTCGGTTAATGTGCCTGCATCCAGTTTGAATATCGACTCAGCCAGTTCGATTGGCATACTCGAATGCCGGCGGACAATGCGTTGGACAAGCTGGTTTATGTTGGCAACTTTACCAGGGTCCCGCAAATCAGGAAGCACCTTATCCCCACCATCACCGGTGATATACGTGGCGCTGCGTCCGAATTTTTTCATAAGGTATTCCATGAAGGGAATGATATAGGCCATACCTGCATAGTTCAGACCATCCTTCATGTGAATCAAACGGTCAATATCCGACTGTGTGGGTTGGGCAAGCTCGAAAAGATGCCACTGCAACTTCAACTCACGAGCCAATTCCCTTGCAATGCATGCATCTTTTTTGACGTAGTTACCGGCAGCATCCGTAAAGGTTTCTGCTACGAATGGTGTCCCTGCCCGAATCATACCACCTGCGACAGTCCTGGAATCTTGCCCTCCACTCAGTGACAAAATGTTCTGGGAAACTTCAGGGTGGGAACCCCATTCCCGACAGACTTCCGTGAATGTTTCTGCCAACTCGGAGGCATAAGCTTCAATGGATTGACCGGAAGTATCCTTATTATCAAAGTTGAATGTAAATAGGGATGAGATTTGTGTATAAACACTTTTACCATCAAGCCGGGTTCGGAGCATCATTCCTCCAGGAGATCGGTTTACTTCCTGGATAAGAGTCCGTCTCCCTAAAGGATAGCCCACCCAGAGGAATTGGGCGCACCCGATCCTATCGAACGTGGTATTACCGTGAATGTGCTCAACAAACTTGCTCTCTCTTGCCAAAATCAAATTTGCATCATCCTTATAGTAATACAGTGGGAGCCTGCCGAATGGGTCGGTGAAAATCAATAAGTCGCAGGTTTGAGAAGAAGCTATCACTACCACATATTCTCCTTCTGTCTGACAAATACACTGTTCCAATGCTGTTTGTGGATTGACCTGCGTAGAGAAGATTTTTTGTGCAATTTGGTTTAGCTCAACTCGGAAATTCTCCCAGCTTTTATTGTATATCCGACCCTCGAAGTAAATCATGTAGTCATCTGTGTGAACGAGTTTGATAGGATATTCCGGATAGTTTACATGACCAAGACAGCACCCCTGCTTTGTAAATTCCATCTTAGCTTGATAGTCTGGGGCAAAAATCATGGCTTGTTGCGCCCTTGAATACCTCAGATTAAATTCTGGCTCTGATACCGTTGAATTAATCCATAATGTCAATCCTGGCATTGTCCGGTTCCTTAAAATTAACCTCAGCTATTATTTCTTCAACTAATTGAAGATTGCTTGCCATTTCACAGCCTCGTTTCTAATAGAATATAAAAATTTGTCTTGAAAAATCAAGCTTTTTCCGGCCACTACTCGAAGATTTTTCAGGCAGAATGGCTTCAAAAATGCGAATTAGGCAACTCATCATCAATATTGTAATATACATCAGCTGTCACCCTGGTAGGAAAGCCAAGTTTTTCAACGATTCTTAGTATTACCCAGCACAATAGTAATTTACTATTTATAGATTATTGTTCTGCGATGGTGGATTGATGCAACATCGGCATATTTACCACAAGCTTGGTCCCAAGTTTTTTGGCAGTAATCGTCTGCAGAATCCCAGCAGTACATATAGACCATCTCCCTGAACGGTATACCAAAAGGTTCTATGAGTGAACACTGCCAATATTGCCAGCTTTTCCGGCCAGCCTTTGCACGCTTCTTCCAAATACTTTTTTCTTATTTGATTATGCTCCTGCTGGCCCGCATGTATAATGGTACATGTTTTTGAAGCTGAGTGCCTGCGGAATTTTGCCAGGTGTTTTCTGATGTGTTTAGCCTTTATGTGTGCTCCGATTCGGCAAAAAAACTCGTAGTCCATCGCAAAACGCAAAGACTCATCAAGATACCCATATTTTTCAAATAACCGGCGTCTCCAAAAACTGGCCGGCTGAGATATTATCATTCCATAAAGTATAAGTGCTGTGAAAGTAAATCGAGTGTGACGGGCATCCCGTAAAATATTTCCGTTCTCATCAACCGTAATACTGTTACCGAAAACAAGGTCGAGCTCTTTATCTGCCATAAACGCCTTGGCGGCGGTTTTAAGTGCGCCCTGGCAATATTCATCGTCGCTGTTGAGCCAGGCAACAATATCACCGGTTGCGCGGCGGAAGCCCTTGTTTATGGCATGAGTCTGGCCGTTATCTTTTTCACTTACCCAATATGTTAACTTGTCTGCGTACTTTTTTATTATGTCAACAGACCCATCCGTGCTGCCGCCGTCTATTATTATATACTCGAGGTTTGGATAGTTCTGATTCAGTACCGATTGAATGGTACGCTCAATAAATGCTGCCTGGTTAAACGAAGGTGTAACGATGCTTATCCTGGGCCAGTCGCTCATAATTGTTCTCTGCCTGCATAATCTTTCTGCCACATTTCTTGTGAAGTCTGTTCCAAAAGGCTGTCTTCTTCGTAATATGGCTCGTAACCATATAGCTCCATTTCCTTGTTTTCAGCAAAAATACCTTCCTGCAGGGCAATCACTGAATATACCGGAAGTATGGAGGTGGTACCATTTAGTACGCCTCCGAAAAAACTCGCAACTGCATATGATATCAGAATCGCAGATGAAAGATTAGCCATATCTTTCATTTCCTCGGTCTGGCATTTTCGCATTAAAACCAAACCCCTTATTGGCAGCCAAAGGAAAATGAGCATCATCAATACCGCAAAAGGGATTCCGTGATCTACCGCAAATTCCAGATACGTTGAGTGATACCCATATCCAAATTGACTCGCCGATTTAATGGCTGCCGTACCTGTTCCCCATCCGAACCACGGATTAACCTGAATTTCATCCCACGCATAGCGCCAGACATGACTTCGTGTGTCTTTTGTGGAAAACAGCTTGGCTTTAACGTTTTCGAATCCTGGGAAGGAAACAACCAATTTTAGTCCAATGGGCCCTAAGATGATAAGACAGGCCAAAAATATGATAAGATTTCGTTTGAGTTTTCTGACCAGGAGAACCAATATGCCCAACAATGTGCCTAACATAGCTGTTCGGCCGCCCGTAAGGAGCAGGAGAACAAAACTCAAAAAGGCAAATAGCCCAAAAAAGATAAACGACCGGCTCCATACTTTTTGCTTGAGAACAAGCCAAATCATAATAATCACACCGGCAGTGCCAACAATCATATAGCCAACAGTCGTCTGAAAGATTCCTTCAAGACGACCTTGTGACGATGACCAAAAAGGTATCTGCATACAACTGATAATGATAGTAAAAGCAGTAACGGTATTGATAAACACCAATCGTCCGCGGGGGTCGCCAAGAATCCTTTCGCCGCCGATAAGGAGACCTATATAGAACAAAAAAAATACTATACTCTGCCCCAGGGCATCCATACGATTCATCGCCTTGGCCGAATCCAAAAGCATCACAAGCGGCAACACAGCGAAAATAACCATAAATTTTGAAAAATACACTCTATTTTTGCGGCTCAGTATCGCATATAAAACCAATATTATCACAAGCGGGAATCTGGCTATCAATACGAGCCCCGCTATGGTATCAGAGTTGATTAGAAGCAGCCCGGTTAATATAAAAGCCAATCCGAGGAAAAAGCCGCTGCCGTATCTAACCAGGAGTATCGATACAATCACCAATACCAGCACGGTCAGGAGAAAAACGGGCAAAAAGTTGGCCCCGGCCATGCGGTTTTTGAGAATTTCAAATAGTGCCTGAAATTTCATAAATATTTTCTTCCGCGTTTAAACTTTATACAATGCTGCTTCAATACCAATATTAATGTGAAAAGAACAGCATGATGGGGGGCCTTTAAGTAGCAGATGGTTTGCGCCAGCCATACGTTCCTTGCATATTTCGACAAGAGTATAAAATTTCATAAAGCTATTACCTTTGTTTTAGCATGTAATATTTATTACTGTTTCCTTGCCACAACATTGGAATAATCCGCTACAATATCTGTGTCTGATGGTTGCGGCAGTAAACCTGAAATCCTCCCCCTTTTATTGAAGCAATATAAACGATAGCCAAACTCTTTCAGATAGTCACATATAGCCGCAGGTTTATATCCAAAACCTTCTGTGTTTCGTGCTACCATTTCCAATACAATCACAGGAGCATGGGAGTGCTGCAAAAGCTGTCTGGCTCCCTGCAATGCAAATAGTTCGGCTCCTTCAATATCCATCTTTATCAAATCTATTTTCCTGATGCCGTGCTGATGAATGTAGTTATCAAGGGTTATAGTTTTAACCTCTTCGTAGCCAACAATAGATTTGCCAGATTCCGCCCAGTTCTGGTTTCCGAGGGAACCAAAAACTTCGCCGCCGGCCTCGTATTTTGACAATTTAGCTATGCCCTCTTTGTCCGACACAGCTACATTATTCAAATTGCAGACATTAGATAAACCATTGAGTGACACGTTAAAATTCAATTCGGAAAACATCCTGCTGCTTGGTTCAAAGCTATGAACATGTCCGCTGCCGCCGACGCATTCGGCTCCAATCAGAGTGTACTGCCCAAGATTGGCGCCAATGTCAAAAAAAGTCATTCCCGGTTTCAAGAAACCGGTTACAAACATGCATTCAGCTTTTTCGAACATCCCTTTCACGTAAATGTCTTTGCCGATTATATCATGAGTGTATATTCTTACTTTCAGCCCCTTACCCAGCTTGGTTATCATTGCCTTGTTTGGGTGTCGCTTTTTGATGTGTCGCCACATAATAGCTCTTGGGTTTAATAAATCCCATATGCGACTGAGTACATAACGAAATGAACGGTGGAGGAATGATGTCATATCGAATTTCCTGATATTCAAAATTAAATGAAATTAGTTACCGCAAGACCCTATGAGGTCTTCGAAGGAATCCGCGATGTTATTATTTCTTATTCCAGGCAATTTGTCTTTCATAACACAGTGCTTCTTCCACAATAGATAACAGCTTGTGACGCCCATAGCAATCATCACTGATAACGCAATTGAGTGAATCGATATTTTACCTCTTACCAGCACAATTGTTACTATTATGGCAGCACTAATTGTTCCCTGAATCACGCTGGAAAAGAAACAATAGCGCGCTTTACCCAGACCGAGCAGTGTATAGAAGGCAGGTACGCATATCAAACTCAAGAAAGTCCCAATCAATATGATGCGGAACACTGCAGGCAGCGTATCAACGAAGCTCTTTTGCAGCCAGAATTTCAGCAATACGGGAGCAAAGGCAAATAAAGTAACGAAAAGAGGAACTCCGCAGAAAATGATAAGCTTCAGGGCGCGTTGGTTGATAGCTGTAATCCTGTCGTGTGCCTGTGAAGTCATATTGGCGCCTAAGCGGCTGACCTCGGGCATAATGGCGCGAATCCCCGCTTCCATCAAACCTCGAATCTGCATTGAACCGCGGAATGATATGTCATAAACCGGAACAGCAGCAACCCCCGCGTATCGAGACAGCATCAGTTTATTAAAAGGATCCAGCAGCATATTCATCAATGCACCGCCGAATACCGCGCTGCCAAAATGAAGCAACTTTTTGAGCCGCTGCAAATCCCAGTTATCTCGCCGCAAAAATCCCAGTTTGTTAATCTGCCTGCGGATAAACAAGGTGCTGGCAATATGAACAACAACAAATGAAGACGTATTTCCGATAAGCAGACCTTCTATTCCACGGCCCGACCAGAGCAGAAATACGGATATAACTGCAGCGAAAACCTGGCCGGTTACCAGAATATAGTTGGACAGGTCCATCCGGCCCAGCCCTGCAAGAGTTGCATTGAGGGACTGAACCAAAAAAATATAGATTGTAAGCACACCCATATAAGGCAACAGCCAGGATACGAGTTCCGCGTTTTCGCCGCTTAGCTTGAACGCGGCGACAATCTGGCTTTTGAAAAGGAGTATGACTAATAAAATTGTGGAGCCGGTAACGGTCAAAACCGACCATGCCATTGTTACATAACTTCGAATACCCTGGAGGTTCTGCCTTCCATGCTCTTCGGCTACTAATTTCATTACCGCCTGGTTGATTCCCAAATTTCCCAGTTGGGCGAAACCCAGGACCACGGCCAGAATGAGCCACAAGCCGTATTTTTCGTATCCGAGATAGTGCAGGTATATTGGGTACGATGCTAATATGACAAACATATTTATTCCCGTGGTCAGCATACCGGAAGTCATGTTGCGTCGTAATTGGGAACCGAATGCCTCTCGGATAATTTTGGATAGTAGCATCATTATCTGCTTCGTTGAGATGAATCTTTGAAGTATTAATACGATTGCGTTTGTAATAAATCGATAATTTCTATCAGTCCGTGATGTCCGTGCCGTAATCGCTCAAAATTTTTGCGTGAAGTATAACGCACAGAGACAGTTTTTCTATAATACTGTGTCCACCCATCAATTCATAAAAGACAATATTGTTTCCGCCACATAGTCCTTCATTTCATCGCTTAGTTCCGGGTAGATGGGGATTGCCAGCACCTCATTTGCCGCTTTTTCGGCCTCGGGGAAATCGCCTTTTTTGTAACCTAAGTAATTGAAACATTCCTGGATGTGCATCGGCACAGGATAATATATCTCGCAGCCGATGTTTTTGTCTTTGAGCGCTTTTATCATTTCGTCGCGGTTCGGGACCCTGATTACATACTGATTATAAATGCTCACGCAATCGGGATTGATTCGAGGCGTCCTGACGGCTGTCCCGGCGAATTTTTTGTCGTAGTAAGCCGCATTTTGCCGGCGTGCCTGGGACCATTCATTCAAATGGGGCAGTTTGACAAGCAGCGCCGCCGCCTGAATCGGGTCAAGCCGGAAATTGCCGCCGACATATTTGTGATAATACTTCGGCTGGCTCCCGTGGTTTCGCATTATCGAAAGCCGGTCGTAAAGCTGTTTGTCATTGGTTACGACCATACCGCCGTCGCCTATGCCGCCGAGGTTCTTGCTCGGGAAGAAGCTGAAGCAGCCGACGGTTCCGATACTGCCCGCCTTTTTGCCTTTATATGTGCTTGTAATCGATTGCGCCGCATCCTCAATGACCGCAAGACCGTGCTTATTGGCTACTTTCATAATCGGGTCCATATCGGCCATTTGGCCGTAAAGATGGACCGGCATTATGGCTTTGGTTTTTTTTGTAACCGCGGCCTCTATGAGTTGGGGATTGATATTATAAGTGAGCGGGTCGATATCCACGAAAACCGGTTTTGCGCCAGCCCTGGCGATGCAGCCGACCGTCGCGAAAAATGTAAACGGCGTAGTAATTACCTCGTCTCCGTCTCCGATTTCCAAACTCATCAGGCAGTTCAAAATCGCGTCTGTCCCGCTTGAAACACCGACGGCAAATTTACAATCGCTGATTTTCGCAATTTTTGCCTCCAGTTCGGCCACCTTCGGGCCGCCTATGCAGCATTGTGATTCTAACACTTCTGATACCGCCGCCAGAACTTCTTTTTTTATCGTTGTGTATTGCGCCTTGAGGTCGAGCAGAGGAACCTGCATATTGTCTCCCAGTCAGTTAAAAATTTATGGTTTGCCTGTTTTAGTTCGCTTTTTAAGTTCGTCGTATGAAAATGTTCCGCGCGCCTTATCGGCGGGCAATGGCGTCTCCTCATCCAAATCGAGGCACTTCAATACCCCGGGCCTGGCCTCTTTATAGCGATAACCGCTTTCCGGGCACACCATAATTCCCTGAGAATCCGGTTTGCCGAGGCGAATGCCGTGCCTGCTAATCCACCCGGCCTGCCGGGCGGGAACGCCCACCATCAACGCGTAATCCGGCACATCCTTGGCCACAACCGCGCCGGCCGCCACGAAGCAATATCGCCCCAGCTCAATCCCGCATACAATGGTCGCGTTTGCCCCAATCGTGGCGCCGCGCCTTATAATGGTCTTCTCGTAAAGCGAATGGCGGATTATTTGAGAGCGCGGGTTGGTTACATTGGTCAGCACACAGGATGGTCCCAGGAAAACGTCGTCCTCGATTATCGTGCCGGTATATACCGAAACGTTGTTCTGCACCTTCACGTTGTTGCCTATAACCACGTCGCCTGCGATACTCACGTTTTGTCCGAAAATACAATTCCTGCCGATTCTGGCGTTCTTCATTATGTGCGAAAAATGCCATATTTTCGTCCCCTCGCCTATTTCGCACGGCTCATCGACATACGCCGACTCGTGCACAAAATATGCGGGGGGGTTATTTCGTTCCTTGTTTAATTTGTCCTGAGCCATTTCATTACCCTGTTATTTTTCAAGCGTTCGGCTTATTTAATCCGCGTCTTGGACGGCAGGAATCCTTGCTTTTTCCAGCATCGGGTGACAGTTGTCCTGCAGACCTGCCTCTTTTGCGTTGCGTATTTCGGAAACGATTTTGATGGAAGTCAGAACGTCTTTTGTCGTGAAACCCCGCCCCTGCAGTATCTGCTCGTAGCTTTTTGTGTGCAGGTCTGCGAAACCCTCCGAAAACTCTATTTCACGCCCGTCCATCGTAATCGAACGATACGTCTTTTGCTGGGGTTTCGATTTATCGGGCAGGTCGTCCTGGTCAAGCGACAAAAACCATTTTACCCTGGCACGCTCAAGCTCAAGGACGCCGCAGGCCTTGGTGTGCCGGTGTAAATTCACGGTGTTTGTTCTGACGTCTCCGAAAATCCAGGTCAGCATATCGAAAAAGTGAACGCCGATGTTGGTCGCGACGCCTCCTGATTTATGAATGTCCCCTTTCCACGAGACGTTATACCACCGGCCGCGGGACGTGATATAGGT
>Ga0187886_1001814_pt1 | contig 18318 bp, 25 predicted proteins | sample June2016WEW_20_1_FD_133001 | JGI IMG/M metagenome (GOLD analysis project Ga0187886, IMG submission 133001) | Peatland microbial communities from SPRUCE experiment site at the Marcell Experimental Forest, Minnesota, USA - June2016WEW_20_150 | ecosystem: Environmental > Terrestrial > Soil >... | reverse complement strand
TAATCGTTTTACCGGTTTCTTGCCCCCACCCCATCTTTAGTTTCCCCTCCCTTGGGAGGGGAAACAACCCCCTTTCATCCCCGCAGCAAGCTGCGGGGTATTCAGCGGGGAGATTCGATAAATTATTGCATGGATTAACAAATATCTTTGTAATAAATAGGCCTGCCCTCGCGGAGCGGGGGGAGCAAAACTGCTCGCCTTTGTTCCTTGAGCAGTTTTGTTTGTGCCTGCCTTCGCGAAACGGAGGAAGCGGGGGTCGGTGGCAACCGCGGGTTGGGCGAGCAATAGAACATATGCTCTTTAATCGTAGTTACCTTTAACGCCATGGTGGCTACAAAAGTATAAAGGTTCATATCATCAATAAATTATGGAATAACCGCTCCTTTTTTAATCATGGATTCTGCAAAATCCGTTTAGTTCGGAAGATTATTTGGAGACTTATGGAAATTAGATTTTCCCATGGTATAAATATTATATCTACATCTTTGCTACGAGGAGGTTTTGGATGGCCATAACCAAGAAAAGCCAGACGGGCAATATACGGCCGTCTGAGCTGATCAGCAAGAGAATAAAGGAACTGGGTGATTGGCGCGGGAGAATGCTCACTGAGATACGCAAGATCATCAAGGAGGCCGATCCGGAAATCGTAGAAGAGTGGAAATGGGGGACTCCCGTCTGGTCACACAACGGCTTGATATGCACCGGTGAAACCTACAAGGACCACGTCAAGATGACGTTCTCCAAGGGAGCTTCTTTGAAAGATCCTGACGGTCTGTTTACCCAAGATGGAACTGTAAGGCGCGCCATCGACATTTATGAAGGGGAAACCATTAACGAAGTAGCCATGAAGAATCTCATACGTGCGGCCGTGGCGTTAAACCTCAAGGGAAAGAAGTCCGCTTAGGTCCATGTGCCTATCTCTTTTTTGAATATTCCTTGTAGTTTGTGTTTCGTACTTACTAGTAGAAGCGAGGGATTTGTTCGCCCAACGGCCCCTGCTTCGCAATTCTCATCGCCCTCAAAGAACGGGGCGATGTGCTTCGCGAAGGCAGGCTGGCGGCTCATCCCCCTGCGCAATTCATCACCACCCAAAAAACGGGTGGTGATTGCTCCGCGGGGCGGGGGCTGCTTGGCCGCTTACGTATTGTAGTTATCATTATAGCGGGTAATCTAAAATCGCAATTCAGTGTTTGATAACTCCGGACCGCGTTCAGCAGAAAATAATGATTAAATCCATACAGAAAGAAAAGCAGCGTAAGGATCAGCGAAACGGCGGTAAATAGCATTTGGATCAACATTCCGAGCATCCTCGGACAAATTTAATTCTTCCCCTATCCTCGGGATGGGATTATTATGATAACTTATAACGGCATTTGGATTTGACCGTAACACCTTTCGCGGTATTCGGCGACCCACTGTATTAAAATTATCCACAAAAGAAATAATACACCATACAAAGAGCAAGTTTAATCAAGCGGTTGATAACATAAATCATCGGTCCGGACAGATACACCGGAACGAGCGGCGCGGACCGCCGCCCACATGCACACCCATACGCCCTTTTCTCAACCCCCTACCCGCTTTGCGCCGCATCAGCTCACGAAATGGCCGCCAGCCGATGACGTGAATCCCGGAGTTTTTAACAAAATCCTGTAGTGCTTTGCCGGTGAACGCCTGATAGTCCGCCACGCGGCATTTCCAATCCGGCGCTATCGCGCGTAGTTCCGGCGTATCGCAGGCGGGATGCAGGATGAAGTAGGATCCAATGCTTGGCTTTCATAAAGCTCCTGGCCGCCGTAAATTATCGCGTTGTCCCGAGTCAAAACTGCGGCGGGCTACTGCCAACCGCCGGCCGTAAAATCATGCTCTTTTTATCTGATATTTCCCTTCTCTTATATGCCAAGAATATTTAAAAAATATATGTCGGTTCTCTAACCCGGAAGGATACGGGGATGGGTTGACGCAACTCAGGTAAACTGAGAATTTTTTGGCACCGCAAACCATCCCGCCGCTTATTTCCTTCGCTCGATCCTTACGCGAAAATCCTGCACGTCGAAAAGGTGTTCGTCGTAGTGTTCATACGTGGAATATTTAGCCCACAGGCCGACCTGGCTTTTTACATCGATCAGCTGCTTTTCCGGTACCCGCTTGAGGGCAGTGATGAGTTTTTTACGGGATTTGTTCAACCGGTCCCGGCTGGCGGTGAGAGCACGCGATCTGTCTTCCCAATAATGTTTTGCATTGAAAGTCTTTAGTCCGAACTCGCCGGCGGGAAGCTTCCCCTTGCGCAGGAGGATGGGCATGATCTTTATGGTGGCTTCCTGCCACGCGGCGATGTGATTCACCACGTCTTTGATGCTCCAGGCGCCGCATGCTCCGGGTTTGACCATCGCTTTCGCGCTCATCCCGCGCCAGGCGCCTGTCAATTCCTTCCAGCATGTTTCTTCCAACGCGGAAAATTCTTTTCGGGTTGCTGGTTTGGTCCGGCGGGGTTTCTTCAATTTGGCCATGTCCAATCTCTCGGTTGACGGTTTTTGGAATGGGATTTTTCTTCCTGATGTATCTACTATACTACGAACCGGCGAGGTTGACTGCTAACTCGGCGACCGCGGGACCTGCCCCGCGCCGGGATACGACGCCCCTGCGGGGCAAATCCTTACGCAGGATACAGCCCGCGCAGCCGGCTTTGCATTCCAGCGCCGTCATGTATGGCGGCGCGACGGCGATCGACTGCGCCGGGATCGACGTCTCCTTATTTTCTTTTCCCAAGCGCCTTTTCAATTTCGTCCAGATGCTCTTTTCGATGATTGAATCTTTTCAGATGGACCGTCACACCGATTGTCGTAATCCGATCCACCCATTCGGAGGAAAGCTTTTCGATGATACTGTCCAATTCCGTTGCCTTTTCAAGCGCTAGCGCCGCCGCGGCGCGCGGAGGAATGGCCAGACACAGTTCGCGGGTGGCTTCATTCACTACATCCGTATCGATCGGAGATTCCCCCACTCCTTCCTTCTGCCATTTTCGGATCAGGGTGATGGCGCGCGCGTCCCAGAACGCCAGATGCGCCAGGATCGCGGCAACCGTCCACCCGGCGTCCATCGGGCGTGAGAGTTCCTCGTCGGAAAGAGAGGCGGCGAACTTTTTCATATGCTCCCGCTCCGCGGCGTTTTCCCGCACCCACGATTGAAATTCCTTTGGATCCATTCCTCCTCCTTGCGCGAAATATCCTTTCTCCGCGGGAATTAATGTCGATAGAAACCCGTCATCGTCATCCCATGCTCGCCAGCCAACTTGCGGGCGTGATGTTCCAAATCCTTCCAGAACCCAGGCTGCCCGGCAACGGTCCGACACTTGCCCGGTAGTTCCGGATCTATCTTCGCCAGCGCCTTTTCCACACCGGTCCAGTTTCCGCCCGCGGTGTTGATCGCTTCGACACCGAACGATTCCACCGAACCGTCCAAAGCCATGACCATCCGACCCAGATCGGAAACGCCGGGCAGGAACGGGCTGAGGAACGCCCACGTATCGATCCCCGCCTCGCGGAGTTCCTTCAGCGCCCGGATTCTGCGGGAGGGCGGGGACGCGCGCGGCTCGAGAATGCGGGCGGTCCTGTCGTCGACCGTCGAAAAGCTCAACCCCGCCGTTGCACCGTGGAACTGGCGGAGGAGATCCTTATCCCGCAGGACCAAATCGGATTTGGTCAGGATCGATACGGGAACCTCGTGCTTAAGCAATACTTCCAAAATCTTCCTGGTCTGCCGGTATTGCCGCTCGGGCGGCTGGTAGGGATCGGTCACGCTGCAAAAAAACACCTCTTCCCGGAGCGGCTTCCGCCGCGAGGCCAATTGCTTCTCCAAGATCCGCGCGGCGCCGGCTTTCACATCCAGGAACGTTCCCCACGGTTCGGTATGCGCCGTGAAGCGCTTCATGAACCGGGCATAGCAGTAGACGCAACCGTGGACGCATCCGACGTACGGATTGATCACAAAGTTGGCGCCCGGTATTTTGCTTTTTTGAAGAATGCCTTTTACTTCAATCGTTTGGATGCCCATGGAGAACCTTTCTGAGACATACTATCTCGCGCCCTCATCCGGCCTTCGGCCACATTCTTCCGGCATAAGCCGGGAGAAGGAAGGGATGAGGGGAGAATAGAATATTGTACGCGGATTTGGCAGAATATAAAACGGATTTCGCGGAAAGGAATAATCTTCAAGGAAAATATTAAATTTCTGTTTCCGCGAAATCCGTTGGTTCCGTGTAATCCGTGTACAGGGTTTTTATAGAATGAGAAGAACTCGATCCGATTCTCCTTCGGCCAGCGGATGGCGAACGAAGAAATTCCAGATCATCCGCGCAGCGTCGACCGCATTAGGCCATTCGTGTCCGCCGCCGTTGATCGTGTACAGGATCACATTCGCTCCGCCGCGGCAGTTTTTCCACCCCTGCCCGGTCACCGTCCCCTGTTGGAAAATCGCGGCCGGCCGGGCGTCGCATCCGTTGCGCTCTCCCCAGGCCGTCGCCCATTGCGGAACGGGCGTGCCGATGCTGAAATACGGATCGGGCATTGCATCGGCGATTCCGATGCCGTTATACGGGACATCCGAATCGTCTGTGCCGTGAAATGCCACGATCGCAACCGGCCGGCCGGGGGAGCAATCCTCCCCGAATTGATACGTGCCGGACACCGAGCCGACCGCGGCGATGCGGTCCGACAGGTCGCACGCCAACCGATTGACCATTCCGCCTCCGCGCGAGTGACCGACGGCGTAGATTCGATTTCGATCGACGGCACATTGCGCTTCCACGGTGGCGGTGAGATCGCGGATGAATTGCACATCCTGCGATCCCGCCCAGGTATCCCAGGACGAAATTTGGCCCGCACCCTGCGGGTACACGGCGATAAATCCCGCCTGGGACGCCAGGGTGGAAAACCCGCTGTAACTTTCGAACTGGGAGGCGCTTCCGCCTTGGCCGTGGAAACCGATCACCAATGGAAAAGCTTTTCCCGTCCGGTAGGATGCAGGCACGAAGATCTCGTACTGCCGCGTCTGCCCCCCGGAGGTAAGCCTCTCATCGCTTGTTCCGACCGGGCAATTTCCCAGGCCGGCGGGGGATGTCGGATTGCAGCTATCGAGAATCACGGCGAAGAAGAATCCCGCCAATGCAATCCTTCCGGTATTTGCTTGTTGAAATACCATCAAAGACTCTTTAACTCTGGGCGTGGTTGCGGACCAGGGAGATTAATTCTCGTTATCTGGGATCGGGCAAAAGGCTGCGCGGCCACGAAACTCATCTATCATCCCGCTCGAGCCGCTTGCCAAAGCTAGCTACGGCGTCCTCGCGAAAGCCGATACACTCGTAGAACGCCATCGCCTCTCGGTTTTCGCGCCGCACCTGCAGGTTGACCTTGGGGCATCCAAGTTCGATCAGCCGGTGTTCAGCCCGCTCGACGAGCGCGCGGCCAAAGCCTTTGCGCCGCCGGACCGGATCCACGGCCAGGTAATTGATCCAGCCGCGGTGGCCGTCGTATCCCGCCATGACCGTCCCGGTGATCGCGCAGCCCTCGACTCCGACAAGGAACAGCTCCCGCTGGAGGAGGCGTTTGCGGGCGATGTCCTTGTGCGGGTCGTTCCACGGCCGGAGCAGTCCGCACCGCTCCCAGAGGGCGATTACCGCCTCTTCGTCCGTATCTTCAAAAGGTCGAATCTCCATGACGGGTATCTCCTCCCGGCGGCCATTCCTCCGCAAGTTTCTTAATTATATAGTCTTCTGATCGGTGCTTTGGGAAGGGCTTCCAGCGAACAATCGAACGGGTATCATTCGCAAAAACCCGGTCCGTACGCAATTCCCTCCCGAAAAAAAATAAAATCCGGGCGAGGTTTTCCGCGGTTATTCTTCCATTAAAAGAAGCCACGCGTTCCAGCAGGCGTTGCCCAGCAAAGCCGCGATGACAATGACCAGCCCGTACATGGCGTCGGTTTTCCCGAAGGCGACGTAGATGGCGACGAGGATCAATCCGATGGAGGCGACAGCCGGCAATCCGATCTCGCGGAACAGGGTGCGATTGTCCCTGCGATTTGCGGGAGCTTTCCGTAAAACCGCCGCTTCCCGTAAAAGACCCGCTCCGCGGGTAATTCCAAGAACCAAGAGCGCGACGGTGAGGCTGATCGGCAATTGGTGGGGAAAAAGGAATACGAGCGAGACCATCAATACATACAGGAAATTGGCAAACGTGCGGCGCGCCATGCCAACGACGGTTTCCGACTGGACGCCTTTGAGCCGCTCCCGGTTCAGGGATAACGATACGAACAGCAATCCCGTCAGCGTGGCGGACGCCGCGGCGACGGTCGCATAAAATATTTGCCAAGACTGAAGATCCGCAAGGAAATTATCCATGATCGATTACGCCTCAGCGCAAAGAATAACGGCGCTTCCCGTGTCCCCGGCCGGGCGGCGCAGGCTACGCGCTCAGCTCATAGGATTCCCGCAACCAGCTGATCAGTTCGCTGTCGACCTCGGCCGGCGAAAGCAGCTTCACTTCCAGATGAAAGGTGCCGGCCGAAACCTGTTCCGTGTTACGCACTCGCGGGCTCGTCCGTCTGTGATCGCTTTTAATCGTCAGCAGGAGATGATCCTTGCGGGTCGCCACCCCGGCAAACGCCGTCTTGCGGACGAGGTGGATCGAGGTCTTCTTCGGCTGCGCGACTACCGGTCCCATCCGCCGCAAAGCCTCCAACAGTTTGTCGTACGTTTTCCGGACGGCCGGATCCTTGCCTTCAAAATATTCCTGAATTGTAAACTCACCAGCGTTTTTATTTATGGCGCCTCTTTCGGGCGGCCTGGACCGCCGCAAACCTCTCCACCCGCACCGGTGTCGGAAATTTATTCCGGCCGGATTCCTCCGGCCGCATCACGCATCGGTTCCGGATTCGGGGTGATGTGAGTTTTTATGATTTGGTCTTCCCACAAACGATCAACATGTACTCGCTCGTCCCCGCCACCGACGGGTGCGTGCACGCGCGGTAACCCGATAAACATCATGGCTCCTGCGGCGGCTTTCAACCGGCCTGAATACCCTTGAGATAATCGATCTGACCGCCGTGGTGCGCTTCGTGGGCCGAACTCGCGGAAAGAATCAACTCCAGCAGGGTTCGATTCTGTTCGGCTGGTTGGGGCTTGAGCAGATCGGCGTCCGAAACTCGCCCCAGCGCAATCTTCAGCCGAACGTGGGCGTCCTGGAGCCGGGCGACGGCCGCGCGCCATGCCGTCTCATCGCCCTCGGGCTGGATCCACGGCGGCGAGGAAGCTTGACCCTTCTCGAGCATGTCGATCTGCCATTGCTTGGAGGCGGTTAGGTGGTCGACGATCTGCCAGATGGAATTCCGTTCCGACGCCGGTTTCCAAAGCGCTTTCTCTGCGGACACGCCCTCCAGCGCTTCGAGAGTTGCCGGATAGTCTCCATTGGGTCCAATAAACACGCTGTTCAAGTGAGCGATTAAAGTTTGACCGATTGGACCGGACATAGTCAACTCCTGTCTACGGATTCGGAATCGTTCGCGGTCGTAGGATTCGGATCAAGACCAACCGACAACCGGCGCGATGTACCTTCCCAGTTGGTCGGCCAGGAGCGCGTGCTGGTCGGCGGTGGGATGCGTCCCGCAGCCGCCTCCTGAGAGGGGGTACACAAAAAAACTTATGCGCTTTCACATCTCCCCGCCCGCTCATCTCATCAATCACCTTCGTGATCGCGTTTATATCATAAAAATTTTTCGGTGAAAAAGATGGGCAAGTCTACTGGTTCAATTTTTAATCAATGCCTGGCTTCGGAAATCCCGTGCGCGGATATCTCGGAAAAACCGGATGACGCGGTTGAACCAAAACATAATTTTTGAAAATTGCAGAAATCCGCGAACAATTTCTTCGTCGCAGCAAAGCAGCCCGTGGAATTACAATTATTTTTATTTCCCCTTGAGTTCCGATGTGCAATAGGCGCATCGCACGGCGTTAATTGGAATTTTCGAAAGGCAATACGGGCATTCCTTGGTGGTCGGCGTGGCCGGTTTGGAACGCTGGAGGCTGTTGGCCGCCCGAACCATGAGGAATATCACCAGCCCCACAATTACGAAGTTGATCACGTTGTTGAGAAACATTCCATAATTAATCGTCGCAGCGCCCGCAGCCTGCGCCGCCGCCAGACTGGAATACGGCGTCCCCGACAGATTAATATACAGGCTGCTGAAATCCATCTTGCCAAAGACCAATCCGATCGGGGGCATCAGGATATCGGTGACCAGCGAACTGATGATCTTCCCGAAGGCCGCTCCGATGATGAACGCCACGGCCAGGTCGAGGACATTTCCACGCATGATGAAATCTTTAAAATCTTTGAGCATGATCTTCTCCTTTCCGGAACAGGAAACTTCGGAAGTTCGCAGCCGCTCCCATCATAGTATCGCCATGGATTGGATGCAACCGCCTAACGCGCCTGGTCCGCGCTGCGCCACCAGGCGAAGGTGGCGGCCAGCCCCGCAACGCACGCCGCCACCACCATGATCACGCTGTGCGCGCCGATCGAACCGCCGTTTGGCCCGACCAATGTGCCCACCAAGGCCGGGACGGCCCAAGGGTACCATTCCCCCCATCCCATGATTTGAAGCAATTGAGCGGATGCCAACGCAAAGAAAATCCACGCCATCGGCGGCAGAAAACCGCGCCCCAAACTGGCCACGTAGGCGACCCATGGCACCAGCAGGAAGTTCAGGAACGCAACGCTCATAAATATTCCGAAGGAGGCCGCATCCAGGCGGGCGGAACCGCCCGGAATATCCACGGCGCGGCCGATGACGAGACCCAGTCCGAAAATCCAAAGCGCCAGCGCCTGCGTCCAGACCGCGAGCAGGACAAACTTCGCGGCCACGATCGTTCCACGCGGCGTGGGCAGCGCCAGCAACTCTTTGACGGTGTGGTCGGAAAATTCGCGGCCGAAGGTCCAAGCCGCCAGGAAGTCGAACAGGATTGCCCCGGCGATGCCGGTCATCACCAGCACGTAATAGAAGTTCGGCCAGGTGGCGGTGCCCGCGACGAGCTGGGCCTTGGCGCCGATCAACCCCATCTGCTTTGCGCGGTCGGGATTCTTGAGGATGAGCATGAACATGCCGTCCACGAGCGGCAGGATCGCGGCCACGGCGACGGACAATCCGATCACCCTGGACCGATACGCTTTGAGGGCTTCCGCCCAAAACGCGGCAAAGAAGGCGTTCATGATTTTCCTCCGTCAATTTTAAGGTGGTCGAGTAGGGCGAAGCGTAGCGAGCCCGTATCCCCGGCCCACCCCGCGCCGGGGCGGGCGAGACCACTGACTCGCTGAATTGGGAGTGGTCTCAATACGCCCGCGAACAACTCGCGGGCTACCCCAGCCCACCCCGCGCCGGGGCGGGCTCGACCACCTTCTTCATTGACTGCCTGGAACAAGTAACGGAAGGCTATCATTACTTTTCTCCCGTCAATCGCAGGAAGTATGCTTCCAGATCCTCTTGTACCACCATCAGCCGGGTGGGAGGCGTTCCCGCGTTGACCAGCAGTGTCGCCACCTCGTCGGGCGCAGCGATGGCGCGCTCTTCCTTTAATAGAATTGCGTTGTCGCCGGCCTTCGCGGCAAATCCGGCCTGGACGAGCGCGCGTTGCGCCGCTTCCAGATCGCGGGCTTGGATTTCCAACCGCCGCGACCGCAATTCCTCCATTTGTGTTGCCTCGAGCTCCTCGATCAGGCGTCCTTTGTGGATGATTCCGATCCGCGTGGCGAGGCGATCCACCTCGGTGAGAATGTGGCTCGACATAAACACGGTCACGCCTTTCTCGCGGGCGAGGCCCGCCAGGAGTTCGCGGATCTCCACCACGCCGGCCGGGTCGAGGCCGCTGGCGGGTTCGTCGAGGATGACCAGCTCGGGCTCGTGCAGAAGTGCCCGCGCCAATCCCAGGCGCTGGAGGTTTCCGGTCGAAAGCGCGCCGGCTTTCCGGTCCGCGTCGTGGACGAGGCCGAGGCGCTCGATGACGCGGGAAACCGCGCCCCGGTCGGAAAGCCCATGCAGACGGCGGGCAACCTCGAGATTCTCGCGCACGCTTAATTCCGGGTACGCCGAGGGTCTTTCGACCATGTGGCCGACGCTGCGCCACGGTCCGCGTCCGTTGGGTCCCACCGCCTGTCCCAAAACCCTCACCGAACCGGCACTCGGACGGATCATGCCGAGCAGCGCGCGGATGGTGGTGGTCTTGCCCGCGCCGTTCAAACCGAGGAACCCGTAGATTTCCCCCCGCCCCACGCGCAGGCTGACCGAGTCCACGGCTTTCACCGGACCATAGAATTTTGACAAACCGATTGTTTCGATGGCAAGTTCCATGGGTCACCTTTGTGGGATTCGTTCTTCAGCCCCGCACCTTTTTCGGATTGACAATCAGCCCCATATCTTTGCGATATTGATCGAACGCCGAGCGTCCTTTGGACGTGAGGCGGAATTCCGTGTGCGGAATCTTTCCGCGGAAGGTTTTTTCCACCCGCAGATAGCCCGCTTCTTCGAGCCGCGAGAGATGCACGGACAAATTCCCTTTGGTCAGGCCGCTTTCCTTCAGCAGGAACAGGAAGTCCGCGGATTCCACGGACGAGAGCAAAGCCACCAGCAGCAGCCGGGCCGGCTCGTGAATCACCCGATCCAAATCCGAGAGGTTGCGCAGCGGCTCGGTCATGATTCCTCCCGATAGGGAACCGGATTTTCCTTGCGGTAGCGCAGGAAGGTCGCCAACCCCGAGACGGCAAATGCAATTCCGGAAAGCAGCGTCAAGAGCCCCACGCCGGTAAGCACCCGGTTGAGGCTTTCTTCCACAGGAGCCCATAGAACATCCGGCAGTGGACTCAGGATATTGGCCCGCAATGCGTCCGCCGGAACGTTCGGCAAACCCAAGGTCAGCTGCCAGGCGCCGATCGAGATTCCCGCCAGCATGATCACCACGCCCAAAAGCCGGAACCTGCGGAGAGCGGTCCACTCACCCAAAAGGATGCACAACGCCCCCCAGAAAATGCCCAGAACCGGGGGGAACCATACGGGCATGGAAAAAATGGCTCCGCGAACCGCCGGTATGAGGAAGAGCGGGATGATCAATCCGATCATCGGGAGAATTGCGATTAGGACGGCGTTTCTCAGAAAAACGAGCAATTGCGCCCTGGGCACCCCTTTTTCCCGGACAAATCCGGTCCGCGGATAGGTAAACCGGTCCTTCAACCACCACAGCCCCAGAACGGCGAGAATAAGCCCAAGAAACTTTACGATCGCCGCGCTCTCGGCGAGGGAGATAAATTGGGAGAGGAACGAACTAGGCGGCACAATCCCGCTCAGCAGGGTGATTCCTCCCAGCAGGATAAACAATATTCCCGCCAAGATCTCGGTGAACCCGTCCACGAACCAATACCCCCGGCCCCGTTTCATCACGCTTTCGATCTGGCGATCCATGATTCCTCCAATTCCATATAGACTGGTTTATTTAACAGACCTGTCTACATTATATCGAGGGAATCCCTTTTGTCAATGGGCATGCGGGGATCCGTCGGAATGCGGCTTCTTGTCGAAATGCGGAAAAACGGAAGAATTAGTGGAGGAACGGGGTCTTGCGCCCGGCGGCCGCCAGGATCCGATCGGCCAGGAGGATGATAACGCACCAGTAGCCCACGTATTCCGGGACGGAAAAGGCCAGTACCGAGATCGGGCTGACTCTTCGGAAGCTTGGGATGTCCATGATACGAAAGCTGTAAATCCCCATAAGATGCTCGAGGAAGGCTTCGATCCCGACCAGCGCAAAAAACACCGGGACGGGACGGCTGCGAAACCGGGCAACGATCCAATAGAACAGAACGGCCAAGACGATGCCGATGCCAGGCCCAAAAACGAAGATTCCCCAATCGCCCATCCATCGCGGATAAAAGTATTGATAATACGCAACCCAAAAGGACCGGACCACCAGGACCCCCAGAATTCCCCAAAAGACTCCCGCGGCAATGATCACCGGCACTCGGATCTGGAAAAAACGCTCCGGACCGATCAGACGCAGGATGAGAAACAATAATCCCGCGTCGATCAGGGCGGTGACCGCGGCGCTTTCCCAGAATATTTCCGAAGTCAGTTGAATGCTTCCCTGCATTTTTGCCGCTCTTCGATCAATCGTCTCCGCGAAATTCCTTCAGCTGCGTTTCTATTTGATCCAGATGTTCCTGCAAGTGGGTCCGATAATCGACAATTATTTCTTCCAGGGTATATATCCGCTCGCCGAACCGGTCTCGGCCGAACCAGCGGTGGTTCAGATTCCCCGGATCCACGTTGCGAATCAAGTGAACCAGGAAGAGATTATAGGATTGGAAGAGGCCGAGAATTTCAAACCATCCGAGGAAATTCCATTTCTCCGCGGCCAGCCATTTTTCGTTTTCATAGGGAGGAAATTGCAATTCCGCGACAAGTTGTAACCGGGTGATTCGCTGATGGTTGTTGGCAGCCGAATCGATCAAGTGGCCGACGATCTCCTTAATCGTCCATCCGGATTCCGACGGTTTGCGGATCGTGACTTCCTCCGTTAATTGGCGGTGGCGGTCGCAGAAATTACCGACCGATTGGGAAATCGAATCGGCGATGGCCTCTTTTTTTTTAACATACTCTTCGATTCCATGGCCGACAAAGGAATACCTGCTTTCCATAATAAAGAGGTAAAGAACTCCCACTCGCCGCCGGAAAAGCTCTGTCGATCACCGGGATGCCGGACCGAAGACTTTCACCGCCCAATGCTTCGATTTGGGCCGCGGCGGATTAACCCTTCCGCAGTCGGCGACCAGACGCCTTCGCTTCGGGCGGGCCGGACTTATCCCGTGAGCCATCCGGTTAGGATCAGCACAATCACACCCAAGCCCGCCTGGATCCAACCCCAGACCACGAATTGGGTCCACAATTTCTGCTCCGCTCCGGGCTTCGATAGTTTCCTGGCTAAATAGAACCAGATATATGCGCTCACGGCAATCAAAGGAAGAATCGCAACATGCTTGGCGATCATCACCGGGATATTCAGGTCGTCCGCCATCATGGTGGTTTGGGCCCAACCGGTTAGCCCGACGGCTATTCCGCCGATCACAAACCACGGAATAAATCGGCTTGTGAATTTATCTATAAATTTATTTTGTTCGGCCGCCGCCAGGCTCTTCAGGGCGGGAAGAACGGCGATCGGCAGCAGGAACGCAGCCCCAAGCCAAATCACTAATCCGATCATATGTATCGTGAAAACAACTCCAAGCAACGACATTTTCGCCTCCTCTACCGTCGCGGTTTACGATCGGCCTCTCCGATCGATTCCATTCATGCACCCGGTTGCCTGAGCATGAACAGCAAATTGCGCGCCAAATTCTCCACTGTTTGCAATCCCAGATCATCCTGCTTGGCGTCCCCAACGATTGCGCCCCCCATATGGCTGTACCCCGCCCCGTCACTCACCACCCGCATGTTCTGCTGCAGCAGGAACAGGTGAATGTTGTGCAATGTGGTCTCCTGCCCGCCGTTGCGGAAGCTGCCGCAGGCGATCCCTCCCCCGATCTTCCCCGCCATCTCCATCACGTCCCCGTAGCTGGGTCGGAGGAGCACGCAGCGGTCCATCATCACCTTGAGCGAGCCGGACACCATACCGAAATGGACGGGAGAGGCAAGGATCAACCCGTGGCACCAACGCATTCCGGCGATGATTTCTTCCATATCGTCCTGATATTGGCATTGCCTTTCAGCCGCGCAGGACCAGCATCCGTCGCACGGGTGGATATCCTTTCCGGCCAGAGAAATAAATTGCGTCTGGATTCCCTCCCGACGGAGGATGTCGAGCGCGTGCCGGACCGCAAAGGCCGTGTTGCCATCTGGGTTCAAACTTCCGGATATTCCCAGAACATTCATAGTCTGTCCTTCACGAAGGAAAAGGATGGTCGGGTGATTTTTCCGCAATCCCGATATATCGGACCATGTGCACCTCAACGGCGCAGTAAAACGATCAGATTATTTTTAATTATAAAACCACCCCTGGTATTCTCTCGTGGCCCCGGCTGCAACTCGCGATGGCCAATCCGCCGGCGGCAGTGAGCTCGGCGAGCCGGCGCCGACGACCCGCAAGCCGTACGCTACCAGGGTCAACAGCACAATACCCGCCGGAACGATTCCGGTCGGCTGATACTTCTTCATCGGCTTAACCTCCTCTTGGAAAAACCGGCTGCGTAATCCATCGTAAAGTATATCCGGTTATTTTTATGGATGTGACGAGTGTCTTGGCGACGGCTGTGCTCGGAAAGCCCATCCCCATCTCATCGACATTTCAGGTGAGGACGGCTTCCTGGATCGTTCCAACAGGATCGAAAATGAGGGGGTCAAGTCCCGGGGTGGCGGAGAGGATATGTTCCTCGAACCGTAATTTGCCGGGTAGGCGTTGCGAAAATATCCCTGTTTCATCTGCCTCGGATCCAACGAAACACTACAAATAGAGTGCAAAACATTATCCGTGGCAAATCACTTTCATCTCCGGATTATTCTGCCAATGCATATTCGACGGCCGCAATGGCGTGGATCTTTGCGGTGGGGAACAGCGGTACCGGACTGTCTGCTTCGCGAACCAGTTGTTCGATTTCCGTGCAACCCAAAATAATTCCTTTCGCTCCCGCCCGAACCAACTTTTCCATGATCTGAATATACCGTTCCCTTGATTCCGGTTTAACGATGCCAAGGCACAATTCATCATAAATTACACGGTGTACTATTTCGCGGTCCGGACCGTCCGGGGTGACGACTTCGAGGCCATATTTGTTAATCAGGCGGCCCTTGTAAAAGTCCTGCTCCATGGTATAGCGCGTGCCCAACAATCCTATTTTGCGGAGGCCAGTCGCTTTTACCCTTTGGGCAGTGGCATCCGCGATATGCAATATAGGAATATGGATATTGGCTTGAATCTCATCCGCCAGTTTGTGCATGGTGTTCGTACAGAGAACAACAAAATCTGCCCCTGCCTGCTCAACGCCCTGTGCTGCCGCCACCATCAGGTGAGCCGCTTCCTGCCATCGACCGTGATCCTGCAATGCCTCGATTTCCGCAAAATCCACCGAGACCATTATGCTTTTGGCCGAATGTAACCCGCCCAATTTGGTCCTGGTCATTTCGTTGATGATGCGATAATACTCGGCGGAGGATTCCCAACTCATTCCGCCGATGAGCCCGATAGTTTTCATAATGTACTCCTTGAAATCCAGGATCCAACGTCATTCAGAGAACCGCCCCAAACGGGGGCCGGCGGAGGGATAACTTCGCCGACATGGGGTATCTATCCGTCGTCCATTCGTCCTCAATGCCAACCGCTTTTACTGGAAAGAGGCTCTTCTGATCAATCCATCTCCCGCGAATTCTTGGGAAGAGTTCGTATATATTCGAGGTACGCGCTCACCCTTTGATCATCGCCCAGGGGATACTCAAAATTAAAATGCTCCGCCACCGAAAGGGCTACCCGCCGGAACAGGTTGCCCATAGCGAATAATGCGTCCCAGGTATGATCATAGGCGGCATCCGAATATGTTTTTTGAAGCTGATCCCATAACTCCGGTTCCAGATACTCCCGGAAGTATTTGCCCTGTTTACCCAGGTTCCGGGCAAACCGGGTGTTAATCCCAATATGCCACGCCAGCATTTTCATCAGCTGTTCCCGGACCCCATCCGCGAAGTATTTGGCATACGTTATTTCTTCGCGCCACAACCCCTTGGCAACGTAGGGGTTTACCCACCAGAATTCGTTGCAACAATCCGAGAATGCCTTGGCCGTGGGGGGCCGGGGGAGATAGTCCTTTTCGCTCGCCGGGGCAATCGGGCCGATGATTCCATCCTTATCGAGGAGCAGCAGACTGAGACTGTCCTTTTCAAGCTCATCCAGCTTTGCGACTGGGTATATTGTCAGATCGATTCGATTGCAATCCATGAACTGCATGAGGTAAGCGAACCGTTCGCTATCGTCCGGCGGCGGATCATGCATTTCATCCGGTAGTTGCAGGATCATGAGATCGCCGAAGCGCTTGATCCAATCGGGATCCTTTTTAAAAGACGAAGGATCGGTAACAATATAGACAACATCATAATCCTGAAAGACGTCGCGTTTCGCATTGGGATTTGCGCGCGAACCGTTCAGGACGACGGCTCGTATGCGCTCGTCGTCCTTTGCGGTATCTGCTATCAGGGCAAGCATTTCCTGTTCGCTTCGCATGATCATCCCAAGGCAGGCGGCCCATGAGCCGCCCTTCCACAACCGGCCGATGATTATCCCACCAATATGTTACCGGATAAGCCAAAACCGTATGATACGATTTACCGCCGCGTCCTGCTACTCGATTGATATCATATCAATTACCGAGGTTAACTTCCGAATCATGCCGGGCGTGATTTATTCTCCCGCCTCGACAATGTATAATTTCCTTGTGGCACCCCCGGGCCGGACGATTTCCTTTTCGAAGTGCATCCCCACCTTGACCGCTACGCGCTCAGAAGCCTGATTCCCCGGCGCGATCAAGGCGACCAGCCGCTTTAATCCCATTTTTGTAAAAGCCAAGCGCTGGATCGCCTGTCCTATTTCCGTTGCATATCCCCGCCCCCACATTGAAGGGAAGAAGATGTAATTGAGTTCAATCTCGGGTTTGCCTTCAATTACTTTTTCGAGGAGGCCACAGTCCCCTATCAGTAGACCCGCCTCCTTCTCGACAACCGGCCAGAGGTCATAGGGTTCGGAAAAAGGGTTTCTCGCCGTTTCTTCAAATACGGATTGGAGCCAGCCTCTTTCGCGAGGCCCTCCCAGATACCGAGTCGCTTCCGGATCAGACCATAGATTTGCGAGAATGGCCACATCGCCGGCTTGCTGCCGTCGTAATATCAGGCGTTCTGTTTCGAGGATGAAGAGCGGATCCTGCCCATTTACCAAAGCATGACCTCTCGCGGGTATTGGATATTTTTCCGTCCAATGGATTTTGACTCACCGGTTTCCCGGCCCGGCAATATTCCTTTCATTTTACTCAACGGTTGGCAAATCGAATAACTCGGTTTTCCATAAGCCGGAATAGAGCGCGCGACTCCATGGGTTCGTTTGGGTCGACGGATAGAACACCGGGCTTTTCAGGGAAAATCGATAACCACGCCTCCGGGTTTTAGATTCCCGGTGTCCGGTCTATACCATTCGGCGCGGCAAAGGGACGAAAGCTCTTGTTCCTCTGCCACCCGCATCCGCAATTCAGCGTCCATAAAACCGCTTCGACCGGTTTCGGCGGATTTATCGCACTGATCTCCAACGAGTTTGGAACCCGGTGGGCCAACCAAAGCATTCGATTGAATTATCCATGCGACATTCGTAAAGAGAAACGGTTTCCCGTTTCCGAACCGGATGTTCCCCATTGTTCACAACATCTTCATATCCTCCAAACCCCGCTTAATTGACTCCCCCTCCCAACCCCGATATAATCCGGCCCAACACCGCTTGAATACCCATTCCCTTATAGAGAGAACCTACCGCTCCGGCCGTTTCCGTTTCCTGCCCGGCCGGCAAACTGGGAGAACACACTTGTGAAGACCGAAGCCCTTCTGCCCGTCCACACCCTGGTCGTCCGCTCCACCCTCGAATGCGACCCCGTCGCCGAGGGGATGCTCGCCGACGCGCGCGCCATCGGCCTGCGGTCCGTACGCAAGATCGAACGCGAGCTGCTTTACTTCCTCGAAGGCGCACTTTCCGCAGAGGATCGCGAGAAGCTATGCACCGGGCTGCTCACCGATCCGCTTACGCAAGTCGGGGCCTGGCGCGAGAAGGCGGCCAAGCCGCCGGCCGGCGCTTTCGTCATCGAAGTGGCCCTTCGCCCCGGCGTGACCGACCCGGTGGCGATGGAAATCGTCCGCTGCGCGCAACTGCTCGAGGTGGAAGGACTGCGCCGCGCCGCGACCGGAACGCGCTATATCATCCGCGGCGCGCTCACCCCCGCCCAGCGCACCACGTTGGCCCGAAAACTCCTGGCCAACGACGTGATCCAGCGCTACGCCATCGGCGCCATCCGGCCGGTCTTCCCCCACCCGGCCGAATCTTCCGGCGAGGTGGAGATCCTCCCGATCCGCGCGCTCGACGACAAGGGCCTGGCCAAACTTTCCATCGCGCGCCTCGCGGCGCTCGATCTGGATGAAATGCGCGCGATCCAGGAATATTTCCGCGAGGAAAACCGCGATCCGACCGACGTCGAGTTCGAGATGATC
>Ga0187886_1001813_pt1 | contig 18321 bp, 13 predicted proteins | sample June2016WEW_20_1_FD_133001 | JGI IMG/M metagenome (GOLD analysis project Ga0187886, IMG submission 133001) | Peatland microbial communities from SPRUCE experiment site at the Marcell Experimental Forest, Minnesota, USA - June2016WEW_20_150 | ecosystem: Environmental > Terrestrial > Soil >... | reverse complement strand
CTTGTTTCCAAACTTGTCTCAGGAACTCTCAGGAGCACGTTTATCGTTTGTATAGGTCTGGCTGTAATCGGTGTTTCTCTGTATCAGCATTTTTATTTATTTGTGCTTTCACCGGATAATGTCTGCCGGGTGTTTTATCAGGGTCATCCTTTTAATGAATCGCTCGAAATAGCTAAGTATATCAAAAAGAACTCTTCGCCGACCGATACCATCGCCGTTTTCGGTTCCGAACCACAGATTTATTTTTATTCCGGCAGGCGCTCTGCAGGCCGATACATATATATGTATCCTCTGACCGAGTCGCACAGTTATGCCGGTGAAATGAGAAAGGAAATGATGACCGAAATTGAAAACGCCAAACCTGAATTTCTGATTTATTTGAATATCTTTTCTTCCTGGGCGGTGTTCGGCGTCTCTATGGAAGATTTTTCAGCGTGGGAAAAAACCTTCGTTGAGCATTATTATAATCTTGTAGGGATGATTGATATACAGCAGGACGGCACTGTTTATTGCTGGGACCAGTGGGCACGTCAGTGTCAGGTAAAGTCGGATTCCTGGATTACCGTCTTCAAACGAAAATGACAGGCAGAACACAAATTAAGAAAAATTCCGTCGCGTCTCCTGAAAGTAGTTTGTGGTGCTGGATTGCTATTGCGCTGGTTATTGTTATCACAGGGGCTGTTCGTTGGCGGTTTGCAACAATGCCTCTCTTGCGCGACGAGGGCGAGTATGCCTATATAGCTCAGCAGATGTTAAAGGGCGTGCCGCCTTATGAATCCGCGTATAGTATGAAACTCCCCGGTATTTATGTAATCTATGCCCTATTCCTCGCTTGTTTCGGCCAGACAATTACGGCGATTCACCTCGGCCTGATTATTTTCAACGCCGCCACCATTATTGTCATCTTTCTTTTAACAAGGTATATGTTCGGGGGGCTCGCAGGCATCGCTGCAGGCGCCTTCTATGCGATTTTGTCAGTTGTCAGCACGATGCTGGGATTTATGGCCAACGCGGAGCATTTTGTGCTTTTGCCCGCGCTTATCGGGATACTGCTTATCGTAAAACATCATAAAAACAGAAGCTTCTCGTATGTTTTTTGGACGGGGTTACTCTTCGGTCTGGCTTTTATTATTAAGCAGCACGGGATATTTTTTGCGTTCTTCGGGGGATTGTATTTGCTCTTCAGCAGAATCAGAAGGCGGCCTATCGAGTGGAAAAAGGCAATTAAAGAGCAGATTGTTTTTATCACCGGTGCGATTGTCCCTTATGCTCTGGTGTGCCTGTATTACTGGCAGGCGGGATTATTCGGCAAGTTCTGGTTCTGGACGTTCACATACGCACGGGAGTATTCTTCGTTGAAGTTGCCTGGAGGCGGTCTTGAAATGTTTGTGCTTGTTGGCAGGCCAATCTTGGTTACACTGCCTTCTGTTTGGCTGCTGGCGCTGGCGGGATTAGGGGCGGTTTTTGCCCGTACAAGCAACAGACGTTTTGCGGTTTTTATCGCCGGCTTTCTGTTTTTTTCCTCCTTGGCCGTATGTCCTGGTTTTTATTTTCGGCCGCACTATTTTATTCTCATTTGTCCGGCTGCCGCAATCCTCGCGGGGCTTGGTTTTGTCGAGATTGATAAGCTTATCTCCAGATTTGTTACCGGGCCTCCTCGAAACATATTAGTCGCTTTTGTGGGATTGGCCGTCATAGGCGTATGTGCTTATCAGCACAAGTATCTTTTTGCGTTTTCGCCCGCTGATGTCTGCCGCCTATTTTATCCGCAATACCTTTTCAATGAATCTATTGAAATAGCTGAATATATCAAAAAAAATTCCTCGCCAAAGGACACGGTCGCAATTGTCGGCTCCGAGCCCCAGATTTGTTTCTATTCAGGACGCCGCTCGGCAACCCGATATATCTATACATATCCCCTTACAGAGCCGCACAGATATGCCGTCTCTATGAGAAAAGAGATGATGGCCGATATCGAAAACAACAAACCTGAGTTTCTCATTTTTGTGAATGTCTCTTATGCATGGGCAGCCAGCGATGATTCTGCGGAGTATCTTTTACTATGGGCGCATTCATACGCAAACCGTTATTATAAACTTGCGGGAATAATTGATATGAGAAAAGACGGCACTGTTTATCGCTGGAATGAACAGGCCGTCGGATTCAATCCTGCGACGAATTTCTGGATTGCTGTCTTCAAACGAAAATGACCGGCAAAACTCAAATTAAGAAAAATTTTGGTGCATCTTCTAAAAGCAGTTTGTGGTGCTGGCTGGCTATTGCTTTGATTATCATTGGCGCTGCGGCGATTCGCTGGCATCTTGTAACAATGCCTCTCGAACGCGACGAGGGCGAGTATGCCTATATAGCGCAGCAGATGTTAAAAGGCGTGCCGCCTTATGAGTCGGCGTATAGTATGAAATTGCCGGGAATATACGCGGTGTATGCGATTTTTTTAGCGGCTTTCGGGCAAACCATTACGGCGATTCACCTCGGTCTGATTATTTTCAATGCCGCGACCATCGTCGTAATCTTTCTGCTGGCAAGGTATATGTTCGGAGGCATTGCCGGTATTGCGACGGGTGCCTTCTACGCGATTTTATCGGTTGTCGGCACGACGCTCGGATTTACAGCCAATGCCGAGCATTTTGTGCTTTTGCCCGCGCTTATCGGGATACTGCTTATCGTAAAACATCCTGAAAACAGAAGCATCTCGTATGTTTTTTGGACGGCGTTACTGTTTGGTCTGGCTTTTATTATTAAGCAGCACGGCATATTCTTTGCACTCTTTGGCGGTTTGTATTTGCTTTTCAGCAGTATCAGTAATCGACCCGTGGAGTGGAAAAAGATAATTTCGGAGCAGCTTGTTTTTATTGCCGGCGTGATTATCCCTTATGCTTTGGTGTGTTTATATTTCTGGCAGGCGGGCCTATTCAGCAAGTTCTGGTTCTGGACGGTTACATACGCGCATGCATATTCCTCGATTGACTCGCTGGCTCAAAGGTGGCAGGTTTTTAAAATGGTCATTAAAGCAATTGTGAGTTCATCGGTTTTGATTTGGCTGCTGTTTTTGACGGGATTAATGGCGATTATCGCACGCAAAAACTGGCGAGGTTACGCGACTTTTGTCTTTGGCTTTCTGGTTTTTTCCGTTTTGGCGGTGTGCCCTGGTTTTTATTTTCGTCCGCACTACTTTATTTTTCTTTTCCCGGTTACAGCCGTCGTCGCTGGTGCGGGATTTGGTGAAACAGGCAACCTCTTTGGTAAACTTTTTGCCGGCACGCGCCGGGCTTTGTTTATCGCAGTTGTTGGTTTGGTAGTTGTGGGAGTTTGTATTTACCAGCAGCGGTTGTATTTATTCAAACTTTCACCCTCCGACGTTTGTCAGTATTTTTACAGGGGACATCCTTTTCTTGAATCAGTCGGCATAGCGGATTACATTAAGAAAAATTCCTCTCCGAATGACTCTGTTGCCGTTCTTGGGTCAGAGCCCCAGATTTATTTTTATTCCGAACGCCGTTCAGCGACTCGGTATATCTATACATATCCCCTGACGGAGCCGCACAGGTTCACGACAGAAATGAAAAACGAGATGTTCGGCGAAATTACGTCGGCGGCGCCGAAATTCATCGTTGTGGTGAATAATACCTATTCCTGGTTTACAAGGCCGGGTTCTTTGAAGGAATATAAGGATTTTACAGGCAGGGTCGAATCTTATGCCTCAAAATTTTATACTCTTGCTGGTATAATTGATATGCGCTGGGATGGCCCCACGGTTTACCGATGGGATGCGGATGTTGCCGGATATCATCCGGTTTCAGATTTCTGGATTGCCGTTTTCAGACGAAAATGACTGATATAACTCAAGTTAATAAAAATTCAGGTGCATCTTCCAAAACAAATTTGTGGTGCTGGGTCGCGATTGCGCTGATTATTATTGGCGCGGCAGTCATTCGATGGCGGCTTGCAGCAATGCCTCTTGAACGCGACGAGGGCGAATATGCCTATATGGCGCAGCAGATGCTCAAGGGCGTGCCGCCTTATGAATCCGCGTATAGTATGAAGCTCCCCGGCATTTATGCCTTTTATGCGATATTCCTCGCCGCTTTCGGTCAGACAATTACGGCGATTCACCTCGGTTTGATTATATTTAACGCCGCGACCATCGTGCTCATTTTTCTGCTGACAAGGCGTATGTTCGGCGACGTTGCCGGCGTCGCTTCCGGCGGCATATACGCTGCTCTCTCTCTTTTTAGACATGTATTGGGACTGTCTGCCAACTCCGAACATTTTGTGGTTCTTCCTGCCTTGTGCGGTGTTATGCTGCTGGTAAATATCAATGAACACCGAAAACTGCTAAAGGTCTTTTTTGCGGCAATTCTCTTGGGACTGGCATTCATTATCAAACAGCACGGCATATTTTTTGCCGTGTTCGGGTCGTTGTATCTGCTTTATCTTGGCTTTCTGCAAAAGCCCGTAAAGTGGAAATATGTTGCTGCGAGCCAGGCTGTTTTTATCGCCGGCGCAGTTTTTCCTTTTGCGATTTGTTGCCTTTTATTCTGGTGGGCGGGGCAGTTTTATAAATTCTGGTTCTGGACTTTCACATACGCTGGCAAATACACGGTTTACACTCCTCTTAATATAGCGGTGAAAAATATTATTAAAATATCGGTCCCTTTGATTTACTCTGCGCTGCCCGTATGGATTTTTGTTTTTCTGGGCGTTTATCGGATGCTTATTACTAAATCAGTCAGACAAAATGCCCTCTTTGCCATTGGATTTTTTATTTTTTCATTCTTCTGTGTCTGCCCGGGGTTCTATTTCCGCGGGCACTATTTCATTTTGCTTCTTCCTGCCGCATCCGTTCTGGCTGGAGTCGGCTTTTCCGTTTTTTGCGACTGGATGGCCGGCTCAGCGGCGAAATCAAGGCGTTCAGTTATTGTTGTTCTGGCAGGGATTATTGTTATAGGTATTTTACTTTATGGCCAGAAAGCGTTTCTTTTTGAAGGTGACATCAACCGGATTAACCGCCTCATTTACGGCATGAATCCTTTCCCTGAATCGCTGGAAATAGCAGAATATATAAAACAAAACTCCTCGCCGGATGACACCGTTGCCGTTTTCGGCTCTGAACCCCAGATTTTTTTCTATTCCGGCCGCCGTTCGGCAACGCGGTATATTTATGTTTATCCTTTGATGGAACTGCACAATCAGGCCGAGGAAATGCAAAAGGAGATGATTGCTGAAATCGAATCTGCCAAACCTAAATTTATTGTTTTGGTCTCCATCCCTACTTCCTGGTTAATGTGGCCTGACTCTAAAATGGTCGTCTTTAATTGGTATAAGCAATATGTTAAAAATTTTTACAGTATCACCGGTACAGTGGAAATTCAGCCTGAGGGTAAATCGATATATTATTGGAATAAATTTCCAGTCGGCTATATGCCAAAAAAAAATTACTGTATTATTATTTATAAGAGAAAGTAGCCGAATCCCATAGAATAGTTCGATTTATACTTACGATATGCTCTGGGAACCGTTATAATGTCGCTATGTTCGCAGGCAAAAAAATTATTGTCGTAATGCCGGCCTATAACGCCGAGAAAACCCTTCGCCAGACCTATGACGAGGTTATGGCGCAGGGCATCGTTGACCTCGTTGTTGTCGTCGATGACGCCAGCCACGATGCAACCGCCGCGGTCGCCGCGAAACTGCCCCAAACCGTTGTCGAGGTCCATCCCCAAAATCGCGGCTACGGCGCCAACCAGAAAACCTGCTACAAACTCGCACTTGCCAACGGCGCCGATATCGTTGTTATGGTTCATCCCGACTACCAATACACGCCCAAACTGATTCCCGCAATGGCATCGATGATTGCCAACGACCTGTACGAATGCGTCCTCGGCTCAAGAATTTTAGGCGGACGCGCTCTTAAAGGCGATATGCCCTTATGGAAATACGTCTCAAACCGGTTCCTTACCCTTGCGGAGAATATGCTTTTGGGCGCGAAACTTTCCGAATATCACACCGGCTATCGCGCCTTTTCCCGCCGGCTTCTCCAACGCCTGCCTCTTGAGACCAACTCAGACGATTTTATCTTCGATAACCAGATGCTGGCACAAATCCTGTGGCTGGATTGCACAATCGCTGAAGTCAGCTGCCCCACAAAATATTTTCCCGAGGCGTCCTCGATTAATTTCCGCAGAAGTGTTAAATACGGTCTGGGCTGTCTGTGCACGGGTCTCAAATTCCGATTAGCCAGAATGAACCTGATAAAATCAAAATTATTCCCTGCTAACTCATAAAAATGGGCCAAACGCCGGACAGAAAACAGTCACTCCTGATTTGTTTTATATTGTCGCTGGTAACGTTTGCGTCTTATTGGCAGGTTAAAAATAACGCCTTCATTGATTTCGACGACCCCCTGTATGTTACCGAAAATAAAAACGTCCAGTCCGGCTTCACGCCCGACGCATTCAAATGGGCGTTCACAACAAATCAGGCATACAACTGGCACCCGCTGACCTGGTTTTCACTGATGCTCGATTATAAACTATTTGGCCTCAAACCAGCCGGTTACCATTTTACAAATCTGATTTTTCACGTCGCCAACAGCATACTCCTGTTTCTGATATTTCGTTTGATGACCGGCGCCCTCTGGCGTAGCGCCCTTGTCGCGGCTCTTTTCGCACTGCATCCCCTCCACGTCGAGTCCGTCGCCTGGGTTTCCGAACGTAAAGACGTCCTCAGCACTTTCTTCTGGGTGCTTACAATGTGGTTTTACGTCCGCTATGCGCAGCGTCCCTCAATTGCCGCATATATACCGGTTTTCATCGCCTTGGCGCTGGGTCTTATGGCCAAGCAAATGCTCGTTACCCTGCCTTTTGTCCTGCTCCTTATTGATTACTGGCCCCTCAATCGAATCCGCAATCCGCAATCCGCAATCCGAAATTTCAAATTCACGATTATCAATTCAATTGTTGAAAAACTCCCCCTTTTCGTCTTGTCCGGTATTGCCTGCCTGATTGTCCTTTACGTTCAGTCCAAAGCGACGCTTGTCAGGGGAATGCAGCAGTTTCCCATCGACTTTCGCATTGAAAACGTCCTGCTCGCTTACGCCGGCTATGTTGGCAAATTGTTTTACCCCCTCAATCTTGGAATCCTTTATCCTTATCCTTTAACCGACCCCCCGATGCGGCAGGTTGCCGCGGCGGGATTGTTAATCTTATGCGTTACAATCGCGGTGTTCCGTTTTTCAAACAACCGCCGCTGGCTCATTGTCGGCTGGCTCTGGTTTCTCGGCACGCTTATTCCTGTCATAGGCCTCGTCCAGGTCGGCCTTCAATCAATGGCGGACCGTTATACATACATTCCTTTAATCGGCCTGTTTATTATTATTGCCTGGGGCATAACCGAGTTAGCCGAAAAGTTGAAATGCAAACCAGCCGTTCTTGCCGCTTCGGCGGCAATCGTCCTTTCATTTTTGTCTTTTCTTACTTACAGGCAGGTCTCATTTTGGAAAGATAGTATCACCCTGTTCGAGCACACAGTGGCCGTAACCAGGGATAACGATATTTTGCACTACAATCTTGGCCGGCTGTATCTGCAGAAGGGTGATTCTGATAAGGCGATTTATCACTGGTCTGAGGCGGTTCGTATAAAACCCGACCAGCCGACTATTCACAAAAATCTCGCCGCGCTGTTGGTCCAAAATGGTGATATCGATAAGGCAATCTACCATTACCGCCAGGCGCTTACATACAGGCCAGACGATGCCCAGGCGCAGGACAACTTGCGGGACCTTTTAAAAAAGGCCCGCTGATACGGGTCATTGCTATTGTTTTGACATTCCGGCTTGTCTGTCGCTATATTGTTCTCTATGCCTAAAACGCTTTACATAATCGACGGCCACGCGCACATATACGCCGCGTATTTCGCCCCTATGCGGCAGCGCCTCACCAGCCCCGCAGGCGAGCCCACCAAGGCAACCTATATTTTCACCACCGCCGTTCTCGGTCTCATTAAAAACCAGAAACCGGATATGTTAGTTGTCGCTATGGATAGCAAGACCCCTACATTCAGGTCTGACATTTACCCCGATTACAAGGCACATCGTCCCCCTATGCCCGATGATATGCCCGTCCAGATAAAGCGTATCGAGCAGATTCTTTCGGCGATGAATATCCCTATGCTGCGAGTCAACGGCTTCGAGGCCGACGATATAATCGGCACACTTGCTAAAAAGGCATCGAAAGAGGGCATTGACGTTTATATATGCACTAAAGACAAGGACATACTCCAGCTTATCGACGACCACGTTTTCGGCTACGATATGAAAACAGGCGACAAAACAACTGTTGAGTCGTTAAAAGCCGATATGAAAATCGCGCCTGCCCAGTTTATCGACGTTCTCGCTCTTGCCGGCGATGCATCTGATAACGTTCCGGGTGTGGACGGTTTCGGCGAAATGACGGCTTTGAAATGGATTCAAAAATTCGGCTCGCTCGATAACCTTTATGCACACGCCGATGAGGTTCCCGGCAAAGTCGGCGAAAACCTGCGAAAATCCCGTGACTCGGCGTATCTCAGTCAAAAGCTTGTTACCCTTGATTGCGACGTGCCCGTCGATATCGACTACAACGCTTTCGCGGTCAAGCCCTGCGATGAGGCAAAACTTATTTCGCTTTTCAATGAGCTTGGCTTCGCCCGCATTCTCAATCAGATGGGCTTGTCGCCTTCTGCGCCGCCTTTACAAACGCAGATGCAATTGCCGATGACCGCCGGCCAGGGCCAAACCGCGTCCGGTGAGTCGCCCAAACACGACTATCAGCTAATAGATACTCCTGAAAAATTTGATGATTTTCTCGTCGAGTTGAAAAAGCAGAAGTTTTTCTCAATCGATACCGAGACCACCGCGCTCGCACCGATGCGTGCGGACATTGTCGGTATCAGCATTTCCTGGCAATCGCATACCGGCTTTTACATTCCCGTTCGGGCGCCTGTCGGCTCAAAATTTCTCCCCCTGACAAAAGTGAGAGAAAAGCTAATCCCGATTCTGGCAGACCCATCAATCAAAAAAATTGGCCAGAACATCAAATACGACTTCCTCGTCTTACTAAACGCAGGCCTGGTCCTCAAGGGTGTCTTCTTCGATACTATGGTCGCGTCCTATTGCCTCGACCCCCAGCGGAATAGCCACTCGCTCGATAATATGGCTCTCGATTTTCTTGGGCTTCAGTCGATTCCGATTTCCTCGCTCATCGGCAAAGGCAAAAACCAAATCACCTTCGATATGGTCGATACCGCCTCGGCCTGCGAGTATTCCGCACAGGACGCCGACTACACTTTGCAGGTTTATCAATATCTCAATGACCGTCTCGATAAAGAGCCGCAGATTAAGAAACTTTTCTACGACGTCGAAATGCCGCTGCTGACTGTCTTGGCGGAAATGGAATACAACGGCGTTTCCCTCGATACCGAAATCCTGGCCGATATGTCAACGGACATCACCGATTCGCTCAATCGCCTCGTCGATGACATTTACCGAACGGTCGGCGTTTCTTTTAATATCGATTCGCCCAAACAGCTTGCCGACGTCCTTTTTAATCGCCTCGGTCTCAAACCCATACGAATCGGCAAAACAGGCCAAAGCACCGACGCGGCCGTTTTAGAAGAGCTTGCCGACCAGCACCCCGTCATAAATCTCATTCTCGAATACCGCACATTGAGCAAACTCAAAAATACATACGTTGATAAATTAGGCACATTGCTCAACCGAAAAACCGGCCGCGTCCACGCCTCATTCAATCAAACCATAACCGCTACAGGCCGGCTAAGCTCCAGCGACCCCAATTTGCAGAATATCCCGATTCGCACACCCCTCGGCAGAAAAATCCGCTCGGCTTTCATCCCGAAAAACAAAACCGATTGCATCCTTAGCGCCGACTATTCCCAAATCGAGCTTCGCTTGTTAGCCGGCTTTTCAAAGGATAAGGCGATGTGCGACGCATTCGCCGCCGATATGGACATTCACCGTTTCGTCGCCTCCCAGATTTATAACGTCCCCGTTGAAAAAGTTACTTCCGAAATGCGCTCCCGCTGCAAGGCCGTAAATTTCGGCCTGATTTACGGCCAGGGCGCTCAGGGTCTTGCCAATACCACGGGGCTTTCCCCCGCCGAAGCCAGAAAATTCATCGACGACTATTTTGCAAGATACAACTCGATTCGTGATTTTTTCGATAGTGTTGTCGAACAGGCCAAACGAGTTGGCTACGCTGAAACGATTTTAGGCAGGCGGCGTCAAATCTTTAACCTCAACAGCACAAACCCCGGCAAACGCTCACAGGCAAGACGACTGGCTGTCAATACCGTTATTCAGGGTTCCGCCGCCGACCTTATTAAAGTCGCGATGGTCAATATCCAGCATAAAATCGAATCCGAAAACCTGCCCGTCAAAATGATTCTGCAGGTCCACGACGAGCTTGTTTTTGAATTGCCCGCCACCGAGGCCGAAAACCACGCCAAATGGATTGCATACGAAATGAGCAACGCCATTAAGTTTGACGTTCCGCTCAAAGTTGACGTTTCCTGGGGCCCGAGCTGGCTTGCGGAGAAATAACTGTTTTCCTCAATTATTCAAAATTACGGCTGACAATATTAGACCGTTATTTCTGCTTTAATCTTAACTAAACCAAAAAAGCTGCCCGGCTTTTGACCGGGCAGCTTGTGTTTTAACACGATGAAACGGAAATAGTCTTGATAAAAACAGCGCAAAAATGTAAAAATGTAAAAGTGAAAAAGTCGGTGTTTAAGGAGAATAAAATGGCAAGGTTGGTAACGTTGTTCACTGGGCAATGGGCAGATTTGACGCTGGAAACAATCGCTCAAAAAGCATCGGAATGGGGATACGACGGATTAAAGCTTGCGTGCTGGGGATATCATTTCGAGGTCGACAAAGCGCTGGCAGATGATAACTACTGCGAGAATCGTTCGTTACAATAGCTGATTATATATAAGGAGGAAAAAAACATGAAAATGATTTACCGATCTCTATTGCTCATGTCTATATTATTTATTCCTATAAATTCACTATTTGCACAATGGGTACAAACCAACGGACCCTATGGTGGCTACATCCATTGCTTTGCAATCAAGGGTAAGAATATTTTTGCCGGAACCCAAGGCAGTGGCATTTTTCTTTCCACTGACAATGCCACAAGCTGGAAAGAGGCCAATTCCGGCTTGACAAGTAAAAACGTCTATTCCCTTGCTATCAGCGGCACGAATATCTTTGCCGGAACCAGTAGCGGTATTTTTATCTCCACCAACAACGGCGTAAGCTGGAAGCTGATTGATTCAGCATTAACAAACACTCAGGTTTACTCTCTTGCCGTCAGTGATACGAATATCTTCGCCGGAACCAGCAGCGGTGTTTTTCTTATCACCAGCAATGGCACAAACTGGAGTGCAGTCAATTCAGGTTTGACATCCATTAGTGTCAATTCTATTGCCATAAGCGGTACGAATATCTTTGCCGGAACTGAGGACGGCGGCATTTTTCTTTCCACCGACAACGGAACAAACTGGAATCCGGTTAATTCAGGTCTGACGAACTCAAATATCAATTCCCTCGCCATCAGCGGCACAACAATCTTTGCCGGAACTTATGGCGCCGGCGTTTTTCTTTCCACCAACAACGGCGCAAGCTGGGTTGCGGTTAACTCAGGTTTGACGAATAAATATGTCCACTCTCTTGCCGTCAGCGGCACGAATATCTTCGCCGGAACTGCCGACGGCGTTTTTCTTTCCACCAACAACGGTGTAAGCTGGAGGACGATTAATTCAGGATTGTCCAATACTTATGTCTACTCACTGGTCGTCAATGGCGCGGATATCCTCGCCGGAACCAATGGTGGGGGTGTTTTTCTCTCCACCAATTATGGTACAAGCTGGAGGAAGGTCAATTCCGGTTTGACAAATACTTTTGTCGGATCTCTGGCCGCGAGCGGTACATCCATTTTTGCCGGAACGAATGGTGCAGGTGTATTTCTTTCCAACGGCGGTGGAAAAAGTTGGAAAGAAATTACTTCAGGTTTGACTAACCCATATGTCTTATCTCTCGCCATAAGCGGCGCTCAAATCTTCGCCGGAACTAATGGCGGGGGTGTTTTTCTCTCCACCAACAATGGTACAAGCTGGAGGGAGGTCAATTCGGGTTTGACAAACACTCATATCTACTCTCTTGCTGCCCACGGAACGAATATCTTTGCCGGAACCTTTGGTGATGGTGTTTTTCTATCCACTAATAACGGCACAAGCTGGCGCCCGGTTAATTCAGGTCTGACAAACTCTCGTGTCGGGTCTCTTGCTATGAGCGGTAAAAATGTCTTTGCCGGAACTTTTGGCGGCGGCGTTTTTCTTTCCACTGACAATGGCGCAAGCTGGACTCCGGTCAATTCAGGATTGACCGGCACTCAGATATTTTCTCTTGCTGTGAGCGGCACAAATATTTTTGCCGGAACTCCTGGCGATGGTGTTTTTCTTTCCACCGACAACGGCACAAGCTGGCGACCGGTTAATGCAGGTCTGACAAACACGCACATCAATTCCCTGGCCGCGAGTGATACGAAAATCTTTGCCGGAACTTATGGCGGCGGCGTTTTTCTTTCCACCAACAATGGCACAAGCTGGAGTGCGGCTAATTCAGGATTGATAGATTCTGATGTCTATTCTCTTCTGATAAGCGGTACGAATATTTTTGCCGGAACTAATGGCAGGGGTGTTTGGAAATGGCCATCTATCTGAAAGGATCACTTCGAAAAAAAAGCCGCCCGCTTTTAAACGGGCGGCTTTTTAATATTAACATCACCACTTGAAGTTATGGTTGTGCTGCCGCTCAACGCAACAGCATACTATTCAGTTTTTAATACTGCGAGAAACCGAGGCCGCGGTTTTTGAGGTTCTGAACGATTGTGGGAATAGCCGAGACAGTATTCCCTTGTGTTTCGTGCATCAAAGGGTTACCGCCGGCCTGCAAGTTGTTGCAGGCGTTAATGATTGCCTGAGTGCTGGCGCCGTTCCAGTCCTGAGTGTCAAGAGAAGGACTGACGACCGACAGGCCGAGCGCTGAACACGCAGAGGTGATGGTGGAGTTGCTCTCCAGGTATGGAAGCCGGATTCTCGTGGGCTTCGGGAAGCCGGCGTTCTGGATGGCAGTATTGCATTGACTGAGGTCGTTATAGACCTGCTGATAGCTCCAGCTTGTCATATGCGAGTGCGTCTGGCTATGGTTCTGGACGCTAAAGCCGGCGTTCTTATAGGCCGACGAGTTGCCGGGCATATTTCTGCCCATGACGAAGAAGCTGGCTTTACAGCAGCCAGCGTTTTTAAGGGAATTGCAAACCGTTCCAGAGTTGCCGCTTGGACCATCATCGAAAGTAAGGTAAACGTTACCGCTGCTGCCGTTACAGCTGCCGCCGCCGCTTGTAGTGCTTGTGGAGCTTCCACTTGTGGTTGTAGTAGTTGTGGTGGTGGTAGTGGTTCCGCTTCCGACATTGCCGAAGCCGATATAGCCGTTGCAATACAGCCATTCGCTGTTTGAGCCGCCGCACTGATTATTCTGCCAAGTGCCTGTATTGGTGCTCTGCGCTTCCGCCTGACGAGTAGAGCCGTCCACGGTGATATAGTCAACCTGAACGTCCCTGCCGCTGGCGTCATTGGTAAACTGGACATTGCAGCCGCCGCTGAGGGAAGTAGTGGCAGTATAATTTGCCATACTTGTGGTTAATGTCCAGGTGGAAACCGTGCTGTTGTTCACAGTCAAATTGATGCTTTCGCTGCCTGACGTTCCGCGTGCCCTGACAACGATTGTAGCGGCAAAAGCCGGCGAGGCAGCTGTAAGAAATAGAATTGTTAATAGAACCACACTTGTTTTTTTCATCTTCGCACCTCTGAATAACGTTAATAATATTGTTTAGTGACCACAATATATAACGATACTATAAAGCAAGGAATATTGCAATTATTCATTAGCATTTTTGGAAACAGAAGCTAAGAACGGGGCTAAAAACCAAGCTATGTAGTAACAGTCGATAAGGTGCTGCCAATAAAGCACTTACGGAAATATTTATATTCACGGCTGCCCGTAAAATTGAAAACTATTCGAAAAAATTGAGGCGAAAACCACGCCAAATGGATTGCATACGAAATGAGTAACGCCATCAAATTCGATGTTCCGCTGAAAGTTGATGTTTCCTGGGGTCCGAGCTGACTTGCAGAAAAGTAAAATTTTTCATAAAAAAAAAACGGCTGACTTCCGTCAGCCGTCCATTGATAATTCTGTCGCAAACTAATTAGAGAGGCGAACGACAAAGCCGATGAGTACCTGTTGGTTAAAAGGACCATAAAAGGACACACTTGCTGTTTCACTTATGCCGGCTCCCTTTTTGGTAGCTGCTGTAGCAGTCGATGTTGGCAATTGATATTGAACTCTTTTTGTGAAATAATTGTTCCAGGTATATGTGCTGCGGGTCCCGCAGTCGGCTGCGGCTATGACCATATCTCCGCTGCGCGAGGTAAGACCGGGTGCTGTAATGGTATTGGGAGTGCCCGTTGCTACATTACTGGAAGTTGCTCCGGTAGGACCTGATTGGCTGACATTTTTGAGAAATACGTGGGTGTACTCAACTTCGGTTGGTGCGGCGCTCCACGAGACGACAAAGGTATCATTAGTCGCTGCCGCTATATTGGCATCATTAAGGATAAACGCTACGGTATAGTTTTGTGAAGGCGTACCAACGCTGCGCTGGACTATTTTTGTCATTGGCCTGCCGCCGTATGTTACGGAATTTAGAGTCGCTGTGCCTGCGCTTTCGCAAAAAGCTATGAAAATCAATGCGCGTTGAGAACCGGGTAAAGATGGAACGGTATGCTTAAGGCCGTTTTGAAAACTATCGATCATTTCTACATTAATCGGAGATGGTGGAGTAGTAGTTTGATTTGTAGATGTCGTATCTATCGTACTGTAGCTTGTAGTTGTAGTAGTCGAAACAGTTGAAGTAGAATCTATCGTTGACCAGTATGTTGTAGTTGTTGTACTTGTAGTAGTTGTTGACCCATTGGCGATAATTATCAAGCTGCAAACCAGGCAAAACGTCACAATTAAGATAAAATAAATTTTATTCATTGGTTTATCTCCTGATATTTGGCTTTAAAGCTGTTATAGTTTTCTGTTGGTGTAAGTAAAAAATTAATTTAAAGCTATGTATCGCACCGAACTTATATGCCCATACGTTCGTCCTCCAAAAAGATTATGCTTGTATAAGACATAAACTCTCTATTCGAAATATAACCTGCTAAGAACGATTTGTCAATATAAAATTTACAGGAAATATGTATTTTTTATTTCTGATGTTAAGCACCATTCGGCATACCAGTCAAAGTATGTTATTTAGGGTCAAAACCGGCTGGCGGAAAAGTAATGTTTAGTGTAATATCTTTCGCTATGAATTCGGGTATGGAAGAACAAAACGAATCAGGCGAAAAGTTAAGGGAAATACCCCTTTGTCTGCGATGTGCCCGTCCGGTTGACCCCTTGAGCCATTATTGCCCGAATTGCGGCGAGGCAACGGGGCAATTTACACCTTGTATTCCCTTCGTAAATCTCCGTATGCAGATAACCTTTTGGGTGCAGACGTGGTATCAAATCTGGTCGAGGCGGATTTCATTCGCGGGACGTTGTTTTCGCCTGCTTATGATTATATTGCTTTTCCCTATTATGATGCTCGCGATGCCGGTATTGCTTTGGGAAAAATTTAAGCCGAAAAAACGTCCGCCTTTTGCCGGATAAGGAAACATCTTCACAATGACAAAACTGTCACCCTTACGCAGGTTGTTAAAGTTAGTGCACCCGGAGGGGATACCCTGGCCTGGGTCGGTTTTCTATAACGCGATTAGCTTGTCTGCTATTTTCCAAAAGCATTACGAATTGGTGGCCAAAGATATATTGAGTTATTGTTCACAAGGGGCTTTGCTGGACATCGGCACGGGGCCTGCGTGGCTGCTTTTGAAAATTCATCGGCAGTGTCCCCAAATGCGGCTGGTTGGCATTGACTCTTCTCCTGCGATGGTGATTAAAGCCAGGCAGAACGTCGCTGCGACCGGCGTCATCGAAATCAAGCAAGGCAACGCCAGCCATGTCCCTTTTCCCGACTGCTCATTCGATATAGTTGTCAGCACGGCGTCGATTCATCACTGGAAGGAGCCGACCGTCGGACTAAATGAGGTCTATCGGGTTCTCAAAGAAGGGGGGTATGCTCTTGTTTACGACCTTGTCAGCGATACGCCGGCCTCGATTATGGAACAAACCAGGCGGGAATTCGGCAGGTGGAAAGCCACACTGTTCTGGCTGCATAGCTTTGAGGAGCCGTTTTATGACCGGAAAAATTTCGCGGCGCTGACCGGTCCCACGTTATTCAAACAAGGCCAGACAAAATTTGTCGGCCTGCTATATTGCCTGATTTTGAAAAAGTGATTATTTCACTACTTGTTTTTGAACGATTACCGCTGTTACAGGCAAATGGTCGCTTCCGTCAGTATCGGTTACTTTGGCGCCTGTGCAGTCCAAAAACCGGTTATACAAAATATGGTCGTAACGATTCTTTACCTCTAAGCCGGCTGATGTCTTCCACTCCCACGTGTTTGATTTTTTGTCATAGGTAGAAAGGGCATCGGTCCAGCCCGCTTCGATGAGCCGTCTTATCGCCTTGTCTTTTTCGTTTCCATTGAAATCGCCCAAAATAATCATTGGCTGATTCGGGTCCGTCCGGCGAAGGAACCAGTCAAGTTCCATCGAATGAGCATCGCCTGCTTTGAGATATGCCCCGACACTGACCTTGCCCTCATCCGACAAAGGGGGCTTTAGGTGAACGTTGAGTATTTGAATTTTGCCGACAGGGGTATCGACACTGGCAAAAAACGCCGGAAACCAGTTGTCGTTTGGCTCAATCAGGTTGGCGTCCTGAAGCTCATATTTGGAAATTATCGCTATCCCGCCGGCCTTGCCCCATTCCCTGAATTTACCGTAGGGATATAGCCGGCTTAGTTTCTTATTGAGGGATTCCTTCCAATACCGGTGCGTTTCCTGCAGGCAAACGATGTCGGCGTTTTCTGTTGCCAGGTAACGGGCGACCTTGTCGGGATTTATAAAACCCCAGTTGACGTTATAGGTAACAATTTTCAGATGTGCCTGCCGGGGGCTAAAATCGGGCTTCTGCGTTTCCGCACACCCGTAAAACAGAAGAAATACCGGTAAAATTTTAAAACACGCTTTCATTTTTAAGTCCTTTCTGCGGTAAATCATCAGTCATTAAGCATAAATAGTCAATCCCTTTACAAGAACCGGCTGAAAGTTTTATTCGTATAACTAATCACAAAATAAGGGGTTGCGAGCGTAAAAAAATATTTTTAAAAAATTTTTGTAAAAACACTTGACTGTCTGACGATAACGATATATGCTTGATGTGCTAATACTGGCATTGAAGCTTTTATATGCCAAAGCGGTCTTGTCTCGGCGTAGCCCGGGGCGAAGCCGGATGTGGGTGGAAAAGGCAGGTGAAATTGAATAGTAATTTGAAAGTGTTGAAAGTTTTGCCTTAGCTGCGATAGCGGAACAGTAGTTTATAAACCGCTGCCAGTTAAGCAGCGGTTTTTTGTTGCTCTTTTTTAAGTATATAGTTAAACTATCCGACCTTGACCGATTTATGATTTATAATTTATGATTTACTGTCAAGCCGCTGGAAGGCATCCGGTTGTGGGTTCGCGGCGACAGCCAAATAATAAATAATAAATAGAAAATAATAAATCAGAATCGGGCTCGTAGCTCAGTTGGTTAGAGCGCACGCCTGATAAGCGTGAGGTCGGAAGTTCGATTCTTCCCGGGCCCACTCTTTTATTTATGATTTATTATTTATGATTTATTATTTCGCCGGAGGCCTTTGGCAAATAGTAAATAGAAAATAATAAATGGGTTTCGGGGACGTAGCTCAACTGGGAGAGCGTTGGCTTTGCAAGCCAGAGGTTGCCGGTCCGATCCCGGTCGTCTCCATTAAACCCCGACTCGTCGGGATTTAATGCCACGGCGTAGCCCAAAGGGCGAAGCCGGGCATAGTTTTAAATGATTAGCCCACGGGTTTATCCCGTGGGTTATCAAGTAACGCTGTTTTACAAGTTAATATGCGGGTGTAGTGAAATGTGTAAAGTTAGATTATTTCTAACTTACGCGGCGATTTTTGCAATTTACAGTGTAAAGCGCAAAGTCGGGAT
>Ga0187886_1001812_pt1 | contig 18336 bp, 16 predicted proteins | sample June2016WEW_20_1_FD_133001 | JGI IMG/M metagenome (GOLD analysis project Ga0187886, IMG submission 133001) | Peatland microbial communities from SPRUCE experiment site at the Marcell Experimental Forest, Minnesota, USA - June2016WEW_20_150 | ecosystem: Environmental > Terrestrial > Soil >... | reverse complement strand
CTCAAAACGATTCATCCCAAGACCGAAACCGCCTTGGTCGAGAACATCGTCGATGCCAAACTGAGACCGTACTTCGATGCCCTCTTGGCGCGAGTTCCGACTGGGATCTATACGGGCTTCAAGTTCATCCGGAAAGGGGAAGAAGACAGCGAGGAGCCAGAGGCAGGCACGCCAGAAACCTCCGAAGTCGCGGGGGAATCCGCACCCGCTGATCAGCAGCCACCGGACGAAGAGGCCGTCGAAGGAGCGTCGGAGGAGAAGGAACCGATTCTGCATTGGTTCTTCTTCCCCCTGGCAACCCGGCCAGGTGCTCCGCGCCCCGGGAATCTGGTGGCCTGGGAAGCCACTTCGCGCGGCGGACGGGCAACGTATTTCTTCCGACTCGTCCCACCCGAACAGGCGCCGCAGCTCGAAGATTCCACCTGTGCCGGCGCTCTGGTGGACACCGCCATTCGTCAACTCAATCGCGCCCTGGTGCTGCTCAATTTCCGGCGCGAGCCCATCTATCTCTCCGACGAAAAGCTTGAATTGCAGCCCCGCTACCGCCGTTACGCCATCGCCTGCCGCAAACTTCCCGAACTGCGCCGCCTGCGCACCTCGTTCCTTGGCCGCGCCATCCACACTTCACCCGAAGCTTGGCTGAAGCAGGCCGAATCGTTTCTTAATCCGTAGAGACGCTTCGCCGCAGCGTCTTGGGTGAGAGCCGAAAGGTGCGACGGCACGACGGACGAGAACCTGTTGACCAACTCCTTGCGCCGCCCTCATTGCCTGCGAGGCTGGTGACTACTGGGTCTCCAGGTACTCCGCGTCGGCGATGTTCGAGGGCTTGTCCTCAATGGAAGTGCCGGGGGAGAAGGCCACTTTCTTATACCGTCCTCCCACCTTGCGAATGACGTCGAGCCATCCGTCGTCCCATTTGATCCTCGCCTCGCCGTTCACGACGGTCCAGGTCCCTCTCTCATTGGTGCCGCGATCTTTGCGGGCCCGACCATCGGGTTCGAGCGTGGCAATGAAAGTCGCTCCCGTTCCGTCGCCCAGTTTCCACCGCCCCAAGAACTTGGCTCTCCCGGCTGTCAACGGTCCAACAGAAGCGTTGAACTCGATCCGGGCAATTTCCGCCACGCGGAAGCTTTGCTGTCGCCCATCTTTGAATACGATCAATATGGATTCCTGGTTGTCATCTGTCGTCGCCCCCCGTAAGAGGGCTGCAGCAGGCGCGAGCACCGCCAGCACTGCACAAAACCCGACCACCTTCGTAGCAATTCGCATCGATCTCCTCCTCAGAAGGCCTGACACACGAATACACATTTCCTCACGCCTCATACAGTATTACGAAACCGGCCTCGTGGCGGTTCCCATCCCGGCGGCCATATGTCATTGGGATAAAAGCCGGCCGAAAAGTCGTGCTGGGTGGGATTTTGCGTCTTGCAATCACCCAGCAAGCGTGTAGAGTCTTAGGTCGTTCATAGAAGTGGAGCAGTGAGCTTCCAGAGAATGCTGAATCCCACCGCAGAGCCTATTTTCCGGAGCAGAGAAATCATGTGCAAGATTTTTGCAGCAGTCATCGTGAGCTGTGTGGTCCTCCTCATTGAACCGGCAAAGGCCGCAGAATCGGTCACCGCCACGAGTGATGGGTGGACCATCACGGCCGACAGCGCTCAGGCTACGTTGAGCATTTCGCACGAAAAGTTGGGAACGGTGATGAAGAATGCCCGACTCAGCGTTCGCGACGAACGGGGTCTGCGCGCGCTCCAAGGCTGGTCGGTCGAAAAATCCCCCACGAACGGGCTTTCTATCCGCACTGCGCAACCGCGGACGGGCTGGACCATCGAGGCAAGCCCTAACGCGCTGAGGATCTCGAGCACCGAGTCGGCTGCGGTTGTCACGGCGGAGGTTCCCGCCCCGCCGGACCGCATCCCGGCGCGCCTTCTCGACCCCCAGGGCGTGCCGGTCGATTGGACGGGAACGACCGAGGTCGCGCACGGCTACGGCGGCAAGGTGACGTGGAACCGTTCCTATCTGCCGACGCGCAACCCGGAGGTCATGCAGTTCGCACTGGGACAAGTGTCGGGCGGCGGCCTTCACTGTCTCTTCGACCGCAAGACCGACATCGCCATCAGCTTCTCCGAAACCGCGCGCTTGGAGCGGACCTCGCAGAGCGCCGATTTGCTCAGCGCGGTGATTCCCGTCCCCGGAAATACGCTGGTGCGCCTCACGCCGGACTACTTCACCAAGACTCTCGGCGTGCCTTATGACATCCCCTTTGACGACTCCTACTTCCGTAGGGCGCCGATGGTCTGGTCGAGTTGGACTTCCTACTATTCCGAAGTCAACGAAGACGACATTGTGCGGAATACCGATTGGCTGGCCGCCAACCTCAAGCCCTACGGCTTCGAATACGTTCAGCTGGATGATGGATACGACCGTGGGGCCAGGGGTGAGCACTACTGGATCGAGAATTGGGACCGGAAGAAATTCCCGCACGGGCCGCAGTGGTTGACCGGCTACGTCAAGTCGAAGGGATTGCGCCCGGGCCTTTGGCTGGTTCCCAACGCTTACGCGGGCGCCGTCAAGGAGCATCCCGACTGGTACGTGTACGACAAGCAGGGCAAGATCATGCTCGACTACAACACGCCGACGCTCGATTCCTCCAACCCTGCCGTCCTAGGATTTGTGAAGAAGCTCTTCACCACCCTGAACAGCTGGGGATTCGAGTACTACAAGTTCGACGGCGAGCACGCCTTTCCGAAATATGCTCCGCCCGCGGACCGCAGCCGGCTCTTCGACAAGGCGACCGATCCCCTCACCGTTTACCGCAATCGGATCAAACTGATCCGGGAAACCATCGGCCCCAAGACCATCATCGAAGGTTGCCCGGCGGGCACTCCGCTGAACGGCATCGGCTACTTCAATTCCTATTTCACCGGCGACGACGTTTACAACAGTTGGCAAGGAATGTACCCCCTGTTCAGCTCGATTGCCGCCAACGCGTTCCTAAATCACCTCTTCGTTTATGTGATGCCGGGGGAAGGAATCGATGTGGGGCCCTACGTGACGGTGGAAGAGGCCGCGCAGAAACGCCTCCGCAGTGTCATCGAAACCGCACGGTCGCGCGAGACGCCCATGGTGGGCTTTGGTACGACGCTCCCCGAGGCGCGCACGCTGGTCTCCTGGGTGGCGCTGAGCGGTGTGGTCTATCCCCTCGCCAGCGTCATGCCGGAACTGCCGGAGGAGCGTACCCGCCTTCTCAAGATGACAATGCCCACTATGCCCATTCTCCCCGTGGACCTTTTCAGCCGCGGCACGGACATGGCGTGGGACAAGTTTAAGCAAACCCAACCTGACTTCTACATCCACAATTACGCGGAGATATTGGACTTGAAAGTAAATGCCCCGTCGGGAAATTACGATGTTGTAGGATTCACCAACTGGCGCGGCGAAACCACGACGCGGGAAGTTCTCCTCGCGGACAAGCTGGGGCTCCGCGCCGAATCACCCTACCTCGTGTTCGATTTCTGGGGCCAAAAGCCGCTCGGCGCATTCAAAGACAGGTTGAAAGTTGAGATTGAGCCTCACGACACGCGGGTGCTGCAAATCCATCCCCTGCTCGATCATCCTCAGCTTATCGGGATCTCGCGGCACATCACAGGCGCCTACTCGATCCGCGACCTCGTGTGGGATGCGGCATCCAGCACGTTGCGCGGTTCATCCGAAACTGTGTCCGGCGAGGACTACGCGCTCTTCGTCAACGTGACCGAAGGCTTCGTGGTGCGGCAGGCGCGCGGTGTTGCTCAGGGGGGCGGCGGGATCCCCGTCCAGCAAGAACTGAGCGGCAGCACGCTGGCGATCCGCTTCCGAGGACAGGCCGCGCCGGTGGACTGGCAGATTCAGTTCGGCCCCGCCAGTCGCTAGATCAGCCCGGATTTCGCGTCCGGGGCCATCAGCGAGATGAATTCAGTTCTTGTCGCCGGCCCCGTGAGAAGACCCGCAAAGTTTGCAGAGCGTCGGAGGTTCGGCATTGTCGACGCGATGCTTGATCGGCGGGAGGGTGCGCAGATAGGCGAACATGGCTTTCAAGTCTTCGTCCGGCATCTCCTTGAAATCCCACCAGGGCATGATTTTGCTGAGTTCTCGCGCCTTGACGTAGCCGGTGTGCATGACCTGTAAGAAAAGCTGTTCGTCATAATAGGAAATCCCGGAGGGGTCCGAAGTAATGTTTGCGGTTGCCACACGGCCCCAGGGACCGGTCAGGATAAAACCGCCCGCGTAGTCCAGACCCTTCAAAGGTTGTCCCTGCCGCTGAGGAGTGTGGCAGTCGCTGCAACCAACCAGGTTCACCAGGTATTCGCCGCGCTTGACGGTGGTGGACAAGTCCGGCGGAGGCACTGGCGCGGCGAGAGGCTGCGGCACGTTGCGAATCAGGTATTTGACCGGGAAGATGATCTCGGTTTTGGGCAGCGGATTCCGCACCGGAGGAAGCGCCCGGATATAGACCACGAGTGAAGCAACATCGTCATCCGGGAGAGCCCGGAAGTGCTGGTAAGGCATCATGGGGAAGAGCGCGCGGCCGTCGTGACCAATCCCCTCGCGCATGGCGCGCGCAAACATGTCGTCGGTCCAAGTGCCGGAACCGGTCTCGGGGTCGGGAGTCAAATTGGGGGCCACGATGCGCCCTGGCAGCTCTTGAATCGGCATCACCATGCCGGCTCCCAGCATGCCAGGCAGGATGACGGGCTCATGTTTCGTCCAGTCATGGGGCGAATGGCACCCGGCACATATCATGAAGAGGTGCTGGCCGCGCGCCAGACGCTCCGGCGTGGCCTCGAATTTACGATCCGTCAGTGGCCTGGCCTTGGGCCCAATGAACGGCCGCCAACCAATGGTAAATGTGATCGCCACGGCCAGCCCGACGATCAAAACCAACACGACGATTCCTAGAATTTTGCCCAGCTTCCTCATCCCCTTACCTCCGCAAGAAATGGCGCCTGGTCGCAGGAGCCTCCGCCGCAGGCGCGCCGATCACAAATTCAGTTCCTCGCTTGGAATGGTCAAAACACCTGTTGCCTGAAGTGTGGCCCAAATACTTCGTTCAAACCGGCCGCATTGGTCATGCACTTAAGCTCGTAACTGAAAGTGCGCAGCCAATAGGGGTGAACAGGCCACTTCTCAATCCATCCTTAAAAACAGTCAATAAGCCCGAACAGTGGGAAAATTCTACCACGAACGGGTCAAATCTTACCTCAATTTGCGTCCAAAACATCCCCCAGTAAATACCTAGTCCTATTCACCGCACGGACCAAAGTTCGTCACATCAAGTCCAGGCAGACGCTCGCGATGATGGGTCACTTGGACCAAGGGATCGAACGCTCGAACACACATCGCTTGCCGTTGAACGTGCGCCGAAGTATGATAACCGAAGGGCGCAAGGACAACCTCAGACTGGAGCCGAAATACTCATGGGCCGGCGACGGCTTTTCGGAGTACTTTTCTCATGCTTTCTCGGCTTGGGCGTCAGCGCCAGCACGCTCGGCCCCGAATCCAAGCCTCTTAACAGGAAGCAGATTGTCAGCCTGCTGGAGGGAAATGTTTCCCCAAAGCGGATTGTCAGTCTGATCGACCAACGCGGGGTAGACTTCGAGCCGAGCAGCGAAGACGTGCAGGCCTTGCAGCAGGCGAGGGCGAGCGAGGCGGTCATCAACGCCGTGCGGACGGCGCGGCAGGTGCTGCTGAAGGAAGTCCTGCTTGAGCGTCATCGCGCCAAAGCAAAGGAGTTCGAAGGCCGGGGCGCAGCGGCCGACGCAGAAAGCGAATATCGGGCTGCCCTTCAGCTCGATCCCACGGACGCAACACTCCACGCGGGGCTCGGCCACGCCCTGGGGCAGCAGAAGAAGTGGACCCTCGCCGTCGGGTCCTACCGCGAATCCCTACGCCTGCGTCCCGGCGATTATGAAAGTAACTACCAACTGGGCCTGGCGCAGCGCGAAAGTGGCGACCCGGCAGGCGCCGTCAATGCCTGGACTGAGGCGCTGAAGTACAAGCAGGACGACCCGCGAATTTTCGATGACCTGGGGCGTGCCTTTGCCGAGCAGCGCGACTGGCGACGCGCGGCATCACATATCGCGCTCTGGCGCGCCTGCGTCCGGATTCCGCGACCGCCTTTATGGAACTGGGAATAGCACTTCGCAATGGTAGCGACCCGCAGGGAGCGCTCGCAGCCTTCCGCGAAGCCGTCCGGCTCAACTCCAACGACCCCGTCACCCACAATAACCTGGGGTTCGCGCTGGAAGAGAGGGGCGAACTGCAAGCCGCCATCGAACAGTATCAACTCGCTGTTCAGCTCAATCCCCGGGACCCTGGCATCAAATCCAACTTCGACCGTGCCTCACAGAAACTGAAGCGACCGTCACTCGTGAAATAGGCGCGGCGGCCTTTGTGAGCGCCCAGCCAAGAGGGGCAGGACCTGCGCCGCGTTGTCCGAGAATAGGCCCAAAGCCTGCGCTTAAATCAGTTTCAGCAAATCCACGAATTGTTGGACGGCAAGCTCTTCCGCGCGCGCTGTGGCGGGCAACTGCAGTTTCGCGAGCGCCTCCGCCACCCGCTCGCGACCAAACCGGCCCGCGAGGTTATTGAGCAGATTTTTGCGCTTCTGAGCAAAGCAGAGCTTCACGAAATCGAGGAACCGTGTGCGCTCCGGCGCTGACCCCTTGCGAAATTGCACTCGCATTTTGAAGTCAACCAGCGCCGAATGGACTTTCGGCGGCGGCGAGAAAGCGCCGGGCGGGACGTTGAGGACGACGTGCGGCTCCGAGCTTATCTGCACCAGCACGCTGAGATACCCATAATCACGCGAGCCGGGCTGCGCCGTCAGGCGCTCCCCTACCTCACGCTGGACGAGCAGCGCCACACCGCGAATCGAGCTCGCCGAGTCCATCAAGTGATGAATAATCGGCGATGTGATGTAGTAGGGCAGGTTGCCGAAGACAAAGCACTGGCTGGTATGGCTGGCGCGGCAGATCGCAGCGAGATCGGTCGTGAGAATATCCGCCTGCTCGATCACAATGCTGGAATTCCCGGCCAGTTTATCCTCCAATTCGCTCGCCAGTTTCGCGTCCAATTCGATCGCAACCACACGTCGCACCCGTTCGGCGAGAAGCTCGGTCATGGCGCCGCGCCCGGGACCGATCTCGACGACGAGATCGTCCGACCGCAGCGGCAGCGCCTGGACGATGCGCCGGCGATATCCATCGCTGACGAGAAAATGCTGGCCGAGTTTGGGACGGCGCGCGGGCGGCACACTGGGATTCTAACGCATCCGCTTCATTCTGTTAGCGGGTTGCGCTAGAGTAGTCGGCCGAACGGCGTTCACGCTTTACTCGCGATCGTGGATGCACCCGCCACTTGGCAAGCAAGGAGGATGCTTCAAAATGAAACGACGAGACGCCCTGCGCGGCCTGGGGACCGCAGCGTTATGGGCAAGTTCCAATCCGGCGACCACCGTGGCCGGCGCGTTGCGCGGCCTGCCGCCGCTCAAGATTACGGACGTAAAAGTCATCCTGACGCAGCCTTCCGACGATCATGTAGTGGTCGTCAAAGTCCTCACCAACGAGCCGGGCCTGTATGGCGTCGGCTGCGCCACCCATCGCGAGCGCCCCCTGGCGGTCGCGGCGGCGATTGACAGCTATCTCAAACCGTTCGTGATCGGCCGGAACTGCGAGGATATTGAAGACATCTGGCAATCCGCTTACGTCTCGTCCTATTTCCGCAGCGGCGTGACGCTCAACAACGCCTTGAGCGGGATTGATGGAGCACTGTGGGACATTCTGGGAAAACGCACCGGTGTTCCCGTTTACAAGCTCCTGGGTGGAAAGGTCCGGTCCGCCGTCCCGCTATACTGCCACGCCGCCGCGCTGGATATGAACGACCTCGAGGATCAGGTGCGGAAATGGATGGCGCGGGGCTATCGCCACGTGAGGGTGCAACTCGCCGTACCGGGGTTCTCCGGCTACGGCGTGGACGGCGCCCCAACAGCCGACGCCGTGCAGAGAATGCGCCCCGACGGAATCGGCCCGTCTCCGGTCTTCGAGCCCACGCCCTACGTGAACAACACCATCAAGATGTTCGAGCATTTGCGCGCCAAGTTGGGATTCGACGTCGAGTTATTGCACGACGTGCACGAACGCGTCCCGCCTGTTCAGGCGCTGCAGCTTGCCAAGGCTCTCGAACCCTATAGGCTCTTCTTCCTTGAGGACCCCTTTGCGCCGGAAGACGTGGAGTGGTTCCAGATCATGCGCCAGCAGACCACGACACCGCTGGCCATGGGAGAGCTTTTCGTCAATCGTCACGAGTGGCTGCCCCTGGTCGCCAATCGCTGGATCGATTTCATCCGCATCCATATCTCGGCAGCGGGCGGACTGACGATGGCACGCAAGGTGGCCGCGTGCTGCGAATTCTTTAACGTGCGCACCGCCTGGCACGGGCCGGGCAACGTCTCGCCCGTGGGCCACGCCGTAAACATGCACCTCGACCTCGCCGCGTACAACTTCGGTATCCAGGAGCAGCACGAATTCACGCCGGAAGAACGCGAGGTCTTTCCCGGCGCTCCAGAGATCCGCGCAGGGTATATGTACTCGAACGACCAACCAGGGTTGGGCATCGACGTGGACGAAAAAGCGGCGGCGAAATATCCTTTCAAGACGCCGGGCGGTGGCCGCGGTAACGATCGCCGTCTCGACGGGACGATCGTAAGGCCCTGAGCGCCCTGTCGGCATCCGGGGTGCGGCTCAAACGCCGTGCCCGCACGGACAAATCTCGGGACAGGACTACACCTGCCGAGACGCCAACCCTTGCTTCTTGACAACGCCACGACCATCCTCTAACTTAAGTCGTTCGACCATTTTTTGGATTCCAACGGTGTCTTCATTATGAAAATCGTGTTCTGCGCCTCTGAAGGCGTCCCCTTTTCCAAGACGGGTGGTTTGGCTGACGTGGTAGGAGCGCTGCCCCAGGCGCTGGCAGCCAGTGGCCATGAAGTGCAGGTCTTGCTGCCGCGCTATCGAATGACGAAACCCGGCAAAACGCACCGGCAAGGCAAAAGCCTGACGATTTCGTTGGCGGCCGGTTACAAGTTCGCGACCGTCCAGGATGGCGGCGAATCAGGTGGCGTCCGTACGTTTCTGGTGGACCTTCCGGAGTACTTCGATCGAGATGGACTCTATCAGGTCAGCGGCCAGGACCATCCTGACAATCATTTGCGCTTCGCGGCGTTTTCGCTCGCCTGCATCGAATTCCTGAAGCGGCTGGGAACTGCACCCGACGTTCTGCACTGCCACGACTGGCAGAGCGCGCTGGTTCCCATCTATGTCCGCAACCTGTACGCCGCCGACAGCTTCTTTGAGAAAACCGGAATTGTCTTTACGATTCACAATATTGGCTATCAGGGACTCTTCCCGCCCGCCGTGCTGGCGGAGATTTCGCTACCTGGAAGCCTGTATACGGTGGACGGCCTGGAATATTGGAGCCGCGTCAATCTGTTGAAGGGCGGAATTATCTTTTCGGATTTCGTCACGACCGTCAGCCGCAAGTACGCCGAGGAGATCCAGACGCCGGAATTTGGCTACGGACTGGAGGGCGTTCTCACCAGCCGCGCGGACCGTCTGCAGGGGATTCTGAATGGCGTGGACTATGAAGTCTGGAGTCCCCAAATTGACAAGATGATCGCCGCGAACTACAGCCCCGACGATTTGAAGGGCAAGGAGGCGTGCAAGAAAGATTTGCTCCAAAAGATGGGGGTGGCGCAACCGGTGCCGACCCGGCCGGTGATTGGTATCGTCTCGCGGTTTGCAGCGCAGAAGGGTTTCGACCTGATCGCCGGCATCGCCGAAGAACTCATGAAGATGGATCTCTACATTGTGGCGCTGGGGACGGGCGAGCCGCAGTATGAAGAATGGTTCCGCAAGCTCGCCGCCCAGTACCCCGACAAGTTCCTCGTGAAGGTCGGCTTCGACATCGCCCTTTCGCATCAGATCGAAGCGGGCTCCGACATGTTCCTGATGCCCTCGCGCTACGAACCTTGCGGGCTCAATCAGATGTACAGCTTGAAGTACGGCACTGTGCCGGTCGTGCGGGCCACCGGCGGCCTCGACGACACCATCGAACCCCTCGACGGGAAGGCCGGAACGGGTTTCAAGTTCAGCGAATACACTCCCCAGGCGCTTTTGAAGGCAATTCAGCAGGCGGTGGAGTGCTATCGCCAGCCCAAGATTTGGCGGCAGGTCATGATCAATGGGATGAAGAAAGACTTCTCCTGGGGCAATTCTGCCAAGCAGTACGCCAAGGTTTACCAGGCGGCCAAGAAAGCGACGCCTGAAATCAAAACGGCCTCTGCTGCATCTAAAGCTTAGTGACGTTATTCCCGGAGGTTTAGCAGCATGGCTGGCAAGAACACGCTGACGTTCACGGACGAGAATTTCGACGCGGAAGTGCTAAAATCCGACAAGCCCGTGCTGGTCGATTTCTGGGCGGAGTGGTGTGGGCCCTGCCGCATGATGGCGCCCGCCGTTGAATCCGTCGCGGAGCTCTACGCCGACCGCCTCAAAGTAGGCAAGCTCAATGTGGACGAGAGTCCGTCGGTGACCGCGCGCTATCAGATCCGTGGCATTCCCACCCTGCTCGTCTTCAAGGGCGGCGAAGTGCGTGAGCAATTCGTCGGGGCGACTTCCAAGGACGCGCTGGTGAAGTTGCTGGAACGCAATCTCTAAGGGTTTCCCGCGCGGGGCGCCGTGGATGGCTGAACCGGCGGCAGGCGGTGCCCCTCAGCCGCCAACGGACGGCGCGGAAAAACCTCCCACTCAGTCTGCAAGAAAAGACCTTTTCAGTTGTAGAATGGAGCGCGGACGGGCGGTCGTACGGGCCCGCAGCAAACCTATGTGGCAAAACGTCGTCGTCGTTGGAGCGCAGTGGGGAGACGAAGGCAAGGGCAAGATCGTCGATGCCCTCGCCGACCATTTTGATATCGTGGCCCGCTATCAGGGCGGCGCCAACGCCGGGCACACGGTGGTCGTCAAGGGGACGAAGTTTATTCTCCAACTGTTGCCGGCGGGGGTGGTGCGGCCTGACAAAGTCGCCGTCATTGGCAATGGTGTCGTCGTCAACCCCGATTCCCTCCTGAGCGAGGTGGAGCGCGTCGAGAAAGCCGGAGTTACCGTAGGCCAGCGATTGGTTGTCAGCGACCGCGCCCACCTGATCCTTCCCTACCACCGCAGTCATGAGGTCGCCGCCGAGCAGGCGCGCGGCGTGGGCAAGATCGGCACCACCGCCAAGGGGATTGGCCCCTGTTATGAAGACAAGGCGGGCCGGCGCGGGCTGCGTGCCGGCGACCTGCGCGATCCGCAGGGATTTCGCCGCAAGTGCGCGGAAGTGGTGGCGGAAAAGAACCGCATCGCCTCGGCCCTTTTTGCCGGCACTCCGCTCGAAGCCGACAGCATGGTCGATGAGTATTACGAGCGAGCGCGCCGCGTCGCGCCCTACGTCGCCGATGTCTCTGCCTATCTCAATGGCGAGATGGATCGCGGCAAGCGCGTGCTCTTCGAAGGGGCTCAGGGAACCCTGCTCGACATCGACCACGGGACCTACCCTTTCGTGACGTCTTCGAGCGCCTCCGCCGGCGGTGCTTGCACCGGCACGGGAGTGGGACCCACGCGCATCAACGCCGTCATCGGAGTCTCCAAAGCTTATTGCACGCGCGTGGGCAGCGGCCCCTATCCCACCGAAGCCCTGGGGCCGGAAGGCGACAAGTTGCGCGAGCGCGGCGGCGAATATGGTGCCGTGACCGGACGGCCGCGGCGTTGCGGTTGGTTTGATGTGCCGGCGATACGTTACAGCGCGCGCCTGAACCATCTCAAAGCGATGGTGATCACCAAGCTGGATATCCTGGATCATCTTGCAGAGATCCCCGTCGGCGTCGAATACGAGCTGGATGGGAAGCGATTTACGGATTTCCCCTCCGAACTTGAGAATCTCGAGAGCTTGAAGGTCCGTTATCACGTGATGCCGGGCTGGCAGCAGCCGACGTTTGGCCTGACCGAGTTCTCGGCGCTCCCGCCGAAGGCCCAGAATTACTTGAAATTCCTTTCGGACGAGGTCGGCGTCAAAATCGCTATGGTTTCCACCGGACCGGAGCGCCATCAGACGATTTGGTTGAATGAGAACTGGTCGGTATTGCGCGACTAGTTGCCGGGACACAGAGTTCCCCATCGTATACAGTAAATGGTGATTTCTGAGTCCCGTATTCTGATTTCTCTCTTGCCGCGACATGCTCTCATTTCAAGCTGCGCTCGCAATCATCCAGCAAAAGCTTCTTGAGTCGAAGACTGATCCCCCATTTGAAATCCTGCGGCTGGACCGCGCGCACGGCCGCGTCCTGGCGGAAGACATCCTGGCGGACCGGGATTACCCGCCCTTCCACCGCTCCACGCGGGACGGCTTCGCGGTTCGCTCGGCGGACGTTGCGAGGTTTCCGGCGATCTTGACCTGCCGGGGCGAAATCCGTGCGGGCGAGCCTTCCACCGCCATCGTCGGGCCGGGCGAGTGCCTTGCCATCATGACCGGCGCACCGCTACCCACTGGCGCTGACGCAGTAGTCATGCTGGAGCACGTCGCCGCCGATGGAGATAGAGTGAAGGTTGAGCGGCCGGTCGCTCCCTGCGAAAACGTTGTTCGCCGGGGGAGCGAAGCCCCGTCGGGGACGCACGTATTGAGCCGCGGGCGGCGTCTGGGTGCGGGTGAGATCGGCCTGCTCGCCTCGGTGGGGAAAGCGCAGGTTCGCGTATTCCTGCCGCCGCAAGTGGCGATTCTCACCACAGGCGACGAAGTCGTGCCTATCGACAGCCAGCCGGAATGGTTTCAGATCCGCAACAGCAATGCCTTTGCCCTCGCCGCCCAGGTCGCCGATGCAGGGGGCATCCCTCACAGACTCCCCGTGGCGCCCGACGAAAAGCACGCTCTTCGGCGTCTGATTGAAGAAGGCCTCGAGTCCGATCTGCTGCTGCTGAGTGGCGGCGCCTCAAAGGGGAAATTCGATTACGTCAGGCAGGTGCTGGAGGAGTTGGATACCGAAATCTCTGTCCAGGGCGTGGCCATCCGGCCTGGGAAACCTTTGGTCTTTGGCCAGGCTAAGGGGAAACCCTTGTTTGGCCTGCCGGGAAACCCCGTCTCTACGTTTGTGACTTTCGAGATTTTCGTCCGCCCGGCGATCGGACGCCTCGCGGGCGCGGGGTTCGAGGAGCCGATCTTCCTGCGAGCGCGACTCGCCGAATCCTTCAAACAGCGGCTTGGTCTCACCGCCTTCATGCCAGCCCGGGTGGAAGCACGGGGCGGTGAACCGTTTGTTTCGCTGGTCAGCTGGCAGGGCTCGGGTGACCTCGTGGGGATTGCAGGCGCCAACTGCTTTCTGGTAATTCGTCCTGAGCAGGTAGAGCTGGCGGCTGGAGATTGGGTGGACGTATTGCCGCGTCGCAACTGAACCTCTTGACGACAGGAAAGGAGACTAGAACCTGGAAACTAGCCCCGCGAACGCCCGGCTGCAATTCTCTAGTTTCCAGTTTCCATTCCAAGATGGCGCGCTCGACACGCAAGACGGAACTGCTCAGCCACTACGATCACGCCGGTCGCATCCGCATGGTAGACGTCTCGGCGAAGCCGGAGACTGCTCGTCAGGCAAAAGCTAGTGTGCTGGTAAAAATGAGGCCCCAGACCCTTCGAGCCCTCAAGAAGAACCCCAAGGGAAACCCGCTGGAAATCGCTCGCGTGGCGGGGATCGCGGCGGCCAAACGCACCGCGGATCTCATTCCACTCTGTCACCCGCTGCTGTTGACCCACGTTGATGTACAGACGCAGATGTGCCACAATGGGGTATTGATTACGTCCACGATTCGCTCCACAGGCCCAACGGGAGTCGAAATGGAAGCGCTCACCGCCGCTGCCGCTGCCGCGCTGACCGTCTACGACATGTGCAAAGCTCTGGAACGCGGAATTGAGATTACGCGGCTGCGCGTGCTGGAAAAAAGCGGGGGCAAGAGCGGCGTGTATCGTGTCAAGAGATGACTTAGGTTGCATTTTGGGACGGTCCAAGAAACATGGCAGCAGGTCTGAGAATCCTGGTCGTTGATGATAATCCGACCATCATGCAGCTGCTGATCCGCAGCCTGGATAAGTACGGTGAGCTCATCACCGCCACTGACGGCGCCGACGCATTGATGAAATCGATCGAGGTCAAACCCGACCTCATCATATCCGACTACTCGATGCCGGTCATGGATGGGCGGGCGTTGTTTGAGAAGCTGCGTGCCCGCAAGGAAACTCAGAGCATTCCCTTCTGTTTCCTCGCTTCCCAAAAGGAAATTGACGAACACTTGCGCATGGTACTCGACGGCGTGGAAGAGTATTTCGTGAAGCCGTTCTTCGTGAACGAATTGCGGGAGCAAGTGCATCGGATTACGGCGCGACTCCACCAGCAGCGCCTGGAGGCGACGGGCGCGGGCGGCGGGCGAGTGTCCGGCCGGCTGAGTGAAATGAATCTGCTCGACTGGATGAGTTCGCTCGAGCAGGGCCGCAAGACCTGTGCGCTGATTCTTCATAACGGCGTGGACGAATGTGTCCTCTACTTCGAGGAAGGCCAGGTGACCCACGCGACTTACGGGAAGCTGTCCGGCAACCCGGCGGTCTTCAAGGTACTGACGTGGACCGAAGGCGAGTGGGAACTGGACTTCGCGCGGACGGCCTCCGAGCGCACTACAACCATGCCGACGCAGGGATTGATGATGGAAGGGCTCCGTCTGCTCGACGAATCCAACCGCGACGCGGGGTAGTTTGCCTCTGCCGGCTGTCTCGGACCGAGAAAATCGGAACCTTTGTGGCGCTCACAGAGTGCCACGCCAAACCTCTCATGCCCTCTTCCCTCCGCGCGAGAATCCTGGTTCTAAGCGATGCTGCCTCGCATGGGGAACGCGAGGATCGTTCCGGCCCCGCGGTGCGTGAATCACTTGAGGCACACGGCTGGTCTGTGCTTTCCTGCGAGATCCTTCCTGATGAAATCGCGGTAATTCGCGCGCGACTGGAAGCCCTGACTAATATTGATGATTGCGAGGGGATCTTCGCCACCGGCGGCACGGGGCTGGGCCCCCGCGACGTGACGCCAGAAGCCACCCGCGCCGTCATAGAGCGCGAGATCCCGGGACTGGCCGAGTTGATGCGCGCCGAAGGCGTTAAGAAAACGCGGACCGCGGCGCTTTCCCGAGGTGTCGTCGGGGTGCGGCAGGGCAAAGTGATTGTCAACCTGCCCGGCAGCCCACGGGGAGCCACTGAGTCGCTGTCCGCTATCATTGACCTGCTACCCCACATCATCGACCTGGTTCGGGGCAGGACGGGGCACTAACAGACGGATAACAACGGCGACTACACATTGTCCCGCTGTGCTATCATAGCGGAGCTGGCGCGGGAGGAAATGCTCGGTGCTTAACTCATACGGACCCATCGTGATTTTTTGCGCCATCGCGGCGGCGTTTCCCATCGTGACGCTGTGGATCATGAAGTTCATCCGCCCGAAGTTCAAACCCACGCCCGAAAAAATCATGCCCTATGAATGCGGCATCACCCCGGAGTCCGACGCACGCGGCCGCTACACGGTGCGCTTCTACATCGTGGCCATCCTCTTTGTGATCTTCGACGTGGAAACCGTGTACCTGTTCCCGTGGGCCGTGCAGTACCAGACGCTGGGCCTGTTTGGACTGGTCGAGATGATGGTCTTCCTCGGCATCCTCATCATCGGTTACATCTGGCTCTGGAAGCGCGGCGCGCTGGAATGGATCTAGCGCCGGCGATATCCGCATCCTCTTGGCGCCCCCTCTCCAATCCTCGAAGTCGGGCTCGTCCTTTACGCCTGTGATACGATCCCGGAGTCCAAGGTTTGAAGGATTAGACGCCCATTTGGGGAAATTCAATGTCCACCGATAATGCGCAGTTATCCATCGCCATGAACGAAGCCCGTTCGCTCACTGAACTGGTCATGCAGCTCACGGGGGCCAAGTCGATCGCCGAAGCGAGAACACAACTCGCCGCCGGCGCTGGCGCCACCCAGTTCACCAACCTTCGGGTTTGTCCGCAATCCCTTGAGAAGGATCCGGAAGACAACTCCACTTGTTATCTTGTTGCCGACGTTGCCGGCCCCAAAGACAAAAGCTCCGTCCTATTCCAATGGTCCACCGGGGCGGGCAGAACGGTGAGCCGCTTCCTCCATCCCCTGCTCAACCATCGCATCAGCGCCGCCGGGAAAGAAGTGGAATTGACAGTCTTTCCCTTCTCATCGACGGATCGCGAAAACGTCCGCGCATTTGCTGAGAAGGTGGCGCGCGTGTTCCTTCCCCGGCCGCAGCGCGCGCTCCCGGCGATTGCGGCGGGCAATCGGCATCCCGAGATCAGTCTACCCGCGGTGTTTGATGCCTTCCGCGAAATCCTCGCCAGGCTGAATGTGAACATGGCTTCGACCGTACAACTTTCGGCGACGCGCGAAATGACCACGGACGACGCGATATCCGTACGCGACGGCGAGAATCCCACAGCCATTGGCCACACGCGGGTTTCCATCCAGCATCTTTACCACGCCGGCCTGTGGGCGGCGATTCGGAGCGGCTGGCGCGAGGGCTACTCGGCCGAAGCGGACCACTTCATCATCTCCGGCAATACGCCGAAGGAGATCACGCACTCGGTGGGAATGGTAAAGGACGCGATCCGCCATGCCGTGGGATATTCGAAGTTCACCACAGATACTTCGCGGATGTTCGAGCTACAGGCTGACCCTCGCCACCCGCAAGCGTGGCCGGACTCTGTGATCGAGGAGAAATTCCAGCGGCAATTCTCTGCTGAGGAGCAGCGCTGGATTCTCTCTGAATTCTCGCAGCTATTCCGCATTGAAGGCGCGCCCTGCGATCTCAGCCGCCCGGAAATCCTTCGCCTCGCGGTCAAATTCGGCGAGAGCTTGAAGCTCAATGAAGAGTTGTTCGATGAAGTTAAAGCGGTCAAGGCGAAGGCCGGACTCAGCACCGATTTCGACTTTGAGCCCTCAATCGATGAGGCCGAAACGCTCACCACCACGAAGGAACTGCTTTTCTACATGCACTGGCTGAAGGCGCGCGGGCGCCCGGCGCAGCTTGTGCCGCCCAACCTCGGTTTCAAGAAGCGTCAGGCCTACCCGTCAGCGTTGGCCACCAAGCCCGAGAGCGGCGTTGGTCTTGAGGCCTACTGCCATCACAAAATGTGGCCGGAACTCGTCCCACGTGCTACCCGCGAGTTTGGCGGCAAACCCATCGACGAGCTCAAGGCGCGGGTTGCAGAGCTCGCCGCCGTCGCGCGATATTTCGACGGGACGCTGAGCATCCATTCCGGGAGCGGCAAGCAGGCGGAAGTGTTGGAAGCCATCGGCAAAGCTACTGGGGGCCGGGTGAATTACAAAATCTCCGGCGAATTGCAGCTTCAGCTTCTCGATGTGCTCTCCGAGCAGCCTGCGGGCTCCTACTGGCGTTCCGTCTTCGAGCGCATGGTTCATCGTGCCCGCAAGTTTGCCGCCGCTGGAGCCTTCGGCGCCGAGAGCGAACTGGCGCAGTTGTACGTCAAAAAAGGACTCGAATTCTATCTGGGTGATTCCGCGCGCGGCCGTGTGGACGGAAATCTCTTCCAAGTCTTCTGGCTGGGCAACATGGTGGGTAGCCGCGACGTGGACGCGCCCGACAGCGACAAGCGGTTCTTCAAGGAAAAACTCGACGAGTTACCCGAGGATCTGCTCGCCGAAGTCCGTCGCCGTAATGCGCGCTACATCGTCTGGCTGGCCGACCACCTGCAACCATAAGGGCACACCATGGCGTGCCCCTACCGATACGCCTGCACTGAGAAACCTTCGGCAGGTTATTCCTTGCTGAGCTTCTTGATGATGGATTTGGCCAGGTCCTGGTGAATCTCGCTGTGACGGGGCACGGGTTGGGACTGCTTGGTTTTCGGGTTGGTGTATCAGTCATGGCTCGCCCCGTGCCGAACCAGCACACAACCGACTTCCTCCAACTTCCGGATCAGGTCTCTTCTTTTCAATCCGCCACGACCAGATCTTCAACTTTCCGAGCGTAGGGGATTTCGCCGGATTCGAGGTCCACTAGAAGGTCTTTGAGATTGTGGACCAATTCTTGCTTTGAGGTGCCCTGCGTCTGACAGTCGGGATATTCGTTTAGAAACCCCAGATAAAAGTCGCCGTCTCGCCAATAGGTGAACTTCGTGGTTTTCATCCGGCACTCCTGG
>Ga0187886_1001810_pt1 | contig 18341 bp, 11 predicted proteins | sample June2016WEW_20_1_FD_133001 | JGI IMG/M metagenome (GOLD analysis project Ga0187886, IMG submission 133001) | Peatland microbial communities from SPRUCE experiment site at the Marcell Experimental Forest, Minnesota, USA - June2016WEW_20_150 | ecosystem: Environmental > Terrestrial > Soil >... | reverse complement strand
TAATGCTTTGCCGATTTCCTTGCCCTGGAATTTTTCATCGACGGCAAGCGATTTCAATTCCGCCAAATCAGACCATATAACCTGCAAAGCACAGCAGCCGACAACATTTCCGTCAACTTCCGCAACGCTGAACATCTGCAAATTGTCGTAGATATACACTTTTGAGCGAAACAGCATTTTATCAAACTGCGCATTGTGACTGATTAGCGAATAAATCGTATCAACATCTTTAACTGTGGCGTTTCTGACTTTCATAGTGAGAAATATAACTTTATAATCCGATTATGCAATAAATATCCAAAGTATAGTTGATAGTCGCTGGTTGATAGTCGCTATGAAAAAAAATACGAATTTCGAAATCCGAAAGCTGTAAGTCCTTATTTTACGTTCGAAAAATGCTAAATGGATGCTTGTCATAAGTCCTTTATTTGCGTGAGGTTTTTCTAAAAAATGGTTTGTAAGTGCCTGCGTGCACAAGTTTTAGTAAAGATTTTGAAAATTTTTGAAAAATTTTGATTTTTTTGCCCTGATTTGGAATGATTTTACCCTGTTTTTATACGATTTTGGTGTTTTTTTAACACAAGTTATCGGTTATCAGTTATCAGTTATCGGTACGAACGACTCCGACGGGGACGGATTTTTTGTCGTGAGGATTGGGGTTTTTAATTTTGTTTGAGCCAGTTTTCGGCCAAGAGAGCAAAGTCGAGAAAATTCACAATGCCATCGTTGTTAATATCGTAAGGCGATCCTTCAAGCAGCCAGTGGTCGGAAAAAACAGCTAAATCAAAAATATCAACGCCGTCAGGACATCCAAAATCACCCGGCAGAAATTGCCAAGAAAGTTTTGGATAGTTCAGGCCATCAACGCACATTCGCCAAACATCATTTGGGCCATTGACAGTTTCATCTACAAAGTCCCAGCCGGCAGATGTAAATGTTGAAAGAGTTTTCATTTCAGCAGTTGTTTTTCCTGTTCCGCCGGCACTTGCTGCCTGGCCGGAAGAATTGACGTCCCAAAAAGATGCGCTAACGGTGCCGCTGTTGATATCTCCAACCAGTCCGCCAACATTAGAAGAACCACTAACTGCACCTATCGAATAACAATTACTGATATGCCCCTGATGGTGGCGTCCTGCCAAGCCGCCGATATCAAGAGAATTAGAATCGCCGCTGACTGCACCTGTAGAATAGCAATTGGTAATATTGCTGTCGTTGATTCCTGTAAAGCCGCCAATGTAATTGCGACCACCGATCGCACCGGTTGAGAAACAGTCGCTGATATTGCCGTAGTTGTATCCCGCCAAGCCACCGATATAAGAAGAACCACTGACCACACCTGTCGAATAACAATTGCTGATACTGCCGCCGCTGTAGTTGTATCCTACCAGGCCGCCGACAATACCAGAACCGCTGACGGCACCAGCCGAATAACAATTGGTGATACTGCCGCTATAGTTGTATCCCACCAGACCGCCGGTATAAATAGAACCATAATTACCGCTGACCGCACCGGTCGAATAACAATTGCTGATAGTACCGGAGTTATATCCCGCCAGATCGCCGACTTGTAAGGAGCCACTGACCGTGCCTGTCGAATAGCAATCCCAGATACTGCCACTGCTACTGTTGACTCCCGCCAAGCCGCCGATTTCAGAAGAACCAGAAGCACCGCTGACCGCACCGGTCGAATAGCAATTGGTGATACTGTTGCCAGTGCTGTTGGATCCCACCAGGCCGCCGATATACGTGGAATTGGAAGAGCCGCTGACAGTACCCGTAGAATAGCAATTGGTGATATTACCGTGTAAACTGCGTCCCGCCAGGCCGCCGATATATAGATAAGTGCCGCTGACAGAAAAGTTCTCAAGACCAAGATTTTTGACCGAGCCGCCATCAATACGGCCAAATAAACCGAGATAGCTAATATTAGAACCGCCATTTATAGTAAAATGCGTGATTTTATGGTCATTGCCGTCAAAGGTTCCAGAAAAAACCGTCCCCTCAAAACTGGAGTACGTACCGGTACTTGCGGCAATGATTGCTATCGGGGAGGCTCTGCCGGCCATATTAATATCCGCAGTTTGGATAAAGCATTTATTATAATCGGCAACAGTATTGGCCAGCGTCAGCAGGTCGTGCACATTAGCGATTTGGTAAGGGGCAGCCGGAGTTCCATTGCCTCCGCTATAATTTGTCTTCTTGAAAATATAAGGATATGTCTGGCCGTCATCAATATCCCAAACAGCAATAAAATCCCATCCTACCGAAAGAAATGTGGAAATAGTTTTCATTTGGGCGGTAGTTTCGCCAGTTCCGCCGGCGCTGGAAGACCTGCCGGAAGTATTGACATCCCAAAAAGAGGCGCTAGCCCAGCCGTATCCTGTCAGCCCGCCAACGTTAGAAGAGCCGATTCCACTTACAGCACCAGTCGAATAACACTTGCTGACAGTGCTGCTGTTGTATCCCACCAAACCGCCAATATAAGCAGTCCAGCTTCCGTCCACTTCACCTGTCGAATAGCAATTGCTGATACTGCCGCCGGTATCGTTGTATCCCACAAGGCCGCCGAGATACTGGTCGTAGCCGATGACGGTACCAGTCGAATAGGACTTGGTGATACTTTTTTTGTTGTATCCCACAAGGCCGCCGAGCCAGCCGGAACCGAGGACCGTACCCGTCGAATAGGAATTGGTGATATTGCCGCTGTATCCTACCAGGCCGCCGACATAGTAATAACCGCAGACATTACCAGTCGAATAGCACGCAGTAATGCCGCCTCCGTATCCCACCAAGCCGCCGACATACTGACTATTACCACAGACAGAACATTCTGAATAGCAGGAACTGATATTGCCGCTGCTGTTGTATCCCACCAGGCCGCCGATATACGAATCACCGCTGACCGAACCCGTCGAATAGCAATTGGTGATACTGGGGGGGTAGGCACCAGGAGAGAGGAAATCACTACTTCTGGAGCAGTACCCCACCAAACCGCCAATATAAGAAGAACCAGAAAGATTACTGCTGACCGTGCCCATCGAATAGCAATTGGTGATACTGCCGCTGCTGTTGTTCCCCACCAGGCCGCCGAGATATGAGGCGCCATTGACCGAAAAGTTTTCAATGCCGAGATTTTTAACTGAGCCGCTACTGATATAGCCGAACAAACCGATATAGCTGTTATAAAGACCGCCATTAATTGTAAAATTTGTGATTTTATGGCCGCTGCCGTCAAATGTTCCAGTAAAAGCCGTTCCCTGAAAATCGCTGCTCGTACTGGTATCGGGGGCAATTATTGCTGTCGTAAAGATTTGGCCGGCCATATTGATATCCGCAGTCAGGATAAAGTATTTATTATAATCCGCAACAGTGCCGGCCAGCGTCAGCAGGTCTGCAACATTAGCGATTTGATATGGGTCTGCTTGTGTGCCTGTGCCGCCGGAATAGGCGGAAACTATAGAAACAAAAAGACAGAGCAAAAGAATTTCAAAAAGACAGTTCTTCCAAACCTTTCTGTCAAACAATTTAAATCCTCCTATTCATATATTCCCTGCTCGAGCCAAAACTTTAGAAATTCCTGAAGGTCCAAGATATCGACAACACCGTCAAAGTTCAAGTCAGCCCAGTCGCAGTAATGGTTATACATCCTGCAATCATCTCTCATCCAGTACTGCGCAAAAACGGCAAAATCCCTGAAGTCATTTTTGCCATCGGTATAAATATCCGCAGGTGAAATCTGCCAGGTTAAAATCGGATAACCACCTACCGCCATAAACCAAACCGCATCATTGCCGTCAGTATAAGAAAAATCCCATCCTGCGGAAGTGAAAGTAGATTCCGTTTTCATTTCAGCAGTGGTTTTGCCTGTCCCGCCTGAGCTGGTTGACCAGCCGGAAGTATTAACATCCCAAAAAGAGGTATTAACAGTATTCTGATCGCAGCTATAACCCACCAGTCCGCCGACATCAAAATTACCATTAACTGAGCCTACAGAATAACTTGCTTCGACAATACCATAATAGCACTGTCCTACTAATCCACCTACATAATCATTTCCATCGACTGCACCTGCGGCATAACAGGAAGTGATAACACTCTCATAATCCCAACTGCTCTGATACCCTACCAGGCCGCCAATATAATTAATGTTTCCATTTACTGTGCATTTGGAATAACATTCAATAATGTTTCCATTACTTATCCCTGCCAGGCCGCCGGCATCAGTGGCTCCGGCATAAGCGGCTTCACCGAAATAAGTGCCTCCGGTAACCACTCCGGTAGTATAACAGTTTCTAATAGTGCCTCCAGAAGTACCAATCAATCCCACCAAACCACCGACACGACTGTTAGCAGTTATATTGACATCTTCTACGCCAAGATTGATAATTTGTCCGCCAGAACTCAAGCAGCCAAATAATCCAACGTAATTATTAGAACCGCCATTTATTGTAAGATGTGTGATTTTATGGCCGTTTCCGTTAAATGTTCCCTTGAAAGACGTTCCCTGAAAACCCTCGCTCATCGGGTCGGTATCAGGAGCAATGATTGCCGTCGAAGAAATACCCCGAGCGGCCAAATCGATATCCGCAGTCAGGATAAAACATTTATTATAGTCCGCAACATCAATGGCCATCGTACGAAATTCATTTAAACAAGCGATTTGGTAAGGGGCAGCCGGAGTTCCGATGCCGCCGCTATAATGTGTCTTTTGGAAGAAGAAAGGATATGTCAGGCCGTCATTGATATCCCAAACAGTAATAAAATTCCATCCTGCTGAAGTAAATGTGGAGAACGCTTTCATTTCGGTCGTGGTTTTACCAGTTCCGCCTGCGCTGGTTGATTGGCCGGAAGTATTAACATCCCAAAGAGAGGCGATAACGCTGCCGCTGCCATCGTCATATCCCACCAAGCCGCCGAGATTAGAAGAACCGCTGACTGCACCGGCCGAATAGCAATCGGTGATTTTGCCGTAGCTGTCATTGTATCCCACCAGGCCGCCGACATATTGAGTGCCGCTGACTGCACCGGCCGAATAGCAATCGGTGATTTTGCCGTAGCTGTCATTGTATCCCACCAGGCCGCCGACATATTGAGTGCCGCTGACTGCGCCCGTCGAATAGCAATTGGCGATACCAACAGCATTGTAGGGCGGAGTACTATTGCGCCCCACCAAGCCGCCAACATAGTTGGAATTTAAAGTACCGCTGACCGCACCAGTAGAAGAACAATGAGTGATATTGCCGCTGTTCTCTCCCACTATGCCGCCGACATATTCAGTGCCGCTGACAACACCCGTCGAATAACAATTAGAGATGCCACCGCCGATGCCGTTGGTTGCCGTTATGCCGCCGACATATTGAGTGCCGCTGACTGCGCCCGTCGAATAGCAATTGGTGAAACTGCCGCTGTAGTAGATGTATCCCACCAGTCCGCCAATATAGGAAGAACCAGAATAGCCGAGGACATCGCCCGTCGAATAGCAATTGGTGAAATTGCCGTATTCGAGGTATCCCACCAGTCCGCCGATATAAGAATAACCAGAGGTGCCGAGGATTGTGCCAGTCGTATAGCAATTGGTGAGACTGCCGGTGTAACTATCGCCGCCACCTCTGTAGTATCCCACCAGGCCGCCGATATACTGACCGGCATCGCCGCTGACATTGCCAGTCGAATAACAATTATTGAGACTGACGCTGTAACCGCTACTAATATAATATCCTATCAAGCCACCAACATAAGAAGAGCCGGAAACACCATTGACATCGCCGGTCGAATAGCAATTGGCGAGAGTGAAATTACTATTACTATTATTAATATAATATCCTACCAAACCGCCGACATACTGATGGCCGCTGATTTTGCCAGTCGAAGAACAATGGCCGCTGATAGTGCCGTCATTGCGTCCCACCAGGCCGCCGACATATACAGAATTGGAAGTGCCGCTGACGGCAGACGCTGAACAACAGTCGATTATACTGTAGCTGCTGTTGTTGTATCCTACCAGGCCGCCGACATATTGATAACCGCTGACAGTGCCAGTCGAATAGCAATTGCTGCTGATACCGCTGCGGTTGTTGTATCCCACCAGACCGCCAACATATTGGGAACTGGAAGAACCGTTGACCGTGCCAGTAGAATAGGACGTGGTGATACTACCGCCGACGTAGTATCCCACCAGGCCGCCGAGACAAGAAGAAGAAGAAGAAGAAGAAGAACCGCTGACCGCACCCGTCGAATAGCAGTTGCTGATAGTGCAGATAGTGCTCCATCCCACCAAACCGCCGATATACGAATCACCGCTGACCGCAGCCGTCGAATAACAATTGGTGATACTGTTGTTACTATAATAATATCCTATCAGGCCGCCGACATATAGGGAATTGGAAGAGACCGTGCCTGTCGAGTAGCAATTTGTGATACTGCCGCTGTAGATGTATCCCACCAGACCGCCGATATGTTGGGAACTGCCGGAAGTACTGCTGACCGCAGACGTCGAATGGCAATTGGTGATACTGCTGCCGGAGCCGGCATAGCCTACCAGGCCGCCGACATCCTGATAACCGCTGACCGTACCTGCCGAATAGCAATTGGTGATAGTACTACCATTGTCAGCATACCCTACCAAGCCGCCGAGATATTGGAAACTATTAGTGGAAGTATTACGGATTGCGCCTGTCGCATGGCAATTGGTGATACTGCTGCCGGAGCCGGCATAGCCTACCAGGCCGCCGACATAATTGCGTCCTGCTATATTAATATCTTCAATACCTAAGTTTCTGATTTTGCCGCTGCTGCCAACATATCCAAACAGACCCACCTTATCATAGGTCTTAGACATACGAGCATTGCGGATAATATGATTATTACCGTCAAATACACCGGTAAAGTATGTGCCCATATAGCTACCAATGGGACCTAAAGGAACATACATCAGATTTACGTCGGCGGTCATAATAAAATTTTTATTCCAGTCTGATGAAGTGTACATTAACTGCTGGAAGTCGGAAATAGTTGCGATTTGATATGGGGAGTTTACATCGCCTGTGCCGCCGGAGTAGGCAAAAACTATAGAGGCAGAGAGGTATAAGAATAGAAAGTTAAACAGGCAGTTTTTTAAAACCTCATTTTTATAAATCAACTTTACATCCTCCTATATTTTCACTGCCTTAATTATATGAAAACCGGCCTGTATTTGTCCAGATAAAAAAGGAGGAAATACCCCCAACATAACCCCTGGCACAGGTCCAGGGGCTAAACACGGCGGTTATAATTAAAAAAAAGCTGGAAAAGGCAAATTTAATCACTACAATACCTTGTCTTATGAAATTCGTACTGGTTGATAAAATAGTTAACATATTGCCTGGTAAAGAGATACAAACTGTCAAGAATGTATCCCTGTCCGAGGAGTATCTGGCTGACCATTTTCCGACTTTTCCTGTTCTGCCGGGCGTATTTCTGCTGCAGGGACTGGTCGAATCGGCCTGCTGGCTGGTTCGGGAAAGCGAAAATTTCGCGCATAGTATGGTATTGCTTGCGCAGGCAAAAAATGTAAAATACAAAAGCTTTGCCGCACCGGGTATGAATATTCAATATACCGTAACGGCAAAAGATATAGAAGAAACGATAAGCTCATTTACAGGCGTCGGCGAATGCAACGGTCAGCCTATCGTCGAAGCGAGATTCAGCCTGCGGCATTTTAATCTTGCCGAGCAGGATTCAAGGTTGGCAGCAGAAGACGCGTATATAATAGAAAAGCTTAAAGAGCGTATGAAATTATTAACTGGATTTTAATTTTAATCACCGGAGGTTTATTTTATGGGTATGACGCGGGAACAGATTTTAGTGGAAGTTCAAAGCGTGCTTGTTGAGGCTCTTGGAGTTGATGAAGAAGAAGTTACGCCGGATGCTGCTTTGATGTCGGACCTTGGCGCTGAAAGTATAGATTTTCTCGATATAATCTTTCGTATGGAAAAAGCATTCGGAATAAAAATCCCACGCGAGGAACTGTTTCCCGCTGAAAGCCTTTTAAGTAATTCTGAATATGTCAGCAACGGCAAACTAACGCACCAGGGACTGATGGAACTGAAAAAGCGTATGCCGCACAGCGACCTTTCGGCGTTTGCCGAAGACCCGAGCGTTAATAAAATCGGCGATTTGTTCACCGTCGATGTTCTGGTCGGCTTTGTGGATGCGAAACTGAACGCGAAAGCCTGAGACACAGATTAACACTGTGTTTTTAGACACGGATTTACACGGATTAACACTGTATATATTAAAGAAATTATTAGGCGGAAAAATTGCGCTGGATATGGATAGATAAATTTATCGAGTTCAACAGCGGCTCAAACGCCGTGGCCATAAAAAATGTAACTATGGCCGAAGAGCATCTGCACGATAATTTTCCCGGGTTTCCGATAATGCCGGAATGCCTGATGATTGAATCGATGGCGCAGACAGCCGGGTTACTTGTGGGGCAGGCAAGGGACTTTAAGGAAAAGGTAATCCTTGCGAAAATCAATAAGGCAGTTTTTTTTCATTATGTCCGGCCCGGCGACAGTCTCAAAATACACGCTAAAATAGAATCAATCACGGCAGAAGCCGCTTCGACGTCAGGTAAAATCACACGCAACGATGAAACAATTGCTGAGATTGATTTGATGTTCAGCCATATCGACAATAATCTTGCGGGCAAACAATTCCCGGAAGAAAATTTCGTATTCACGGATTTGTTCGGCGTAGTCTTAAGGGCATCGGGCATCGCGGCGCCTGGTATGGGGTTGAGACAATGACGGTAATTACAGGATTGGGAGCAATCACTCCGCTGGGGCTGAGCTGCAAAGATTTATGGGCAGGTCTTTGCCAGGGCAAAAGCGGCATTGGCAGAATCACGGCTTTCGACCCGTCAGGTTTTACCTGCCATGTCGGAGGACAGGTTCCGGAATTTAATATTCGCGATTATGTCCCCAAGGCAATTCGAAAAACCACAAAGCTGATGTCTCGAGATATCGAGCTTGCGGTTGTCGCGGGCAATGAGGCCATTAAAGACGCTGGACTTAAAACAAAAGCTTTCGATGAGCAGAACATAACTATCAATCCGCAGCGAACAGCAATAATTCTCGGAGCGGGTTTGATTAGCTGCGACCTTGTCGAGCTGGCGCCTGCCGTGGCGAAAAGCATTACTGATGGAAAATTCGACATAAAAAAATGGGGCGCGCAAGGCATCGAGCATCTTACTCCGCTTTGGCTTCTCAAATATCTGCCGAATATGCTCGCCTGCCACGTCGGTATAATTCACGACATACAGGGGCCGAGCAATACGATAACTTGTGCCGAGGTTGCGGGCCATCTTGCCATCGGCGAAGCTATGCAAATAATTTTGCGAGGCGATGCGGATACCGCTTTGGCCGGCGGCGGTGAAGCGAAGGTAAATCCGATTGTTCACCTCAGACAGTGCCTGCTGAAAAGAGCAACGGCAAATTATAATGATAACCCTGCCGGGGCGTGCAGGCCTTTCGCTGCTGACGCAAAAGGTTCAGTGTTCGGCGAAGCGGCGGCTACTATTGTAATTGAAAATTCTGAAACGGCGAAACAGCGCGGAGCGAAAGTTTACGCTCAAATCGCAGGCTTCGGTCAGAGCTGCAGTATAAATCGGCGATACGAATGTCTCGAGCCGGACGGCAAAGGCGTTCAATACGCGATAGAGGCTGCAATGGAACAGGCAAAGATTAAACCGCAACAGCTTGATTTGATAATCCCGCATGGAACAGGAGTTTTCGACGATGATATCGCCGAGGCAAGAGGAATCCAAAAGGCACTGGGCGGCGAGGCTGAGACGATACCTGTATTTCCGACAAAGAGTATGGTCAGCAATACCGGCGCAGCGGCCGGGGCTGTCGATGTTGTCGCGGCGTGCTGCGCGATAAGAGATGGAATTATACCTGCCGCGAAAAACTGCCAGCAAAAGAATAAAGAATGTAAATTGAATATCGCGAAAGAGCAGATTAAGAAAAAAATAAATTATGTTCTCTGCACAAGTTATACTTACGGCGGCCAGACGGCGGCATTGGTATTGAAAAACAATGAATGATAAAAACGAAAAACGCGTAGTAATAACCGGCCTTGGAATCGTATGTCCGCTGGGCAACGATGTGGAAACAATGTGGAAACGCATCGGCAATTGCGAAAGCGGAATGGATTACACTACGATTTTTGACGCGTCCGGATTTCCGACGAAATTCTGCGCTGAAGTTAAAAATTTCGCAGTTACAAAATATACGAAAAGTCCTGAACTGCACAAAGACGGCAACCGCCACAGCAAATTCGCAATCGGCGCAGTAAATCAGGCTTGCAGGCAAGCAAAAATCGAAGTCGAAACTGAAAATCCAAATGACGGCATCGACCGCAGAAGAATGGGAATATATTTAGGCGCGGGCGAAGGCTCTGTAGATAATGAAAATTTCTTTAACGCGATTGTGCAGGGATGGGACGATGCGGCGGCGAAAATGGACTGGATAAAATGGGCTGCTGTTGCGTTTGGCAAAATGACGCCAGTGCGCGAGCTTGAACAGGAACCGAATATGCCGGCCGCTCACGTTTCGATGTTCACCGGCGCTCGCGGGCCGGTCAGGAGTTGTCTTACGGCTTGTGCCGCAAGTACGCAGGCTATCGGCGAAGCGTTTAAAATCCTGCAATCGGGTCTGGCTGATGTGATGATTGCCGGCGGCGCTCATTGTATGATACATCCGCTGGGCGTTACGGGGTTTGACCGGTTGACCGCCCTATCAACAAGAAACGACAGCCCGACAACAGCATCGCGCCCGTTTACAGCAAGCAGAGACGGCTTTGTTATCGGCGAAGGAGCGTCACTCGTCATTCTCGAAACACTCGAATCGGCAAAGAAACGCGGCATCGAAATTCTGGCTGAAGTTATCGGCTACGGCGGCAGCAACGACGCATTCCGCGTAACAGATATGCACGAAGAAGCTCGCGGAGCGGTGCAGGCAATAGAATCAGCATTGAAAGACGCAAAATTAACCTACAAAGACATAGACTATGTCAGCACGCACGGCACAAGCACGGCCGAAAATGATAAGATTGAAACCTTCGCATTAAAAAAGGTCTTTAAGGAAGAGGCAAAAAATATTCCCGCAAGCAGCGTCAAGAGTATGATGGGGCATTTAATCGGCGCGGCCGGTGCAGCGGAGCTGATTACCTGTGTTCTTGCGATTCGGGACGGAATTTTGCCGCCAACGATAAATTTGAACGACCCTGACCCGAATTTGGACCTGGATTATGTGCCGAATAAGCCCCGAAAAGCCCAGGTTGATATCGCATTAAAAGAATCTTTTGGCTTTGGCGGCCAGAATAGTGTTGTTATAATAAAACGATACAAGAATTAAATTTAAAGATTGAGTTATGATTGACATTAAACAAATTCGTGAAAATCCTCAGCCGTTCAAGGATGTCTGCCGGGCGAAAAATTTTTATGTCGATATCGATAGATTACTTGGGCTTGATTCGGACCTGCGAAAGGTAAAGACGCGCCTGCAGGAAATAACAACAGAAAAAAATACTCTGGGCAAATCAATCGCGAAACTGGCCGGCGATGAAAAACAAAAACTTATCAATAAACTTGCTGAATATAAAACCGAAGAAGCGTCTCTTGCCGAACAGATAAAAAATCTTGAGCCTGAATTCAACGCGATGATGCTTCAGGTTCCTCAGCCGGCAGACGACGATGTGCCGCTCGGCAAAGACGATACTGAAAATGTCGAGATTGCAAAATGGGGCGAGATTCGCAAATTCGATTTCGAGCCGAAAGACCATATCCAGCTCGGAATGGCACTTGATATAATTGATGTTGAACGAGCGGTCAGGCTTGCAGGGACGAGAAATTACTTTTTAAAAGGCGCAGGCGCCATGCTGCACTGGGCGATTCTGCGATTTTCGATTGATTATATGGTTAAGAAAGGCTATGTGCCTTTTTCTGTTCCGATGCTGATGAAAAACGAGGCGATGGCGGGCACCGGCTACTATCCCGGCGCCGAAGAGCAGACTTACCGGATGGAACGGGACGAATTAAATCTTGCGGGAACCGCTGAGGTGCCTTTGACGGCATATTTTATGGGTGAAATCCTATCGCAGGAAATGATGCCGCAGAAATTTGTCGGGCTGAGCACCTGCTATCGCAGAGAAGCCGGCGCGGCGGGCAAAGATACTTACGGACTTTATCGAATTCATCAGTTCGACAAGGTCGAGCAGGTGGTCATTTGTGAAAACGATGCTGAGCAAAGCGCAAAATTCCACGAGGAAATCCGGGGCAATGCCGAAGGCGTTATGCAGGCAATGGGCATACCGTATCGTGTCGTAAAGGTTTGCACTGGCGACCTTGGCAGAGGGCAAGCGAAAAAATACGATATCGAGGCGTGGATGCCGTCGAGAAAAAGCTACGGCGAAACGCACAGCGCAAGCAAATTCTATGATTTCCAGGCAAGAAGACTTAATCTTCGCTACAAAGATAATAAGACGAAGAAAAATCTCTTTTGTCATACATTAAATAATACCGTTATCGCATCGCCGCGAATTTTGATACCGGTTCTTGAGCTTAATCAGAACAAGGATGGCTCTGTTACCATACCGGAAGTTCTGCGGCCGTATATGAACGGTATGGAAAAAATCTCGAAATAATATCAATTCCTCACTTATTCCAGAAAAGACTTGACATTATAGGACTAATATTGTACGTTTTTATATTAAAATAATAGAAACATTCGCAATTTGGAGGAAGGATGAGGAATATGGAAAAACGCAGCAATACGGCCCAAAAGGTTCAAGTCATAATCTTCATCGTATTTTCATTCACTATATTTCTTTCTGCTCAGCAGGCATTTGGGGCACTACCTATAGTCAGTGTCGAGCTGACTCACGGCAATTGGATTTACGTTAACGGCGACAGTATCAACAACAATAATGTGCCCTGCGAACGCAAATGGGCGTTGTCTATGAATGTAGAATCCCCGGATACCGTAACGGGTTCGCGAGTCGAATTTCACTCCACTCGCCCTTTCACTGACTTCGGTTCTTGTCCAACGTTATTTACTCCGCCCTCGACATATATCTGGGATTACCCGGATAGGTCATTAACTGGGCCTGGGCAATCAACTGGATTTCAATGGATTGAGCTGACAGAGGGTGGTTTTATAGCCAGTCCCGGTTTTACCGGCATACGAAACGTCAATAACCCGCTTCTGCTTGATGATGTTACCACGCAAATAATAGATTTTACACTAAAGTTTGTACACTCGTTCGAGCCTGGTATCAATAATGTTAGTGTTAAACTTGGAACTTTTCCCCAGAGTCAGTATATCGTGGAGGAAAGCATACTGCTGCAAAATAATGTTTCCGGTTGGTCTAATAATGGCGATGGATGGTGGAGTATCAATCCCAATAATATTGTCCTCGACACAAATTATATCTTTCAGGCTCATATCGGATGCGTCAAAAGGTCCCAGTACAGTGGTATTGCAGTCTATCATAAGCCGCAAGCCTATGTACAGACCGGCGAGTGGAATAATCTGCCGGGTGTTAATGGCCCGAACACCGTTACAATTCATCCGGAGGGTGAAACAGCATATTATCAGCTAAATGAATCCGTCGAATGGAATCGCAGCACCTCGCTCAACAGACAGGATATGAGTCTGGGAATGATTTCTTTACCCCTTTATGACAGTAATCCTGAAGTTAATGCTATTGAACTGTACTACGGCAAAGAATACAATGCGGCCGGTGAATATGTTGGCCATTCCTTCAGCGTTAATGTTGTAGGCAGGAATGTTATTGCCGCAGAGGTAACCACTCCAACCGGACGCACCTGGCCGCTTGAAATCGATGAAGACTGGATTGGATGGGATAACGCCGAATTTTTAACCCCTGCTGATTTGACCGCCCTCGGCATCGTGGAAGGCACATATAATTTTGCATTTCACGGACTCCTTGGCAGCACCATTACCACCTCTGTTAATATGACTTTCGACACACCCACACAATCTCCCAATATTACCTATCCCCACCATTGGGATAAAGATGTCAATATCCCTCTGACTGTTTCCTGGGAACCGGTCCAGGATACTTCTATCAATACCATTATGATAGAACTTGAGAACGAAAATGGAGACTGGGATTTTTATGCAGAACTTCCGCCTGGCCAAAGTTCCTGTCCGGTATCAGATGTTCCTCCTTACGATGGTATCTATTGCGATGTTGTATTCGCAAACAGACAGACCGGCCAGACTCCTGAAGGTATTGAATGGTCAGCTTATGGTTATTCGCTACAGTCAATTCTTTTCACTTCCGGCACTTTCCGCGGCGACTTTGACGGAGACGAAGATGTGGATTATTACGACCTTGCTGCAATGAGCGACGCATGGCTAAGTCAGCCCGGAGATTTCAACTGGAATCCCGACTGCGATATTTCCGAGCCGAAAGATAATATTATCAATTTCTCTGACTTTGCCGTTTTTGCCCAAAGTTGGCTAGCCGGCACCTTTTAATAAAATTATCAAATAAATAAAAACAAAGGATTGTTGCGAAGTTTAATGCTGTGGACGATATTCAGCAAAAAATCGAGGAATTTAAACAGAATCTTAAGTCTCAATCGCCATTAAAAGAGACAATACTCACCTGCCCTGCCGTTTTGCCCGCCGTTGGTTTAATTGCCGGCCTTGTTATGCAGTACTATTTCCATTTGCCGCTGGTTGTTCCTTTTGTAGTTTTAACATTTTCGGTAATTTTTTATTTTTTTAATAGATTTCTCGACTTCGGCCCCTTAAGGGCCTTCGCTCGAAATGACAGTAGAATTTTTATTTCAGTTTTTTTGTGTTTCCTCTGCCTGGGCTCAATAAGGTTAATAAACTATAACAAGCCTGCGCCGAATGATATCCGCAAAATCGCCGGCGATGATTTTACTTTTGCTCATATAAAAGCTCAGATAATTTCTGCGCCGATTATCGTTGATAATAATGACTGGGTTTTTGCTGAATTTTTTCCCTCTGGTCCTTACACAACTTTTTACGCGAAAGTTTCCGACATAAAAACCACCGGCGGCTGGACAAAAGCAACCGGCACAATCAAATTTTATATTTCAGAACCCGTAAAAGATGTAAATACAGGTTATAAAATTGAAGCGTTTTGCAAACTTGATAAATTTTCTGCTGCAGAAAATCCGGGCCAGTTCGATACCGCTGAATATATGAACAGTAACGGCGTTTTCCTCTCAGCATCCGTTAAGACATCAAAAGCCATAACCATTTTGGATACCGGAAACTTAAAATCGCCGTACGATATAAAAGGGAAAATTCAAAATCTTGCTATTGTCGCATTAAACGGCGATACCGAACCTGATAATAATACGCGTCTTGTAGAAGCGATGCTGTTGGGGAGCAGGACAAAAATTGACAAAAAACTTTACGATGATTTTATTAAGACGGGCCTTGTGCACCTGGTAGTCCTTTCGGGAATGAATGTCGGCATTTTAGCCGGCGTGGTATGGTGGCTTACAAAAAGAGTCGGCCTGTTACATATAGGCCGTTCAACCGCCTGTATTATCGCGACTATAATTTTTCTTCTTGCCGTTCCCTCTCAATCGTCAACGCTTCGAGCAGGCATAATGTTTTTTATCTTCTGCCTGGCTCGAATGTTCAACGGCCGGGCAAGCCTTTTGAATAGTATCGCTGTCTCGGCAATTTTTCTTCTGCTTATAAGACCGATGGATTTTCTAAACGCAGGTTTTCAATTGTCTTTTGGGGCGACAATAGGAATAGTTCTATTTTGCCCTTTATTTTTTAATTTCTTAATCAGTCTTTTTGGCGGTTTGAATAAAAATTACATACAATCTTTTTTTAAAGCAATTATCGCGGCCTTTTCAACCGGCTGTACTGCATGGCTTTTTGTTGCCCCCACAACTGCCTGGCATTTCTACCAGGTCCAGTTATTAACCGCTTTCTGGACGGTTCCGGCAATGATTCCGGCAACTATAATAATTGTTCTTGGCACGTTTAAAATTTTATTAAATCCCCTGCTGCCGACATTAGCGGCAGGACTTGCATACATAATTGATTTTTCAGCGTGGGGGCTTTCGGAACTTGTTACGCTCTTTGCCAAAGTGCCTTTTTCGCAAATAATTGTCGGTAAACAGCCAATTTATATCGTTTTGGCTTTTTATCTGGTGCTTTTTTTATGGAAGTTTTTCCCATTTATAAAAAAAACAGTTTTGAATTACCTTTACCCCGCAGTGATTACTTTATTGCTGATTTCTGCTGTCTTTATAAACAAAACAGGAAAAGCCAATAAACTGATATTAACTGTTCTATCTGTCGGTCATGGACAAGCGGCATATATCAGAACTCCTGACAATAAAAACTTTATTATCGACGCAGGCTCAATTACGAACAGAAACATCGGCGATAATATAGTTAATCCTTTTTTAAATTATACCGCTGAAGATAAAATCAACACCGTGTTTATCAGTCACGACGATATTGACCATTATGACGGTCTGCCTGAAATTCTTGATAAACACAAATGTAAAAATATTTACACAACCTCGAAATTTTTACAAGACGCAGCAACATCAAAAACCGATGCGAGATTATGCGAGTTTATCAGGTCTAAGAATATTCCTTTTAGCGTCGCACCTGAAAAAATCTGTTTTGGCAATACCGCTATTACCCGTTTATGGCCGAATGAAACGGCAGATGAAAATTCCTTAACGGACAATGAATCGGCTCTTGTATTATTGATTGAATATGCCGGCAGGAAAATTTTGTTTTGTTCCGACATAACTGCCGATGTTCAGGGGAAGTTAATGAATTTATATCCGCAATTGGATATTGATTTGATGATAACTCCTCATCACGGCTCCGGCAGAACAACTGACCCAAATTTTTTAACCGCTTTCAAACCGGAATATTTCATCACAAGCTGTTCCGAAGCCAGGCTTACTTCTATTAGTCCGGCAATTAAGGAAAAATCCCAAAGTTATTATACCTGCAAAGACGGCGCTGTAACAGTTTCGATTAATTCTGCCGGCCAAATCCGACTTTCGACTTTTAAATAATCTTTCGGCCGATTAACTTCGTATATCCTATTAATCTTTTGTTGCAAAATCAGCTTTTTGAAGGTAAATTAAGCGTAATTCTGTTCTGTAAAGGCTAATTAAGGTTTTTGCTATTGAAGCGAAAACCTGCGAGAAAATTAAAAGTAGTTTTAAGTATAAGTTCTTTACTAACAATATATTATGGCGGCGTAGCTCAGTTGGTTAGAGCATGGGATTCATAAGCCCAGGGTCGGCGGTTCGACTCCACCCGCCGCCATTTTTTGCCCCCATCGTCTAGCGGCTAGGACGCCGGGTTCTCAACCCGGCAACAGGAGTTCGATTCTCCTTGGGGGTAATTTTTATTAAATCGAACAACAAATTTTCTCTCAAAAAAATGGATGAAAAACAAGACCAGCAGTTTATGAAAGCAGCAATCGACCAGGCGTATATCGCCCTGGAAAACGATGATGTGCCGGTCGGAGCGGTCATAGTTCATCAAAATCAAATCATCGCCAAAGGCTACAATCAGCGACATCAGCTTAACGACCCGACAGCTCATGCGGAAATTATCGCGATTACGGCCGCGGCCGAGCATATCGGCCACTGGCGATTGCATAACTGTACCATTTATGTTACACTTGAGCCCTGCTCAATGTGCGCGGGAGCATTAGTTTTGGCAAGAATCGACAGACTCGTTTACGGCTGCGACGACCCCAAAACTGGCGCCTGCGGCAGCCTGTATAATATCGTGCAGGACAAACGACTCAACCATAGAGTCGAAATAACTAAGGGTGTTCTGGCTGAAGACTGCTCAAAAATACTGCAGGACTTCTTCCGGGTAAAAAGAGAACGAAACGATAATGAATTTTAAAATAAAAATTAGCGATTTCGCATTAGGCGGATAATTTATGGAGAGGTGTCGGAGCGGCTGATCGAGCACGCTTGGAAAGCGTGTGTACGGTGTAAACCGTACCGCGGGTTCGAATCCCGCCCTCTCCGTTCTTCGCTGCGCTACGAACGGCACAGCCGTTAGAGGTTAAAAGATGTGGTACATATACATTTTGAAAATGGCTGATGGGGAATATTACACTGGCTCAACTAACGACCTGAAAAGGCGAATGCAGGAGCATACAAAGGGACGAGAAATTTCGACAAAGTGGAGACTGCCGGTCATATTGGAAGCTTATATCGCAGTTAAATCAGAAAAGACAGCACGTCGTCTTGAGAAATACTTAAAGACGTCATCTGG
>Ga0187886_1001809_pt1 | contig 18345 bp, 14 predicted proteins | sample June2016WEW_20_1_FD_133001 | JGI IMG/M metagenome (GOLD analysis project Ga0187886, IMG submission 133001) | Peatland microbial communities from SPRUCE experiment site at the Marcell Experimental Forest, Minnesota, USA - June2016WEW_20_150 | ecosystem: Environmental > Terrestrial > Soil >... | reverse complement strand
GTGTGGGCATAATCTTTGGCGGCGATGTCCTCGTTGAAACCGTGTTTGCTGTTCCCGGCATAGGTTTTTTAGCAACGATGAGTATCCTGAGTAGCGACTATATAGTTGTTCAAAGCATTACTCTGTTGGTTTCCATTGTTATCTTGATATCCAATTTGATGGTTGATCTATCTTATGCCTGGTTAGACCCGAGAATACGGTATGGCTAGGAGAGGACTGACAATGGTAAACAAAGCAGTCGCCGGGGATTTCTCAGAAGTACCACCCCCCATCAACGAATGGCGTCGCTTTTTAAGGGTATTTTTTGCGCGCGGGATGGTCGCCTTCGGTCTCGTCGTATTGGTGCTGATGATTATCGCGGCTGTCTTTGCCAACTGGCTGGCACCCTATGACCCTATTCGAACCGACTTCGGCAGCTCTCTGTCTCAACCGAGTAGTGCTCATCTCCTGGGGACCGATAATGTCGGCAGAGATACGCTGAGTCGACTGCTCTACGGCGCCAGGACGGCTATGATTGTCGGCTTTGTTACCGTATTTTCTGCCGCTATTATCGGCATCACGCTGGGGCTGCTTGCCGGACATTTTGGCGGTATTATCAGTATGTTTATTATGAGGGCTATGGATACTCTCATGTGTTTCCCGATGATTATGCTGGCCCTTCTTATCTCGGTGGTTCTTGGCGGTGGCATGAAAAATGTTATCATTGCTTTGTCCTTCGCTTCGATACCGGTGTACGCCAGGGTAGTGAACGGACTGACACTAAGTATCAGGGAAAACGACTATATTCTGGCAGAGCGTGCCATGGGCTCCAGTAATATTCGAGTTATTTTCGGCCATATTCTGCCGAATTCCTTTGCACCAATTATCGTGCTCTTAACTCTGGGGTTAGGCAATATTATCCTGTCCGAAGCAGGCCTCAGTTTCCTGGGCATCGGCATCAGTGCGCCGCAGGCAGCCTGGGGTAGCATGGTCAGCAATGGCTATAAATATCTCCTCACCAATCCTTTGCTTTCCTTTGCTCCCGGTCTGGCTATTATGCTGTTGGTTTTCGCTTTCAATCTGGTGGGCGACGGGTTAAGGGACGCTCTTGACCCCAGATTGAGGGGCTTTATCTAATAATCGACGCAGAGCGATATCAAACTAAAAATATTATTGTTTGGAAATAAGGTGTTACTGAAGACCGGGTGGCCATCGTTATCAGGGGCACCAGAGGAATTTAGAGAGGTATCTCCTTCAGGTTCGCCGGGGAAGCGGCACACATTGCCGTGAAGTTCTAGCTCTCGCCGTTCTTAATAGACAGGGAAAAGGCTGAATATATCAAGTATATCATGATACCGATATATCATGATACCGAAAATCAAGTGGTGAGGTTGAACAAATGAAACGAATTGCTGTTGACATCGGGGGCACCTTTACTGACATCGTTTACATCAATGATGATACCATGCAGATGGTAACCGATAAGGTGCGCAGCACCCCCTGGGAAATCGGGCAGGCCGTTATCGACGTGGTAAAAAAGATTAAAATCGATATGTCCGGGGTGGCCCTTTTCATCCACGGGACTACGGCCGGCCTTAATACGATTGCCCAGCAGAAAGGCGCCAGGGTGGGGCTGATAACCACCCGCGGTTTCACCGACGTCTTGGAGATGGCTAGGGGCGATAAGAAAGAAGTATATAACAGCATGTGGAAAAAACCGAAGCCGCTAGTGCCGAGAAACCTGCGGCTCCCGGTGAGCGAGCGTATGAGCTATCTGGGGGAAGTGCTTGAACCGCTGGATGAAGAAGAAATCAAGGATGTCATCAGGAAGCTGAGAGAGGATGGCGTTGAGGCGATTGCTGTCTGCCTCCTGCACGCTTATGCCAATCCGGACCACGAGCGCCGGATTGGTGAAATAATCGGTGAGGTGTGGCCGGAAGTCAGCGTTTCCCTCAGCCACCGGGTGGCCAGACAGATTAGAGAATACGAACGCATGAGTACCACCGTTATCAACGCATACGTGGGAAAGACAGTCGGCGGCTATCTCAGCCGGCTGGGTGAAAGCCTGAAGGACACGGGGTTCGCCGGGCAACTTCTGGTGCTGGGCCCCAGCGGGCTTATCGGACTTGATGCATTTAAAGACAGCCTCCTTTATACCCTGGCATCCGGCACGGTGGGCGGCGCGGCTGGAGCCGCCTACCTGGCCGGGCATTGTGGCGTTAAAGATGTAGTGACCATGGATGTCGGCGGCACCAGCTTCGATGTCTCCATCATCAAGGATGGCCGGAACCTTGAGATTCATAAGGCGGAAATAATGGGCTACCCGATGATGATGGCGGGCATAGAGGTGCGCAGCATCGGCGCGGGCGGGGGGAGTATCGCCAGGGTGGATGAGGCCGGGCTGCTTACGGTAGGGCCGGAGAGCGCCGGCGCCGACCCCGGCCCGATGGCCTACGGACTGGGCGGGACCGAACCGACGGTTACGGACGCCGCCCTAGTCAACGGCCTTATCGACCCCGATTACTTTCTCGGCGGCGAGACCCGCCTGGATCTGGAGCTGGCCAGAAAGGGGGTCGGCAGCATCGCGGAAAGGCTGAAATTAGATTTACATAAAGCTGCCGATGGCATCCTGGCTGTAGCCAGGAACAACATGACCACGGCCACCACGAAAATCCTCATCGGCCAGGGCTATGACCCCAGGGATTTCACCATTATGGCCTTCGGTGGCGGCGGCGGCATATTCGCCGGGAATATAGCTAAAGATATGTCCATCTCGCAGGTCATCATACCGCCCGGTCCCGGGGTCTTTTGCGCCCGGGGTATCCTGACGATGAACTTGGTCCACACCTACGCCCAGGCTCATATTCGTTCGTTGGACACGCTGGATGTCCGGGAGCTTGAGAATGTCTTCGGACAAATGGAAAACAGCTCCCGGCAGACGCTTGCCGCGGAAGGCATGTCCCCGGACAAAATGGAGTTCGTCCGGTCTCTGGATATGGGCTACGAAGGACAGCATCACTATGTCGAGACGCCGGTGCCTGGCGGGGAGATGGATGAAGGCGTTAAGAAAATAATCGGCGATGCCTTTCAGAGCCTCCACGAGGCCCGGTACGGCCATCGGATTGACGCCCCTATGGCAACCATTAACGCCAGGTTAAAGGCGATTGGCAGGATAAAAGAGATGCCGGTGACGGAAATCAACCAGGGTAAGAAGATACCGCCCGACGCTGTCAAGCCAAGCCGTCAGGTCTACCTGGACGGTGAGCTCAGGGAAACCCGGATTTACGAGAGGGACAGGCTTCTCGGCGGGAATACCATTGCCGGACCGGCGGTTATTGAAGAGCCGTTCCACACCACGGTTGTTGCGCCGGGGCAGACGCTACAGGTCGATAAACTGGGAAATTTGATTATCAGCATGGGAGGTGCTTAGATGCCGCAGGTAGATCCAATTACGTTCGCCGTCGTCCGGGAGAAGCTGATTGCCATCGCCAACGGGATGCAGGAGACAGGCGTCAGGACCGGGGTGACGTCTTTCATGTACGAGATTAAGGACTGTTTGTTCGCTATCCTCGATGCCGAGGCCGGCGTTATCGCGGAGTCCCACGGACTATTCCTGGCCAGCCTGAGTCCCGCCGTGAAGAACTGCCTGGCCTATATCGGCCAGGAGAACATCGAGCCCGGGGACGTCATTATCTCGAATATACCCGATATTACCGGCAATCATACCTGCGATGTCGTGGTATTTTCACCTGTTTTCTTCAAGGACCAACTATTCGGTTATGCCACTACCAAGGCGCACTGGATTGACCTCGGTGCCAAGTCCTCCTATCCCACTGATGCTATGAATATCTTTGAAGAAGGACTGCGTATACCCCCTATAAAGTTATACAAGAGGGGTAACCTACAAAAAGATATCTGGGATATTATTGCGCATAATTCCCGGGCCCCCAACCTCATATGGGGAGACCTGCAGGCCCAGATTGCCGGCGTTCATTACGCAGAGAAGCCGATTATGGAGCTGCTGAACAAGTACGGGATAGACACGATTAATGAAATTATCCAGGAGATGTACGATTACAGCGAACGCATTACCCGGCTCGCTATCGAAAAAATCCCCGATGGTATCTGGACCGCGGAAGACCAGATGGACAGTAATGGTATTGATCTGGATACACCCGTTAAAATCAAGGTGGCGATAACGATTAAGGGCAGCGATATAACCGTAGACCTGACCGGCTCGGACCCGCAGCAGCGCGGGCCGTTAAACGGCTTATGGGTCACGTCTCTATCTTCCGTAAGAACGACGGTGAAGGCATTGACCAGCCCGGAACTACCTTTGAATGAAGGATTTAACAGGCCTATCACACTAATTGCCCCCATAGGCAGCATATTTAATGCTAGCCCTGATGCACCATGTTTTTTATGCGGTAACGTCTCCGGGTCTATCGGGCAACTGATCAGCAAAGCGCTTTGTAACGTCCTTCCCGATAAAATCCCCGCCAGTTCGGGGGCTGATGTCATCGGTCAAGGATTTAACGGCGTAGACCCAAGGACAGGAAAATACTTTGGCACTCTCACACCATGTCTTGTCGGGCAGGGGGCCGACCATCTCTCAGATGGCGATAGTTATCTCCTGGGAGCTACCCAGAATATACCCACCGAGATACTGGAGTCAACCTATCCGCTGCTCGTGGAAAAATCCGAGCTGATACAGGATAGTGGCGGTGCCGGGAAGTACATGGGGGGCCCTGGTTCCAGGCTGCAACTTCGGCTTCTGGCCCCGGCAACCTACTACGCTTTTATCGAAAAGGGTAAAAGTCCGCACTGGGGTGTCGGCGGCGGCAAACCTGGACTGAGAAACTACGCTCTTATCCAGTCTAAGGAAAGGGGTGAGTTCGAGGTACTGAAGACCTCCGGAGTACCTCTGGCGGAAAATGACAGGGTGATAGTGACCGCGGGCGGCGGGGGCGGCTATGGTCACCCGCTGGATAGGCCCATCGAAACAGTGCGTACGGATGTTATCAAGGGCTATATCTCGGTGGAGTTTGCCCGGCGGGAATATGGTGTTGTGATTGACCCGCAATCGTTCGAGGTTGACAACGCGGCCACGCGGAAACTTCGTGGTGATATGTCGAGAAAAAAGAGTTCCGGCTAAACGGCGAGCTTGCCGGGAAGGTTATTCACATCTGGCCGACATTTTGATGTCAGCCTGCCGCTGCGCCAGAACGCCCGAAGCTGCGGCAGGAATGGCGGCCACGCATCAGAAAAAAATAGCGTTAAGCTGACTACCAGGCCGTCCAGCCTCCGTCCACCACCAGTGAAGCACCGGTGATGTAGCTGGATTCATCCGAGGCAAAGAATAAAGCGGCGTTGACCACATCCTCCGGCTGACCGATTCGCCGGAGCAGTATCTTGGATGAGACTAACTCCTGGACCTCAGGGATTTCCTCTAAACCCTTTTTATCGGGGTTTGAAATCATACCGGGTATTATGGCATTAGAACGAATGTGGTAAGGGGCCAGTTCATAAGCCATGGACCTGGATACGCCCAGGACTCCGGCCTTGGTGGCGGCATGAGCAAAAGCCCCGATAACGGGTTGCCCCGCGATTCCGGCAATGGCAGAAATATTGATGATGGAGCCACCGCCGGACTTTATCATTAACGGGATGGCGGCTTTCACCATGAAAAAAATCAAACTAAGTTCATTGTCGAGCGTAAATTGCCAATCTTCCCGGGACATCTCAGTCAGCATGGCAAAACGGGGTGCCGAAGCATTATTGTAGAGGATATCCAGTTGGCCGTGGGTCTCCTCCGTCAGGGCCACCAGCCTTGTGGTATCGTCCGGGTTAGTAAGGTCAAGCGGCTCGATAGAGACCATCTTACCACCGTTATTGCGTACGCGGCGTACAGTTTCCCGGTTACCCTCCACATTCAGGTCACACCCCACAATTTTAGCGCCTTCTTTCGCGAAGCGTAAGGCGGCGACCCGTCCCATCCCCTGCGCCGTTCCGGTTATTAACGCTACTTTATTCTCTAATCGCCCTGCCATTCTACCACCTCCTGAGTCAGGATTTAAAATTGGAGTTTTCAATCTTACTTACCGAAACTGAGAAATTCCAGCGGAATTCCATCCGGGTCTCGAACATAAGTAAAGGCAGCCTCTTCACCGGGCATGCGTTGCAGCTTTAGAACAAATTCAAGCCCTTCTTTTTCGAAACGGTTAGCTATTTCAGGTACGTTTTTACACATCAGGCAGGTTTGCAGGTAACCAAAGTCACCCCATAAGGTATAAGACGGGATGGACCTTCCCCGCGGTTCCAGGACTTCGAAAAGCTCGACCATTCCGCCGCCTTTACTGCTGGACAGAACGCAGGAGCGGACTTTGGTCGATTTTCCCCCTGAGACCTCATCGACTAATCCGGAAAAACTCTCGTGTGGGTTAATAAACAGGCTATCAAAACCCGTATTCTTTTGATAGAAGGCTATCGACCGCTTCAGGTCGGTGACGCTTATTCCTATCCAGCGTACCCCGCCGAATTTATTCTTTCCCTGTAACTTCGCTCCGGAGGCAAATTCGATAAGGTTGCCTTCAGGGTCTTTACAATAAACGAAGTTATAAGTCCCATATCCGGGAATCTCGACTGACCTGGGGCCGGAACAGAAATTGACCCTGTCTTTTAGTTCGCGGTATAGCTTATTCACATCGGAGACGGCGATGGTCATCTTGTTAGCTCCGATATCGCCATAGCAGAAGTCCTGGCGGATAGCACGGGGAACGGGAGTAATCATATGAATAAACTCGATAAATATTCCCCCGGCATCCTGGGAGAGCATGCTAGCCGCGAATACCGGGGTCACTCCTCGCGTTATTTCGGACATAACAGCCTGCGGGGCAGCCGGAGATTCCATCGGGCCGGTTTTGAATCCCAGGAAATTTTTATAAAATGACTTCATGGCCTCAAGGTTTTTTACTCCGAGAGCGACGTGATGTACTCCGGCTATTTCATACATAAATAAACCCCCATTTATTTGAGTTAATATTACTGGGTAGACTCATACCTGTGCCCAGTGTTTATCTCCGACCGGGAACCAGCACGGCATGGGTTTACAGTTAAAGCAGTTCGAGAGGCGCAATTGGGGCAGTCTAGCTCCCTTTGACTGTTCAGCGTAATCAATCGCCTTTTTAACTTGTTCATCACTGCCCTTGATGATTAGCGTTATGGCTCCTTCCGCCCCACCTAACCCACCGGCACCTATGGGCACCGCCGTCGCGCCGCTTAACATCATGATTGCCTCAATTTCCGTTATAATTTCGCCTTTAGGTAAGGGGAGCAACCCGCAGGATAACCCCATTGAGTAATCATATTTAGTTTGTTTTGCCTCCTTTGCTGCCTCGCTTATATCCACGGGTATCATTTTTTCTAACCCGACAGGAAAGACCAGGTGAAATGATTTTTTTCTCCAGCTTGAAAGTACCCTCCCCAGGGGGCCTCCCTGGGAGGGGTCGCCTATCAGGCAGCCTACATTACCGTGGGGGTCAAGATCATTTACTCCCTTGATAAAAACATCCGTGGCTTTCATCTGCGCCAACAGTTCTGAAGTTCCCATGCCGGTGGAAAATTTTCCATCTTTAATTACCCACCAAGCCAGGAACTCTCCCGCCTCGGTAGTGGCATTCCGCGGGAGAAAGTCTCCTACCTGCATCCCTATTTCAACACAGGTCCCTTTAGGGGCTACCACACCGCAGACCCAGTAATCAGTACTGGGCTTCTTACCGGTAATCGCTTCGACGATAAAATACGTACTGCTGGAAGGATGCATCATAATTATTCCCTCTGTTGCCGCCTTTTTTATGAAATCTAAATTAGCCACGGCCTTGGCGATCAATTTTTTTGATTCGCTGGGAATAAGCGTTATCTGGGCTAACATATGTTACTCCTCTCTAGTCCCTTAAAGGGCGCGGGCGCGCTCAATAGACATGTAACCGTTTATGCCGTCAAATCGACAGCGAGTATCCTCGCATTAAGGAAGCCGGTGTCTGAACAAATAAGTTACTAACGCTCCGCGTGGCTTTTGCCTCGTTGAATTTTCTTTCTTGTCTTTTTATAAGAGAGGAACTCATCTCGCCACCACGGGACGGGGGAGTCAGCCCACCGGAGGTCGGTTTCTAATGTCTTCATGAGGGTATCAACTGTTTTATGATTCACCTGAAGGGTATTTAAAATATATTCGATAGATATTTTCCGAATATGTGAATCGTCCGTCTGTTTTCTTGATTTCCTTAATGCTTTTCCGACAGCGATGGCTTCTTCAGTTTTTACCTGGTGCTCTTTTAGAGTCCTCAGGGCTGTCTCTTTATCTAGGTATCCTATTAATATTATCGACAGAAGTAGTTCCGTTAAAATTTCGTGCGGATTGGCCAGCCAGTAGACCAGGTTCCTTTTTATCAATTCTTCACCTTTCGGAGTAATGGAGTAAATGGTCTTGTCCGGCATATTACCGTTTTTCATCCATTTCCCGGAAATCAACCCTCTTTTTTTGAGCATATTAACAATACCGTAAACGGTTTGAGTGGGAATTTTAATATTCGTCCGCTTAAAGTTTACCAGTTTACTTATGGCATAAGGATTGATAGGCTCATTGGCAATGATGCCTAAAATCAACAGAGCTGTTTTAGAAAGGACTTCATTCATCGATGCGATTACCCGGGGGGTTTATTCCCCGTTAGGAAATGTCAAAATAATTATAACGGAAAGGAGGGGTAAAATCTAATTGCCCGTAAAAACAGCTTTTTACATCTCTTATTAAGCCGCCGACAGCCGTACTCTGGCCCTTTGACTTTTTAATTCCCACATGCTACGATTACTTAATTCTGGGCTAGTATGCTTTAATACTAGTATCAAACAGAGGCTTTATTATCGGCAATAATCTAAATAGAAACGTGCGGCGTTGATTTTATTGACAAAACAAGATAATTTTTAATAGAAGAAGGAGTAAGAAATTGAAAGACGTCATCATGAAGTATAAAAATGTGGGAAAGACAGGCCTGAAGGTTTCTACAATCTGCCTTGGTACAATGACTTATGGGACCCAGGTTGGCGAGGCGGAAGCTATCAACCTGGTAAAGGGTGCCCTGGAAGCCGGTATCAACTTCATAGATACTGCTCCCGTCTATAGCAACACCAGGTCCGAGGAAATAGTTGGCAAAGCGATAAAAGGGGACCGCCATTCTTTTGTGTTGGCAACGAAGGCCGGACCGCCATCAAAATTCACCCCGGGCGTGCCGCCGAAAGTAAATGAGACCGGACTTTCGCGTAAGTGCATCATGTGGCAGGTAGAATGCAGCCTCAAACGGCTCCAAACGGACTTCGTTGACCTTTATTACGTTCATGAGCCAGACTACAACACTCCTGTTGAGGAGACATTACGGGCTCTGGATGACCTGGTTCACCAGGGAAAAACGCGTTATATAGGTTGCTCTAACTTCTTTGCGTGGCAGACCTCACAGGCGCTGCGAGTGAGTGAGCGTTACAATCTGGCGCGATTCGACTGTGTTCAGCCGCCCTACAACCTGCTTACCCGGGACATTGAGACCGAACTGTTACCCTTCTGTGCTGATGAGGGTCTAGGGGTTTGTGTCTACAATCCTCTGGCAGGTGAGATGCTTACCGGCAGGCACGAGTTCGGTAAGCCTCCGGCCGAAGGCAGGTTTACTCTGCCCGATTTAGGACCGGGCTACCTTCAACGATACTGGTCGGAAACCAACTTTCAGGCGGTAGACCGTTTCAAGAAGCTTGCCAGGGACCATGGCGTAACTCTCCCCCAGTTTGCCTTGGCATGGATACTGAGTAATCCAACCATAACATCCGTTCTCAGCGGCGTTATTTCACTCGAGCAATTAAAGGAGAACATGGTTGCTGTCGATATAAAATTATCACCGGAAGAGCTCCAGGCCTGCGATGATGTGTGGAGTATGTTCCGGCCGCCACGGGTCCACTATGCCAGGACCCCCCAGGACGCGGCGATGATGGCAGCCATGCATCAGAAGAAATAACTCATGTTCGGAGGAAACCTCCTACTTACCGGCATGTTAACGATTATACTGGCAGACCGGATGATATATAATCTTGAAGGAGTGAAAAATGACTCTGAAGCGTGATTTAGCCTGGAAACATCTCGACCTTGTGAACCGCTCCAGCGTTGCCTATCAATACGCCCGCTATGCTCTCGGCCTTAGCTATGAACTGTTACCGGAAGAGGTGGCGAATCAGGCCAAGCGCTGCCTGCTTGATGCTCTGGGCTGCGCTATCGGGGCGCACTTCGCACCCGGGCGAAGCATGTATGAGGCTATGGTCAAGGAGCTAGGCGGTGTAGAAGAGGCCACGGTAATCGGCTCCGGACTGCGCACGTCCGCCGCTAACGCTACTCTGGTCAATAGCTTCCTGGTACGCTTCTTGGACTACAACGATTTTGGAGGCGGCGGCCACAATAGTGATTCCATCCCAGCTATTATTGCCATTGCCGAACGTGAAAAATCCCACGGGCGGGATTTCCTTACCTCTTTAGTTATCTCATATGAGTTAGGAGCGAGTTTTTCTGGAGGAATGCGCCGGGAAGAGGGTATCGGAATGCCCGGTTTTATGAGTGATATCAGGGGCGGATTATCTATGCCTCCGACCCTGGGCCGGCTGATGAGGCTAAATGAAGACCAGATCGCCAATGCCATTGGTATATGCGTATCTCACAGCCTCCCTTTGGGAGTCCTGGATGCGGATAGAGAAGAAAACTCGATGAGCAAGAACATGCGCTTCGGCTTCGTTGCCTACGATGCAATCCTATCCTGCCTGCTCGCCAGGCAGGGCTTTACCGGGCCGGTCCGCGTTGTCGAAGGCCAAAATGGATTAAGCCAGGCTATCTACCAGGGTGCCATGAATGTTGAACAGATGGTAGATTTCACTGGCTGGCATATTATGGACGTGATATTTAAGCCCTTGTGCGCCTCTTTAGGCATTATCGGAAGTGTCACGGCTACCCTGGCCGTCGTCATTGAAAACGATATAAAATACGACGACATAGAAAAAGTGCAGATTAAGCTTGGATTACACAACGTGTATCATCATACGACGGCCGCTAAGAAGTACCCTAGGAACGCGGAGAGCGCCGACCACAGCGCCTATTATGCCAATGCCATAGCTATCAAAGAACGGAAGTTTGGTCCGGATTTGTTCGAGGCCAGATATTTTACCGACCCCGTTGTGCTGGATCTCATCGACAGGATGTCGGTAGAGGTTGACCCCGATATCCCATCGTGGGATATCGCCGCGAAATCGATAATCACTACCAAAGACGGCCGCCGATTTGAAAAATATGCTGATAAACCTCATGGCACTGGCAAGGACCCCCTTACCGATGAAGAGTTGGAGTATAAGTTTACGGAAATGGCGGTAAAATACATGGGCAAGCAGCAAATAAAAAAAATATTTGATGCCGTCTGGAACCTGGAAAAAGTGGCAGATATGAACCAGTTGACCAGGTTATTGGTTTTCCCCTCGCGTTGATGTGGAACCGTTATTTATCAGGAAGAAAATAAGATAGTAAAATGATATTTATGGGAGTTATGAAATGGCAGGAAAAGTAGCTTACGGATACATGGGTAAAATTCTGCGTGTCGACCTAAGCAGCGAAAAGATAAGCGTGGAATCACCGGATAATGCGACACGCCGTAAATACATCGGTGGCACCGGCATGGGAGTCAAGTATCTCTACGAGGAAGTGCCCCCGGGTGTGGAGTGGTCCGATGCCGCGAACCGCATTATGTTCTTTTCAGGACCTCTCAATGGCACCAGGGTAAACGGAACCGGCACCTTTTCGGTGGTCACCAAGGGCCCGATGACCAATCTGGCGGCGGCTACTCAGGCCAACGGATACTTCGGCGCCTTTTTAAAGTTCGCTGGTTTCGACGGTATTATCATCCAGGGCAGAGCTAAGGGGTGGCGTTATCTCCATATCCACGATGGCATTGCCGAGCTACGCGATACCGAGCATCTCCGGGGCCAGGACACGAGGGAAACCCAGGACACCATTAAAAAAGAAATAAAACAGCAGAGCAGTGTTTGCTGCATCGGTCCCGCTGGTGAGAATCTGGTCCGTTTTGCCGGCATACTCAGCGACCACGACCATTCGGCCTCACATAACGGAGTGGGAGCCGTCATGGGGTCGAAAAAGCTCAAGGCGATAGCCGTCGAGCGGGGCAACCATGAGGTCCCTGTCGCTGACCCTGAACGGCTGGCTGCAGCAGCTAAAGCCCTCGTCGATGAGGTCATGAAAAACCCGGGTATGAGTAAATATGGAACCGCCGCCGGTTATCCCATGCTGGCCGCTTCAGGTCAGTTGCCGGTGAAGAATTATACGACCAGTATCTTCCCCGATGCTGAAAAATTCGGCGGAGAGTATCTCCGCAGCCACTTCAAGGTAAAGCCGGTTACCTGTTGGGGATGCCGCGTGGCTCACATAAGGGAAGTAGAAATCACCGAAGGTCCCTATAAAGGCTTTGTCATCAAAGAACCCGAATATGAGGCTCTGGCGGCTATGAGCGCCGAAATAGGCCAGCATGACCAGGCCGCCACGATGGTGCTATGCGATAAGATAGACCGCCTGGGCATGGATGTTAACGAGACCGGCCACCTGTTCGGCTGGTTAATGGAATGCTATGAGAGAGGATTCATCCCCAAAGAGGACTTTGACGGTGTTGAGATGACCTGGGGGAATGTGGAGTCGGTTCAGAAGATGCTGGATAAAATTGCTCATCGCGATGGTTGCGGCAATATCTGGGCGGAGGGAGTAAAACGCTCCGCAGAGAAAATAGGCGGCGAGGCAATGAACTGCGCCATATACACCCAGAAAGGGGCCTCACCGCGCGGCCACGACCACCGTGCGCGGTGGACAGAGCTGATGGATACCTGCACATCGAATACAGGCACGGTTGAGATAGGACCCGGTTTACCCTTCCTCGATTTATTGGGAGGACCCCCAACGCCCCAGGTAATGAAGGACCGCTTTAACGGCATGTTACAATCCACGGCCAACGCCAGGACAAATGGTGCGCGGCAGTTCATGGACTGTTTAATCATCTGTTTCTTCTGCGCGCCGAGCTTTCCTTTATTACTGGATTGTGTAAATGCGGCTACCGGCTGGAATTTCGATATCCAGGAAGCTATGGATGTCGGCCGCCGGTTAATCAATCAACTCCGTGTCTTCAATTTCCGGCACGGGCTGACCAAAGAAGTCGAGGCGCCTTCCGTCCGCTATGGTTCAACACCCGTTGACGGACCGGCCCAGGGTCAGTCTATCATGGCCAATTGGGATGGTTACCGCCGTAATTACTACCAGAATATGGGCTGGGACCCTGAAACAGGCAAACCATTGCCGGAAACACTGGAGCGCCTGGGACTGGCCGAACTAATTCCGGACCTGGGAAGTTAGATTCCTTACATGATTTTGTAAATATACAAGAATAATAAGGGAGGACAGAAGATGGCTTTCAGACCGAAAGAAAACCGTATCCTTACTGCCTTGAAAAAGGGTAAAATTCCACTGGGTATGCAGGTTTACACCGGTAATCCGAGCATTATCGAGATTCTCGCTTATACCGGGTTCGATTTCTACATGCTGGATATGGAACATAGCCGGGTAAATCCCGAGACCATGGAGCACTGCATCCGCGCGGCTGACGCTGCCGGGATAACCACAATGGTTAGAGTGACAGAAAACAATCCCAGTCTTATTCGCCACGCCATCGAGGCGGGGGCCCAGGGGGTAATTGTCCCGCACATAGAAAACGCCGAGGATGCCAGAAAAGCCGTGGACGCTATCCGCTACCCGCCTGAAGGGAAATGCGGGACCTGTGGTTCGATACGTTCCGCGTACTGGGGAGGGTTACGAGATTACATGGAATACTCGAATAAAAATGTCATGCTTATTCCTCTGCTCGAAGATAAGAATGGCATCGAGAATTCAGAGGAGATTTTAGCCCAGTTGAAACCGGGTTTAGATGCCGTCGGAATTGGTAGAGGAGACCTTCTGCACTCCTTACAGACCGAACCGGGACAAGAGACGGGCGCGCGGCATCCCAAGAGGGGTATGCAACATCCTTATATCAAGGAAGCCTATGAGAAAGTACTGGCTATCGCCAACAAGGCAGGCATTCCGCTAATCGATAACGTTTTCGGTCCCGAGGATGCGAAGTCTCAGGTAGAAATGGGCATAAAGATACTGATATATTTCATTGACCAGCAGCTTTTCTATAACCTTTGCCTCGAGAAGGTCAGAGAAGTGAAGAAATTAAGAACACGTTCCCCGAAGTAACCCCCCTTCCAAAAAATATAAGGAAGTGAAAATGAAATAACAATCACTCAGATTGTTTAATCCGAAATAGTTCAGGCTGTGGTAAACAAAGTAGATAAAAAAGCGTATTAAATTTTACACCTGAAAGACGGGCGTCAATTGCCGGGATAAAAAGGAAACTTTTTGATTTACTATATAGCCATCACATTTTAATAGGTAACTATCCCTTCACGACAGGTAATTCTCTTGCAAGCATATTCCAATCTGGCTCTTTACTTATTAATTTAGCATTTTCGTCTGGCTGGTCTACCCATCCATCAAGTTGTGATAGATGTGCCTTATTAATAACCAAATTATAGGCCACGTGCTCGGCAATTTCCTCTGGTGTTTTGAGATTATAAAGTTGCGACCGCCATTCATCATCCACTACATTAATAACGGCATCATCTAACTCTATTTCTACATACGTGTGGATTCCGACTTCAAACCTTCTCATTTTATTGCTCCTCTTCTTTCAAGTGCTTAACTCTAAAATAGGCTAATGCGCTTGTCACCCAAGCAATTATCAATCCAATTCCAATTCCACTAACATACTTGCTTCCTGTGAGATGCCCCACTAAAGCGAATATTATACTCAGAATTAACTCGAATAATATGAGCGTCGTAGCTAATCGTTCCCTTGCCTTTACCAAAATGCTTTTTATATCCATATTTCTCACCTTTACCTGTTCTTAAGGGATACTTACCTTTTAATATACCTTTGCCGATTTAATTAGCGCTTTTTTGTGTCAATAGATTATCCCTTAATTTTTGTGTGGCTCTGTTGTCAACCTCAAATGATTTTGGGTCAATCACAACTCCATAATACTGCCGGGCGTGCTCAATGGAAACATAGCCGTTAATAACATCCTGGCGTACCTCTTCGATAGCTCTTTCCAACGGGTCACCGTAACCGCCCCCGCCGCCAGCAGTTGCTATAACTCTACAACCCTCCGGTAGTTGCATACCTGAAGTCTTCAACACCTCAAATTCCTTTTTACCTTTTGGCTTGATTACCGAGTAGTTTCTCAGGCCTTCTTTTCCGCCATCGATACCCCAGTGCGGGGCCTTCGCCTTTTCAATGAAAGCGAAAAGCGTCGCGGGTGAGAGCAGCCGGATTTGAAGTCGCGAACCCAGGCCGCCCCTATGTTTTCCGGCGCCGCCGCTGTCCTGCACAAGCTGATAACTTTCAATAACCAGCGGAAAGGTCGATTCCGTTAACTCCAGAGACCCTCCCGAACCGCCTCCCGAACCGGCAATAGAATGATGGGCGGTGCAGTTATCACCGTCCGAAAAAAAGTCAGCCCCGTTTCCGATGGCAGCGCTGGAGAGGGTTGCCCAATGCTTCCCCGTATCAGGGTCAACCCCGAAAAAGCCCATGCCGCAGACATCACCGCCGGAACAAGCCGGGACCTTTTCCGGGAGAACTTTATACAGGGCTTTGTTAATGAGTTCCAGTATACTCGATGCCACGTTACCGCATAGAAAGCACGGTGCGGTAGGACCGGCATTATAGATACACCCTTTAGGAGCTATCACGGTAATAGGCCGGTTGGAGCCTTCATTGGCTGGCAGTTCCGGGTTGGTAAGTGCCTTTACCGCCATTCTGGCAGCGGATAGTGTCGTAACCCACAACCCGTTCATGGGGCCTCTTTGCTCCGGGTCCGAGCCGGTAAAATCTATGGTGATATCACTGCCTTTAATGGTTACTGTTACCTTTGTTTTAATGGGTTTATCGAGGTCGAGTCCGTTGCTGTCGATAAAGTCCTCCGCCGTCCAGGTGCCGTCGGATATCTTTTCGATAGCCAGGCGGGTAATGCGCTCGCTGTGGTCATACATCTCCTTAATACATGCATCTATCGTCTCGACGCCGTATTTATTCAGCAGCTCCATGACCTGCTTTTCACCAAAATGACAGCCGGCAATCTGGGCCTGGATATCTCCCCACACCTGTTCCGGAGCCCTCGAGTTCCATTTAATAATCTCCAGAATCTCTGGTTGCAGCTTACCCCTTTTGTATAGTTTCAGCGGGGGTATTCGCAGGCCTTCCTCATAGATATTCGTGGCGTCCGTGGGATAGGTGTTTTTGGCGCCGACGTCCTGCCAGTGCGCCTTGCTGGTGGCGTAACCAAAGAGATTATCTTTAAAGAAAATAGGGGTAAACAGCACGGCATCCGAGGTATGATTGCCGGTAAACTCGGGCACCGTAGATACAATTACGTCATCGGACTCGATATTCTCCTTGCCGATGAAGTCGATGCAAGTCCTGGTGGCGGGACTTGAGCTACTCAGAAAAAGAAGGATGCCCCTTTCTGATTGCGCGATGATGCCAGCATCGGCATCGAGGATGGCGAATGAGCAGTCCCTTATCGTGCTGAGAAAGGATGAGACACCGCAGTGGGCGGCTGTCTCTATCATTCCGTTGGCTATCGAGATTAACCTGTTGCGAATAACGGCAAATGTAATGGGGTCCGCCTTAGGCATTTAAGCACCTCCCGTTTGAATCATCAGATTGCCCAGTTTATCCACCTCCAGGGTTTGCCCCGGCATGACGACCGTGGTGTGAAACGGCTCTTCTATAATCGCCGGCCCGATAATAGTATTTCCACAAGTCAGCTTATCCCTTTCATAAATCCGGGTATCTATCAGATTGCCATCCAGATATACTTTCCTTTTTTTCTTGAAGGCTTCCCGGGGTATCTCTTTACCCTGTTTGATTTCAGTCACCGGCACATCCTTAATTTTACCTACCGCTTTTAACCTGGCATTGGTGGTTGTCAGGGGGGCTTCGATGCGATGGCCGTATCTGGTTTCATGGAGACGTTCAAAAGAATTACCGATTTCTTTTTTAGTACTCTCCTTCAGTTCGCCGCCGGGCACCGGCGTTTCGATGAAGTAATGCTGACCCTCGTAACCCATCTCCAGAGACCGGGTAAACTCTATTTTACCTTTAGATATGCCTTCCGCGGTGAGTATCTCGAAGGCGCTATTCTCCATGTCTTTGTAAACATCGGCGAGCTCTCGAACATCCATCTTGTCCAGTGACCGGGCGAATGCGCGGGAGTAGGTGTGGACGAGGTTCATGGTCAATATTCCCCGGGCACAAAAAACGCCGGGGTCAGGGGGGACGATGACGCGGGAGATGGACATGTCTCTGGCGATGGCTCCGGCGAATATGCCGCCGCCGCCGCCAAACGCCATGATGGTGAAGTCCCGCGGGTCGTCACCGTGACCGATAAGTATTTCTGTGGTGGCCGTAGTCATGTTGTTTCTGGCGATGGCCAGTATACCGTCCGCGGCCTTATTCAGGCTTATGCCCAGCTTTTCCGCAATGCCGCTAACCCCCTTTTTGGCCAGTTCCAAGTCCAGACGGACTTCGCCGCCGAGGAAATAGTCGGGGTCAAGCAGACCGTTGACCAGAGCGGCATCGGTAACCGTCGGTTCCATGCCACCCAGGCCATAGGCCATCGGGCCGGGATTAGCCCCGGCACTCTCCGGCCCCACTGTAAGCAGTCCGGCGGCGTCAACCCTGGCGATGCTACCCCCGCCCGCTCCGATGCTGAGTATTTCTATACCCTCATTGAACACCGGATAGCCCATCAATTCGGCCTCATGCCTTTCCACGTTCACGCCGTCTTTGATTATAGAGACATCGAAACTGGTGCCGCCCACATCCATAGTCACCACATTTTTAAGCCCGCAGAGCCCGGCCAGGTAAGCGGCACCGGCCGCGCCGCCCACCGGTCCGGACGAGAGGCTGCTTAAGGGTTTTTCTTTGGCCGCTTTGATGCCCAGAACCCCGCTGGGACCCAGTACCAGTAGCTGCCCGCTGAATCCCATATCTTTCAGATTCTCGCTCAGACGGCTAACGTATCCCATGATAGCCTTTCCCGAATAGGCGCTGATAATCGTGGTGTTAGCTCTGATATTCTCTCCGACTTCTCTGGCTACCTGGTGATTGAGTGAAACGCTCACTTCAGTCC
>Ga0187886_1001806_pt1 | contig 18365 bp, 17 predicted proteins | sample June2016WEW_20_1_FD_133001 | JGI IMG/M metagenome (GOLD analysis project Ga0187886, IMG submission 133001) | Peatland microbial communities from SPRUCE experiment site at the Marcell Experimental Forest, Minnesota, USA - June2016WEW_20_150 | ecosystem: Environmental > Terrestrial > Soil >... | reverse complement strand
GCTGTGATCATGATTCTTGCATTGATTACATCATGTGATGAGCCTGAAACAGTCGTTACTGACATTGTCCATACCGACGGATCAATAACCCGGAGGATAGAAATGAAAAATACCGAAAATAAATTTGATATACATAAGATTCAGGTTCCGTTTGATTCCACCTGGGTTGTAAAAGATTCGCTTGAATTCAATAAAAAGGGAGATACGACATGGGTAAAAAGGGCTGAAAAACAATATCGTAATATTGATGAGATCAATATGTCATATCGTTCAGACAGTGGTTGCAACAAGTCAGTCTCCCGAAGGAGCGAATTTCGGAAGAGCTTCAGATGGTTCAATACCGAATACAGGTTCGCCGAAATAATTGAAAAGGAACTTACTTACGGATATCCTGTTTCTGATTTTCTCAATAAGGAGGAACTTCAATATTTTTACTCCCCCGATAATGTTATGGACAAACTTGTAAAGGGGCCCGACAGCCTTAAGTACAAGTCATTGAAAGATACAATCTCGGCAAAAACAGACAAGTGGACTTATAAATCTGCTATGGCAGAATGGATAGGAGATTTCAGCAGGCTTGCAGGAAGCAAAGCAACCGGTGACATGTCGTTCGATGCCTTGAAGGCAAGAGAAAATGAACTGGTAAAAATCTCAATGGACAACGGTGAACATTTTGACAGCTTGTGGAAAAATGGAATTTTGCTTAAACAGTTTATCGGTGAATCAAATGCATTAAAGTTTAAAACGGAAGCAGATTCAGCAATAAACCTGGTCGCAGAGAAACTATTTGTTAGTTTCCATAATTACTCGGTCAGGATTGTCATGCCCGGCAACCTTATAGGCACAAATGGTTTAATGGATTCGACTAAAGTCCTGTTTTGGCCTGTTAAATCCGAATATTTTTTTACTCAGCCTTATAAAATGTGGGCGGAATCAAAGGAACCAAATACCTGGGCCTGGATAGTTACCGGGATATTCATTCTGTTTGTATTTGCAGGCATCATATTTAAGTCGATAAAAAAGGGCTGAATTATCTCAGCCCTTTACCCTAACCTTTACCCTAAAACCAAACCTGACTAAAAATGAATGATCACCTGACATAATCTTTAAGAATCAGCATAAGCTTCTGCCGTGTGAAGAAGATCCTGCTTTTAACTGTGCCGATCTTCAGACCAAGCTTATCAGCTATTTCCTTGTATTTATACCCTTCAATGTGCATCCTGAATGGTATCCTGAATTCATCTTCAAGCGAGTCAATTGCTTTCTCAATTTCATTCTCCGAATAACTTGATTCTGGCGAAATGAAACCCTTATCGTAAGGCTTATTGAGATAATACAGATCCTGTGTTCCGTCTATTATCGTATTCTCCTTCATGTTTCGCCTGTAATTATTGATGAAGGTGTTCTTCATTATCGTAAAAACCCATGCCTTGAGATTTGTATAATCAACAAACTTATCCTTATGGGTTATAGCTTTAAGATATGTATCCTGAACAAGATCCAGTGCAGTATCACGATCAGAGGTGAGACTCAGGGCAAACCTCTGTAGATTCGGCTTCATGCCGATCAGACTGTTGTTGAATTCAAATGCTGTCATCTCTCTTTTTATTAATTGATGCAGCAAATATATGTTAGTTAAAAAAGATAAACAAATCTTAATATCCCTAAATCGTTATAATCTAATTGGTTTCTAAATAAAGCCGACTATTAAAAGACATATAATGAGATAGATAACACTCAAAATGGCTCTTCGTTCTAAATAATGTATAAATTGAAAAAATGCCTTAAAATGGAACAAATATCTGTCAGATATAGAATATCCGGCTGTCTGAAAGTTTTATTTGTTCAACTTTCGTACTTTTAAAGAAAAAAGAATGGATTACAATATTAAACTAAAAAACGGGCTGGTATTAAAGGGCATGATCAACAGCCCGGGCGAGAATGTGCGCGCTATTATTATTTTTGTTCATGGACTTGGCGACCATATTCATCGTTATGATGCATGGTCAGATCTGTTGGGCAAAGAAGGGATAGGATTTACCGGCGTTGACCTTCCTGGTCACGGGCTCTCTGACGGAGCAAGAGGATATATAAAAGATTATTCCGTGACTGATGAAATGATTGGAATTCTACTGGAAAGTGCCGGAAATACCTTCCCGGGGATCCCTGTTTTCATTTACGGTCATAGCCTGGGAGGAGGAATTGTGCTGGACTATCTTGTTCGTAAATCTCCGGCAATCAAAGGCGCAATAGTGACATCACCATGGTTAAAGCTCTCTTTCGAACCAAGTAAATTTAAGCTTGCAATGGCATCTGTAATGAAGAGCATACTTCCCGGACTTGTTCAGCCATCAGGGCTGGTTGTTGAACATCTTTCCCGAGACCCTGCGGTGGTTGAAAAATACAAATCTGATAAGCTTGTGCATGACAGAATTTCAGTCTCCCTTTTCAACTCCGCCATGAACGCCGGAAGTTTTGCTCTGGCTCATGCTTCAGAGCTGAAGGTTCCGCTTCTGCTTATGCATGGCAGCGATGATCAGATATGCTCTCCTGAAGGGAGCCGCGAATTTGCTTCAAAAACGCCACTGGCTGAATTGAAAATATGGCCTGGCGGATATCACGAGCTTCATAACGAAATATTTAAAAATGAAGTATTTGAATATCTTATGCGTTGGATTAATTCAAGGCTTGGAAAATAAGAAGTCTGCCAGATGGAATTCAGGACCACCTTTAATATAGCTGCTTCTCCGTTAAGGATCACTTATTATGATCCGGTGATGTTTATAGGATCATGCTTTGCTTCCTCAATAGGCAATCAGTTTGAGGCCGGTCATATGCCGGTTATTATAAACCCCACCGGGACAGTATATAATCCAGTTTCAATAATAAACACAATTGATTTTGTAACCGGCAGAGCCGATTTCAAACTGAATGATCTTCAAAATTATAATGGTAAATGGTTCAGCTTCGACCATTATACCGATTTTTCATCAACCGACTGCAACGAACTGCTTGTCAGGATCAACAGGACAAAGAAGCATAATGCAAAATTCCTGAAGTCGGCAAAATACCTGTTCATTACATTCGGCACTGCCAGAGTCTACCGATTTCTGGAGACCGGAAAAATAGTTTCAAACTGTCACAAGGTACCTGCTTCAAGGTTCTCGGATGAATTACTTACTGTTGAAGAAATAGTGACTCTTTGGAGTAATAAGCTTGACTGGCTGGAAACTCACTGTACGGAACTAAAGGTCATCTTTTCCATAAGTCCGGTGCGTCACCTGAAGGATGGTGCGCATGGCAACCAGGTTAGTAAATCGATTCTCTTCCTGGCAGTTGAAGAGCTTTTAAAGCACCATTCTGCACCAGGTTATTTCCCTGCATACGAATTGCTGATGGATGATCTCAGGGATTACCGTTTTTATGATGATGATATGCTTCATCCTTCAGCCTCTGCAATAGAATATATCTGGAATGCCTTTACAAACTGTTATTTTGATAAAGAAACCATCGGACTTTGGAAGGAGGTTTCAGGGATCAGAAAAGCTGTTTTGCACAGGATCAGGTCACAATCAGACGCCGAGATTAAAGAATTTGCGGAAAACATTATTTCCAGGATTGACCTGATTGTTAAAAAAGCCCCAAATATAGATCTGAAGAGTGAAAGAAATTACTTTCTTGAACTCCTGTGATATGGGCAATTTGAAAACAGATATTATTTCTGTTTCTCATTCTGCTCTACCCAGATAAGTGCTGAAGTATTGAAGCCAAGCTTCTTTGCTGCTTCAAGATACTTTTGCCTGATGTCATCAGGTATCGATGTTTCGCGGGATAAGATCCAGAGATATTTAAGGTTTTTACCGGCTACAAGAGCATATTTATATTGTTCATCCAGTGCTATTACGTTATATCCTCCGTAGAACGGACCAAAAAAAGATACTTTCAGCTTAGCCTCATCAGGGCTTCCTGCCGGCTTTGCCTTGCCTACAGCCTCACTCCACTTGTTTGTGATATAGTTAAATCCACGGTTCACTACTTTAATGCTTCCGTCGTCGTTTAAAGAATAATTTGCTGTAGTATTATTCAGATTACGTTCAAAACGGAAATCCATCCTTGCTATTTCATACCATTTACCCAGATATTTTCCCTTATCAAATGGTTTTATAGCAACAGCGCCTTTTGGAATTGATGAACATGACATCAGTAGTACTAATGCGATAATTGCCAGAATTGCCAGCGGAATAAAAATTTTCATAATTACAAGTTATTATTATTCAATTTAATCTCAATAATTTAATAGTTGGAAAGTATTTGATCCCAACCGCGTTAAAATTAACATATATTTGTATGAAATGTTCAGAATTCTGATAAGCTAAATTTAAAATGAACAAATATTCAGACAACTTGTTAATATCTGAACATATTAAACAACTGACTAAAGAATGACGCTTATTGTCACAGATCCACTTAAAGAGCTTGATGGACGTAATTTATATTATGCGTTTATTGCCGGGGCAAGGAAAGTTATTGCTAATCAGACTGAACTTAATCGTATAAATGTATTTCCGGTGAATGACGGCGATACCGGAAGCAATCTGGCAGCAACAATAAGATATGCCATCGAATCGCTTCATCCTCACCGGTCATATAAAATTACGGCGGACAGGATAGCGGAGACAACACTGATGAATGCGAGGGGCAATTCTGGGATAATCTTTGCCCAGTTTTTTTATGGACTCAGCAATGAAACGGGAGAATTCAAATCTGTAACTCTTCAGCAATTTGCAGAAGCTGTCGGGAGAACTGTAAGTTATGTTTATGAGGCAGTGGCAAAGCCTGTTGAAGGAACCATGCTGACGGTGATCAGGGAAATGGCTGAATATATGAATAACAGTTGGAACAGATTTGCCGATTTCAACAATCTGATAGCCAGTTCTTTAGAAGTGCTTAAAAGATCTCTGGTTGCAACAAGGACAAAGCTGGAAATCCTTCAGAAAAACAATGTAGTAGATGCCGGGGCACGGGGTTTTGTTCTGTTCTTTGAAGGGATAATGGAGTTTATCAACAGGCGCAATATAAGGGAACTGGTCAATACAAGATCATTGGCTGTTTCGTTTCCGGCAATTGAGGAAACAATAACTGAGAACATTGATTTCAGGTATTGTACGGAGGCTGTCATCAAGGATTGCAGAATTAATAAGAAATTGCTTATCCATACTCTGGAATCTTTTGGAAATTCCGTAGTGATTGCCGGATCAGACAAAATGCTGAGGCTGCATGTTCATACAAATGATCCTGCCGCTCTGTTTAATGATCTGAGAGATAAGGGGACAATAACTTTTCAGAAAGCCGACGACATGATACGTCACTATCAGATTGTTAATGAACGCAAATGGGGAATAGCGATTGTTACGGATTCTACCTGCGATTTGTCGCCCGATCTTTTAGATAAATACCAGATCAATATGCTGCCAATCAATATAAATTTTGGAGAGAACCATTATCTTGACAAAATAACGATGCAGCCTGAGCAATTTTATTCAATGCTCGATGAGACTTCCGATTTTCCAACTACCTCCCAGATCAACGAGAATTCCCTGGAGAATCTTTATTCTCACCTGGCCACACATTATGATTCTGTGATTGCCGTTCATCTGAGTGATAAACTGAGCGGAACTTTTTACAGCAGCCAGAAGGCAGCACAAAAGATCAGCAGTGAACTGAATAAACCGATTACTGTTCTGAACTCCAGGAACCTCTCAGGTTCACTGGGATTAATTGTTTTAAGAATAGCTCAGGCAGTCGAAGCCGGTTATTCACATGATGAAATCGTGAAACAGGCTGAAAAGTGGATTCAAAACACTCGCATTTTTGTAAGTGTAAAGACGCTTAAATATATGATTCGCGGAGGCAGATTATCAGCAGCAAGGGGGCTGCTGGCAAGAATACTAAATATCAATCCTGTCATATCACTCGATAAGAAAGGGGAGGCAATAATCTTTGGCAAGACATTTAACCAGAAAGCAAATATGAAGCTGGTAATGAAATATGTTCGGAATATCAATGCCAATAATAAAATATGGAATTACATAGTCATGCATGCAAGCAATGCCGAGGCTGCGACCTGGTATTCGGAAAAGATGGAAAACCTGACCGGCAAAAAACCAGTTTCAGTTGTTAATATTTCTCCTGTGATCGGGGCAAATGCCGGCATAGGAGCCGCCTCTGTAGCCCTGCTGTTTGACTGATCTGATAAAAAATATATGATGACATTCATTCACGTATACTTCGAGGCTCTTTTATTGATAATGATAATGATGACCTTGCTATGGATCTTCAGCATCATTTTTAAAAACGTCAGCATTGTCGACCTTTTCTGGGGAGCAGGATTTGTTCTGACATCTGCTTTTTATTTTATCTCCACGAACGGCTTTGAACTGAGGAAAATTATTCTTATAACCCTCGTTTCAATCTGGGGACTTCGCCTGTCGGGTTACCTTGCATGGCGGAACTGGGGCAAGGGAGAGGATTTTCGATACAAAGAGTTTCGTAAAAAATATGGAGAGAAAAGATACTGGTGGATAAGCTTTTTCCAGACATTCATGCTCCAGGGGATCCTGATGTGGCTTATTTCAGCCCCGCTTCTGGGGGCTCAATACTACGGACACGATAAGAATTTGGGCGGTCTTGACTTTGCAGGTATCTTTTTCTGGGTTGTAGGATTTATTTTTGAGTCTGGCGGAGATTTCCAGCTTGCGGCATTTAAGTTAAATCCTCAAAACAAGGGGAAGGTGCTTGACACAGGATTCTGGCATTATACAAGGCATCCGAATTATTTCGGCGATTCGTCGGAATGGTGGGGCTATGGTTTTATATGTCTGGGAGCAGGCAGCTATATTCCAGTGCTCGGATCACTTCTGATGACGCTTCTGATAATAAAAGTTTCTGGCGTAGCCTTGCTCGAAAAAAGCCTGAAGGAACAAAAACCCCAGTACAGGGATTATATTGAGAAAACAAGCTCATTTTTGCCTTGGTTTCCGAAAAAATGAGAACCTTCTTTTAATATCCGATTAATTCATTTAGAAGGTCCTGCATATTGCAGATTCATGATAATTGTTGAAGAATGATCAGCGGAGTCCCTCAATGCAGCGGATGAATCCCGCAGGATCCTTTGTAATGATGAGTTTTTCCTGGAATTTCTTGTCTCTCTCCTCGGGTGAATCAGTGAGTATTATTTTTTTGATCATCAATGACTTGCCAAGGTTATTAAAATATCCTATTTTTTTTCTGGCAAAATCGAAAGCACTTGAATTCACTACGAGATAATCAAACGGCTTGATCTTATATATCTCAATAACTTCAGATGCAGGCAATATTCCGCCTGTAAAAATCACATCAAATCCCCTCTTTTTCAGGGCATATTTGTAAAAGAGAAAGTTGTTATCGATAAGATTGTCTGATGTATTTATCATGGCAACTGATGGACCTGGTTTGCCTGCCCATGGTTTGATAAGGCTGTCTTCGACAGTTATAATCTGTCTTATAGTATTTCTGATAAATTGTTCCTGAGCCCGTGAAAGAGAGCCGGTTTGCCAGAGTATCCTGGATTTTTCAAGCAGCGGGTGAAGGAATCTGCAATAAGCATCCTCAATTCCAAAGCGCCTAATAAATGGAAGCAATGACCCCTTGAACATTTCCTCATTGAATCTGATGGCAGACATCAGGATCTTTCCTGGCTGGAAATCCTTCTCTGAATCATCCCTGCTGCTGCTTAACGCCATTACCTGCTGGGTTAGCCCATCCTCATCCAGCCTGGCAATTTTGGATATCTTAAGGCCATTTCTGTTCAGGAAAGCGATATTTAAAATTTTTTTGAGTTCCGTTTCATTGTATCTCCTTATGTTCGAATCGGTCCTGTCAGGCTCAAGGATATTGTATCTTTTTTCCCAGATTCTTATTGTATGAGCTTTAATTCCTGAAAAATTCTCAAGGTCTTTAATCGAAAAAACATTTATTCCTTCTTCCATGGCTAAGACTTCTTGTGGTAAGAATTCAACTTAATCCAACTATAATAAACAATACACTAACAAAAAAGTTTACCTTGTTGCTTTTGTAATAAGATTTTAACTGTATAAATACGAATTATTCCCCCGAAAATTCGCATCTTAGTGCAGGCCTGAATTAATCACTCAGCCTGTTCAATCATTATCTTTTTTACGATCCTCATCCCGTCGCTGAATACAACAGTCACCAGGTACATCCCTCTTCTGGGATTATCGAGGACGATTTTAGTCAGGGTTTGGGGATCATTAAATTTTTCTCTGTAGATATCCTGTCCGATTATGTTTGTGATCTTTATTGACGAAAACTCCTTTTCACTTTTAATGTTGAAATAATTCTCTCTTACTGGTACCGGGAAGATGCTGATATTGATATTTGCAGCATCAGAAGAATAGCCCATCTGTCCAGTCCTTGCCGAAACATTAACGGTATCCTTCTGTGCCTGAAGGCTCACTGTCAAAAAAACAAACAGAAAAAGGAGTAAACTCTTCTTCATAAATGCCGTTTAATATTTCCCTACAAAAATTGTGCTAAAGTTAATAATTATTTATTTAAAATTTTCAAAATATAGCAAGGCCCTCTCAAGGTCGGCAGGAGTATCGATTCCAATGCTTTCCCATTCAGTAACGGCAGTTCTGATCCTGTAACCGTTTTCAATCCATCTGTTCTGTTCAAGAGCTTCGGTTTTTTCGAGATAACTTAACTTTAGTTTTGTGATTTTTTTCAGAGCCTGAACTGTATAGGCATAAAGGCCCAGGTGCTTAAAAAAAGTATAATTCTCCGACCAGAGCGATTCTCCTAGGTTACGTATGAATGGTATCGCAGCCCGGCTGAAATAAATTGCATTTCCAAGTGAATCAATGACTACCTTTGGCTGGTTAGGGTTAAAGATATCTTCTCCGCGGACAGTTTTCCTTATTAGAGTGGCGATTTCAACATTTTCATCACTGAAGCATGATTTAATAAGATCAATCTGTTCAGGCCGGATAAATGGTTCATCACCCTGGATATTCACCACAACATCAATATGAATGCCATTTTTCCGCGATATTTTGCTGACGGCTTCAGCGCATCTGTCGGTTCCGCTCTGGTGCTCAGCTGAGGTTATTACAGCATTGCCTCCAAAATTTATCACGGCATCAAAAATCCTTTTATCGTCGGTTGCCACAAATACATTATCGAGTGATTTCAGGGATTGTTCATAAACTCTCTGGATCATCGGTTTTCCGTGTATCAATACCAGTGGTTTCCCGGGAAACCTTGAGGATGCATATCGTGCCGGAATAATGCCGGCGAAGTTTAATTCCGACCTCTTTTTCATATTGCTAATTTACGAAAAATGCATTTCCCAATGTTTTAAAAAAATCTTAAATTCGCACCATCTTGAAAAGCATATGAAAGATTTGCAAAGCATAAAGCAAAGATTTAGCATTATCGGCAATAACGAGGGTCTTAACCACGCTATTGATATTGCCGTACAGGTGGCCCCGACCGATCTTTCAGTGCTCATAACCGGCGAAAGCGGAACAGGAAAGGAAGTATTCCCGCAGGTGATCCATAATTTCAGCGCAAGGAAACATGGTCCCTATATTGCAGTTAATTGCGGAGCAATTCCTGAAGGAACCATCGATTCTGAACTGTTCGGTCATGAAAAAGGTGCATTTACCGGCGCTACCGACAGCAGAAAAGGTTATTTTGAAGTTGCTGACGGAGGAACGATCTTCCTTGATGAAGTCGCTGAATTGCCACTTTCCACACAGGTACGGCTTTTAAGGGTACTCGAAACCGGCGAATTTATCAGGGTCGGTTCCTCTAAGGTGCAGAAAACGAACGTAAGGGTTATTGCTGCCAGCAATGTTGATGTTGTGATGGCAATTGATAAAGGCAGGTTCAGAGAAGATCTGTTTTACAGGCTTAACACTGTCCCGATCAGGATTCCTTCTTTAAGGGAAAGAGGCGAGGATATTTTTCTTCTTTTCAGAAAATTTGCAGTTGATTTTGCCGAGAAATACAGGATGCCTGCCATCAAACTGGATTCTGAAGCCAGAAATATGCTTCTTCATTATTCCTGGCCCGGTAATGTAAGACAGCTGAAGAATATTACCGAACAGATATCTATAATTGAAAGCGATCGCGAGATCAGAGCAGCAACACTTAAATCATATTTGCCTGATTATGACAGCATAAGACTTCCTGCTGTTATTAAGAAAGATGATGAAAAATCGTATTCTTCGGAGAGAGAGATCCTGTATAAGATCCTCTTCGACATGAAAAACGATATGAATGACCTTAAAAAGCTTGTTTACGACCTGATTGAACATGGCGATATGAATATGGCCTTCGATGATCCGAATTCAAAGGTCATTCAGAACCTCATACGGGAGAAAAAGAACAAGGCAGCTGGGACTGAAGTGACTGATACGACTGCTGGAGGTTTTACGCCGCACCCTTCAATGAGCAGTAATATTCAGGATACGGAGGAAATTGTTGAAGAGTCATTATCTCTGGCTGACAAGGAGGTTGAAATGATTAAAAAAGCCCTGGAGAAATACAGCGGGAAAAGAAAGCTTGCAGCTCATGAGCTAGGAATCTCTGAACGGACACTCTACAGGAAAATAAAAGAGTATGGAATTGAGTAAAAGAAACATCCGGTTACTGACGTTAAATGGTCAGCTGCTCCTGTTGTTTGCCGCAGGTACAATACTCCTTGGTGGGTGCAAGATCAATTATTCATTCACGGGCGCAAGCATATCTCCTGATGTCAAAACAGCGAGCATCCAGTATTTTCAAAACCGGGCAAGCCTTGTTCAGCCCGGGTTAAGCCAGTATATAACAGATGCTCTGATAGATAAATGCAAGACACAGACCAGCCTGGGAATCGTAAATGGCATCGGCGATGTCAACTTTGAAGGCGAGATAACAGACTACAGCACCAGGCCTCAGTCTGTTTCAGCAAATGCCGAAGCGGCAACAAACAGGTTTACAATTTCAGTGAAAGTAAAATTCACTAATTCGGTCCAGCCTAACTACAACTTTGAACAGACATTTTCGAGGTATGAAGATTATGACAGCAATGTTGACCTCAGCACAGTTGAAAAGGATTTATCCGATAAAATTGTTGATCTTCTCGTAGAAGATATTTTCGACAAGGCTTTTGTGAACTGGTAGGGTTATGAACAGGAACGATTTTTTGAGAATGATTGAGAGCTCAGGTCCTGCTGACCGGCAGACTATCAGCGAGGTAAATGAGCTGATAAATATATTTCCCTATTTCCAGAGCGCCTATAGCTTACTGCTTAAAGGTTTACAGAATACCTCAGATGTGAAGTTTGAAAACCAGCTCCGGGTATCTGCAATGCATATTGCAAACCGCGAAGTACTTTATTATTTTTTAAAGAAGGAAGATGTAAAAGAAACCACAATTGAATCTGCATCAGAAACTCCTCCACTGAAGACTGAAATAATTTCACCCGACAGTCAGCAGACAGTAATTGAATCAGGGAAAAACAGTACAGATCTGATAAATGAAATAGAAAGAAATTCATCAGCTGATAATGATAGCGAAAAGATGAAGGATCATACATTGCTTATCTCCAGTGATTACGACAATGATGATTCAAATGCAGCTATCATGATGTTTGATGAGGAATCGGGGGAGACAGCCGAGAAAATAATTTTTATGGATCCCGGGTTTTCTGTACCCGAAAAAGCTGATCTTCTTGAGCTTGACCTTAATGAAAACGGCTCTTCAAAAATATCTGATGATGAAAAGGAAGATGACAGGCTGGCTAAGGCAGAAAAGCCCTCAGTAAAAGAGTTGCAGTCAGCACTGATCGATAGATTCATCGACTCGAATCCGAGGATTGAGCCGTCAAGGGAAAAGTCTGAAAAACCGAATGAGGATATTTCAAAACTGTATACCGAAGAGAAGGAAGAATTTGTAACCGAAACTCTTGCAGGAATTTACATCAGGCAAGGGTACTATTCAAAGGCAATGAATATTTATGAGAAATTAAGTTTGAAATTTCCGGAAAAAAGCAGTTACTTTGCGTCTCAAATTGAAAAGGTGAAGGAATTAATAAAAAAGTAACGGTATGGGAATTTATGTTTTTGTTTCAGCTTTAATTATTGTTGCATGTCTGTTCCAGATACTTATCGTCCTTGTTCAGAATTCAAAGGGCGGAGGATTAGCAGCTAATTTCACATCGGCAGGTCAGACTATGGGAGTCAGGAAAACGGCTGATTTTCTTGAAAAAGCGACATGGACCCTTTGTGCAGCAATTCTAACTCTTTGTATCGTTGCAACAGCCACCATACCGCGTGGTGCAGGCGCAGCACAATCAAGGCTGAAAACTCAGATCGAAAATGCAGCTGATCCTAATGCCATTCCCACGCTTCCGACTGCTGTCCCACAGTCTTCAACGACCCCGACTACACCAGCTGCACCGGCGACCACAACAACCACGACAAATAAATCGAAATAACGGGAGTATATAGAAAAATTATAAAAGTGTCAGTTTGTCATATTCTGGCACTTTTTTTGTAAGAATCTAATGCATTGAATTATAATATTTTATTAAACAACAAATAAGCATAGTTCAGTTCCAATGACATATTTCTGCACCATATTATATACAGAAGTTTCCAAAATGTCATATTTTGTTATTTGGCACAGAATATGCTAAAAAAAGACGTATTGAGATTTTTAACTTAAAAACTATATAACATGGCACAATTAAAAGGTAAAATTCTGGCAGGAAAGGTATTAGTAAAACCTTATGAAGCTGAAGCTAAAACTGCCAGCGGGATTATTATTCCCGATTCTGCAAAGGAAAAACCGCGTCAGGGCAAAGTTGTCCTTGTCGGTGCAGCTAAGAAAGACGAAGAGATGGAAGTAAAGAAAGGCGATGAAGTTCTTTACGGAAAATATTCAGGGCAGGAACTGACCATTGATGGTGAAGATTATCTGCTTGTTTCACAGTCCGATATTCTTTTCATTGTATAATTATTAAACCACTAAACTTATTTAAAATGGCAAAAGAGATTAAATATAATATTGATGCAAGGGCACTTCTTAAGGAAGGTGTTGATAAGCTGGCAAATGCTGTAAAGGTAACTCTCGGCCCGAAAGGTCGTAATGTTGTTCTTGAGAAAAAATTCGGAGCTCCCCAGATAACCAAAGACGGTGTTACGGTTGCAAAAGATATCGATCTGTCTGATCCATTTGAGAATATGGGTGCACAGATGGTTAAGGAAGTAGCTTCAAAGACCGGCGATATCGCCGGTGACGGAACAACAACCGCTACTGTCCTTGCACAGGCTCTTATTAATGTTGGTCTGAAAAATGTTACTGCCGGAGCAAACCCGATGGATATAAAAAGAGGTATAGATAAGGCAGTTGAAAAAATTGTCAAGCATCTGGCTTCACAGGCAACAGTTATTGGCGATGATCTTTCTAAAATTGAACAGGTTGCAAAAGTTTCTGCCAATGATGATCCGGAAATAGGAAAGCTTATTGCTGAAGCTATGGGTAAGGTTCATAAAGAAGGTGTCATAACTGTTGAAGAATCAAAAGGTACCACTACTTATGTCGAAGTTGTTGAGGGGATGCAGTTTGACCGTGGATATATCTCTGCATATTTTGTTACCAATACAGAGAAAATGGAAGCAGAGCTTGAAAATCCCTACATTCTGATTTATGACAAAAAAGTTTCTTCAATGAAAGATATGCTTCCTGTTCTTGAGGCAACAGCTCAGTCAGGACGTCCTCTTCTTATTATTGCTGAAGATGTTGAAGGCGAAGCTCTTGCAACGCTGGTTGTAAACCGGCTTCGTGGTTCTTTAAGAGTTTGTGCTGTTAAAGCTCCCGGTTTCGGCGACAGAAGGAAAGAAATGCTTGAAGATATCGCCATATTGACTGGCGGAACAGTTATTTCAGAAGAGAAAGGTCTTAAACTGGAACATACAACTCTTGAAATGCTTGGTACAGCTGAGAAAGTAACTATCAATAAGGAAAACACCACTATCGTGAATGGTGCAGGCGACAAGGAAATGATCAAAGCCCGCGTAGGTCAGATCAAACAGCAGATGACGACCACAACTTCTGATTATGATAAAGAAAAACTTCAGGAACGTCTGGCTAAGCTCGCCGGTGGTGTTGCAGTTCTTTATATCGGAGCTGCCTCAGAGGTCGAAATGAAAAATAAGAAAGACCGTGTCGACGACTCCCTGCATGCAACGCGTGCTGCAATTGAAGAAGGTATTGTCCCTGGTGGGGGTGTTGCATATATCCGTGCCATAGCTGCACTTGAAGGACTTAAGGGTGATAATGAAGATCAGACTATCGGTATTGAAATTGTCAAACGTGCAATTGAGGAACCTTGTCGCCAGATAGCTATCAATTCCGGTAAAGAGGGTGCTGTTGTGGCCCAGAACGTAAAATCAGGCAAGGGCGATTATGGTTATAACGCACAAACAGATAATTATGAAAAGCTTACAAAATCAGGTGTTATTGATCCTGTCAAGGTTGTCCGTGTTGCTCTCGAAAACGCTGCTTCAATTGCAGGAATGTTCCTGACTACCGAAGCTGTGGTTGTCGAGGAAAAAGAAGAACAGCCTGCTATGCCTCCTCAGGGTATGGGCGGCGGAATGCCGGGAATGATGTAATATCTGATATTAATCTTATACTTATTAATATGTTGGAGAGCCGGGCCAAAAGCCTGGCTCTTCCTTTATTTTTATATATTTACAGCTGATTTTATAGCCTATTTGCTTTATGAACTATATCCGTAATTTCTGTATCATCGCGCATATCGACCACGGAAAAAGCACCCTGGCTGACAGGCTCCTTGAGAAGACCAATACAATTACGGAAAGGGAGTACCAGGACCAGGTTCTCGACGACATGGAACTTGAAAGGGAGCGGGGAATTACTATCAAGAGCCATGCAATTCAGATGGAGTATATCCAGGAGGGGGGAAAATACTTTCTGAACCTGATTGATACCCCCGGGCATGTGGATTTCTCGTATGAGGTCTCCAGGTCAATTGCCGCATGCGAAGGGGCACTTCTTGTTATTGATGCAACCCAGGGAATACAGGCACAGACGATCTCAAATCTGTACATGGCCATTGATCACAACCTGGCGATCATACCGGTATTGAACAAGATGGATATGGCAAATGCCATGCCTGAGGAGGTTAAGGATCAGATCGTTGACCTCGTCGGATGTAAACGTGAGGATATAATTGAAGCCAGTGCCAGGACCGGAATGGGCATCGACCGGATCCTGAATGACATCATAACCCGGATCCCGCCTCCTGCAGGAAAGACGGAAGCACCCCTTCAGGCTCTTATTTTTGATTCAATATTCAATTCTTTCCGCGGTATAATCGCATATTTTAAAATAGTAAACGGAACCATCAGAAAAGGTGACAGGATTAAATTTATGAGCACAGGCCATGAATATAATGCCGAAGAGATAGGTGTGCTGAAACTTAAGCTGGATCCTCGCGAAGTGATGGGCACAGGTGATGTTGGCTATATAATATCAGGAGTAAAGATTTCTTCTGAAGTAAGGGTAGGAGATACTATAACTAATGCCAGGAATCCGAGTGAAACTGCAATTTCGGGTTTTGAAGAAGTAAAGCCGATGGTCTTTGCAGGAATGTACCCGGTTGATGCTGATGATTACGAAGATTTGAGGGGCTCAATTGAGAAGCTGCAGCTTAACGATGCTTCACTCTCCTTTGTTCCTGAGTCTTCCGCAGCACTTGGCTTCGGATTCAGGTGCGGGTTTCTGGGATTGCTTCATATGGAAATAATCCAGGAGCGCCTTGACAGGGAATTCAACATGGATGTCATAACCACAGTACCCAACGTATCATTCAGGGCTTATACTACAAGGGGCGAAGTGATCGATGTTCATAATCCATCAGGACTGCCCCCGGTTAATAATATCGAACGTATAGATGAACCGTACATAATTGCCCAGGTAATAACCCTGTCGGATTATGTAGGAGCAATTATGAATCTATGCATTGACAAAAGAGGCGTACTGAAGAACCAGGTTTACCTTACAAGAGACAGGGTTGAGCTTACTTTTGAAATGCCACTTTCTGAAATAGTGTTTGATTTCTACGACAAGCTGAAAAGCATCTCCAAGGGATATGCTTCATTTGATTATTATTATACTGCTTACCAGAAAGCCGACCTGGTAAGACTTGACATCCTCCTTAACGGTGAAATGGTGGATGCTCTCTCAACGCTGATATACAGGGGTCATGCTTATGACTTTGGTCGCAAAATGTGTGAAAAATTAAAGGAATTAATCCCCAGGCAGCAGTTCGATATTGCAATACAGGCTGCGATAGGGGCCAAAATCATCGCCAGGGAAACAGTGAAGGCTGTAAGAAAAGACGTGACTGCCAAATGCTACGGCGGAGACATAACCCGGAAAAGGAAGCTTCTTGAAAAGCAGAAAAAAGGGAAAAAGAGAATGCGCCAGATAGGGAATGTTGAAGTGCCGCAGCAGGCTTTTCTTGCTGTGTTGAAACTTGACTGAGCTCTCCAGGGAGGAAAATATCAGCGCTATTAATATTTTATTGTTTATTATAGATAATGATAAAAAACAATTATATTCGCTTCAGGATATATGGGAATATTAAGAATATATTAATCCTATAGTCTAACCTAAGCCTCTAACCCTGGTCTCGCAAAAGACCAGGGTTTTTTAGCATAAAAGTTTATAACCCCTGCCGTGGATATTCAGGATTTTAACTGAAGGGTCTTTCCCAAGGTATTTTCTGAGCCTGGTTATATAGACATCCATACTCCTGGCATTGAAATAGTTATCATCAATCCAGATGGCCTTTAGTGCAAAATTGCGTTCCAGTATTTCATTGGGATGCCGGCAAAGAAGCTCAAGCAGTTCAGATTCTTTTGTAGTCAATTTTATGCTCTCTCCTCCTATTGCAAGTATTTGCTTGAGCGGGTCAAATGAATAATTACCGATAGTATAGCTTCCCTCTTTCTTTTGTATTGCCACCCCTGAAGTCCTTTTAAGGATTGCCTTAATTCGGTACAGCATCTCCTCCATTGAAAATGGTTTTGTGATATAATCGTCAGCTCCTGAACGGAACCCTTCGAGAATATCCTCTTTCTGGCTTTTGGCAGTCAGAAAAATAATGGGAATTGCCGGCTCAATTTTATGGATCTCCGCAGCCAGGGATAGTCCGTCCATTTCCGGCATCATTATATCAAGAATGCAGATGTTATATTTTGCTGCATGGAATGCTTTAATGGCTTTAACCCCATCGGCAAACAAATCAGTTTCAAAACCCTTTGCCGTCAGGTAGTTTTTAAGAAGAATTCCGAGATTACTGTCATCCTCAGCAAGAAGGATACTGATATTTTTCATTTTACTAAAATTTGAGGAATGAAAATAGAAAATTTTGTCCCATTATTTATCTGGCTTTCAACCCTGATGGTCCAGTTATGGTCCTCAATAACTTTTCTGACATAACTAAGGCCAAGTCCGAATCCTTTAACATTATGGAGATTCCCGGAATGAGCCCTGTAGAATTTATCATATATTCTTTTAAGGTTTTCTTTACTGATACCGATTCCTTTATCTTCGACACCTATCAAAAGTCCCTTTTTGACATTCCGTGTTGATATGGTGATCTCCGGCTCTCCCTTTGAATATTTAATAGCATTATCGATCAAATTTGAAATGGCATTAAGAAAATGAACTTCATCAACCAGGGCATACGATGATTTTGCCTGGTAATCTTTTGTGATAGTACCGTCAATATTTTTTATCTGAAGCATAAAGTTTTCAATCGCATTATCAAGAATCCTGTGGACATCGACTTCAACCAGGTTTAGTTTTATCTTTCTCTTCTCGAAAAAGGCTGTTTGAAGTACCTTTTCAACCTGAGATTTCAAACGCATGCTCTCATCGGAAATGACTTTTGCAAGATTATCGATATTTTTATCTTCATCAGCGATCGATTTATCTGCAATCATCTGAGATGCAAGCGAAATTGTTGCAATCGGTGTCTTCAGCTCATGAGTCATATTGTTAATGAAATCGTTCCGGATCTCTGATATTTTTTTCTGACGGAATATTACAATGAAAGTTACCGTTGACAGGAAAAGAATCATTGCGGTAAAAAGCAGGGAAAGAAATCCCAGGCTCCCGATCTTTTCAAATTTGTACTGATTTTCCTGGAGGCAGTACAATACAAGTTGATTTTGGCCGGGTACGGGGTCGTTTGGAAAAAGCTGGATTATAAATTTAT
>Ga0187886_1001805_pt1 | contig 18369 bp, 16 predicted proteins | sample June2016WEW_20_1_FD_133001 | JGI IMG/M metagenome (GOLD analysis project Ga0187886, IMG submission 133001) | Peatland microbial communities from SPRUCE experiment site at the Marcell Experimental Forest, Minnesota, USA - June2016WEW_20_150 | ecosystem: Environmental > Terrestrial > Soil >... | reverse complement strand
TTTTGTCCTCGGCCCCCCAATTTCTTGCGAGGGGGCCTGCGGGCAAAAATGCCTGCTCTTTAATAGTGAAAATTATTTTGATAACCATTGACACGGCTCTGCTTCATAGGATTACACAGATTTCACTGATTTTTATTTAATTTTCCGCGTAATCTGTGAGTTCTGTGTTTAAAAATCAAAAGATATGCATAAATTGTGCCGCTACATCAGATTTTCGATAAATCCTTTTTTGCCCGTTGATGAGCCGGGATTCAACTCGTTTGCCTCAAGGCCGGCGGGAGAAGGTTTGGCGGTATTCCTCGAATTGGGTGTGGAGTTGACGGGTGAGATGGACCCGGCTACGGGATTGATTGTCAACGTCAGCGATATAGACCAGAAAGTACGGGATTGTGCCATCCCGGTTTTTGCGAATAGAATAAGGGAAGTCAGTCGCTCGGCCGGCCACATCGGTTATTATGAGCTTGTCAAAATGTTGAAATCCGCCTGGGAGAAGTTATCCGACAAGTTTGGGCGGGCGCAGTTGAGCAGATTGAGCTTGAAATTGAACCCTTTCAGAACAATAACCGTGGATAAGCCGGATTGTGCGATGGTTTATTTCAGTGAAAAATTCGAATTTGCCGCGTCGCATAAGCTGTGGAACGATAGTTTCAGCGAAAGGCGGAATATCGAGGTATTCGGCAGATGCGCCAACCCGCAAGGGCACGGGCATAATTACATTGTCGAAGTAACTGTAAAATGGCTGGCGAGCCGGGAGCTGCGCACCAGCGACTTTGAGAAAGTAGTTTATCAGGAGCTTATAACGGTCGTCGACCATAAAAACCTCAACGTCGATGTGCCCGAGTTTCACCAGACAAATCCAACGGTTGAGAACATCGCCGTTTTCGCGTGGAACAAGATGGTCGGGAAATTCGATAATGCTACACTGCACTGCGTTACCGTCTGGGAGACCGACAAAACCTACAGCTCTTATATGGGTAGCGGATGAGCAAGCCAGATTTTGGGAATCTGCTGAGCATCCTGCGAAGATAGAGACCCACCAGACCAATACTTTTTGAGTTTTTCCTAAAATACCATAGGCGGCTATGCCCTCGGTACGGGCAATAGCGTCCCAGAATATGTGCCCTACGACAATTATATCGCAATGATGGACTGCGTGAGAAAATGGGGGGCTTACGGCTGAAAAGACAGCGAACTGTGAATGCAATTTTAGCGTATAGTTCGCAACGTGAAAGAGGGTTCTTGGAAATTGCGATACTAAAGCTATCTTCTTGATACGTCGATAGTTATGTTATGAATTTAAGGGCTGTTGAACGGTTAAAAATACGGTCCTGGCTGTCATAATCGCCATTCTAAAAATAAGGACGCAGCAAAACAATCAATATAATCAGGTGTTGTCGTTAGGCGAATTCGGGTCATCGCAAGGATATCATGGATTTTTTTCAAGCACCTGACGGGGACGGAGTCTGACCCCTTAAACAATAAACTAAAAATTGAGCTGACCAAAAGAATTTTTAATTGAAGCACTGGGCTGGAGGCCGACACAAAAGCGCTATGAAGGCGTTGATTACGGGTGGAGCGGGCTTTATCGGGTCGCATCTTGCCGAACGGCTGATTGCCGAGGGCATTGAGGTTGTTGTAATTGACAATCTCAGCACCGGCAGTTTGAAGAATATCGAATCTCTTCAGGGAAAGACCGGTTTTGAGTTCGTCAAAGGCGATATTCGGGATGCGTCGCTGATTGAGAAGCTTATACCGCGATGCGATACGATATTTCATCTGGCTGCCGCGGTAGGGGTTCAGTTGATAGCCGACGACCCGGTGCACACCATTGAGACCAATATCGCCGGAACGCAAATAGTTCTCGAATCCGCAAGCAGGCACAAGGCCAGGATTTTTATTGCCTCAAGCAGTGAGGTCTATGGTAAAAATGAGCAAGTGCCCTTTCGCGAGGAAGACGATATTGTGCTCGGAAGCACAAGTATGCCTCGATGGGCCTACGCGTGCAGCAAGGCGGTGGATGAGTTTCTCGGCTTTGCGTTTCATCAGGAGTACGCACTTGAGGTCGTTATCGGGAGGTTCTTCAACACCATAGGGCCTCGACAAACCGGCAGGTACGGAATGGTGGTTCCGCGTTTTATCCAGGCAGCACTCAAAAACGAACCAATACGCATATACGGCACCGGCAGGCAAAGCCGGTGTTTTTGTTATGTCAAAGACGTCGTGGACGCGGTTATTCGGCTGATGGAATGCACTAAGGCGATGGGCAAAGCTTTCAACATCGGCTCGGATGAAGAAATAACCATTGAGCAGCTTGCCGACAAAATCATCGCAATGACCAGAAGTAAAAGCAAAAAGGAATTTGTTTCATACGAAGCTGCTTACGGCAGACCAATCGAGGATATGATGCGCCGCGTGCCCTGCCTTGAGCGAATAAAGGACACAATCGGCTGGATGACCCAAGCAACTTTGCAGGAAACCCTGCGTAAAATAATAGATGAAACCAAATAACCCTGCGATGATGCCTTTTAAGTGCTGTATGCTCAAAAATATCAGGCCAATCCTGCTTTTTTTCTTTTTAGTCAATAGCTACTGTCAGCCGACGGCAGGCGGAGAAGTGTCGGTAGTCGTGCTCCCATCGCTGGAGAGGGTGCTTCAGGACGACGTCAATGTTAAGGGGCCGCAAAAAGCGGAGGTTTTTTGTGCAAAAGGAGAAGCCGAATCTTTCCAGATAATAGTGGTAAACCCGACGGATAGCGATGTGCCCAACATTGATTTGCAGGCCGGCGACTGGAAATACGTCGGCGATAAACCCGTCGGCACTCCTGTCTCGCAGATGTTCAGAGAACATTATGTAGAGGTAAATCGGGTGTCGGACCTTAACTGGAAAAGAGTTACGGACTGGAGACAGGTCGATGGATGTCTGGGCCCCGGCTGGTATCCGGATGCGCTGATTCCGTTTGTGGACCCTTATACCGGCGAAAGAATAACAAAGGCAAAATATCTTGCAGCGGGACAAAATGTTGCAGCAGGCAAGAGTCAGGGCTACTGGGTGGATATTCTTGTGGGCAGGGATGTTGTGCCGGGCATTTATACCAATGAAATAGCGGTCTTTTCTTCGGGCAAAAAAATCGCAGGCATCCCTGTAAATGTTACAGTGTGGGATTTTGAACTTCCAAGAGTGCATAAATTAAAGACCTTTTTTGAGAGATTACGATACATTCACACTTACCATAACCTGTCCTGGAATGACCTCAAGCGCCAGATTGTAACAAAAAGATACCTTTTGATGCTGCAGGACAATGGAATATATCTTCCGCTGGACCGTTATCCGGAGGTGGACAAGGAAACCGGGGAGGTAAGGTTCACGATAGATTATATTAAAGCCCTCAAGGACTATTCCAATGAAATACACCCGTCAATAACGTGGGTGATTTTGCAGCATCATGATTTTACCAGGGACCCTGTGAAGTGCGCCAGGTATCTATCCGGCTGGGAGACGTTTATTAAGCAAAATCCCTGGATACCCCAGCCGATAGTTTATTGGGATGACCCTAAGAGCAAGGAAGATTATCTGAGAATTCTCGACTACGGCAAGGCAATCCACTCTTATGCGCCGGATATCAAGTTTTTCGTCACCACGCGAATAAAGCCCGAAAAGCCCGAAAATCCGAGTCTCATCGGCGCTGTCGATATATGGGTCATTTTGTGGCCGGTGGGAAACTTGGAAGATATCAGGAAGCGTCAGGAGGCGGGAGATGAAGTGTGGTCATATACGTGCCTTTCCCACAATGGGGTGCCAAACTGGCTGATTGATTTTCCTTTGTTGAATTACCGAATCCCTGCCTGGTTTAACTGGAGTATGGGTCTTAAAGGCATCGTGTATTGGCAGACCATGGCGTGGTCAAAATATGAAGGCGTTAAAGTTGACCCTTGGGTTGATTGCAGGACGTATTATGCACAGGGGTTAATCTGGAATGGTGAAGGGTCTCTTCTTTACCCCGGCGCAGCGGCAGGCATTGACGGCCCGGTTGCCAGCATGCGGCTGAAGGTTTTCAGGGACGCAATGGAGGACTACGATTATTTTTCCCTGCTGGCGGAGCTTGTCGGGCAGGATAAGGTTACTGAAATCGTATCAAAGACAGCAAGCACTTTCAGGATATACAGCCGGGACCCGGCTGTGTACCTGAAAGCCAGAGCGCTGATAGCCGCAGAAATCGTCAAACATAAAAAGCAGGACATAGAAAGCAAATGAGCAGCAGGCCGGTCACAACGTCAAAACGGCTGGTTTATAACACTTTGCTGAATATGGTAACGCTCGTTACCAATGCGGCTATCGGTTTTTGTCTCATACGTTTTTTTCTCGGACAACTTGGCGAAAGCCGTTACGGTATCTGGGTCCTGCTCGGCTCTGTTTTCAGCTATCGGGAAATGCTCAGTATGGGGATGAATAGTGCAATCAACAGATATATTCCTGTTTGTCTGGCAAAAAATGATAGTGAAGGAATGGAGAAAGTAATCAACACTTCTCTGTTTTTCTTTTCCCTCATAGCCATTGTTATGGTCGTGGGCACCCTGGTCGTCTATGTTTATTTGGGGTCTTGGTTTGCGATAGACCCGGTGCTGATTAAAACAGCAGGTGTGTTGGTGCTAGTGATAGGATTTTTGTCCTCTGCATCGTTGCCTCTGCAGTTATCCAGCGCCGTGCTGAGCGGTCTGCAGAGATACGACATAATCAATATAGTCATACTTATCACGCTGATTATTCGGACGGTGCTGATAGTTGTTTTACTGCTGCTTGGATACGGTCTGATAGCGATGGGGATAGTGTTCGGATTGAGAGAAATCATTGTAAGACTTATCTACTTTATTTCCATAAGAAAAGCAATGCCTTATGTCTCGATATCGCTGAGAAAGATAGATATCAGATTACTAAGGGAAATGCTGGCTTATGGCATAAATACTTTATTGTACTCGGTGGGGGCATTGATAATTTGCAAGGCCAGCGACATTGCCGTCGGAGTTTTTCTATCGACTGCCTATATTGCCCGGCTTTCTGTAGCTACGGCAGTTGTACTGGCGATGGCTGAATTGGTACAGGCCTTTACTGCGGCTGTAAAACCGGCTGTAAGCGACCTTGATGCCAGAAATGACAGGGCAAAACTTCAGGAGGTCGCATTGCTTGCCCAGAAGTATAGTCTGTTGTTGTTGATTCCCGTCGTTTTTTTCCTGATGGTTATGGGCAAGGAATTACTTGCGGTCTGGGTCGGCGGCAAATTTCCTCAGCCGGAGATTATCGGCGAATTGAGCGTAGTTTTGATGATACTGGCTGCGGGCCACGGCCTGCGACTGTTTCAATACAGTAATTATATAGTATTAGTCGGCAAGGGTGACCACAGGATATTCGGAATTCTTACGATAACGTCGTCGATTGCCTGTATTGTCTTGTCGATATTATCACTTAGAGCCAATCTGGGACTGATTGGAGTGGCCTGGGCCAATTTTATACCGATGGCAGTAATGTCGGCCTTAATTTTACCAGTGTATTTCAATTGGAAGATGAAAATATCGACAAAGGAAAGTTTTAGACAAGTATGGTTACCCGCCTTTTTAGGTTCGCTGCCTGCAGTGGTTGCTATAAGCGTCTGGAAGCACGTTTCTCCGCCTTCCTCCTGGGCAGGCATCTCATCAGTCGTAATCTCGGTTATGGCTCTCATGGCTGGTGCAAGCTGGCTTTTCGGGTTTTCAGAAATTGAGCGACAGAGGTTTTTGAGTTTTTTGGTTCCGAGACGGCTGATAAACAGGTAAGGGGCGTTTTTCTGCACAATAGTTGTAAGGTTTTTCGGATGATATTGTAAGGAGTGTTGAATGAGTTTGAGCACTGAAATTGGGAGTGCCAGAGACGTGGCCCAGAAGGAAAAGGTGACGCTGGAGAGTGAAACGTGGTACGGTAAGTACTTTGTCCGCTACTTTTCCATTTATATAAGCTTGGCTCTCGTAAGGTTGGGTATATCAGCCAATACGGTAACTATACTAATGGGAGTCGCCGGCTTATGCGGCTCGTTTTGTATGGTGCCTCATAATCCTTGGTGGAATCTTGCAGGGGTAATTTTCTGGCAGCTTTGGTTCATTTTGGATTGTGTGGACGGTGAGGTCGCCCGTATAAGTAAAATCTCTTCTGCATTTGGTATTTACCTGGATGAGCTTAGTCATATAGTAGCCAATTCTACGTTTGTCCTGGCCTTCGGTCTGCATATTTATTTTCTGCAGCCATCTGTGTCCAACATGATAGCGACTATAGTCATATATTCCGCCTGGCACTGGCAAAGAGAGATTGTGCGCCTTAGGGGTTCAACTATGGTTGTCAAGTGTGATCTTCCAAAAATAAGCGACGTTCACAAACCGGTCAAGGTGACCTTGGTCTCCATCGTCAGACGCGGGTTGTTGAGTTTCATACGGGACTTCGATGTGACCCTGATTCTTACCGTCGTCATTTTTTCCACCTACATATTCGGCATCGATTTTGCAAAGTGGTTTTTATATATTCATATCTTCCTGGTATTGGGCTACATCGGTGCGTTGATTTTGCGAGATAGGGGCAGATTAAAAACCATAGCGGTCCATTAAACTTTATGGAACGTATATCAATTAGACGTTAAAAGACGCGATATATGGATGCCTATTCTATTGAAATTTCCGAATCCACTGAATACGACGATTTCATGCCGTATCCGGCTGAACCATTGCGGCCAAGTATGCCGTTTATAGTGGCATCCACTCTGTTCGGTTTGACCGCGGCATTAGCATATTTTCTTGACCAGACAATCGCTGCCGCGTTGGTTTTTGGCATCTGGGTCTTCATAGTTGCGACAATATCACCGCGAGTAGGTGTAGTAATAGCATTAACAATACAAGTGTGGGACGTCGTTTTCAATCCGGAGATAGGGGGCGCATTCGTATGGATATCGCCCGGGCGAGTGCTGACTGCATGGTGCATTGTTGCTTATCTGCGCTACCTGCTGTGGCGCAGGCCCAATATCACCTCGGTCAAGAAATCAATTATTATGTTTTTTGTCTTTGTACTTTGGGCACTTGTTTCTGTTATCTGGGCGGACTACAAGCTACGAGGACTTTGGGTTGTAACTAAGATTTTCCTTCAGGTTCCTTTGCTGATTGTTGCCGTAGACCTTCTTTCGGGCCGCAAAGTATTGGAACAAACGTTCATTCTTATAATAATCGGAAGTGTGACAGGAGGCATTTATTCGATGGTCGGTGGAATCGCCGTTCGAGCGGAGTCGGATGTGCGTATGGAGCTTGCCGGAGCACTGGTTAATGAGTTGTCGCATTCACTTGGTACGGCGATAATGGTAGGTTTTGCCCTGTTAATACTCCGCAAGTCGATTATGGCGGCGATTCTTGCCTTTGTAGGGGGCGCCGCTATGTTCCTGGTGACTTTACGAGCCGGTACTCGTGGAATGATACTTTATATTCCGGCATCTATATTCTTCGGATTGCTGATTGCATATTGGAGGCAGGCACACAAGATTATTTTTGTCGGGATAACCGGAACTCTAATTTTCGCGTTCTCCATGTATTGGGCTGTTCAATCGGGTTTCATATCAGGATGGCTTCAGGAGAGAATGCTGGGTACTTTTGGCACCGACTGGATTAAAAATAATCTTCGTTTACAGTTGTGGCAGGAGGCGATTGGTATAGCTATGAGGCATCCCCTTGGCGTCGGTGCCGGAGGAGAGCGTGCTGTCTATATTGCCGAGGGAACAGCAAAGACTTTTTATGCTCACAATATATTTCTGTCTATATTAATTGAATATAATATCATAGGGCTTGGCATTTTCCTGGCGGCCCTTATGTTCCTTGTAAGAGGTCTTTTGCGTATCAGAGACCCGGCTCTGCGGTGCGGTGCAGGGATGATTTTATGCTTTTGCCTGCTCGTAGGGATGAAGATGACTGCGCATGAATCGCGCCTTTTCTGGCAGCCGATTATGTTGACAATGATGATGATTGAGACCGATTATCGAGAACGTCAGATGGAGATTCAGGAAGGACTCAACTATGAGCAGACAGCAGATATTGACGAGCAGGAAGTTTATCAGGCGTAACAAAATACGCTCTGTTCCAAGACTTTTTAATAGAAACGCAGCGTGAGATACTTGAGAGTTCCATTGAGAAGAATCATCTTGTGAAGTTGGGGTAAATAACAATGCGGATTCTACACGTTGGTTGGCCACAATTGAAGGGTTATGCAAGTGGAGCTCGCCAAAGTCTTTATTCTATGGCTGTCTCGCAGATCGCCGCAGGAGTTGAGGTGGGCATGCTGCCTTTGCCTACAGCCCAGATGGGTGAGCCGATAAAGTTGCCGGGAAGTTGTTGGCTCCAAGGACCACAGAGAATTCAGCGAAATCCCTGGTTTGTATCGCGCGAATGGATTTCCAGAATAAAAAGCGAGTTTGGTGCACCGGATATTGTACATTTTCACACTATTTATATACCTTTTAACAGCGCTCTTGCGAGGCGATGCAGAGAGGTAGGGTGGCCATATGTAGTGACGGCGCATGGCGGATTAAGTAAAACCGTTCAGAAAGTCAGCGCTGTAAAAAAAAACCTTGCCAATTTTTTGTGCTTCCGTTCGTATCTGAGGCATGCTGCGGCGATTCATGCGTTGTGCGAGAACGAAGCTAAAGATATTTTAGCTGATTTCGACGTCAAAAAAGTATTTGTTGTGCCAAACGGTATTGATGAACACTTACTCGATGCTTCGAAAACTCTGAAGCCGGCTTATCTCGGCGATTTTGGAAAAGAATGTGATTTGATACTGGGTTTCGTGGGTCGAATAGATATTTACCACAAAGGCATCGATATACTGTTGCAGGCGATGGGAGTATTGAAGTCTCAGTCGGTCGGGCTAAAGTGGAAGTTGTTTATGATAGGATCTTTCCGCGGGAAAAAAGACGAACAATTTTTTTGTTCGACTATAAGGTCGTTGGGATTGGAAAACGAAGTTATATTTTTAGGTCCGAGGTACGGGGAAGAGAAACTCCGCTACATGCGGGCTTTCGATATTTTTGTTCATACTTCACGTTATGAAGGTATGCCGATGACTGTACTTGAAGCAATGGCGTTGGGGCTACCCTGTCTGGTTACTCCGGCTACGAATATGGCAGATGTAGTCAGTGAAGCCGGGGGATGGGTCGCCGAAGGCCAACCAGATGCTATCGCAAAGGCTATTCAGGAGATTTATAATTCACGGGCTTCGTTGCCCGCTATTGGTAAAAACACTCAGAATCTTGCTTGTTTAAGATTCGACTGGCATACAATCGCTCGACAATTGAAAAATGAGTATACAATAATCTGTAATGACCGAACTTGATTTTAATTCTAAATACGAAGAAGGACCGGGATTGAAGAGGGGGACCGAACAGAGACGGGAAGGAACCCTGGACCAGATTCTGGAACACTACAAAAAACGCAAGCATAAGCCCGATCTTGGTGCAGCGAATCAGGAAACCATAGCAAGTCGTTATACGGAAGCGTTTGTCCAAGCCGGGATGCTTCCGCTTGATGAACGATGGCTATTGGACGTGGGGTCTTTCACAGGTAACTGGCTCGTGCAGGCCTGTGACCAATGGGGAGGGAAATTGGAGAATTGTTGGGGCGTGGATTTGCGTCCCCATATAGTGGAAAGAGGAAGAGAAATGTATCCCGGCATTCAACTGGTAACGGCAAGCGCCGACAAGATTCCGTTCAGGAACGAATATTTTGATATAGTGCATCAGTCGATGATGTTCTCAAGTGTTCTGGATGAGAAGATGAGAAAGGCGATAGCCGGGGAGATGTGGAGGGTGCTGAAGGTGGGAGGATATATTGCATGGTACGATTTTATTCTAAACCCGTTCAATCCCAACGCACGCGGAATGCGAAAGCGGGACATTCGTGAGCTTTTTCAATATGCCGAATGGGTTTATTGCAGGCGCATTGGACTGGCACCTCCGATTGTCCGGCTGCTGAATCATATATATGAAGGTTTAATCCCTGTTCTTGAAAAGATGGTAATCTTCAATACATATTACCTTTGTATGTTAAGAAAGCCGAAATGAGTGAACAAACCAAGGATTGTATTAAGGTAATAATAGAGAGGCGTATAAAAGCGGTTTCCTTTAATGTCTAACAAATTCCGTCCTGATGTGACTATCATAATTCCGGTCTTGAATGAAGCCGGGTACATCGAGCGATGTTTGCGAAGCTTGATGGAGAACACTTACACAAGAGAGAAGATGGAAATTCTGGTCTTCGATGGTGGTAGCAGAGATAATACACGTGAGATTGTGGCCGGACTTGCTAAGGAAGATTCAAGAATTCGGCTTTTTGATAACCCAAAGAAATTTATTGCCCCGGCGTTTAACGAAGGTATAAAAATTTCTCGTGGCCAGGTGATTATTCGGTTTGACGGCCACGCACAGGCGTCAGCCGACTTCATTGAGCGAAATGTCGAGGTTCTGGAGGAGCACCCGGATGCCTGGTGCGTCGGCGGACCGGTTGAGACAATATCGCATAACAGGATTGGCTCAATAATTGCCGCGGCAATGGGCTGTCCGGCGGGGATTGGAAACGCAGCGTTTCGCCTGGGTAGTTATGAGGGCTACACCGATACAGTAATGTATGGAGCGTACACAAAAGAGGGGCTGCTAAAGGTAGGACCCGTGGACGAATTCCTGATTCGAACAGAAGATGACGATTTGCATTACCGGATTCGCAAAGCAGGGGGAAAGTTTTATCTGTCGCATAAAATTAAAAGTTACTATTATTCCCGAAGCAGCTTGAAAAAGTTGTGGAGCCAGTATTTCCAGTATGGATACTGGCGTATTCCTACGATAATCAAGCACGGGCAGCTGGCGACTGTGCGCCAAGTGGTGCCGGTGATGTTTGTCCTGGGGTGGCTCGTGTTGATTGCCGGTGCGCTATTCTGGCAGCCGGCGAAGTATGCACTGGCGGCTTATGTCGGTTTGTATATAATGGTACTCTTGGCTGGCGCTGTAATGGCCATAAGAAAGAATGGGTTCGCCGCAGGTATTGCCACGCCGATTGTTTTTCCTATACTGCATTTTTCTTATGGGCTGGGAAGCTTGGCTGGGATATGGTGTTTCGTTGTCCGAGGCGGCAAGGGAGCAAGAAAAAGCAGCAGAGTAGAGATTACGCGGTGAGATTGAGCAAGTGGATATATTTCGACCAAGTGGCTTAGCTATGCCGAGTATATATAGCGGAAAAACTGCCAAGGGCCTGATTTTCTTTTTTGCGGCGATGGTCGGCGTCATCCTGCTGACGGTTATTGCAAATTTGCGTTCGAAAGTTGTTGCGAAGCTGAATGCGCCAGAAGACGGTGTGAGAAAGTTTTTCACGTGCGGGAATTGGCTTGTAGCAGTTTCTCCGAAGGGCGAGGTATACACTTGGGACTGGAACCAATTGACGTTGAAACCAAGAAAGTACAGCTTCGACGCAGAGGATTTGACGGTTACAGAAAACGGTTTTGTGATATTTGCTCCGCGACCGCATACAGAAACGCTGGTCATCCGCGATTTGCAGGGAAAGGCAGAAGAGAAGGTTATTCAGCTGGGTGCAAACTGGCGGTGCAAGACACTGTACACAAGCCGCAACGGCAAGTTTATTGCTGCCGGATTAGTGAACGAGACGACTCCTGGGAGGGTCGGCTTAGGGGTTGTTGACTGCGAGACGGGTAATGTCGGTATAGTTGTGATAAACGCCGGAATTGGCGGTGAACTACTATTGAAGAATGTTGCAATATCGGAAGATGGAGCCCTCCTTGCCGGTGTGGGGGGCCAAGAAGGAGGGTGGATAGCCGTAGCAAACATGAAAGATAAAAAGGTCCTCTGGGAAAAAACGCTGGAGGGCACGGATAAATTGTACGAAGTCAGTTTTTCGCCGGATGGAAAAAGGGTTTATACCGGATATGGCTTTACGGTATACGATTTTGAAGTTCTTCCAGGCAAGCTTGTCCGGAAGTTAACAATCGACGGAAGCAAGCGGCAAGAATACATCACGAAAATTGGAGTAAGTCCTGGCGTGGGGTTAATAGCAGCGGGCGGTATGGAAAGCGGAGTAACTATTTGGAATACCGATAGTTCCGCTAAAATGATTACAATAATGCCGGTGCATCATATTTTTGTAGGGATGGCTTTTTCGCTGGACTCGTCTCTCCTTGCGACCGCTGATATGAGAGCGGACGGGATAATTAAGATATGGCGAATACCTAAGCCACGTTAAACGAGACAGAAAGTAGTTGAGATTGGGACTGAAAAATGAGTGAGATAACAAGACCAAGGTACACTAAAGCGTATGAGGCATGGTCCACATTATTTGTTACCGAGATGATTTCCGTGCCGATAACGCCTGTGCTTGCAGCGTTAAAGATAAGTCCGAACCTGATTACTATCTTGTCACTTTTAACAGGGCTGACGACTGGTTTTTTCTTTGCTCGAGGTCAATGGATAGCCGGTGCGATGTTTTTCGAGCTGGCGTGCTTGTTCGATAATGTCGACGGTAAAGTAGCCAGAATTCGCGGTATGACATCAGACTTAGGTGTTAAGCTTGAATTTATTGCTGACACGGTACGCAAACCCTCGTCTTTTATTGGAATCGCGTTCTTTTTTTATTCTCAACAGCGGCCGTTATTTGTCATTTTGACGGCTGCATTTTTCATCGCGCATTTCGGGCTGCATAAACTTTTTAAGTTGGCAGGGGTATCAGAATATGACCTTGAGTTTCCAAATTTTCATCGTAGGATTTGTCGGAAGATTGCGCCAAGACTGCTGAATTTGAACAATTTTTTTGACGAGCAGTTCCTGGAGTTTGTAATATTTCCATTGATAATGGGTATTATAGGACCATCTAAAGGTGCAGCGTGGTTTTTTTACGGTGCTGCACTTGTAACTTGTTTGGGCTTGCTGAAGCTGGCCAATTCAATTATGTACCTCAGACGAGGAAGATATCATGAAATTTATCAGGATTTTGTGGGAACAAAGGGAATGCTTGACAAAGTAAACGAATATTCATAACCGGTGAGTTGACGTTTCTAACGGGGCTGGAAGATGGTTTTCGAGCAGGTCAAAAACCAATGAAATATTGTTTACGTCGGAGGTAAAATAAAAAATACTGTGTTACAAATAGATTCGCTATCTAAAAAAAAAGTAATTGTTTGTGATATGGATAACACACTGGTTCCGCCGAGGTCAAAGGTAACGGATGATATGGTGTGTCTTCTAAAAAAGCTAATGGATAAGTATACATTTGTGGTTTTAGCTGCTGGTGGAATCGAAAGAGTAAAAACGCAACTGCTGGACATGGAGGTAAAAATCCCATTCGTCTTCAGCTACTATGGCACTGTTTATCATAGATATATAGATGGCCGCTATTCTCTGGTGGCAGAGTACACCAATGGCTTGAGAAATGTGCCGGAAATAAAAAAAGTGATACGGCAAATCAGAGATAAATATGGGTATACGGATTATTACGGGAATTCCTGTGCAGAGTTCCGTAATGAAATAGTATTTGGGCTGCTTGGAACGGAGGCCCCTTTGGGGGAAAAATTAGCTTTTGACCCTGATAAGAGAAAAAGGATGTTGATATACCATGAGCTTAAAAGACTTCTGCCGGAAAATGAAGTTTTAATAGGAGGCACCAGCTCCTTCGATATACTCGATAAAGGGATAAATAAGGGATTTGGTCTTAAGAAAATAATGGAGTTGGGAATTAAGAAAGAAGAGATTGTTTTTATTGGCGATGATTTTACCGAGGGCTCAAATGATGAAGCTGTAAAAGGCATGGTTGATATTGTTGAGGTGAAAGACAACGTGGATGCATTAGAAAAACTGAGGATGTTTCTATGAGAACATATGCTATTATAATGGCGGGAGGGGTTGGTATAAGATTTGGCAGGGAAACGCCAAAGCAGTTTGTTAATTTATGTAATAAACCGATTATATCATACACTTTGAAAACCTTTGATGCCTGTGAATTAATAGATGATATATTGATTGTTTATAATGAAGGCAGTTTAGACAAGATTATGGAGATAGTGGAAGAGTATGAGATTAAGAAAGTGAGGAAATATGTTCTTGGCGGAATGGTCAGGAGGGAGTCATCTTTTAACGGATTAGATGCACTGAAGGATGTTAATCCTGACATAGTTGTGATACACGATGCTGTCAGACCTTTTGTCTCGGAAAAGATTATCAGGGATTCAATAGAGGCAGTAAAAAATGGGTATGATGGCGTAGATGTCGGAATTAAAACTCATCATACGATTTTACATGAATATGGCGGCAAACTGTTGAAAATAGAGGAAAGAGAGCATTTATACGAGGGGCAAACTCCTCAAACTTTTAAATACAATAAAATTTATAAATCGTATTTGGAGTTTAATGAAGAAAAATTAGGTGCCGTTATTGATGATGCTCATTTAGCGATTAAGATGAATTTGAATATGGGGGTTGTTATTGGTGATGAAAACAATATTAAAATAACAAGACCATGGGATTTGTTTGTTGCTGAAAAAATTTGTCGAAACAAAACTCCAAAAATAAACACAAATAACCAGAGTGAATTATGAAAGTATTAGCAGTAATTTTAGCCGGTGGATATGGCGACAGGTTCAAGTCAGAAATACCAAAACAATTTATCAAGTTAGCAGGCAAGCTTGTTATCGAACATACAACGGATATGTTCGAGGGCCATCCGTTAGTGGATGAAATTTACCTTGTTGTCCATAAAGACTTCCATAATTATATGGAAGATATAGTGCGGCGGAATGCATACAAAAAAGTTAAAAAGGTTTTAATAGGCGGTGAAACGAGGCAGGAATCATCGAAGATAGGGATATTGGCTTGTGAAAAAGGGGATGTAAGGAAAGTTCTGATTCATGATGCTGTCAGACCTTTTATATCAGAAAAAACTATAACCGATGTAATTTTGGCATTGGATGAATTTCCTGCAGCGTGTGCTGCCATTCAATCAGCGGATACAATAATAAAAGTTACAGATAAGAAGATAATAGAGCAGATTCCTCCTAGAACCCTTCTATTACGAAACCAAACCCCGCAGGGTTTTCAGCTGGATGTAATCAAAAAAGCTAATACTTTAGCTGATCAGGAGGGGTTTACTGATGCCGTTGATGATTGTGCGCTGATGTTAAGATATGGTTTAGGCGATATCAGAGTCGTGGACGGCAGAGAAGACAATATAAAGATAACTCATCCGATAGATGTTTATATAGCCGATAGACTGTACCAGATAAGAACCCAATGCTTGGAACCGCGAAGTTTTGAACAGTTGCGGGCAAATTTGCATAATAAAGTGCTTGTTGTTTTTGGGGGAAGCAGTGGAATTGGAGAATCAATTAGCATTTTAGCTGATAAATTGGGCATGTCGGTATATTCTTATGGCCCGGAAAAAGATGTTCGCCAGTACGAAATCATATCAGAAACGTTGAAGCAGGTGTACACAGAAACGAAAAAGATAGATTTCGTTATCAATACCGCCGGCATATTGCAAATGGCATTTATTGAATTGACTGATACAAAATTAATTGCTGAGCAGATTGCCGTCAACTTGGTGGGTGCAATAAATGTTTGTAAAGCCGCGGTAGGTTTTCTAAAAGACACATCCGGCCACATCGTGCTGTTTACCTCGAGTTCTTATACCAGAGGTCGTGCGGGATACACGCCCTATAGTTGTGCAAAAGCCGGTCTGGTGAATTTCGTCCAGGGTTTTTCTGAGGAGGTCTCTGATTATGGTATCAAAGTAAATGCCATAAACCCGGAGAGGACAAAGACGCCTATGCGAACGGCCAATTTTGGAAATGAAGATGAAAGCATTCTGTTGAAGCCCGAAATAGTGGCTATGCAGTCTTTGAACCTTTTGACTACTTCAATCACGGGTGCGGTTGTAGATGTTAGAAAAAGTGAGGAGCAGCAAATCCTGAAAACATTTGGACAAGATTATAAAAAGTTAAGTCGGAGTTAATCCAGGACTTAACTTATGAAGTTTAATATCGCTCAGGAATTACTGGTGAAAAAGCAGGCAGATGATTTGGGCTTAAGGGAAGTCTAATAGGATGGAAAAGCTTAAAGCTGCGATAGTGATAGGCGCGGGTAACTGGGGCAGGCCGTTGGCCGGGCTTCTTGCCCGCAACGTCCCTGTTCGCCTTTGGACGATAGACCACGCTGAGGCGGATTCAATAATTACACGTCGGGATAAATTACTACATAAAAATAGTCGTGCCCAGAAGATTGTTGTTGAACCGAAGTTCACGAGCAGTATCACCGAGCAGGACACCTTGATAGTGATGGCGGTGCCAAGCTCGCAGGTTTCGGATGTTGCCGCCGAGCTTGCGTCGCATACAACGGCTCCCACCGTGCTGAGTCTCAGTAAAGGTTTCGATATAGACAGATTCTGCACCCCCGGCGGAATGATTGTGCGTCAGATACCAAAGGCAAAGGTTGTCTGTCTTACAGGCCCTACCATAGCGAATGAAATTAATATGGGGCTTCCTACCACGGCCGTGCTTTCTTCTGACCACCTCGCAGAACTGGCAAGGGTTAAAGAGGTGCTTCGTAATGACGTGATTAATTTTGTAATCGACAGGAATCCCGTGCATCACGAGGTTTGCGCCGCGTTGAAAGGGATCGTGGCCATCGGGGTAGGAATGGCCGAGGGACTGGAACTTGGGATAAATTTTCAGTCGGTGGTGATTACCCAGGGTATAAAGGAAATGACTCGGATTGCTTCGTTCTTTGATATTCATAGTGAGGTGGTTTACGGGCTTTCGGGAATAGGCGACGTGATGACAACTTGTATGAGCCCGGACAGCCGAAACAGGAAGCTGGGTTACCTGATAGGCAGGGGGTTATCACTAAAAGAGGCCCTGGACCAGGTCCAAATGACCGTTGAGGGCGTATCTATGTCAAAGACCATAGAGACGTTATGGTCACTCGATGTTTCCATTTCGCTTTTTCATTTCATAGATAACGCCATCTTTAACAAAAACCCGGATCTGCGAGGCGATTTCATCAAGCTGACAAGGAGTTTTTCTTAGTTATGAAAGCAATCCTTCTTGCGGCCGGCATTGGTCGTCGGCTTGCGGCAGCCGGCTGGGATATGCCAAAATGCCTGCTCGACTTCAATAATACGACCCTGTTGGATAATATCCTGCGCTCCCTGACGCATATCGGCGTGAAGGAAGCCGCAATCGTCGTCGGATATAAAAAAGATGACGTTATAAAAGCTGCGTCCGCCCATCCGCTTAAACTTACCTTCTTTGAAAATCCGGATTACCAGGATACCAACACCATCAATTCGCTTTGGCGGGCGGCGGAATTCGCCGACGACGACATAGTTTACTTTAACGCCGACATACTATTTGACCGCCGGATTGTCGGCCTGCTGGCCAAGCAGCGGGATAGTGCTCTTGCGGTTGACAGGAAACTCTGCGGCCAGGAAGAAGTGAAGGTCGTTCTGGACAAGGATGACCGAGTCCTGCGAATAGGCAAGGACCTTCGTCCGGCGGATTGCGCAGGAGAATTTACGGGTATCGCTGTTTTTCGTAAAGATATTTGGCCCGACTTCAGGAATGCCCTGCACTATTACAACGAGGTTACGAAACAACGTAATCTGTTTTTTGAAGCAGCCGTGGACAGGATTTGCGATAAGCACGTTATTCGTGCCGTTGACGTTTCACAATACACGGTGATTGAAATTGACACGCCTGAGGACTTGCAGGCAGCCAAAAAGAAAGCACAGTCCCTCGGCAGGTAACTTTAGTGACATAGACGGATGACAAAAGAATCTGCGTTGAGTGAATATCATAGACGGTTTGCAGAATGGTTTGGGGGCGGGACCGCCTTTGGCTTTTGGAAAGGCAGGGTCGCTCTTTATGCAATTCTCAAGGCAGCAGGAGTCGGTCAGGGAGATGAGGTCGTCCTGCCGGGTTATACCTGTGTGATGAACGTCAACCCAATCAAGTATCTCGGTGCAAAACCTGTTTATGTGGATATCGAGCCCAGGACGTTCAACATCAATCCGGAATTGCTGGCCAAACACATAACAGGCCGGACAAAGGCGATTATCGCACAGCACACTTACGGATACACCTGTGATATGGAAGCGATAATGGATATCGCCGGACGCAAGGGCCTGATGGTGATAGAGGATTGCTGCCTGGCTTTGGGTTCGAGATACAAAGGCAAGCTGGCGGGTACATTTGGCAAGGCGTCGTATTTTTCTTCTCAATGGAACAAACCGTACACAACCGGCCTTGGCGGGATAGCACTGGTCAACGACAAG
>Ga0187886_1001804_pt1 | contig 18371 bp, 31 predicted proteins | sample June2016WEW_20_1_FD_133001 | JGI IMG/M metagenome (GOLD analysis project Ga0187886, IMG submission 133001) | Peatland microbial communities from SPRUCE experiment site at the Marcell Experimental Forest, Minnesota, USA - June2016WEW_20_150 | ecosystem: Environmental > Terrestrial > Soil >... | reverse complement strand
TCCTTTTATAATCTCAAAATCATCAACTACAACATCTTTCAATTCATTCAGATGATATACCGATGGATTCAGCGGTATATCTATAGTTTTTCCTAATTCTAATGTAGAAATATGTATCCATAATGAAAATTTGCCTTTATCTTTACTTTTTTCTACAGTTCCTATATTATGAGTAAATCTGCATGAAGTCTTCTCTCTAAAATCAGGTTTTGAAGGTTCTCTCTTTCTTAATTTTCCCAACCATTTATCGGCCTTTTCTAATTCTTTATCGTTTCTTGCACTTTCAAGTCTTTCCTCAGCTCTTTCAACCTTCCCTTCCCACTCTTTATGTAATTTTCTATGTGATTTATATGAAAAAATAACCTTATTGATACATTGTTGAATGAAATTAGTATTCAATCCAGTTTTCTCTATTATATTACTATTATTGACAATATTTTCTATGACCTCCAACTTTAACACATTATCTATATCGTTGTCATCTGACAGCATTTTGCTGTTTTTTGCATTTGCAAATGTGTCGGCATATACATCTCTAACCAATTCTCCTATTAATCTAATACCATAAGTTATTCGACCTGTCAACTTATTCAACTTATCCATTTTATTCTTTGTAACATCATGATGAACTGGAATTCTAATAGATTTTCTGATTTCTATCGTTTTCTTTCCTTTCAACTCTAATTTTTCTATTAGATCTTCTTTTTTCTTCTTACTTTTCTTGGTTAGAGTCTCCTTTCCCTTATCTCTTTTTCCTTTACTTCCTTTTCCTCCTTTTCTTCCAACAGTAACATCTTCAGAACTAAGAAGATTCATTGCCATATTTACTCACCTCCTGAATTGTCTTTTATACATTATCAATATATTTTATACATTATCAATATATTTTATCTTTTTAATCTAATTTGTATCGCAAGTTATCGCACAATGTCATATACTTACTACAATACTATACCATATATAATTTGCTATAACAGAACAACTGCGATAAGCAAAGAAACATACAGATATATTGCGACTATACAAGAACTCACAACAATTGATGTTGGTCTGATGTCAGTCTGTTAACCGCCCCCAGCGATCAGCTTTAGCTGAGAGCGACAGCAGGCTTGCCTGCTACTGAAGGGGGCGGACACCTTACCAGGTTGTATTGTTCTCATATTCTATTTTACGTTTATATTCAGTTTTACTCATTTTCAATCCTCCTTTATTTATTTAACATATCTCTTGTTGTCAATTAAATGACTGCAACTTTGGATTTATCTATTATTTCCACTTTCATAACATCGTCTCCAAGGTGACTTGTATCTAGTTATTATTCTATTTCTTCAATAATCACAAGCGGACAATTACCTTCTAGTCCAATAATAATACACCAAAATTCTTCTTCGAGAAGAACATATCTAAATCCATTTGCTAAGATAGCAGGTTCTATCTCGATTTTATCAATAGATTCTACCAAAGGAGTATTTTCCCCAATATCGACCTTCACTTTTTTTATATCTGCTGCATCAATATATGTATACTCATGTTGTATGGCCCAAGTCAATCCCAAATTTTCGCAATCTTCGTCATTTACTCTTTTCATATGTTTACCACACAATTTTCCCAATTCTTCTAACGTGATCACTAGAGCAGGGTGAATTACTGTAGAAGGTTCGACAAATTTAGTTGCTTCAGGTAACATTTTTAATTGGTATCTTATTACGTTTAAATACGGACTCAACGCCTTCTTATATTCTCGATAATCAATATCACTTCTTCTAATTTTTTTCAACTCACCAACAATGACACTGTATATGCTTTTGATTCCTATGCCAGTTGTATCTATTACTTCTGGTATATTTGTTTCCATTATTTATTTCCTCCTTATACTATGTTTTCTTCTTATTTTATTGGTTTCTTTACTGCGTTCTTCTCTATAGCCTTTAATAGCTGTTCTTTTGAAGAGAAGAATTCCTGTGTCGTATTTAGCACGTTACCAACGACACCAGTATGTGTGTCGCCGACAATTATTTCTGAATCTCCTTTCTCTATTTCTTTCCATGAGGGAGCAATTTGAGGATTTGTCTCGTGTAATACTTTCCTATCAGCATAACCGATCATTTTCATATCTATCGGCAGCATTCTTTTGACATGAATGTCGTAAGAATACCTAGTCGGTACCCATACTTGTTTGGCATTTAATATGTCTACCTGTGTATCAGTATCACTGCAGAAGCAAATTTTCTTTTTTATCATGATTTCCTTGTATTATTTATCATCAAATGCTGTATCTATTTTACTTTCGACATAGTTCTCGCCAAATTACATAAACCCAAAACTTTGTCGAGTTTACCAGTGTCTTCTTTATAAGTTTGTGTTTGTCCCTCTGTGTCAGATACGTCAACATCTCTTTTTAGTCTGTATATAAAATCGGATGTTATTATTTCGCAAATTTTATTAAGCGCTTCACATTTAGTTTTCTGTCTTATTTCTAGCTTTCCAGAAGTTTCGTGTAGCATTGTATTTCATTCCTCCATGATTTCATATCCTAATTCTTTTTCTGCCTTTTTGTATTCTTTTTATGAATATATTCTTGAAAGTGGAAGTTCTCTATCTAGTTCTTCCCAAGTCCATTTTATATCATTATTACCATTCTCAAAGTTGTTGATAATAATGTCAATTCTTGATTCTGTTATTGGTCTTTGATCTCCTATAGGTTCTATATTTAGAGAACGTAGACAAATGAACAATCCGTCTTGAACGCCTCTAAAATATGACCTAAAAATATCAAATTTTTCTTTTAGTCCCATTTGTGATTTTTCTAATTTGCCAAACAGTTCTGATAGTTTCTTTACTATTTCTTCTTCTCTGAATTCTACTTCTTTCTTTTCATTTGTCATAAATATGTTTTCTCCTTTGTTTATATCTATTTTACGTCTTTCCTTAATAATCACGTATTGATATACGTAGAACCTATTATAATGTTTCCATTCTCATCTATTGTCCACAAAATATCTTCATTGTCATTAGGTGTGCCCTATTTACGGTTTACTTCTTTTTACAATCGCATTCTAGTAGTTTGACCTTTGCATTGTGATGTTCAGCAAGAACTTTCTGATACTCTTCGTTCTCTTGTTTTGACAGAGCTTTTCCAAGAGTAATCGTTCGTAAGTCAAACATTATGTTACTGGTGAATTCATTTGTCATGACTATATCACAGTTATCTGCCGCATAAGAAAGTTTGGCTATATTCTCTCTCAATCTAACTAAGTCTTTTTCTATTGTCATTATTTGTCTCCTCCTATTATTACTATTATTGTTATTATTTTAAATCTACAGTCTCTATATCAAACAAAGGTTTTATCCATGGCTTTGGGGTGCCACTCTCTTCTACGTTAGTCGTTAATATTGATAATTTTGCTCTATTACAATCGTCTTTTGTGATTCTGCTACTGGTTGTGTAACAATCTACCCTATCAGGCACAGCGTCGCTTGCTACACAAACAGTACCTTCTGTCATTCTCATACATTTATTTACTAATGTATTTACTAGGTCCCTATTGGAAGGTGTCGTTATATCTATACCCTCAGAGTCTGATACTTCTTTAATAAAGTCTAATATCATCTTCCTAGGAAATTTTTCTTCTGTGTCTCCAAGTATTCTTCTTGCAACTGTTACATCAGCATGAGTATGAAAATTGCCTTGTGCCCTGGAAGGAAGACACGACTCTGGACGTTCCATTGTGACTATACACTCTCTCCCTTCACAGGTTGTCCTTGGGAATAACTCCTCTTTGTCATTTCTGCATATTATAAAAGCGTGTTCTCTACCAGTCTTGATAGTTCTACTAATGGCATCTCTAAATTTATCTTTTATTTCAGAAGTGATCTTGTCTTTTATCATGGTTGTTTCCTTTGTCTTTAACTATTTCTTTGGAAATCAGTAAAAAATTCTTTCTCTATCATGTCATTAAATTCCAAATAATCAGTTTCGTTTTTTTCATTTCTCTTTGTCTATAATTGTATGTATCTGGCGAATGATAGTACGGAGTCATGAGAATGCTGTGTAAAGATTGCACAGTCGTGATCAGCGCGAGCTGAGAACGACTGCATATAATGCACATTAGACGCAGCCTGTGAGCTTTCTTACCCATCTTCTGTCTATTTCTGTGTGGTGTCAACATTCATGGGTATTATTGATTGATTTCTTCAATTTCCTAAATTCTAGTATATCTTCATTATAAGATTCTTTCATTTCAGGGTCTTCTTCTAGTTTCATTCTCTCCGAAAATAACTGTATTGCTCTAAAAATGGCTATATTTAAATAATCTTTTTCTTTCTTATTTAGACATTTACATTTTCCTGATCCTAATAATCCTTCTTCTTGTGTCATATATGTTTCTCATTTTCCACATGTTGTCTTTGCTCTTTTATCTATATGTCAAATATTCTATTTGGCTTCGATGTAGATTGTATATATATACATTTGTTGCATGTCTGACAGGTTTCTATAAAGATATATTATTTGTTCTATTGATTTTTCCATATTATTTTCTCCTTGAAAGTTTCTATTATTCATATTTTTGAAAATTCTAGAGATGTAGGATCTACGAAATAAATTCCTACTTCATCAGGTTTTCCACTTTTAGATGGTCCTGTTATATATTGGGATCCTGTATCTTCAATATATTTTGATAACTTTTCACTAAATCTCCATATGATTTTTGCAACTTCTGTCACATTTGCGTCTTGAACCCACTTTCCTCTATATTCAAATTCTATGTTGGTAAGTCTGATAGTTTTATAATTACCAACGGTTCTCATTATGTCGACTAAATAATTTATCCCAAGCCCAAAATTATGGAATTTTAAATTCCCTTTTTCTAGGTCAACATCACTCGCCCCAAGTGCAGTATATAAGCGTGTAAATGTTTCTATCTCTTCTGTGTTTCCTTTATCAGATATAGAAAAAGACTTTATTTCCATACTTAGCAACTTGTCACATAATCTTTGTATTGCATCTTTTTCTGCCATATGTTTATTTCACCCTGTACTTATTTGTATCTCCATTATCTTAATGTTTAACTCTCTATTATACATTTTTCCTTAATTTTACCAGTAAATTCATGCATCTTATAATAGCTTCTATATTTTACGTTTACCAGATCGTGCATGATTTCTCTTATATCTCTTAAATCAAGAGATGGATCGGTCTTGTCTAGTTCTGACATGAGTTCAAAAAGCGTATTTTTTACTGTGCACAGTTCTATATTACCATACGGTTCTTCAGTTGTCTTTGGCTTGTGGTTTGACATATGTTTATCTTCTCTTTGATTTATTCAATTTATTTTTTATCATATCAAATATTCTCCTGTTTTTCTTGTTGCATCTCATTGTATATGTTCGTTTACTGGAATCGTTGTTAATTTTTCCATATCTTATCTTCTATTTTTAATTCTCCAGAAATCTTCATCTGTCATATATTTTATTCCTCCTTAGTTTATTATTCTTTGTATTGTGATCACGTATTAATTGTTCTATTTAGAGCATTTGGAACATGTTTTTCTCGCGAATTACTATCCATTTGTCTACTTTAAATCCATATTTCTTTTGTATTTGTTTTGTTTCAGTTTCTCGTATTGAAGATTTTTCATATGTTGTATTGTCATCAGTCTGTATTGTTGTCATTTTCATTTCCACCCCTGTTATGTGTCTGAAGAGTATTCGTGTGAAACCATGTAAAGATTGCGCTTATTAAGGAATATACGCACTCTTTAAATGCTCTCACAATTTCTGTTTACTTCTTTTTTTCTAGCCGAAGAGCTGCTTCCAGTTCTTTCTTCGTGAGCGGATACGGCGAAAAATATTTCAAGGCAGCATAAACTATGAAGCCCCCAACAAGACCTGCCATTATCAGGCTTGTTGTAGGGCAAGTATTCTGTAGAGTATTTAATGTATGATCGCTCAGTTCATATCCATTTCTGTATAGTTCTACTATTTGATCTATATTCATATTTCTCATATTTTCTAAAGTTATAGTTTTGCTATTTGTCATGTTGTTTCCTCCTTGTTTTGTGTGTCCATATAAATCAGAAATATTAGCTGGTAGACGAACTATCAGAACATTATTTTCTATTAAGACTCCAATATAATAGTCTAGTCATATATTTGTTCCTCCTTAATTCATGTCTGTATTGTTTCCATCACGTGAACACTTTTACTTTATCTTTTCTTACAATCGCATTCCCACAATTTTTCTTTTGCCTTATTATATTCTCTGTACAACGATTTATACTCTTGAAGGTCTATTTTCTCAAGCGGTTTTCTTCCATAATCTTTAGTCAATTCTTGATATTACTTTTTGAATTCTGTTGTTAAGAAATCTTTAAGAATTGGTACCGCTTCATCTGGAAACATAGTTATTCCTGATGCCGGACTTGTATATCTAACTATTTTCCATAAAGACGTACCTTTTATTAGAACCTTTGCGTCGTCATACCTGTTTGAGTTTACAGCATTATATAAAAAGCTTAGAAGCTGTCTTCCTTCTGATAATAATGGGTCGATGCTGACGTGGCTCATTGTCAAATTGTCTATCAGTAATATTGTACTATCTGTATATCCAAGTTTGTTAGTTCTTGTAGGTTTGTCAAATTTTACAGGCTCCAATATTACCTCTCCTAAAGAGTTAACATCTCTTACCAAAGAATTCCATATTATGTCGTTAATTTTTTCTGTATCTGTAGTCATATATTTATTTCCTCCTTAATTTGTGTGTCCATATAAATCAGAAATATTAGCTGGTAGACGAACTATCAGAACATTATTTTCTATTAAAACTCCAATGTAATAGTCTAATCATATATTTGTTCCTCCTTAATTCATGTCTGTATTGTTTCCAGCACGTGAACACTTTTGCTTTATCTTTTCTTACATTCGCATTTCCACAATTTTTCTTTTGCCTTATTATATTCTCTGTACAACGATTTATACTCTTTAAGGTCTATTTCCTCAAGTGGTTTTCTTCCATAGTCCAGAGCGCGTATAGCGTCTCCTATTATTTCTGATTGGAAATTTGTCTTTATTATATCACAATTCCCAACAGCATCAGAAAAATTGGTTATGCCATCCTTCAAACGGGTTAGTTCACCTACATCTTTTCTTGTCATTTGTTCGTTTTCTCCTTTCATATTTACCATATGTAATAGTCATATAAGTAATTTTGTGGTGATATGTCACATATTTTATCATCTGACTTGTCCTACTCTAATGTCTTTTCACAATCTTTCTTAATTCCTTTTTCTAGCGTAGATTCTATAACAGAAAATACATCGGACGATTCTCTAAGTTTGCGTAAAGGCATACCATAAGGATAATTGAAACATAATACTTTATTTTTGCCTTCCTTCTTAAATCCTACACATGAAAAATCTTTATCAAAACCGTACATTATATCTGATTGGGAAAGTCTCTCTTTACCAGGAACAGGATGAGTATGGAACCATCCTGCTGTGATTTCTCCGCGTTTACAGTCAGCATTAGGTATTACTCCACAGTTGTCTCCTACACAATGTTTAGTTGATCTTATCTGATTATTCTCGGCACAGATTTTAAAAAACCTTTCGTTATGATCTTTATGAGTATTGTCAATCAGATCTGACATTTGGGAAGTAATCATTTTATTTTTCAACACTTCTTCACAGCCAATGAATTTATGTGCTATGCGTACGATATTATCAACTCTTTAATTTGTTACCAGTGGAGTTACCGTCTTAGAACGTCTCGTAGCCTTGTTACTTAAGACATATTCGGTACGGCGAACTTTGGATTTTTTTATCTATTTTTATTAGAATTTCTCAGATACTTCTGCACTTTCTAAAACGTCTTGTATTCCATACCATTTAAAGGTATCAGACCTTGGAGACTCCAGTTGTTTATTTATATTTAGAAAAATTGAGGGTACTTGCTCATCGCTTAGTATTGGAGGTTGTGTCTTGCTGAAACTTCCTATTCCAGCTCTATATCCTTCCTGTAATCCAGTAAAAAAATATTTGAAAATAAATACCTTTTCATCATAACGTGTCATCTTAATGTCTAACTCATCTAATTGATCATATATTAATCTCAAAGTTTTTAAAATTCCTTGCTTTGCAAATTTCGGATTAAACCTGCATTCTTCTTTTTCCATAGTTTTATACATTTCATCTAGTCTTTTACCTACTTCGTCCAATTTAATTCTGGCATTTCTGAGTTCTTCTTCTGTTGCACCAGAACTGTTTGACAGTCTCACATATTCTGAGTGGGCTCTTATGTATTCTTGTTCTGTTTCTGATATGTTTGCCATGTTTTATTACCATCCTTGGATTTTGTTGTTAAATGTAGCTATATTTCTTGTTTTATTTTCTTTTTTGTTTCATCTGTTCTAGCACGTGATTGTGAAATTGCCTAGGGGATTCTATATCTTCCGGGATAGAAATTTCGTAATCTTTAGCACACTTACACATGGCTATTGACATGTCGTGATTAATTGACTCAGTTAATAAAATTTGGTTGATATGTTTTAATTGATATTTGTCTAGAGCTCTCCACATATCTTTAATACCTGTAGTTAGTTCCAGTCTTTTCATTAGGTCATCGTGGTTTAGCGTGTCTATTCTCTCTGTTTCTATTTTAAGTCTACCACTAATAGATCTGATTCTTTGATCACATTTATCTGTACTATCCATGTTATTTTCCCCTTGATTTATCTTTGTCCAGTCTTCTAAGACTTTCGTGATCCAAATTGGCCTCTTTCTGATAGGAAATTATCTATTTTCATATCATCTAGAAGCTTGTCAATGCGTTCTAATAAGTTGTCAAATTGAGACCATTCATTAGTCCATGATAATTTTATTATTCCCATGTATATAGTCACTTTTACCCCATCTTCTGATTTTACGAGTTTAAGATTTTTTGTTACTGAAGATAGGTCTCCTGCCTCTATTTCTGAGTCTGCAAATGCAGGTTCTAATATAGCGTGTTCTACTGTCCCAGGTAGAATATTTGCATAGTCTATCAGGTATAGATAATTTCTCATATCATATGTCATAATTATTCGTCCTATTTTTGATGTCGTTCGGTTAGATAACTATTATTCTGACATTTTTAACTATTTTCTTATTTGATTTTTATCCTGTTAACGATTTTCGCTTTGTATTCATGCATTCACAATTTTTCCTAAATTTTAAGGCCTCTTCTTTTATCTCTTCTGCTACTTCGTCAGGAATGCCACTTGGATATTTGTTAGCTTCTGCCATGAAATATACCAAGCTACCTATGATTTCGTTTCTACACTGGCTAACTCTTCGTCTTAAGACTTTTAAATCTTCTGCGTAATATTCTTTTCCATTTGTCATGTAATTGTTTCCTCTTTTGTAATGTAAATATATAATAGCTTTAGATGCGAATACAGCATATTATGCTGTTCTCATCAGTCTTTTATTTTCAAGTTTTCGGATGAGAACAATCTATCAATTGTTTATCTTGTAACATATATAATATAGAATCTCTAATATAATCTGCGCCACGTACAGCATTTTCGATATTTTTATTTTTAATCGATTCGTCTAGCTTCTTCTTTCCCTCAATATATACATTTGTTACGTTTATTTGAGGTATGGCACACGTTTTTTCAAGTCTTTCAATTTCTTCTTTTAGCATAGTGGAATCTTCATGTATTGGTTGATACAATTTCTCGAAATATTCTCCTTTTCTACTTTCATCTTCGATATAATCATATTTTATTTTGTTCCAAGAGCGCGATAAATTAGATGCTCTATTTATCACCTTAGCAGCACTGCTTATACATTCACATTCTTTATCTGTGACCATGTTTTATTTTCTCCTTTCTTAATATGTCATCTCTTTTTCTTTAACTATTTTTCACATTATGTTATTCGTACAGTTTTAATGTGTTTATTAATTTGTTGTCATATTTATTTATTCTCTATGGTGTAATATCAACGATTATCCATGTAAGCGTGTCATCTATATAGCTTAATACCACATCTTCATCGTGTCGCAATTGAATTGTGGTACTGTATGTATCATAAACCTGGGACACTGAAGTAAAGTCAAGACCGCGTATGTTATCATAAACTGTGTTAGTATTGAAATCATCTGCAATCGTATTGGATGCGAAATAATTTCCAATCGTATTGTAATGGAAATCATCTCCAATAGTGTTGGCCACCAAGTAATTTCCAATAGTATTGGATACGAAATCATCTCCAATAGTATTTGATAAGAAATTAATTGCAACAGTGTTAGAATAGAAATTATCTCCAATCGTGTTATCGGATGAATAGTTCCCAATAGCGTTTTGGGCAAAACCATCTCCAATCATGTAGTATGTGAAAGTAGATCCAATAGTGTTGTTAGCGAAATTAGTCCCTGTAGTATTGTTAGCGAAAAGATTTCCGATCGTGTTGTGATAAAACTCATTTCCAATAGTGTTGACATAGAAAAGATTTCCGATTGTGTTTTCAAGGAAAGAATTTCCGATCGTGTTGTATGAGAAATAGTTTCCAATCATGTTTTCAAAGAAATCTGTCCCGATTGTGTTGGAGTAGAAGTCATTTCCAGTTGTGTTGGAGTAGAAACGATTTCCAACCGTGTTGGTGTTGAAATTGTTTCCAATTGAGTTAGAATAGAAATCGTTTTCAACCGTGTTAGAATAGAAATCATTTTCAACTGTGTTGTTACTGAAATTATTTCCAATAGTGTTTGAGAAGAAAGAATTTCCAGTTATGTTTGAGTAGAAATCATTTCCAGTTGTGTTGGAGTAGAAATCATTTCCAATCATATTGGTGTGAAAACTGTTTCCAATCATATTGGTATTGAAACTGTTTCCAATTGTATTGGAATAGAAACTATTTCCAGTTGTATTACCATACGATTCTGCAGCTATTTGATTAGAATATACAGAGAAACCATGGTTATCTTGGAGGAAGAATACATTGTTGTTTATGATTGATCCTGATGCATTATCATTAGTCAAATCGTCTTTAAATGGTTCGATATGATTGCTTCTACAACATAGTTCATAGGTAGCGGTTCCACTTCCTTCAGCAAATGTTTTTACATCTACATATGAAGTGCCTGACGGAATACCATTGGTAGATGTTGGATTATTGTTCCAATATGCTGTTAGCGATAAATCAAGACTCTGAACCCAATAGTCAGCAAATGATGATGGTTCTTCTGGAGTGATGTTTGGTATGAGGTTTGTAGTTGTGCCTGCTAAGTTGCCTGATACATTTGTCATTATAGGACTTGTAAATGGCGTCCCAGATACATTTGCCGTAAATATAATATCTGTAGTATTACTTGTTATGACTATCCCTTGTGCAAGATAGTCAGTTGCAAATGCAGTCACAAAATCTGCTGCCGTTGTCTGTATATTGATATTAAATGTAACAATTTCTGTCAACCCTCCTGCATCGGTGATAGTTGCAGTTCCACTTGTCCCTGTAAGTGTTATAGTATCTATCTGAGCCTGAGATAAATTATTTAATGATGCCTTGTAAACAAAACCAGAATGTTCAACATGACCACCTGCTAGAGTGCTGATGGCGGATGTCCACGCAGTGCAAGCAGTGTTCCATCGTCTGAATAATACATTCCTAAAATCATAGCCCATGTAATTATCCAGCAGTGTATCATATCTGAAGTAGATTACACCTTTGAAACCTGGTACTATTACACCAGAATTTGAGAATCCATTATCATCTAACCATTGGGTTGGAAGCGGATCATAATATATTGTGTCTTGTGGATATGTGGAGGATTTTGCCTCTTTATCTATAGTGTTTGGTGAGGTAGCCACGACTGTTAACGGCTCAGTCGTTCCAGCGTTTATGCTATATTGAGTTCCTGCTGAGTCAACGATATAGTGCACTGTCGCAAAATCTGTTATCATGTAGTTCTTGCCTGAGATAAGTGTTGACCCAGCTATCATTGTCATTAAATTTGAGTATGTTGTGTTTGTAACATTATTAGGTAATGCCTTCCAATAAGGATTTGAGCCATCTGTTGTCAAAAATTTGTTGACTTGTCCAGTTTGAGACGGTAGTAATGCATTTGCCGACAAATCTGTTATTGCTGATATTGGATGGCAATCTGGAGCGTCTCTATCTGTAAGATCGTTATGAGGTCTATCTTGTACGTCTGTTAGTTTTCTAATGATAACATTAATTTCTCTTGTTTGCACTTTTGATCACCTTTGTGAAGATTTTTCTATATGTCCCAACTTTATTCAAACTTTCTTTTTGATACATGAACAATTATTAGAGAATTTAGTGGCTAAAGTAGATGCTTGGTGCCTCAAAGCTATATAATCATCAAAGCAAATTTTGCCACCAGGGTTGATTATATCTTCAAGAAAATATGTAGTGGTATCTAGCATCTTTACAGAAATAGGGTCGCATTTATCTACCTTTTCTTTAATTCTTTCTATCATCTTTATCGCTTTTTCTTTTTCAGGAGAAAAGCATCTTCTTTGTTCCATATATATCATCCCTTAAATAATTATATCATCCTTAACTATACCACAATTTAACATTTTCTACAATCGTTGTTTGCAGATCTCATAATAATGGATAAGCGATACTCATTTTCTTTGGTAATTTTGAGTCGTCAATTTTGTATATCATCACCAATTCTTTCAAGTGACAGCTTTAGCTGTTGATTATTGCTGCTATCAATCTGCAGGGACTGACTACAGACTCTTTTTGGTCCTTGTCCATTCCTACTTGGTCCATAAGTTTTGGATCTTTTTCTACGTATAATTTCATATATTCGTCTATTGTTGTCATATATTTATATTCCTTCATGATCTGTTATCTTTGTTTTTTCAATCTCTTTTCATAGTTTAATTTATTTCGTCTTGATTGTACTAACAAATTAGTTTTTCTTTAATCAGTTCTTCTTTTAAATTTCTTAGATCTTCTCTTTTACCGACAGGTAATTCTAGATATCTATCGCTGGTACGACCGGACATAACTAGGTCTTTTATTTCCTTATCATATTCGTCAAGATGTCTTTCTAGAATTCTGGAAATAGACCTTGTCTTCGTATCTAGCAACTTGTCACACGATCTTTGTCTGAAGCCTGCTTCTGTCTTTGACACGTTTATTTCCTCTTGGGTTTTAATATTGCATGTTCTACTGTTTCAGATAGAATATTTGCGTAGTCTATCAAATACAGATAATTTCTCATGTGATATGTCGTAATTATTTCTCATATTTTTGATGTCGTTAGGTTATATAACTATTATTCTTGATCTTGCCTAATATTTATTTTCTATGTTTTCGGTTGTTACTATGCTTTTTCTGTACAGTCTGGGATATCTTTTATCACTTTTCTTGTGGTCTCTAATTTCCTCATAAAATTTCTGCTCGTCTCGATCATTTGTTCTTGGTTCATCCCAACCATGACAATCTCTTCGCCACGGGCTTCTGTCCTAGTTATTATATCTTTTTGGTTTTCAATGGCCTCTTTAAAAACTCTGAGGATTAGTAATTTATGATCTCTGTTCATACAATTACAATCTCCTAATGAATTCTGATTTGTCATATGTTTATTTCCTCCTCCTTTACTAATTTGCTGATACATTTTTGTTTATCTTTTACATATCATTTTTGAGTCATTTTCTTATTTGATTTTTATCCTGTTAACGATTTTCGCTTTGTATTCATGCACTCACAATTTTTCATAAATTTTACAGCTTCTTTCTTTATCTCTTCTGAGACTTCTTCATGAATACCGCTCGGATGTATGTTAGCTTCAGCCATGAAATAAACCAAGATTCCTGCGACATCATTTCTACACTGTCTAACTCTTCGCCTTAGGGTTTTTAAATCTTCTGCGTAGTATTCTTTTCCGTTTGTCATATAATTATTTCCTCCTTTCTTTTCTTCTCAGCTTTCATTATTCTTGCATTGTATACTTGTCCACATTCAGGACATACTGCTGTAGATGTAACAAACCAAGTTTCTCTGGATTTACCATCTTTTGTTCTTTTAATGTCTCTTTCCGGTGTTGGAAACATTATTTCTGTTCCACAGTCACAGACGTAATCCATATTTTTCTCCTGTTTTCTCAGTTTACTCATATTTATTTATCATTAATTTGGATTTGGACATATTGAGTGTGTATCAGCAGATAGACCTGATACAGTAAATGTTTCTATTACAGTATCTCCAATTGTACCATTCGCCGCGAATGACACAGATGAGTAAGATGATGGTGTTATAGTAGGAGTACCGCCACTAACTGTTATTGATAGATCGTGTAAGCCTGCTGTCTGTCCACTGTTTGCCCATGTTACACTTACCAATACTGTGCAAATTCCTGTTCTGCAAGGTGTTTCACTTGGAGTTATTGTCATTGCTGTTGCCCCTATATTTGCAACAGTAAGCATGTCCGGCGAAACTGTCGTTGTTCCTCCTGAGTCTATATTAAAGTGTGTTATTGCCGTACTTGTATATCCTGCCTTAGTTAGCTGATACGTATGATCTCCAGGAGAGATACCTGATATAATCGCCGGGGTTGGTGCTATCTGTAATGTTCCATCTATATATATTGCCGCGTTAACTTCAGGAGTTGACGATATATTTAAGCTTCCTGTCAATATTTCTTCTGTGCCTGATGTTGAGAATGTTGGCTCTGGAGATGCATACTTTCGAGATAAAATATCTTTTACATACCCAGTATTATTATAACATGTTGTGCATGAATCATTTCTGGATAATATAGCATAGAAATATGTAAATTGAATTGGAGTTGTATCTGTAAATATTATTGGACTCCCAGAAATTTGTGTTGTTCTTGCTGAATCAGTATATATATAATTTGACTGATGTTCCTAATCTTGTAAATGTCAGATAATACACAGTGTTGGCGGATATGTTTGTTGTATATGTTGGATACCATGCAGATTCTGTACCACTTGTCCAGTGAGAAATTCCGAGTATAGGATTCTGTATTTCGTAACCATTCCCAGAATATTCTTCTATGAATAGACCATTATTTATAGTGTTCATTTCGTTAATAGTGTCAGCAAATCCTAATACTGCAAGCGCACCCCATACCGTAGGACTAACAAGAAATGTCACGTTTAATATAAAATCTGAAGTTGTTGGTATTGATCTATATATGTATCCGACTGAATTTCTTGCTGCCCAATTGGTAAAATCTAGTCGGTGATTGGTAATGTAGTCTTGAGTAAAACTACTAGTTGGATCTACTTTTGTCCATCCTCCCTCGTTTACAAGATAGTGATTGAACGCTATGAAGGTATTAGTCCCATTGCTCGCTGATGAGGCTCCTGTATTGTTATAATAAATGTATATAGTTGATGTGCAAGGATTTGTAGGTATTGATGGTATCTTAATCCACACTGTTGCAACTGATCCAGATGTGTAAGATTCTATCCAATAATTGAGATTAGTTGATCCATCATTGGACGTAAATCTTAAGTCACTAAAGTCGTTATTAACATTAGCACCTAGATATATATCAGTGGATGTGTCTGACCCAGTTGCTTTATGAACTATTAGTTTCATTTGATAGTCTGTTTGAGCACCTGATGTTGAACCAGTAATAGTTAATAATTTTCGTCTATCCCAGCCAGATAACCATGATACTGTCTGCACTTCTTCTCCACCAACACACGTCGTTGGTTCTGTTGCTGTGTATTGGCGAATGCGCCAATCGTCTAACCATCCAGTGGATAACCAATTATTGTCTCCTCCACCTTGTTGTTGTATCAAATATACGTATTTTATATTTGTGGTTACTACATCTGTTGAACTAAGAGTTGATGTTCCAAGTACTGTTGTGAATGTACTGTCTGTATATATTTTATGCGTTTGGACACCACTAACTAGGGTATATCTGTCCCAATATTGAGTATTGGCAGTTGCTGCAGGCATATCAGTATCGAAACTTGCGACACTATTTACTCTTTTCATTAAGTTGCCATATGGGTGTTGATACCAGTTATGATACCCATATACTGTCTGTACTAATCCGCCCAAACTGTCTGTATATGCAAATGGCTCAAATGTCCCATATTGAACTGTAGATGTAGCTCTCCATGTACATTCTACTATAAAATTGGTTGGGAGAATTTGTTGTTTGTAAATGTATGAATTTTGTCTTCCCCAGTTTGTCCAGTCAAGTCTATTGTTGGTAAAACTTAGAAATCCTCCAGGATCTACTTTAGTCCATCCAGTAGAATTTCCATCAAAGAATGATATAAAAGTATTTGTGCCACCTGTTGAGTTGTCGTAGGTTGCAGATGAGTTACCATAATACATGTAAATTGTATTTGCACCAGACAATATAGACGGAATATTTATCCATATTCTCGTTGATGACGAGTTGACACCAGATTCTATCCAGTAATTGATAAGGGTTGTTCCATCTGACGATGTAAATCTTATATCATTGCAACTTGATTGCATTTTGCTAGCTGTTACCAAACTTGCCGTATCTACAGTAACCAAGACTTGATAGTTAGTTAATGCAGATCCGGATGATACTGTTATTGATCTTCTATAGTTCCAGCTAATGTTATACCATGCCATAATTTATTTGTCTCCTTGTTGTCTTCTTTTGTTTATTGACAGACGTCTTGTCGTATAACTGTTTGTTATTGATTCTCTTCTATTCCAACATGTTAACAATTTCACGGTTTATTATCTCCTTTGTTTGTTGTTAATGTTTTATTCAGTTGTTCTATTTTTTATATACTTGCGTGTTCATTATATGTCTTTAGCTATTTTTCACTTTATGCTATCTTTACAGTTCTAATGTATTGATTAATAAAATAATTCATTTCTCTTAGATCCTCTAATTTTCTGGATATTTCAGGCCAAAATTCTGGCTTGTCTCCATTTTCACCAACAATGTCATCTACAACACTCTCTAATTTGTGTAACTGTTGGAATGAGTCTCTTATATAGTCGTATCCTTTACTTCTATCAAAGAAGTAGCACTTTGTCTTATTAGTTTTAGCCGAACCTATACAACCCATTCCTTCACTCATAATGTTAAATAAGTCTGAAGTCGATGGTCTTTCCGAGAATGGTTGTGGGTGAGTATGGAAAGTTCCTACAAATTCTCCTTTTGTACATCTTCGTCTAGACGCTACCCAACACTCATTTCCAGTACATTCGTGCATATGCATTATGACGTTGTTTTTATATTTACAAAAGTCGAATTCTCTTTCTTTTCTATCCTTCTTAGTTTTACCAATCATTTCTTTCATTTTTTCGATAGTATTGCCTTTTAAAATGAAAGAATTTAATTTTGTTTCTTTTGTTTTCATAATTACCGTCGGTATAACGCATCTTCTATTCTCTACCAAATTTTGACAACAACATGAGTTGTCTTGAGATCATTATTTATTTGCTTTTTTAAAATCTTTCATTAAATTATTTATCTCTTGTAATTTGTTACTTAAATCGCATTTTTTTTCAACTTCTTCTAGATATCTTATGTGCTTTTCTAGTCTCATAGTTCTACGATTGATTTCAGTTGGTGTTGATGTATGTTTATTACTGTAATTAATCTCATCAAGTATATTCGTTTTTAAGGTATCTATTTTTATTTTGGAGACGTCACATACTCTTTCTTTAGTTACGACCGGTTCTTTTTCCTTAAATATATTTTCGAGTAGTAAGTAATTTTTATGCTTGTACATTGTAGGAAGTAATTCTTCTCTCATTTTATGAGTATCATCATAAGCTTCGTCTTTGAGCTCATTTGGAAGACGCGCACTAAAAGAGTCTATTTCTTCCTTATTTTTGATATCTTCATTATATGGCGCTCTATTTCTCATTAAGCATTTCAGTTTTTCTTTTTGGTCTCTTTTAACGTAAATAACAAGTGTATCGTCATCTGGATTTATAAATTGATTAGATGATGTACTTTCTATATTTCCCCCTCCTCTATAGAGGATATCTTCTTCTTCAATATTGCGCAATTTAATCGGAAATATTTGGTGTAATAGCTCACTTTTACCGGAACATCTCATATCACCGCCAGATTGAATTTTAAATGAAGAAGGTAAATTTTTTCTGCATTCGTCGGTAAGGTACGTTCTATAGTCATTGTCCTGCACATCTTTGTGTTTGAACACACAATCTATAAAATCTTTTAGTTTAGGATTACTGAATCTACTTTCTTTAATAATAAAATCAGATAGCATTTTGACCTCCTTTAGAAAATAAATCTTTAAGTTGCGTTTTCATAGTCTATATCTTTTCTTATATTGTATCATTTGTTCATTATACGTATGCTGAGTAATTTTAGATGATCTGATAAAGACTGCGTGACGG
>Ga0187886_1001802_pt1 | contig 18378 bp, 15 predicted proteins | sample June2016WEW_20_1_FD_133001 | JGI IMG/M metagenome (GOLD analysis project Ga0187886, IMG submission 133001) | Peatland microbial communities from SPRUCE experiment site at the Marcell Experimental Forest, Minnesota, USA - June2016WEW_20_150 | ecosystem: Environmental > Terrestrial > Soil >... | reverse complement strand
TGAGTTGGGCAACGCTTTGTGGAGAGAGTGTTCTTTGCTCAAACACATAAGTCAGGAAGAAGCAGAAAAACTGCTAAGGGCAATGTATGCAATTCTTCAAGCAATGGACGTAGTTGGGTTGGAAAATGAAGATGAAGGCGCCATAATCTTGGATAAGGCATGCAAATTTAACATCACTTATTATGATTCCGCGTATGTTGCTGAAGCGTGCAAATCCAAGAAAACCTTAGTCACAGATGATAAAAAACTTGCTAAAGCAGCTGAAAACGCAGGCGTAAAAACCTTAACCAGCAGAGACCTTATTCGCTAGGCATTTTTTATCACATGTTGAATTTATGTTTCTTATCTAAGTATTTTTTTCAAGCTTTGATAGGATGGAAGCCAAACGTGAGTTTTGAGGAAGGGCTCAAGGTGACGGCTGCGTGGTTTTCACAGCTATTTTACATCAAGCAAAAGCTTGTAAAAAGCTGCCCTCCCTAACGTGAACAACCAGTTAAGGTTGTTTTTTTGGTTTAGGGTCTGAATTGGTTAAGTCATGGTACAAAGGACATCAGCAACAACGCAGCGTTAACTACTTCTATGCCTGTGGGTTTGTGGTGGAATGCTAGTTTCATCAACAACAAGCTAAACGCCTAAACCTTAGCAGAATTAACGTCTGGTCTAGACCCTGTAAAAGTTATACCTTGTTATATTATTTTGACTCATATGTGAGTCATTCGTGAGTAACGTGGATTTAGGCTTGTCTGTGTATAAAAGGTCAGTATTTCATAGATTGATTGTGCGCTTAGTGTTGACAAAATCTAAATGATTATAAAGTCTATAGGTCAGCCGTGAAACGCGTGACGCCAAACCAAGTTCCAGGTTCTTTGAATGTGGGTTACGGAGTTAAAATTCCGTATTACAATCTAGATAGCCTGCATGCTATTGCAATAGGAGAAGGTACCGAAATCGCAAGTTTTGTGGAAGTAGGTTATGGTAGCCGAATTGGGAAATTTTGCAAGATTGAATCTTTTAGTTTCCTACCGCCTGGAACTATTATAGAAGATTACGTTTACATTGGCCCTCATGTAACAGTAACCAGCGACCGAAATCCCAATGCGCAAAGCAAAAATCTGAAAAAAGAGCCCGTCACAATTAAAAAAGGCGCAAGCATAGGCGCAGGAAGCATTATATTAGCAGGCGTAACAATAGGCGAAAACGCTATTGTTGGTGCAGGTTGCATCGTGTCGCGTGATGTACCTGCGGGCACTGTCATTCACGATGGAAAGCAAGTCTAAATTCATGTCATCGACTTGGGATCGGGCTGGGAATTTTTCTATGCAAAAATGGGCAAAGACCGATGCATAACCTTCCGAAGCTCCAACGCGAACTGTTGCGGGGCAGAAAACAAAACCTAACAGGCTACGTCATGGAAGTAACGCTTGAACCTGCATAAATCGCGTTAGGCAAAAAGTAAACATGTATTTCAGAGAAAAACGGAAAAATACGCATAAACTGCCTGAACCTAACTATGCAGAGTCCCTATTCCCGTTACAGTTTTCGAGCGCACTTACCACAAGAAGAAGAAAGCAACTACACTTAACACGTTAAACATCCAGGCATTTGAGAAAAACGGAGACACAACTGTTGAGGACTGGAGCGATTCGATGGCAGGAGACTTTAAAGACTTAAGTTTTATATATGCAGGTTCCAATAACCCAGTAAACTCTATAAAAGTGACCAAAAGATGACGCTGAAAATTCGAACTGCTGTAGTGCTTGTGGGTGGGTCGGGGTTGCGCATGCACCCTCTTACGGAAGACCGGCCCAAATGCATGATACCCTTGTGCGGAAAACCCCTCTTGTACTGGACGCTCAGTTGGCTTCGAGACCAGGGCTTTGACCATGTGGTTCTTGGTGTATCTCACCGAAAAGAAGTAGTGATCAACTACGTTAAAGAAAACCCGCTCGGAATCAAAGTGGATTTCAGTGAGCATACACAGGAAGGTGAGACGGGAGAAGGCTTTCGGCTTGCCATCAAAAGGCATGTAAATGACGAGAACTTCCTCGCCATGAACGGTGACGAACTTACTAACATGGATCTCGAGAAATTCGTCGATTTCCACATGGCACAAAAAGGCATAGCAACAATAGCCGTGTCGCCCATGCGGTCACCCTTCGCCGTGCTTGAGCTCAACGGAAACGATATCGTAGAATTCAAAGAAAAACCCTTACTTGAAGACAAGCTCATAAACGCAGGTATCTATGTTTTTAATCACGCCATATGTGACTACTTGCCCACTATAGGCTCCATCGAGAAAACTGCGTTCCCTGCGCTCGCAGAAAAACGACTTCTCAAAGCATACCGACTTGGCAAGGGTGAACAATGGCTAACCATTAATAGCGTTAAAGATTTATCTATAGCAGAAAAAGAGTTTGAATCAATACGAGGTCTTAAAAAATGAAAGCTCTCATTACAGGAATACTGGGTTTCATAGGAAGCAATCTGGCAGAGAAACTTGTGAGCAACGGGGACGAGGTTCACGGTCTTGTCCGTCGCGTAGCGAGCAGAAATTTGGATGTCCTTGGCAAAACAATCAAAGACGTAACATTAGTATCGGGGGACATTACAGACTATGCGTCCACCCGTAACGCCTTGAAAATTGCTAACCCCGACGTTGTTTTTCACCTAGCTGCTCTGAGTCCTGTTCGCGATTCTTTTGAGCACCCATTTGAATATCAACAGGCGAATTTTACAGGCACAATGAACGTAGCTCACGCTCTATTAGAGCTGCCTGATTCACAAAAGCGGAAGTTAATTGCTGCCTCAACTGCCGAAGTGTACGGTATACAGGGGAATGAACCGCTAAAAGAGACGCTGTCACTGAAGCCGTCGAGCCCTTACGCCGTAACCAAGGCTGCAGGCGACTTGTACTTGCAGATGATGTTCAACTCGTTCGATCTGCACGGCACCGTGATGAGACCAACTAACTCGTATGGCAGGAAATTCGAGAAGAATTTCATGGTTGAATACCTTATCACTCGGATGCTGAAGGGTGAGAGTCTGTATATCGGCGCCCCTGACTCTGTAAGAGACTACATGTATGTGGACGACCACGTGAATGCTTATGTGCTTGTTGCTAAAAACCCAAGGGCAGATGGACAAGTCTACAATGCGGGCACCGGGATCGGCGTAACAAATAGGCAACTAGCTGAACTGATAGCTAAGAAAGTGGGTTATGACATTAAGAAAGCAAAGTTCGGTTCTTATCCTCCTGGTTACCCGCTTAGACCATTATCATCTGACCAACCCTACCTTGTGCTCGACGCGACAAAAATCAAGAAAGACATCAACTGGACACCGACGTACAATCTAAGCGTAGGATTAGACAAAGTAATCGCATACCTCAAAAACTGACGACTTAAGGGTTTTAAAGGGTCCTGAAAAATTAATTTCTATGTCGCTAAAACCGGCAGTTTTAAAGATTTTTTCTATTTTTCTATTGTTGAATGATTTCTCCAGCCGAAACGCATGAATTTCTTTTTTATTAGCTAATTCCATCTATTATTGGAAATTGAGAGTTCCATTTGCTGTTTATAGTTTCGACTTTTTTGTCTTTAAATCTAACGCTTGACCTGCAATTAGGACAAGCTAAGATTGCTTCAAGCTCAGAGGTATTTTGGTTTCCATGCATACCTGTCAATCTTGTGTTGCAGATACTGCCATATCTACGTTTGCTCATTAAGTCAAAACAAAAATGAAAGATGTCATTTACTGATTTTAGGTTTCTTTATTTTGAGATTTTTCATTTATATACCAATCGATTGTTTTGGATAGACCTTCTTCAAGACGCGTTGTTGCTTTGAAATCAAATTCAACTTTTGCCCTTATCGTATCGAGATACCTTCTCGGTTGCCCATCTGGTCTTGAAGCATCCCAGATTATCTGCCCCTTAAATTTTGTGAGCTTAGCAATCAAATTTACTAATTCCTTGATTGTAACTTCTCTGCCAGAGCCAAGGTTGACTGGAGCAGGCTTATCATATTTTTCTGTTGCGGCAATAATTCCTTCGGCGGCGTCTTTCACATAAAGGAATTCACGAGATGCCTTACCTGTTCCCCAGACGATTACTTGTTTTTCTTCGTTTTGTACTGCATTTGTGAATTTTCTGACTAAGGCAGGTATCACATGTGACGATTCTAAGTCAAAATTGTCTCCTGGACCATATAGGTTTACTGGAAGCAAATAAATTACATTCATATTGTATTGTTGTCGGTAGGCTTGCGCCATCACGAGAAGCGCTTTCTTGGCGATGCCGTAGGGAGCATTTGTTTCTTCAGGATATCCGTTCCAAAGATCGTCTTCTTTGAACGGGGTAGGCGTAAACTTTGGATAAGCGCAAACTGTGCCAAGCTGAACGAACTTACTCACTTTTGCAAGACGAGCTGCTTCCATAAGTTGAGTACCCATCATAATATTATCATAAAACAGAGTTCCAGGATATTTTTGGTTAAATCCTATACCGCCAACGCGGGCAGCAAGATGAATAACTATGTCAGCGTTTTCGACTACTTTTTGGCAATTAGCCCAAACCCTCAAATCAAAAAATTCGTGCCTCGGAATGTATATTTGGCTTGATGAGACGCCTCGTTTCTGTATTAAGTTTTCAACTAAATGTGTACCCAAAAAACCGGCTCCACCGGTTAGCAATATTTTTTTATTTTTCCAGAAGTCAGTCAATCTATTTTCCACCATCGATTTGGAAATCGTTTACGCAAGATTTCATCGCCTTCACCGATGGTTTTTAATCCGATTTTGCGCATGTCGGCATCAACCATTATCTTGACTAAGTCTTTGAACCGTATCTTGGGTTCCCAGCCAATTATTTTTTTGATTTTTCTTGAATCAGCAGCAATATCCTCTGTTTCAGTTGGTCTGAAATAGTTTTTGTCAGTTTTTACATATTCTTCCCAGTTCAGACCTACATATGAGAATACTTGTTCAACAAATTCTCGCACAGAGTGCTGTTCTCCTGTCCCAACCACGAAATCATCCGCTTTTGATTGTTGAAGAATTTGCCACATTACTTCAACATATTCTGGGGCGAATCCCCAGTCCCGCTTTGGTTCGAGATTGCCAAGATACAATACTTGCTGTTTTTTGGCGACAATATTCGCTATCGCCATAGTAATCTTTCTTGTAACAAATATTTCGCCTCTACGCGGAGATTCATGATTAAAAAGAATACCGTTGCATGCAAACAGACTATATCCAAGTCTATAATTTTTCGTCATCCAATAGGCATAAACTTTAGCTACAGCATATGGACTTGTTGGACAAAAAGGGCTCTCTTCATTTTGAGGCGAAGGAGTATTACCGAACATTTCACTACTAGATGCCTGATAGAATTTTGTGCCGTTTCCACTGCGCCTAATTGATTCTAATAGTCTAACTGTCCCAAGGGCAGTAACGTTGCCAGTGTATTCAGGCATATTAAAGCTCACTTTAACGTGACTTTGAGCAGCTAGATGGTATACTTCGTCTGGTTTTATATTGTATAAAATGTTAGAGGTCTGTTCTGAGTCAGAGAGGTCGCCGTAGTGAAGAAAAAGTCGTGCATTGGGATCATGTGGATCAACATATATGTGATCAATTCTGCCCGTGTTAAAAGTGCTAGCTCGCCGAATTATTCCATGTACCTCATAATTTTTTGAGAGAAGAAACTCGGCCAGATATGAACCATCTTGACCAGTTATCCCTGTGATGAATGCCTTTTTCATTTTCAGTCTCTTGGCAATAAGCTCATTTTTCTATTTAAGCTAGAAGGTTTCAATTCAACTTTTCTCTAAGCTTAATGAAGCAACAAGAAAACTAAACTCCATATTTTGAACTACAATAGAAGAAGCGATGCGACAGTTTTTATGTCTACATTCCAAGGGAAGTCTCGAGAGATTCAGCCTTCCCCCATAAGGCCCAACTAAAAGGTCAAAGTCAAAACAGATGTTGAAAGTAAAATGAGCGAAATTTCTACGGCGGGCTCGAGAATTTGAGGAACTTACTTTTCGAGATAAAATGACTTGTTTGCTAATCAATTTGAATGATCATAATTTTTTACGTGCTAAAAAATTTGTAGTGACGAAGATTTCGTTCATTTCGCTGTATTTGTTTATTGGGTAAATGCCGTCTTGCAATATTCTATAGATATTGAAATTTGGTTTTAGCAAATAAAAGAAGTCCCGAAAATACGTTCTCGAATCAATGTTGCAGCCGCCGAATTCAAATTGGATGAAGCCAATCGACGTCTTATTTAGCATTCGGTTTGCTCCGTACAAGACGTCCAGCTCATTTCCTTCCACATCAAGCTTCAATAAATCAATGTACTGAATACTTTCTTGATCACAATAATCGTCGAGTTTTCTAATCTCAACTTCTTCTTTTTTATCCATTGTAATCCCCAAATAATCAAGCTGCCGATTATACAGGCTTGCCAAACCGGAAGCGTTTACGCTCGAAAATAATATGGATTTCTTATTTTCCTTGCCGAGCCCAAAATTATTTAGCTTAACATTTTTGTATTGCCCTAAGTTTTTCTGCAATATTTGATAAGTGTTTTTTGAAGGCTCGAAGCAGAACACATTGGGATTATTAACAAATTTTAGAACAGATTCGGTATATTTACCGATGTTTGCTCCCACATCAAATATGACAGGGTTGCTGGTTTTGTTATTTTTTTGAAAATAATTCAAAAAATAGACTTCACCGCTATAATTAGAATCGTCGCCCGTGCCATAATTCATACCGATTAAAGATAGACCGTAAAGGACCTCGAAAATTTTTTGGAAACGAACCTTGCCCAAAACTGGTTTAAAAATTGTTCTTGCTAACCGGACGTTCCTCCGCATTTGAACACGTTCATTTTTGATTTCGTTTTTAGGTGGTTGCAACGATTTTCTGACCTCAATTTATTCGATAACTTTTTAGGTTTTGCTTTTAAATTAGTGAGTGCTGTAGTAAATACATTATCCCCAACTTACCTCATAAACAAATCTCCGCGCCTTCCCGGTATATAGCTCATGCAAATTATCGTCAGTCATTATTTTTACAATAGCCTCGCTTAGTTAATTTTGAACTATAATTGATGGCGATTCCAGCCTGGCGTTTGGACGTTTCAAACACGACTTCAGGGACTTTGGTAATCAGAATTTGGGCATTACCCCAAACTAGCGTACTCAATTTTTTTAATCCGAAGGTCATAAATCTTTAGTAATTTCGTTGTTGCACGTCTTCTTAAGAACATCATATGTCTTAGATAGAAATTGGCTTTCCTGTAAATGTTTTACAACATATTCCCTGGCTTGCTTTCCCATTTTTTGCCTCATCATTTCATTCTCCAAGAGAGACACAAGCGCTTTAGCTAGAAGTTCAGTGTCTTGGATAGGGAGTTTTACTCCATTAACTTCATTAGAGATTATTTCGCCTATCCCGCTAACATTCGGAACGATCACAGGCTTACCAGTAGCCATCGCTTCAACAGTCACCATACTCCAAGACCAATAAGGTTGTGGAAAAACAAAAACATCACAGGCTGCGTAATAATAAGGAAGCAAGTCACTGCCCATTCTTAATTGTTCGCCTGTCATGATCACATTTGATTCCAATCTAAGACTTCTGATTAAATTAGCTAGTCTGGATTTGATTTCAGGGCTGCAGGGACCGACGATCATGTAAACAACATCAGGGATCACTTTTTTTACAGTTGCTACTGCCTTGATAACAAGATCCACACGCTTTTCCATATTGCCAACGGTCAAAATGCAAGGTCTATTCGAGATTCCATATTGCTCTCTTATAACACTGCCATCTAGGGAAGGATTGAATCTATTAGTGTCAGTTCCCAACCTAATTATTTCCGAGTCTCTGTTATAAAAAAGTCGCACCCGGTCTTTCGCAAATTGGCTTAAAACAGATATCCGTGTTATTTGACTAACTGCGACCCGATCAACTTTCCTTAAAGCATATTGGATAGGTGCAAAAAATGGTCCGTAGTAAATGCTTTTTTGTTGCGATACAACTGGGGGTAAAGGATAGAGAATTACCGAAGGTTCATTACACTGCCAAACCGTTGGACGCCCATGAAAATTCGGAGACAAAGTTGAAAAATATGATGGAAAGTTTTGACAGAAAATTACGTCAAAACTATTCAATTCTGCTGGAATCGTGAGATAAGAAATAATTCCAAGCATTTTTTTGAGATCAGCCTGATCAGAGAACCCCCTTTCTATATTCCTTATGATAAACTCACTTTCTTGAAAACGGCTGTTAGTGCACAAGAAATTTGACCAAACCTGAACGTCATCTCCTTTAGATGCAAGAAATCGCGCCACCTTTAACACGAGGACGTTGGCGCCGCCTACAATATCGACGTTGGGTACCAAGATTAGAGCTTTCAATAAACGGTCTCCATACTAGATAACCAATACGATATTCTTTTCAGTAAAAGCACTGGTAAACGCCATGACTTCTCTGCACCTTGCAAGCGCTAGAAGCTTTCCCCTATAGGAATTATCAATGCGCGTAACCTCAAAAGATTTCTTCGAGTAAGATTTAGATACATTTGACCCAATGGATCCTTCTGTCCCATTCACTAAGACCTTCATCGATTTCCTACCTTTATTGACCGTCCTGTATTTGTTGGAATAATCCAGTCTCTCTTATAGATAAATTGTTCCATATCAAAAGCTGGAGATGGAATCAAAATTCTCAGGTTTGCTCAATTGCCAAAGCTTCATGATTAAGTCACCAGAAGAGAATGTGATAGATGCCTGTAATTTTAGTTCTTTCGAACCCTGCGCCTTATGAGAATAAAGATGGATGCACCTACGATTACGACGATTAGGATTACATTAACGAGTATGGTGACGTTAAGAAGGGTTTGTGGGCTGAATGATAGATCCAACGTCTGTTCTTTATTGTTGGAATTTGCCTGTGGAATGAACCAGCCATTGCCGAAGCCATTTATTTCAACATGCAAATTCAATTGACCTGTATTTGTTCGTAGAATCCATTCTGGATCATACGACGCAGAGTATATCAAGAACGATTGCTGAGAGCTATTTGTGTGAATTGTAGCATGCGTGAAGGAGTCAAAATTTGACTGTAGCATGGTAATCTGATTACTAGACGAATTCATTGATGATTTAACGAGTTGCAAATTATAGAACGTTAGATTTCCTTCAGAAGCACTTCCGACTTCAAGTGAGATATTGTGAATACCTTCATCGAGTTTAATTGACCCTATTTTGATTGTTCCATTCGATCCTTCTGCTGAAGCAGAAATAATTGTGCTGAACACACTATTGTCCACGACAACTTTCAATCCGACCGTTTCTGCTGTTGCCTGCGCATTCAAGAAAAGATCAAAGTTTGATGAAAATGGAATTGTGAGATTCAAAGAAGCGATAGGTGTGGTAACATTATTCGCCTTTGCTTCGGGTAAGCCAACATACTCCAACGTTTTTGATTCATTAGCTACCGACTCAAACCCACTTATTGTGGTGAAGGTGGATGGGTCAATTACAAATGTCAATCCCATGCTCTCAAGAGAATTGACGCATTCTGTATATGCCGTCTTGAAAACATTTGTAGGGACTATAATCAAGCTATCAACCAGATTTGTTCCGTTAAGGCTCTTTATCGACAAATTCTGTATACCAGTCCCCATCGATAAGTTTCCAACCAATCGCCATTGAAAACCTTGAAACTGTCGTGAATACAACGACAAGGCAGGAAAAGCATTTGAACCCATTGATATTTGTAAGCTGCCTGCCTCTGGACCTTCGGCCGATCTAATCCAAATCTGCTGCTCGCCACTCGCACTATTCTGATACTGTAAGCCTAAACTATTTACCCCCTTGGTAAACACGAAGTCAGAAGATGAATAGAACTCGCCCGAAGCGTATACATCAGAGATAGGTCGAGTGTACGCTGTGGATAATATCCATGATGCCTTCGGATCATTCAAGTCTGATGGCACATATGAAGCTAGGGTTACCAAATATTGATTATCGATTGATTGAAGAACATAATCAAGAAAACGATTGCCTTGAAAAATAACGCCATTTGACAACGCAGCAATAGATGAAAGAGTAGTAGGATCGAGATTATAGCCATAAACCAGCGCAGGAAGAGTCGACTGTGGCGCAGTTGCCACATCGCCTAACAAGTCAAGGTTGCCGAATGCCAAGGACGGAGCGCTCGCCGTGTACATTTGTCCACTAAATTTGAGATTCTCAAATATGTAGTAGTCACCAGATGAATGTACAATTGTAAAATCTGGTGTAGTTTGAATGATTTTTAGAACCTGACTGTATGATTGACCGAAGATATCAAATGGCGATGCAACAGATAATGGTGCTACGACTACGTACTTCACATTGAGAATTGAGAGCAAAGAAGCCAGCCGATCTGTCTGATTTGAATAAATGAGATTTTCTATATAATATAAAATACGCTGAGATCCCTGATTCAACGAAGTAGCGGTAGGCTGAAATACAATAGGTTGTGGAGGAGAATTATAAAAAGTCAACCCTCCGTAGCCAGGTCCATAAATGGGCAACGGGGGAGTCGACCAATTGCCTAACATACTCAATGGTAAAATCAAAACTCTAAAATCCCCTGGTTGGGAACTGAGCCAATTATAGCTATCTTCATAGCCTTTCGGAAAAGTTGTAGGGTGGAAACCCCCAAAGTCTCCTTGAGCCAATGGATAAACATTCGGCAGCAGCAACGCGAGCAAAAGAAGGACCGTTACCAGTTTGGCAGGTCTTAAACAAATCGCTTTGCGCTTCGAAGAAATTTTGAAATTAATATTAAATTTTCCAAGAAATTCATAAATCCTTGATACAGTCAACCCGAAGAGAAAAGATGAACCAAGAGCTACACCAACAAAGAACTTGCTAGGCTCTCTAAAAATATAGAAGCCGGGAACATGCTGAAAAAGCCAACCAAAAAGATTAACCGGAGTATCTGTTCCAGCAGACAAGTAAGCAAATATTAGCACAACCAGCGTAAACCATATAATCGAACGATTCCTTTTGTACAGAAAAACAGCGGCAAACACCAAAATTACAAAAATAAATGTGACAGCAAGCACTAACTCAGATGGTATATGCCAAGACTGGAGTGCTTGATTATCAAACACCTTAAAAAAGGAATATACGCGAAACCTCAATCGGATTGAATTCTGGATTCCGCCGATTTGGTTGCTTGCATCAACCGCTGTTTGATACCATAAATTAGTGTTTCGGATCGGAATCTGTCCAACGTTCGAGAAGCCAAAAAGGGCTTGAATTATAAAATTTAATCTGGATAAAGCAGCGACAGATCCGGTTATTAAAATGACAGCGGCAGATTTAGCAATACCACGTATGGTAGGTAAATTACGCTTTTTTATTAACACACGACAGAAAGCAGCAATAATCCATAAAGCAAGAAGCACAACAGCTATGTAACCATACTGTATCTGAAAAGAGCTTATAAGCGCTAGCAAAATTCCGGCGGACGCCGAAAGTAATATTGGAAATTTATCTAATGAGAATCTGTCTAACGCCACGATGAAACACAAGAGCATCAATGGAATAAGAGCGTAAGCGGCTTGGAGAGGAACTTGACCCCAAAGCATATTGTCCACAACGAATGGATTAAACATATAAACGATGGCTGCAATAACGCAGGCTAGTCTTTTTCCACCGGTTAAATATCTAGTGAGAAAATACATCGAGACTCCTGCCAAAAAGATTACCACGATGAAGAATAATCTTTCAATCTGTCCAGGAGTTAATCCGACATGGTTGAGAAAATAGAAGGTCCAAGCCAAAGGAAGGTTAGCATTAGCACTGGAGTTATTTACTCCTAGGTTTGTCAGAGGATTCCACGATTGAAGACTAAGTTGAAGATATTGATTAAGATTAGTTGGAAAAGGTAGATCTTGGTTTATAATTACATTAGAACTGCCTAAAAGCTTCCAAAAAGGCGCGATAGAAAGGGCAAGAATGATAATTAAGTCTTGAAATGTTCCCGCTTGAAGGAACTGCAGGTTTCTTTTTAGCAGGTTCTCTCGGATCTCCTTATTTAACAGGCTTCAATACACCAGATTCATTTAAGTATTCTCAGAATTGAACTTCACTTCTCTTAATATCTGTAACACTAAATTTTGTCATTTTTTTAATTCTCCAGATTTTGAAGTTATTTGTTTTAGACAAGATTTTATATAAGATGAAATTAAGCCCATTTTGAATCCTGAAAAATGTTATCTATGGGGGGACATTTTTTTTAGTATTAGATGAAGTTGCAATCCATAAGCCTTCTTTTTGAGCCTTAAATCCATTTCTTCCATTTTCCACCATGTTGTGGAACCTTTCATTTCGAAGATAGGGTGAAAACGTGACAACAATATTTGAAACAACTTAATTAGGTGACCCGTATAAAGCGTTTCTTTTGTTGAGAGATTACATCGTAGAAAATCAGCAGTAAGACCTTCAGCAGTATAATGTCTTAAATGACCAATTCGCTTATCCCAAAAATAATATGGTAACCAAAAAATTGGAACAATTCTTTTATAAGCGTTTGGAACAGTCATGAATACTTCTCCAAGCGGTTTAATAACTCTTGCAATCTCCGCAATAGCTTGCTTGTCGTCTGGCACATGCTCTAACACAGAAACAGAGCTCAATTTGTCAAATACGTCAGCCTTAAAGGGCAAGTTCTCTGCCAAACCAACAACAAAAGCGCATTGTTCGCTTTTCGTCCCTAATTCCAACCGTGCAAAATATTGTGCCTTCTTAATGCCTTCGATGGAAACATCCAAACCAACTGATTTGCTTCCCTTACGAGCAGCCTCAATTACCGTATAGCCAGATCCTCCGACACCGATATCCAAATAATACTCGCTCTCTTTGAGGCGAAGGGTATCAAGAATTCTTCTAATGTAGCTAAGTCTCCAATTTTCAAGCACATATTTTTCATAACGTGCAAACTCTTGATCAAAATACTGCTCTTCGTATTTATGATGAGCGCTTAGGTCAGTAAGCATCACAGGAATTCCGTCGATTATTGGAAATCGCTGTTTGCATTCACCATTAACGCACACCACCATGTCCTCATTAACCTCGACATTTGACTTGCAGACCGGACACGCCAAAATCTCTTTAAGCCAAGGATTTATTGATTTTTCCCGGTTTTTCAATAACAACTTCAACCCTTTTCAACTGGCTCTATATGGTGTATTAATTGTTTTATTTAGCTTTAGCCTTGAAGCGGAAGGTTTCAGATGTTTCTTTTGCATTTCTAATTCATCACACTTATAGTGGTTCCGTGCTCCATCACTAATACCAGTACTAAATTGCAAGCTGTACTGCATTATGCAAAAGCAAAAAAACCGTTTATGATTCATTAATCGGATTAAGGTCTAATTCATCCAATCAAACTGGATAAAATCTATTTTTTTTATCGAACAATCGCTCGCCATGATTTTTAATCCGTCCTGACACCAATTTATGTCTGTGAAGCCAGTTTCATTTTTGATGTCGCTACCACTTCGTTGAGTGCCTTGTAAAATACATCATCCCATGTGTGCTTGGATGCAAATTCGAGAGCCTTCAACCTATAGTGGCGATATAAATCGTCGTTAGTAAGAAGTTTCACTACAGCATCCGCTAACTCACCTTTATCATAATTTATCGCGATGCCGGCACCTTCTTTTTCTATTTCAAAAGCAACTTCAGGTACTCTTGTTATTACAACCGGGATGCCACAACCTAAGTAAACTTTCGGCTTTCCTGGATCTGCATACCATGTGAAACTATTAGGGTCAGGCACATATGGAGCAAGTCCGACGCCGCATTTTGAGATTATTTTCTCTATTTCATTATGATGCTCAATGAACCCCAAAAACACCACGTTACCAGCAATTTTTCGTTTCTTGACTTCGTCCCTAAAATATTCTTCCAATGGTCCAGTTCCAATTACCAAGAGCCTGACAGATGGAATAGCCTTGACTATCGCAGGCAATGCTTCAAGTATCAATTCGATTCCTTGGCCTTCTCTTAGATGACTCAAAAATGCTAAATCTGTTCTTTTGATTTGCTCAATTGAAAGATACCCATTTTTCTCGAAATGTGTACCTGTTGGAACAGTCATCTGATTTGTCTCAATTTTTCTTATGCCCCGACTTTCCCTAGCATCAGCCATTGCCGTCGCTAGGTTCCACGTATAATCTGCACGGCGTACGCATATTTTGTCGATAGAATGATATACGCTATTCATAATCTTGTTTTGGAAGCGAGTTGGCACGTAATCAATGACATAAAAAATTACGATTTTGGCAAAACCAACTCGTTTGAGTAACAAGCCGGCAAACGCATTTAAAGGATCTACGCCCACATAAATTTGAAATCTTGATTTGAACTTGAAAAGAAAATAAAAGGTCACCAGAAAGTCTCTAAGATATAAGAAAATTTCGGGTCCCCTTGTTTGTGAAATTTTTATTTTGCTTTTTAGCAAACCTTTTTCATACAAAATCGCAAAAGGCTCTTTTTGTTTGGCATAAAAAAAAGGATGACCGATGAACATCAATTTGTTGCTACGTTTTTTGAGAAAAACTTCCAGTTCTTGTGGGTGGCCAGTGGCGGCGACATGTGATACAATTACAAAAGATAATTGGGGCAATATTTCTTGGATTCGGTCAACGTTGACTTTATCAAAAATTTTACTTTCGCTTCTAATTGAATCCACTTCTAGCCGACCTGCAAACTGGTTATTATCCTTTTTAGATACTCTAAAGTTCTTGATAAAACTTATTTACATCTTTCCATCGTTTTGTCAAAATTAACTGCCAAATTAGCTTTGAGTTAAATCTAACTCTTTTAGTTATAGATGAAACAATGCTTGAATCTTATCATAATTATTCCTTAATAATTAAGTTTGTAATTGGGTAGCCCCTAAGGCATAGCGGGTCAATATAAACTCTGCAACTCAAAAAATGCTAAATTTGGATATTTCCCAATATTTTTGATTAAAATGTGTGACGATTTAACGAGCCACATTGATACAAGCAATGGACCGTTCGTAAGATTAATATTTTGGGCGATTTCTCATTTTACTGCCGTTAATATCCATGATTGCGAAAAACGCTCAAATGTTCGCCATGGCTTTTCTATTCCAATTTCGGGGGATGTTAAACCAAACCAATGTCCCGAAACCTTAATTTCTTTAAACTTAGACAACTTAAACAATTTTTCCAGTTCCGGTTTGGTATATTCTCTGATATGAATGATGTCTCCTAATAGTTCATCATGCCCATAGCTTTTAGGAAAATTCTGAGAATTACTTTTGAAAAGGCTTAATAATTCTGCCGAGAGACGATGACGATTGGGAGTTTCGATTATCGCAAGTCCCTTGGGTTTAAGGACCCTCTTTACCTCATCAACAAGGCTTTGGTCATCTTCTATATGTTCGATCACATCAAGCGATATTAAGCAGTCAAATGTATCATCATGGAACGGGATATGCAAAGCATCAGACTTTAGAAAACTCAATTTTTCCGAAACATAAGGACGGTAGAATAAACCGCCAAGGTCTAAGCCAACAATTGTATCGCCCTTTTTTTCGAGAAATTTAGTCATATTACCATAGCCGCAGCCTATGTCGAGAATTCGTTTTGATTGAGGTGGAACCGATTTGAGAACTTTGGAAATAAGTCCTCTATGATATCGTGTGCCAAAGATAATAGAATTTCTATTATTGACTTTTTTTCTTATAGCTTCAATGTCGTCAGCTTTCACGCACATGCACCCTTCAACGCTTGGTTCCTAACTTAGACAACCAATTAAATAAAAATATCTTATGCCGCTGACTTCTAATAACAAATAAAAAATTTGTTCTTTGCAACTCAAAGAGCTTTTCGGCGACAAAGAGACTTGATTTACTTTCTGGAATTTGGGCAGTCATTAATAACTTGGCCTACTCCCAAGCTCTTTTGTTAGCAATCCTTTGATAAAATAAAAAGCATAAACTAAGTGTGTAAGAGGGATGCCTACACATACGAGACTTGAAAGTTTAAGATTTTTACTTTTAATTGAGGCTGAAACGAAACACAAAATGAGATATGACGCAATTAATGCTACCAACGGCAACAGAAAAACAGGAATCAAAATCCCAAACAGAAACCAAACCGCAATTATTATGAGTGAAGTAGACGGAAGAACGTATGATAGTTTTGCTGATGTTTCCGGATATTTTTTCGCGAAATATCCTCTGTGCAGAGCATATGTTGAGACCTGTTTTAAATGACTTCTGAACAATGGCCTTCGATGATGATAAACAACCACGTCATCAGCGTATGTGAACTTCTTCCCTAAATTAACTATTCTGTTTGATAGTATACTATCTTCGCCCGATCGATACTTTACGTTAATGCCACCAATTTCCTTTAAGAAAAACGTACGTATGAATAAGTTATAACCAGGCAACTCATCTACTTTAGTTGTTTTCTTTGCACTATCGTACCTAAGTGAAATCTTTCCTGAACCTATAGGTAGTGAATATATTAGTCCACCTGCTTGCTGCATCAAATTATCATTTGGAGGGGTAACACCTGGTCCACCCACTGCAACAATATCAGGGTCACAAAAGTACTTGATAGCATTCTTTATCCAATTTTGATCAGGATACGCATCGTCATCTATGAAGGCACAAATTTCACCTGACGCGTGAGAGAGCCCAGCATTTTTCTTGTGGCCTTGCCCTTTCTCATCTATGATTATTACTTTGACCTTTTCGTAAGACCACTCTAAAGGGTAATTTGAGACCACTAAAATTTCGTAGCGGGGATAATCAAGATCAAGACAATGCTTCAAACATTCATCTAAGTAAGTTAGATTCTTGTAGAAGGGTATGATAATAGAAACCAGAGGATTTTCTAGGGAGTTCATTTAATCCCCAAAACTAATTTTCTCAGCAAATAGAAACCGGAAACAACTTCTCTAGTTCCATAGATCGAAGCGGTTAAAGCACAGATAAACCAATGCAGAAACCAGGCTTTATCCGGCTTACGTTTGTAACCTTGTATGGAATCCTTGACGAGGGGAAAAAAAAACACTATTCCCGAGATAAACCGTACGAGTCTCATTTTGTCAAATCTTGTCCAAGGGTATCGTCTGACACCGGTACCGTGATATTTGTAGTAGTCTCTTATTCGCCTGTGCGTTTTTCTCATGTACTGGCTGAATGTGGAAGCGTATAGATGAAATATGCTAGTCTCAACTCTGGCAAACTTAGTATAACCCAAATCAATCAAATCATAGATGATATCTATGTCAAAAAGATAAGGGTAATATTTAGTTCTCTTAAGCGCACTAGCACGCACAAGGAAGCCATTAGCACCCATTGTAGGAATCAAACCCGAATTCAAAGTAAGCTCACAATAAGAACCTTGAGCAGAAATAGGAAGCGAGATATCCATCCATCGACCCGTCAAATACGAATATCTGCCGTAAAAACCAAGGTATACGGATAAAGGATCATCGGCACCAATTAAAGAACAATACCGAATGATAATGCCCTCATTTGAGCCATAGCCGTAGTAAATCGGCTCAGAGGCCACGATTTTTTCATTACGTATGAAGGGCTCAATCATCTTCATCAACCAATTTCTTGAAACAAGAACATTATCAGAATCAACAAAGGCGAGTATTTCATCGTTAGAAGCCTTTACTCCAATTGCCTTACCCGCTTCACCAGTAACACGTGGATTAGGCAGCACTACTGCGCCGAAGGCCTTAGCTAGTTCTACTGTTTTATCTGACGAAAACGCGTCAACAATGATAAAGTTCATCTTTGTCCTAGGATAATCTTGATTAAGTATTGAATCAACACAACGCTTCAACGTCTTTTCACTGTTGCGTGTAGGAATCACAAAAGAGATTGATGGCAATTCCAACTTAACAAAACCTCAAATGTTATTCATCATCTTGAACATTTTTTTTTCATCGCATCGTCACTATCAAGGTAGAAGTTAAAACTTTTGCCCTAGCAATCACGGAATTCCTATTAGCCATTAGCGTTCACCGAGAACAAGTGAAACCATGTTTTGGAAACCGTTTTTCTTGGTAAGCGGGCGCTGATACCAATGAATCACTCTAAGCCTATAAGCGATTCCAAGCAAATCAACAAACATGCGCCACATCTCCTTTGGCTTAAACGAAGCATCTAACTTGATGCTTACAGGCATCTCCACAACTTTTAAGCCAAAAAGATTGGCCACAGCTAGCAACTCAACATCAAAAGCATAACGCTTCACAGCCAATCGAGGGAAAATATCAACGAACGCACTCTTCCTCATCG
>Ga0187886_1001801_pt1 | contig 18390 bp, 18 predicted proteins | sample June2016WEW_20_1_FD_133001 | JGI IMG/M metagenome (GOLD analysis project Ga0187886, IMG submission 133001) | Peatland microbial communities from SPRUCE experiment site at the Marcell Experimental Forest, Minnesota, USA - June2016WEW_20_150 | ecosystem: Environmental > Terrestrial > Soil >... | reverse complement strand
ATCCTCAACCGCGCTCGCCTACAGAGAATCGCCGCAGGCGACGAGAGAATCTGAGTAGCGCGGGCGTCTCGCCCGTTCCTTGGCGTATCTGGACATCATCACCGTCGTCGCGACTCTGACCGGTGTAGCGGTGGCTCTGCGAGCCGCCGAAACCCTTTGATCAACGCCTCGGCGTTTCATTCACCCCGAAAGCCTTCGGGGCAGGGAGATGCCGCTACATCGGATATCGCAGTTTATTGGTGGCAGTGCCCAGATGCCGCCCCCGTTCACCGCGGCGCTTGTTCTCGCTTGTTCCCATCACCGCCACCCGGTAAACTTCTCTCATAGGCAAATGACCACGCGACGGCAGATCAAGGCGTACGCAACCGAGGTGGCGCGGCGGTTCCGGCCCCAGCGCATCATCCTGTTCGGCTCGTACGCCTACGGCAACCCAACCAGGGACTCCGACGTCGATTTGCTCGTCGTCCTGCGGCACAAAGGGCGCAACGTCGAGAAGGCCATCGAAATCCAGCTCACGGTGCAGCCCGCCTTTCCGCTCGATCTCCTCGTGCGGACTCCCGAGAAGATCACGCAACGGCTGGCGTGGGGCGGTTGCTTCCTCAAAGAGATCGTTACCAAGGGTCAGGTGCTCTATGAATCCACTGACCGGCGGAGGAAGTAACGGTCGTGGCACAAACTTCGTCTGCAAGTCAGGCGACGCGAAAACCTCAATGACATTGATGTTGACCCGCGTCAATTTGCGACCGACAAGAGCGATATAACGTCATCTTGAAAGGAGCGCCATTATGAAAACAGTCTTCAGATTGATCTGCCTGATCGCGGCCACTTTGCTGTTGACCTTCAACTCAGCCCGCGCCCATTGCGACACCATGGACGGGCCGGTCGTCACAACGGCGAAGGCCGCGCTCGAAAAGGGCGACGTCAGCCCCGTGCTCAAGTGGGTGAAGCCCGAAGGCGAAGCTGAAATTCGCGACGCGTTCAAGAAAACGATTGCCGTTCGCAAGCAAAGTACCGAAGCGAAAGAACTCGCCGACCGTTACTTCTTCGAAACGCTCGTCCGCGTCCACCGCGCCGGCGAAGGCGAACCGTTCACCGGTCTGAAACCGAGCGGGACACCTCTCGAACCGGGCATCGCTGGCACCGACAAGGCGCTGGAGAAAGGTTCTGTGGACGACCTGGTGAAAGAGCTGACCGGGGCCGTTTCCGACGGCGTCAAGAAACGGTTCACTCGCGCCGCCGAGGCGAAGAAGCATGCCGACCAGAACGTTGAATCCGGCCGCGAGTACGTCGAAGCGTACGTGGAATTCGTCCACTACGTCGAGAACCTCCACGCCGCTGCCGCGATTTCATCCGTCCACAGCGGCGCGGCACAGCCCGAAATCGCACACCATCACTAATCAGAGAAGCGGATATGAAAGACAGCAAGAAACCCAAAACCACGACCGCGCTCGCCGCGCAAGCCGCTTGGGCAGCCGACCTGGTGGATTACCAGTCCGACGCGATCGTCAGCCGCGAGGTGCTGAAGAAGAAAACTGGTTCAGTCACGCTGTTTGCCTTCGACGCCGGGCAGGGATTGAGCGAACACACCGCGCCGTTCGACGCCCTGATCCAGGTGCTCGACGGCGAGGCTGAGATCACCATCGCCGGCAAGCGCCACCGTGTCCGGGCGGGTGAGTTGATCCTGATGCCCGCAAACCGGCCACACGCCCTGAAAGCCGTCCAACGCTTCAAAATGATGCTGATCATGATCCGGTCGTGAAGAATGACCAGCTTGCCCACTAACAAAGGCTCGTGACGAATGCGAGTTTGGGCGGAGCGCTGACGTGAAGAATGAAGACGGAAGGATGAGGGATGAAGACCGAGGACGGAAAACTGACGACCGAAACACTTCGTGGGAGCGGCCACGTGAAACGTGCTAAACATTCCTGCCGCGACCGGACAACAATTCTCTCCGAGCAATCGATATCCCAACCGTCATGCTCGTCAGATACCTAGTAGTACGAGGTATCGCACGCACACAAGCGGTAGATGAACGGAGAGGCATCGGAAGACGCGACGCAGCCCGATAACGATTTCACGTTTCAAGTTGCCCTCGCTACCTCTAATCATGCTCTCTCAGTCTTCAGAATCGAAGTGCAGCGTTATCGCTGGCGGTGGAGGCGGGCAACGTGGTACAACATGGGCACGACGGGAAAAAACCGATGAGCGGCAAACGAAGAGTGTTCGCCATGACTGGTGTCACCGCAATCGCGGCATTGATGATCCTCGCTGCGGCTTGCGACGGACAACGTGCGCCGGAGAAACAGGCAGCCGCACCGGCTGCCTCAAAACGGATCCGTGAGCCTGCTGTCGCCGGGCTGTTCTATCCGAAAGATCAAGCTACGCTGTCGCAAACCCTCGACGCGTTGCTGGCCCAGGCGAAGACGCACACGATCGACGGTGAACTGCGCGCTTTGATCTGTCCGCACGCCGGGTATCCGTATTCGGGGCCGGTCGCGGCGACGGCGTACCGGTTATTGTCGGGTCACGATTTCCAAACGGTTGTGCTTTTGGCGGTGAGCCACTACGCGGGATTTGCCAGCGCGTCGGTGGCCAATGCGGATGTGTACCGCACGCCGCTAGGCGACGTGCCGGTCTCGCCGAAGGCCCGGGAACTGGCGAAATCCAATCCGTTCGTGCTCGAACCGCGCTGCTTGGTACAGCGACCGCCATGGTCGTCGCAGGCGTCGCACCCCGTACCGCCCCCGGGCGAGGACACACCGGAGACGTGGGAGCATTCCGGTGAGGTGCAGGTGCCGTTCCTCCAAAAGACGCTGAAGAATTTCGCGCTCGTGCCCGTCGTTACCGGTGAAGCCGACCCGGAGAAAATGGCGCGCGTCTTGGCTGGTCAAGTGGACGACAAGACGCTGGTATTGGCGAGCACCGACCTGAGCCACTATCACCCGTACGACGAAGCGCGCGCGAAGGACAAGGTCACCACCGATGCCATCGTCAATCTCGACATCGACCGCATGAAGTCGTCCGGCGACGCCTGCGGCAAGACGCCGGTGCTGGCGTTGATGTATCTCGCCAAACAAAAAGGCTGGAAAGCCACTCTGCTCGATTACCGCAACAGCGGCGATACCGCCGGCAACAAGGACGCCGTTGTCGGTTACGCCGCGATCGCCTTCTACTCGCCGCGACAACAGAGTTTCATAAAACCGGAACGCAAACTTCTGTTGGATCTGGCGCGGCGGTCTCTCCGCGAAGTTGTGAAAACCGGCAAGCTGCCCGAGGTCGCCACCGACGCGTATCCCGCCAAGTTCACCGAGAAGAAAGGTTGTTTCGTCACATTGACCGAGCGCGGCCAGTTGCGCGGTTGCATCGGTCATATCCTGCCGCAGGAACCGCTGTACAAAGCGATCATGGACAACGCGCAAAGCGCGGCGCTGCACGACTACCGGTTCAGCCCCGTCCGGCCCAACGAACTCGACAAGATCGAGATCGAAATCAGCGTGCTGACCGTGCCCGAGCCGCTGACGTTCAGTTCACCCGACGACCTGCTGAACAAGCTCCAACCGCACAAGGATGGCGTCGTCCTGCAAATCGGTAGACGCGGTGCAACGTATCTGCCACAGGTCTGGGAACAGATCCCCGACAAGGTACAGTTTATGAATTCCCTTGCCGAAAAAGCCGGTTGCCCGCCCGACGCCTGGCGCGGCCCCGGCACCAAAGTCCTCATCTACCACGTCGAATCCTTCAAAGAATCGGAGATGTAACAGATAGGAAATTGCCTTTGGTGCGCAGGGGAGACGGGGTTCGACCAGCAGCGTTAAAGACCGTTTTGGGGCAATTGTTTCTTTCGATACTCGTCAATGTAGATCGTCATCGGCTCGGGCGTCACGTCACGATACAGTCCCATCTTGAAATAAAAACGGCTGGGGTTGGCATATCCGGTCCGGTCATTCTCGGGATAGGCGTTGAGGCCTTTATAATCAACAATCTGTTTGTCGCCAAGCCACGCTCTGATTCGCCCGTTTTCGGTGGTCGAAAAACGAATCTGAAACTTGAAATCGAGCCATCTGCCCCGCAGGTCTTCTTTGGTTTCAAAAAGAGTCGTTCGATGGGGGCCGATCTGATGGGTGATTCTGAGCACGCCGGAAACGTATCGGATGGCAACCACCGGACTGTCGTCCGAACAATTGCCGCCGGGACAGTATTGCTTCCATTGCGCGATGACCAGCCGCGTCGGCACGATTGGAAAATTCGTCGGGATGAACATGCTGAAGGAAAACTCGTAAGCTTCGTTTTCCTTCGAGGTCAGCTTTCTCGCCTCCAACAATTCCGCCCGCTCGCTATCCCGGCTGCCGTTAATTCCCGCTTCAAATTTATCATGGGTGTGAACAGTTATTCTTGCCGCGCCGCGGCCTGTGCGGAAAATGTTCGTCTGCATCTGCACCGCGCCGGGAACGAATCTGTCGGTGTCCCAAACCTTGCTCAAGTAGGACGTTTCAAAACCGTCTTAAACATCAAGGGCCGGCACGGACGCAATGGTGTCCTGGGCGCGGGAAATGCCGCCTGATAGAAGCGAAAGGCCGGCGACCAACCAGAAAATGAAATTCAACTTCAACATAATTCGGTTTTGATTTTTTCGATTGTAACTTCGCCATGCGTATCATGCAATGGACGATGACTAATAGGAAACTGTTTTTGGAGCGCAGGGGAGCGAGACGGGGTCCGAACAGGGGGGTTATCAAAACGAAAAAGAGAGGCCGGTAACTGTGATCCTAGAATGTCCTCCGACTCCTGGCCCACGAGGTAACTGTCTCTGCCATGTAGGCGTCGGTGACTAACCGCGTCCATTTCCTCTCCCTGGTCGTGGTGTATAAACCCCGTGAGGTCGGGACAGCAAGCAGAAAAAGACCAAGAAGACCAAAGCGGGATGACCCGACCGTGCGTTTGCACTGAGGTTTTGGCGGACAACTCAGCCGCCTTGAAGAAACCGCCGGGCTGCTTGGAGAAACTCGCGGGCAGTGCGCGGACATCTCGGCGCCATCACCAGCGGAGACACTAACCAATTTTCGTCGCAGCTTCGTCTGCAATCCGCTATTCGTTTAAGATGTTACCCTGAGTGGAGTGAAGGGTCTCGGTCGTCGGGAGGTTCGGAAACGGCAGAGATTTGCCGTCACACGACGGACGGCCCGCAGCGGTTTCGCCCGCCACTGGGGGATCAGAATGACAAACAGTAGACAAGTTGCGGCCCGGTCCAATGGACGACTCATCATCTTGGCAGTCGGCGCGCTCGGTTTCTCTTCCGTCATTACGCAGTTGGCGTTAATGCGGGAGATGCTGGGAGCGTTTGCGGGCAACGAGATGGCGTTGGGAATCATTCTCGGCAACTGGCTGCTGTTGACGGGAATCGGCGCGTGGCTCGGCCGGACCAGCAACCGTCTCCGCAATCCACGACTCTTGCTCGTACTCTTACTCTTGCTCGTCGCTCTCCTGCCGCTGGCGCAGGTGTATCTGCTTCGAACATTGCGCGATGTGGTGTTCGTCCGGGGCGCATTGGTCGGCGTGACTGAGACGATCCTGGCAAGTTTTGTCCTGTTGTTGCCTTACTGCATCGTGTCCGGATTTCTGCTGACGCTGGCGTGCGCGATTGTGGGAGCGGCGTCCCCGCCGCGATGTGTAGGGGCCGGTCGCGGCGGGGACGCCGCTCCCACGAGTACAGAGGAAATTGGGGCGTCCGGTATTGGCCGGGTGTATGTCGCGGACAGCGTCGGCAGCATTGCCGGTGGTGTGCTGTTCAGCTTCGTCCTCGTCCGATGGTTGGATCATTTCGCCATGCTGTATCTGCCGGCCCTGCTGAATCTCATGATGGCGGGAGTTCTGGCGTGGAACTACAGTGGCGACGAACGAATTGTTGGCCGCGAAGCCGAAGACGCCGCTCGTCGTGAAGCGGCAAAGGCACAAGAAGACGCAAAAGGAAGCATTGCCTCTTCCGTTTTTGCGACACTTTGCGCCTTTTTGCGGCAATTGATCTGTCGTCGATGGTTGCTCGTTTGTGTTGTGACGGTCATCACGCTGGCGGTAGTGGCACTGATGTTCCTCACCGACATGGATGCAGTTTCGACGGCGCGGCAGTTTGCGGGACAGAAGATTGTTTTCAGGAAGAATTCGCCTTACGGCAAGCTCATCGTGACGGAATCGGCGGGACAATTCAACTTCATCGAGAACGGCCTGCCGATCATCTCGACGCACAACGTCGAGCAGGTGGAAGAAACCGTTCACTACGCCATGGCGCAGCGGCCCGACGCGCGCAAGGTGTTGCTGGTGTCGGGCGGCGTGTCGGGAACGGCGAAAGAAATCCTGAAGTACGGTGTGAGCGAGGTGACCTACGTGGAACTCGACCCGCTCATCATCGAGGCGGGACGGAAGTACCTGCCGGACAGCCTGGCCGACCCGCGGATCAAGGTGGTCAACACGGATGGACGGCTGTTTGTGAGAGAGGTAGGGCGCGACCGCCGGGCGCGCCGTGGTCCCGACGAAAGCGGGCGGCCCGGCGGTCCGCCCCTACCGGAAGTGGGTTGCGATGTGGTGATTGTGGACGTGCTTGCGCCGTCCACATCGCAGATCAACCGGTTCTATACCGCCGAGTTTTTCGGCGAGGTCAAACTAATATTGACGCCGGGCGGCGTGCTTTCTCTGTCGCTGGGGCGTTACGAAAACTACGTCAGCAAAGAACTGGCACGAATGCTGGCATCGGCTCATGCGACGTTGAGGCAATCGTTCCGAAACGTGCTCGTGATTCCGGGCGGACGCGTTTTCTTTCTGGCATCGGATGGCGAACTCTTTCCTGATATTGCGGCACGAATCGAGCAACGGCGCATCCCGACGCAGTTGGTGAATCGGCATTACCTCGATGCGATGTTGACGCCCGACCGGATAAGCGATCTGCAGCGGGCGATGGCGCAAACTGCAGCCGTGAACAGGGATTTCAGCCCGGTCTTATACTATTACCATTTGATGCACTGGATGAGCCAGTTCAAGGTCAGGTTCGGTGTTCTGGAGACGGCGTTGCTGGTCGCGCTCGCGGTTTATCTGTTCACGATTCGTCCGGTGCCGCTGGCAATCTTCGTGTCGGGATTAGCGGCGTCGGCGCTTGAGGTCGTGTTGTTGCTCGGTTTCCAGATTCTTTACGGCTCGGTCTATGGGCAATTGGGAATCATCGTCACGATGTTCATGGCAGGGTTGGCGGTCGGAGCGTGGGTGGGAAACCGGGGCCTGATGCGCAACGACACGAACCCTCACCCTGGCCCCCGGTCGCCTCTGGCGCCGCCTACGGCGGGTAAACCTCTCCCTTCGCGGAAGGGAGAGGGAAATTTCTCTCCCACGTCATCGGGGGAGAGGATCAAGGTGAGGGGGCAAGCTGTTCATACCGGAGATTGGGAGGCGATGCGTCTTTTGGCCGTGCTCGCCTTCGCCATTGCCGGGTTGTCGGTGCTGGTGCCGCTGGTGTTGATGGCGCTGGGACGACTGGGCGGGACGACAACCGGCCTTGTGACGGTGCGGGTGGTGATTGCTTTGTTGACGTTTGTTCTGGCAATGTTGGTCGGCATGGAGTTTCCAGTCGCTTCTCAAGTGGAGTTTGTCGGTCGTGCCGCCACTGCGTCGCGGTTGTACACGGCCGATTTCGTCGGCGCATCTCTGGGTGCGTTGCTGGCGAGCACGTTTCTGATTCCGTTGATCGGCGTGACGGCGGTGTGTCTGCTGACGGCGGGACTGAACGTCATCGGCGGAGCGGTCGTTTTGTTGAGAAGACAATAGAAGACGTTCTTCATCAACCACGAAGTGCACAGCGCGGCAGAGCTGCAACCACAACAACTACAATTGCCGCAAAGAGGCGCAAGGAACGCAAGAAACGGCGGGGCGGTTGCGGTCGTTTTCGTTCTTGCTGCTCAAACCCTGCCGGGCGTATTCTCGGCACCGTGAGGAAAGGAGATTTACCTCATTTTACGAGGCGAACGAACCAGGCGAACCAATAACTCAAAACCACCCCGAGAACTTTCGGGATGAAATTCGCGTAGCTTCGGCTGCTGTCCAGAAAGAAGCTTGGAGCTTTGTGACAACAAGCAGCGATGGAAGTGCGCCCCACTTTGTTTGGGCACAGGTGAACCCCACAAGTGCCAGAGGAGAACGGATATGAAAGCGCGTTCGAGGCTGATTGCGGCCAGCACGCTCATTTGTCTCATCGGCATTCCGGGTGTTTGTCAGGCTGCGCCCATACACGACGCGGCAGCGAACGGTGATCTTGCAGAGGTCGCGGAGTTTCTCAAGGCAAACACTTCGGTGGTGAATGCCCGAGATGCCGCTGAGCGGACGCCCCTGCATTATGCGGCGCTCAAAGGGCACAAGGAAGTGGCTGATCTACTCTTGGCCAACGGTGCTGATGCCAATGCTCGGTCCAGTGACGGCAGCACACTGCTTCACTTAGCTGCCGGCAATGGTAATAAAGAAGTCGTAGAGGTCTTGCTCAGCAAGGGCGCTGATGCGCATGCCGAAGACGAATCGGGCAAGACCCCAGCGGTTCGTGCAGAGCAAGGAGGTCACGGTGATCTGGCCGGTCTGCTACTGGATTGCTTCACATTGAAAGAACTCCCTTCGGAGCGGAAAGAAGAAATTGATCGAGAACTTAGAAAATATGTCGGGGTCGACAAGGGCGAATCCCAAATCGTCGATGCCACCAATCTGGTATACAGTGTCTTTGGGTATTCCGAACAGGGTGATGAAGTCGACACGAAGACATACCGTTCGACGGGCAAGAAGGGACAAGTTTTCTACGGATACTACGTATCTATTGAGAAGATAAGGCCCGGCGAATCGATGGGTATAGTCGACGACAAAGGCGTGTTTCATCCCGCTATGAAAGTCGTGAAACACAAAGCGGTGGTGAGGGAGGACTCCGTGCTTTTTCTGAAGGATAGTGAAAGGTATGTGTATCACAATGGACAATGGTATGTTTGTGCTAGGAAGGAGCGCGAGAAATCGAGCGCAGCAGCGCTTGATAGTGCAACTTTACGCGACTCTCATCCGACTGGAAATGCAGCGGCGAAACCAATAGAGAAACAGACCGTGACTCTGATTGAGGTTCCTACGGGAATGAACGTAACAGAAGCGATAGGGTCCGGGGCAGGGAAACGCGAGGTAGGGCAGGCGCAGAGCACACCCAGCCAAGGTCGAACATTGGGCGAGTCCTATCTACTGAAAGGCACTCCCGTACAATTGGGAAACCGAGTCTGGTTCAACTGGGTGCGGATACGCAAACAAACAAGCGATCAAGGTGAGCGAGCTTACCGGTTTTCCGTACCCGAAGGGCAGTTGGCGTACAAGTACCTCCAAGAGCATGATGGGCAGATACAAATAGCTGAGGTTTACCCGGGTGGGCGCAACGTATTCGAGATGCCGGAGATAGTGATCCGGGCAAAGCAAGTTTCGATCAACATGGAGACCACAGGCTTGAAACAGCAGATGGGACAAGACCTAATGCGCATTTTGAGCGAACAAGGACTGGTCAAGAACAATGATCTGCTCGATGATGTGATCTTTGTCGCGGCTCGTTTCGCAAAGGTCGAAACAGACTTTGATGTCACTCACTGGATTCCGAAAGTCTCCCTTTCTTTTGAGTCGGCCAAACCTACCAGTGGCCTTTGGCCGAGGGATCAGGGACCTGCGGTACAAACCGCGTTCGAAGCGTGGCAGATGAGGTACTTCGGCTGTGCCAACTGTCCACAGGCGGCGCCGGATGCCGATCCCGACCGCGACGGGATAAGCAACAGGAACGAATTTCTGGCGGGCACTGATCCGGGCAACGAGGCATCGTCGCTGCGGATCCTTTCCGCCGTGAGAAACGGCGATGACGTTGTGATCACGTGGAGGACGGTGGGAGGGAGGACCAACGTGTTGCAGGCCACGGCTGGCGACACGAACGCGTTTATGGACATCAGCAAAGCTATCATCATCGCTGGCACCGGTGACATCGTGACCAACTACATCGACCGTGGTGGCATAGGTCTTCACAAGTATTACCGAATCCGCATCGAACCTTAGCTGACAAGTTAGTCGAATGTCGAAAGGTTATTGTGAAAGAGATCGAGTCAAGCCAACCTCTTTGCATCACAGATCGTTCTCGGATGCCAGACGGGCGTTTCCTTTTCAGTGACTTTCTCTTGAACGTCCTCATCCACCGTCGCGTCGGCCGGACAGCCGGTTGGTGCGCTCGTTTTCTCTGATATATCGCCTAGCGATATATCGTCGCTCAGAAGGTCGAGACAAGGACAAACACGCCTCGTTTTCACAACAGATCGGGCCGGCTCAAGAATTGTGTTTCGAGCGGATTGGCCCTGTGGCAATCTTGTGCAGGTACACATGAAAAGATTTGGTCACTATGCGATCAAGACGTTGCGGGTCACCAGTTGGCCGCTGCTGTTTTTGATGCTACTGTATTTGGTGACCGGATTCGCCATGAGCGGCCGGTTCGGGTTTGGAGTCCTGATGAACGAGAAGACAGCGCTTGCGTTTCACAAGGCGTTGCATGTGCCGTTGCTGATGTTGTTCCCGGTGCATGCTGTCTGCGCGGTTTATCTGGCGATGCGGAGATGGCGATGGATCAAATAGGGGAGAATCCGAAATCGGAAATCCGAAGCCGAGCCACAGGCGAGACCTGCGCAGCAAATCCGAAACGGGTTGGGATCAGCCGGCGCGAGGCGATCGGGTACGGCGTTGCTGGTTTGGTCTGCCTGGCGGGAGCGAAAGGGCTGATCGACTATTTCCGGCGGTTCTTTGAGAGTGAGAGCCCCGCCGACATTTTCAAGGGCGACGCGCCGAGCGACGAAGTATGGGCGCTCTGGCAAAAGCGCGGTTGGACAAAAGAGGGTTACCACTACCTCAAGCTCGACCGCAACGTGCAGTGCAAGATCTGCCCGAACAATTGCATCCTCGCGCCCGGCGACCGCAGCCATTGCCGCAACCGGATCAACCGCAACGGCACGCTCCACACGCTGGCTTACGGCAACCCGTGCAGTTTTCACGTTGACCCGGTCGAGAAGAAACCGCTGTTCCATTTCCTGCCGGGCACCGCGTCGTTTTCGTTGGCGACCGCTGGTTGCGTGTTCCGTTGCCTGAATTGCCAGAACTGGGAAATTTCGCAGAAGAAACCCGAGGAGACGAAGGACCCGCGCGGCCCGGAGTTTCGTTTGCGTCCGCCGGTCCCGGCGGCGTTGAGCATGGAACAGATGGCGCGGCTGAGCATGTTCCCGGAAGACGTGGTGGCACTGGCCGGTGAACTGCGCTGTCCTTCGATTTCCTACACTTACTCCGAGCCGGTTGCCTTTTACGAGTACACGTACGACACGTGCAAGCTCGCCCGTGAGAAGAAAATCAGGAACATCATGGTGACGTGCGGCTCGATCGAAGAGCGGCCGCTCCGCGACCTGGCTCAATACGTGGACGCCGCACATGTTGATCTGAAGGGATTCGATGAGGACGTTTACTGGAAGCTGAACACAGGACGGCTCAAACCGATTCTCAACACCTTGAAGACGCTTCAGGACATGGGCGTGTGGTTTGAGATCATCAACCTCGTTGTCCCAACCTATACCGACAAACCGGACACAATCGCGCGGATGTGTGATTGGCTGGTGGCGAACATCGGTCCGGATCATCCGATTCACTTCTCCCGGTTCCACCCCGCGCACAAACTCGAACACCTGCCACCGACGCCGGTGGAAACGCTGTTGCAGGCGCGCGCCATCGCGCAAAAGGCCGGCCTGCGCTACGTGTACGTCGGTAACGTCCGCGGCGTGCCCGACGTCGAAACCACGTTCTGCCCCGGCTGCAAACGCGCCATCATCGAACGCGACGTGTTTGCCATCACGAGCTTCAACATCGAAGCCGGCCACTGCAAGTTCTGCCAGACCAAGATTGCCGGCGTGTGGTCGTGAATGCGACTGCGGGATGGGCCGGTCGGGAGAGACCTTTGTTCTGCTGACAGCGCAATACGATCAATGCCCTTGCTTGGGTGGGAATTTCTTGTCCCACTCCGCCGGACCACGGATTCCGGGACGGCCTGCGCCGGGAACATGGCTACCAAAACCACTCCCATTCCATTCGGGCTTGTAGTGATGAATCAGGTAATCCTCGGCGGCCTCGACCATCCAATCCTCTTTGGTGATGAGGAAGCGGCACTTTAGCCGACGCGGATGGCGGGAGGAACGGGCCGCCGGAGCCGTTGCTCATTTTCGCGGCGGCGCGTCGCGTGCCGCTGCAGCAGTTGGTGAAGGAATTGAACCGTGCGATGCGTGGCGAATGAAAGGAGGGACAGACTGGTCGCGGCAAGAATGCTGCTCCCACGGGGGAAGTGACGGCGGAGACGCTTTACAGGCGGTTTGTGGCGGCAGCACCGATCACGATTTTGCGGTTGGGCGGGTGGCAAGCCGCTCTGCTTCGCAGAAAAACAAAGCCAAGAACCACGAACCGGATAGGAGATTATCTCTTTGCCCGGCGTGTTGCCGCCGCGTTTCTCGCAATCTCCGCTCGTTGCTTCGCTGCAAGGCTGGCGGCTCTCGCTTTGCCGCCCTTGCTTGCTCCAAGCTTGCAGGCGGCGGTCGGCGGCATTGCAGGGCGCGTCTTCGCCTCCTGCAATTCCTCGCGAACTCGGTTCGTTCAGTCGATCTGGTGTTCACTGCCGTTGCCGCCCTGCGGACTCCACCACAGCCGGATTCACAGACACCTGTCACTGGCAGGTATCATGCCCAGACAGCAGGCGCTTTGGTCTTGATATATCGCCTAGCGATATATCAGCGCGAGACGGGCGTTGATACATCGGTATCCGATGTATCATCGGCGGGCGACAAGAGTGGACGGGGTCGCGTGAGGCGCAGCGGTTTCGGGTTTGCCGTTCTCGCTTTTAGGATCCGCGCTGATCTGCGTTTGCCCGTGGCTGATTTCTTCTTCGTGGTTTTCGTGTGCTCCGCGGTGAAATGGAGGAGCTAATCCCGCTCACGTGCTTGCTGTTTCCGCATCGCCAAGTAATAGATCACCGGCACAGCCATGCGCGACAACAGAAGCGAAGCGATTTCGCCGGCCATCAACGAGACCGCCAAGCCTTGAAAAATCGGGTCGAAGAGAATGACGCTTGCACCAACGACCACGGCGGCAGCCGTAGCAATCTCGCCTGCGTCACTTCGCGTTGGCCGGTGGGGCAGGTTTGTTCAGACAGCAAGCGCCATTGCCGATGCCGAATTTATACAAGAGACGTTTCATCAGGCACCAGTCCGTGATGCCTGCCACCACCAGGTTCGCGCCGACGAAGGCCGTGAACCAGAGCCAGTTCACGTTGACCCAATGGGCCAACGCGAGGCTGATGAGGATAAAACTGCCGGCGATGATGCGGATGTAGCGTTCGAGAGTCATGGGATGCTCCTCCTGTGTTTCGTTAGCGAAAAGAACCGGCGAACAGGTCGCCCAGCAATATGCCGCCCAGTGTGCTGATCCACGGGTTGCTTGTCAACGGGCATGCGCCTGTCGCGCAGCCAATGAACCGGTAATTGGCAAATCCAATCAACCCACCGACGAGAATGCCTGCGATAATCTTGGTAATCATGGTCGATGTGTGTCCTTACAGTGTTGGCGCAAGGCGGCATGCAAACGGTCGTGGAACTGCGCGGGCAACTCGTACGGCTGACCGTTCTTGTAGAGCGTGATGGTCTTGCGGATGTTGTCCACGACGATCTGGCAGGGATTGCAGCCCGCCAGATGTTTCTCGAACTCGTCGCAGATGGCCGGGTCAGCCGTGCCGTCCACGTACTCGTTCAGCAGCGCCAATAGTTCTTCGCATTTCATGGTTCACTCTGCACTGAGCCGCGAAGACGGGAAAGGTTACAGGGAAACATAGAAGATCTTTTGGCAGGGGAACGCGTTTGCCGGCAAACCAAGAGAGGAGCGCGGTTCTTGGTCAACGACTCGCGGCGAGGGACGCGCGGCCATGGTCGCGCTTGGTATGATTAGCTATCACGAAGCGGACGTGGACTTTTCCAAGCACGGATGGACATGTGCAGTCCAAACTCTGTGGGAACTATGTAAGTCTGAAACTAGACGACCTCGATCCTGTGTCTCTGAAGGCCACGGCGAATCATGCGCGCGCGTGGATCGAGGGGCGTGAGAGGCAGAAAGAGGCTGGTTTCATCTTCGTTTCGTGGTTTGCTTCTCGGCAGCTTTCGCGCGAGGAAAAGTTGGATCTACAAAGTGCTGCTGCGATCTGGGTTGAAAATAATAGTTCGCACTTTACCGGATCTGTCCTCGCCGTTGCATTGCGCCTGCCGACTGCGTCGCCGAGAGAAGAAGCCACGCTCTTGTCTCGAGCGCGTTCATGGCTTCAGGCGCACTCGGACAAAACATCCGCAGCTGAGGCTATCACCGCGTTGATAGAAAGACCCTGTATAAGTTCGCACCTTCGAGATGAGGCGGTACAGCTCGCTTTGGGTCTCGCTTGGCGCACGAATCCTAATACTGTTCGAAATGCCTTGGAGGCGGCACGGGAGCTACTTCCGAAAACCAGCCTGATAAGAGAAGAGATTGACAAAGTGCTTGATGCAGGCACCTGAAATGGAGTGTGTCGGTTGCTGGCGTTCTGATGGCGTCTGATCGCTGCCGCATGCTTGGCAAAGGCGATCACAAAGTACATCTCCGAAGCAACGTTGACATTGTGTGGCAGCGAGATCTCACAAAGAAACGACGGACGCGCCGCTTCACGAAGGTGGCCTACAGGCATTTATGCGGCAGTTTTCAGCAGAGCTGCGGCGGTCATCAATGCCCGTGTGGCGTGATGCGCTTGTGTTCGTCGCCGAAGGCGCGGGTGAGTTGTTCGCGGAGTTGGAGCCGGGCGCGGAGGAGGCGGACTTTGACGTTGGCTTCGCTCAGGTCAAGCGCGTCGGCGGTTTCCTTCACGGACAAACCTTCGACATCGCGCAGGAGGAACAATTGGGCGAGAGGCCTGCCCTATCGCCGCTTTGACGCGGGCGAGCGCAGCTTCTTGCGCAGTTCTTCCTTGATACGTTGGATATGGCCGCGGCCGAGCGCCTTGACTTCGCAGCCCAACTCGAAGTAGCGCCGAATCTTGTCGTCGCTCAGAATCCCGTAGCAATCGATCACCGCCAGCGGTCCGCCCGCCCACTTGACCACGTCGTCGGGCTGCAACGCCAGATACGCGGCGTGCGGCACGGCGAAGATCACCGCCTCGGCGTGGTCGAGCACGGCCTTGAGATCCTTCTGGACGCGAACGTTGACCAGCTCGTTTTGGCTGCGGAAAAATCGTTTCCACGAGTGCCCCGGTGCGGGATAGGTGTCCTGTTTCTCCAACTCGTACCAGTGGTCGACGTACGGATCGTGAACGCGCATCTCGGCGCCCATCTCGGTCAGTTTGCGCACGACCATCTCGCTGCCGCTGTAACGCGTGTCGCCCACGTCCTGACGATAACTGGCGCCGCAGATGACTACGTCGGCGCCGGCGATGTAACGGCCCATGTTCCGCAACGCGTCGCGGGTCAACTCGGCCACGTGCAGGCCGCGCGTGTCGTTTACGTCGATCGCCGTCGGCGTGATCTTGAACACGCTGTCGCCGTCCTCGAACCCGAGGATGTGCTTGTACGCCCAGTAACCGAGCCCGCCGTCCTTCGGCAAACAGTAACCGCCGATGCCAGGGCCGGGGAAAATGATGTTGCTGTGGGTGGGGCGCATCTTGATCGCGTTGATGACCTTGATCAGGTCCACGCCGTTGCGCTCCGCGAACACACTCCACTCGTTGAGGAACGCGAGGATCGTGGCCCTGTACGAGTTTTCGACGATCTTGGTCGTCTCCGACTCGATGGGCCGATCCATAACGGTCAGCGGATAATCCCTCGTGTTCAGCACCTCGTGGAGGAACTTTCCGACGCGCTGGCGCGCCCTGGTGTTGCAGCCGGCGCAGACCCGCCAGAAATCACGAATGCTCGCGACGTATTCGCGCCCGGGCATGACCCGCTCGAAACTGTGAGCCAGCAACGGCTCGGACTTGATGCCCCGCGCTGCAAACGCCTTCTTCAGAATGGGCCACGCCACAAATTCCGTAGTGCCCGGTGCCACAGTGGTTTCGATGAGCACGAGGCAGTTGGCCGTGATCTTTTCACCGATGGTACGCATCGTCGCTTCCAGCGCAACCATGTCGGCCTCGCCCGTGCGCATGTCGCCGAGGCTTTGCTTGGCGTAATCGCATTGCACGTCCACCACGACGCAGTCGGCGAGCTTCAGGCAATTGCTGTTGTAAGTGGCCGTCAGCGTCTTTTTCTCCAGCACGCAGCGGGAAATGATTTGGTCCACCTCGGGATCTTCGGCTTTCACGGGCGATTGTCCCCGGTTCAACAACGCGATTTTCCAGAAGCTGCGCGTGCTGGGCCGCTGGCAACCGATGACGAACTTGCTAGGCCGCCCTTTCTTGTCCACGGTATCGGCCACGATGGCCGCCATCACCGCGCCGACGAAACCGACACCCATCACGACGACGATTTCCTTGCCTTCCTTGCGGGCCCGGCGCGCCAGTTTTTCGAGGCGCGCAAACTCGGGCGGGTAATCCTTTTCCCTGGGAAGCGGAATCTTCTCGCCGCTGGGGCTAAGTGAATACTCGATGCTGTTCTCTGCCATGGTTTGGGTTCTCCCGTTCTGTGAGGCGGAAGCTAAGGGATTGGCGGCGGTTTGTCAGCCAGAATCTCATTCTCCCGGCTTCATTTCCTTGTTGCTCTTCGCCTCCTGACTCGTCTTGGCGGAGACCGGGAACTGCGCTCCTCTTGAACTGGGACCGCTCTGCAATGCTGTCTTCTCAACCTTGGAGAGACGGTGTCGAGTCTCATCGCCGAAGGCGCGGGTGAGTTGCTCGCGCAGTTGGAGCCGAGCGCGCAGCAGGCGCACCTTGACGTTGGCTTCGCTGATGTCCAAAGCTTCCGCCGTCTCCTTCACCGACAATCCTTCGATATCCCGCAGCAGGAAAACGACGCGGTGGCTTTCGTCGAGCGCGGTCAACGCGTCGTCGATCAGGCGGGCCGTTTCATTGCGTTGGGCGAGTTGTTCGGGAGATTCGCGCCAGTCGGCAATGTATTCGGGGTGCGGAATCGCGCCGCTTTCTTCGCTTGATTCGGTTGCTTCTTCGAGGGAAACGCTCGGCAGACCTTTGCGTTTGCGGATGACCTTTAGCGCGGCGTGGGTGGCGATGCGCGAGAGCCAGGTGCCAAAACTCGCTTCTTCGCGGAAGTCGGCGAGGCGTTCCAGCGCGCTGAGGAAGGCCTCTTGCGTCACGTCTTCGGCGTCCTGTTGGTTGGCCGGTGATGCGGCGCGCGAGCGTGTAGATCCGTCGTTCGTGGCGGTTTGACCAATTCCTCGAACGCGCCGAGGTCGCCCGCCCGGGCGCGTCCGACCAGCCCGCCATCGTCACTCGGGCGGGCAAGCTCGGCATCTGGGAGGGACTCCATCTCGGAACGCCGATCAATAACTGAATTTTCCGAGTTGCACCTTGCCGCGGAAGACCCTGTAGATGACCGCGGTGTACGCCAACACGAACGGCATGCCGAGCAGCGCGATGGTCGCCATGATCACCAGCGTCTTCTCCGATGAAGCCGCGTTGTAAATCGTCAGGCTCCAGTCGGGATTCAGCGAGGAATGAATCAGGTCGGGAAACAGCGCGATCCCGAACAGGAACGTCAGCGCCGCAATCGTGGCGCACGACGACGCGAACGCGTAGCCCGGGCGGCCGAGGTAAATGGCGCGCGGAATGTTGGCAACGGCGACCACGTTGAGCACGACCACAAGCCACATCCACGGATGCACGCGAAAGTTACGCGTTGCCAGTCCCGCCGTGGCGGGATCCACCAGCGTGAAGATGGTTGTGAGCAAGTACAGTACGAGAAAGAAACCAAATGCTCGCCACATCCAGCCGTGGATCTTCTTCTGCAGTTCGCCCCCCGTTTTCAGATAGAGGTAGATAGAACCATGCATGGCAAACAACGCGACTGTAAAACACCCGACCAGTAAAGCGTACGGAGGCAGCAGGTCAACGAAGCGACCGCTGAACTCGCCGTCAGCACCAATGGGCATGCCGTGCATGGCGTTGCCGACAGCCACGCCGAATAACAGAGTCGCGACCGTGCTGGCGACGCAGAATGACACATCCCAAAACATCCGCCACGCTGGCGTATCCAGTTTGCTGCGAAACTCTATCGAGACCGCACGGAAAATCAGCGCGAACAGCAGCACCATGAACGCGGTGTAAAATCCCGAGAACACCGTGGCGTAAGCATTGGGGAACGCTGCGAACAGGGCACCACCAAATGT